>JAABUU010004317.1_pt1 | contig 16902 bp, 23 predicted proteins | sample 5559301 | NCBI WGS metagenome assembly JAABUU01 (sample SAMN10711884, study PRJNA513360) | rock metagenome | isolation source: Antarctica rocks | place: Antarctica: Victoria Land, Richard Nunatak white | reverse complement strand
GCTTTACCTTTCTCGACCTTCCTACCCAAAACTTCCACAAAATCCGCAAACCTCCCCGCATGAATTATTATTTCCAGTTTCGCAAATAAAATCTCTCCTTCTAATTCTCCTTGTTTTAACCACTATCACGTCAAACCATGATTTGGTGAGTCCCTCTGCGTCCTCTTTTCGCCGTCCACGTTCCTCAATAGAGTGCGAAAGCGTCTCATCTTCTGATTGCTCTTCACCTATTACGCGACTGCTGACTGGTAGAGAAAACAGTTGTTTATGACAGCTTGTACCTGCATCCCGAACATACGTGGAGCCATTGACATTCGATCAACACCGTACACTGCTGGTCCCGCCATTACGTAGCCACGTATTATCATATCGAGCTTCATCCGAGCCGGCTTTTCTTCATACAAGGGCCATGCTTGCCAGCTGATTTTACCTCCGAACTTCGACCAGCTTACCACCTACAACCCTTGCGGAAGAAAGCGCGCCATAACAACCCTTACCGAAACAACCATGCGCGAATTGCGACAGCTCAAGTTGCCTCAACTGGTGGAAGCAAGGAGGAAAGAGGAGGTGGTAACGAGGGGCAATTCACCGGAGTTGGGAGCTTCGGCCAATGCGCTGCATTTGACGCAATCGTCCGTATCCTCCGACTATCCATCCCCCGTGACACCGACCTTCTCTCTACGAGGTCATTCGCGCTTCCCAAGCTCGACTTCGTCGCTGGCTTCGTCCCCGATCTTGGGCGATTCCATGGATACCTTTGGCTCCGGGAAGAGGCCGTTGACGGACGTGAAGGAAGAGCCGCAGGAGCGCGACGAAGATTTTGAGCTGCTCGACCACGCCGATGGTGCGCCGGACTGTTTCTGTGAGTCTCTGGCGGCAACTCGGCGCATATTGGACCGTGCGCTGAGCGACGTTGTGCTCCATTGACTGACAACGTCTCTCAGGTGAATCACCGCGCTACTACGACGACGAGGACACGGTGATGGGCTCCTCCGCAGTTCTGCCTAATTCGAACGATTATGACTTCATCGATGGATCCTACAGAGATGGGGAGTTCGCGACAATGCAATCCGCAAAGAAACGCCGCGCGGGTGACTCGCCCCTGTTGGGAATGGCATCTCGACTCGGCACTAGGTTTCCCTCATTCTCGAGGAAGTGGAAAATTAGAAAGACCGGCAACACTATCTCGGTTTCTGAAGGGTTTCGACAGACCGATTTTTCCGCGCCTAACTCAATCAAGTCGCGGTCATCTTCCATGGCCGGTTCGATACTTCACCCATCCGAACGGCGCGACTTTCAACTTCCTCCTACTCCAACCAGAAGTACCTTCGACGACTTTGCCGATAATGGCGCGATGCCCGCGTCCATTGATGTCGAGAAAGCGAATCACTCCAGCCAGGAAGAGGACCCGGATAATTTGGCCACAACCCCGCTGCTACCCCCTTTAATGGTCGCATTTCCACCTCTTGTAGCGGACGTTCCCGTACAGTCACCTCTTCAGTCTCCAACCGTTGCCGATGCCCGCAGCTCGTTCCTGATGGGCAACAGTCCTACAGACAACTCTCCCGTAGCCGGTCTGCCGTCCCCGCCACTCTCCTCGAGACCTTCGGTGTCGTCTTTCCAGAGGCAAAAGGTCGTCCAACCAACACCGTCGTCCGAACTTCATCCAATGGTGGTCGGAGGCCCTACCGATGAGTGGACCAACAAGCTTGGCCATGCAAACTTCATCATCTACCCACAGCCATACGTTCCGGATGTCGTCGATAGCGAGGCATGCCACCAGATGCGAGCCGATTGGGACACGGCACGGTGTAATTACATGAAGCACCTTGTGCGCACGGGCGAGCACTACGGGGTCACGTCGAAGATCTACAAGCTCACGGAAGAAAAGTGGGCGGATGTGGACCTGCAGTGGAAGAGAAACAGCGAACTTCTCGTGGCGAAGGCGGGGGAGGGCGATGGGCCAGCCCTCACGGTCAGCCAAAGCAGCATCGAGCCCGCCCCGCTGGTGAAAATGCCGTCGTTGAACGATCCACGAAGCGACGGTAAATTCCCGAAGCTTGGTGACGAGGACATCGTTGGGCCGATGGTGCAGATCGCATCTCAATTCCAACGGCGTCCTTCGCGGAAAGCTGCGTTTTTCAAGTTTTTGCGCGGGGTCCTACCTACCGGTGTAATATCAGGTCGGTCGGCCGGGGAAAAATCATCATAGAAATCTTTCGACCTCACGGCCCGGGGTTAACGGTCTAGACTCGGTGTACCATATCTTCACGACATCACGATAACGACATCACGCCGTTTGGCGTTCAAAACTCCAAATCACTGTCACTCCTTTATTCATTTCTCATTTGTATTGATTGCCATCTCGAGAGATTACGAATTTCATGAAACGGCGGCGCTGGGGATGAAAAGTGGGCGCGGATACCCCACAGGGCTTGGGATTGACCCCTCAATCATCATGGCTCATCAGCCACATTTCTTTACTTTCTCAATATCTATCGGCGGCTAAGCTCCATCTATTGCGATGTGGGATAGCGCAGTCACCTGGGTGGAACACTCAAACTGTACTCAGAGGATCTAAGAAGCGGAGGGCCTAGAATGAGACAAGCAGCGATCTCTACCGCTAGTTGACAATTCAACGTCTTAGACATAGAATTCTTTCCTCCCGATTAATAATGCTGTTCAGTGATTCGTAAGTCGACCCTTGATGCCCAAGAGCAGGATTACTTTCGAAGGCGCAATACAACGTAAACAGAAAAGACACCCGGACCCAGGGGACTCTCGCTTGACACTCGAATAGGGGAATAGGCGCCAGCAGACCCCTAGCTTCCACAGCTCTAACACTATGTCGGACCGTAGACTACAAGTACATCCACCGTAACAAGTTGACAGTAACCATGGTCGCGAGTTCAATCATCGACAAAGCTTTTACCGAGCGACCAGATCTGAAGAAGCGCACTTACGATGCAATTGGTACGATGGCATGCCCCCTGAGCAAGCACGTAGACCTAATTCCACCGCAGCCCAATCCCCCCAACACACCGCCCTCTTCACCGACATAGCCAGCTACGCCCTCACGCTCCGCCCGTCCTCCAACCCCACCCCCAACGGCGACCATCCACCTCCCAAGAAGCGAAAACTCGACGACAACGCCGGCTCCATCAACGGCACCTCCTCGTCGTCAGCGGAATGGCACCCCGGCTACCACACCGTGCCAGACACCTCCTTCCTGATCCCACAACGCAAAAAGCTCACGCTCGAAATCAGCCCGCGCGCCGATGAGGGCCTGCGCGCGCGCAACGCCAGCACCGGCGCCGTCGAGTTCGGCGTGGCGTGGAGGGACGTGCATGACGTTGTCTGCGTGCCCGTGCCGGAAAAGGCGCAGCGCCAGTTTGCGTTTTGCGTCTTCCCTGCGTACGGCGACGATGGCACGGGTTCGGTGGCGGTGGGCGCGGCGGCCAAGGAGCGGTTGGTGTGGACGGTGCTGGATGCGGTGCCGAAGAATGTGAGTCTGAGTCTGGCGCTGGCGCGGGACGGGGAGGGGGCGCGGGGGGGGAGTGGGTCGTATAAGGATTATGTGCGGGGGTTGCTGGATGTCGGGCTTGGGGGTGCGGTGGTGGCGGGGAGGAAGGTCGTGGAGCCGGAGGAGAGGGAGTTTGCGAGTGCGCTGGTGCATGCGCATCGCAAGGGCGAGAGGGCGTTTCATGTTAGTGCGTTTCGGGGCAGTAAAGACGGTGCGTGCGTCCGAACTCCGCGTGCGAGGGAGGTTGTGGTGGCGCTTTATGCCTTGCTCCTCTCTCTCTCTCTCTCTCTCCCGCCCTTCCTCTCGAGACAAACCCCCTCCGTTCGTTACTGACGCTACCCCCCGTTTCCACCCCGCACAGGCTTCCTCTTCTTCCTCCCAACCGGCATCCTGCACGCCTTCAAAAAACCCCTCCTCTTCTTCCCCTTCCACGCCGTCGCCTCCGTCTCCTACACTTCCGTCCTCCAGCGCACCTTCAACCTCAACGTCACCACCCTCCCCCCGTGCTCGCCCTCGGCCTCGCGAACCGGACCCGACGCAGAGGATGGCGCGCTCGAGTTCGAGTTCGCGATGCTTGATCAGGCGGATTTCGCGGGTATAGACGCTTATGTTAAGCGGCATGGCTTGCAGGACGCGAGTTTGGCGGAGCGGAGGTGTGCGAGGAGGGTTGGTGTGAATGGGGTGGGGGGTGGAGGGGAGGGGTACGGGGAGGGGGAGGGGGAGGGGGAGTTGGAGAGGGCGAGGAAGGAGGTTGTGGCGAGGGAGGGTGGGGAGGGGGAGGAGGAGGAGGATGAGGAGGAGGGCGAGGATTATGATCCTGGGAGCGAGGGCGAGAGCGAGGGGAGCGGGACGAGCAGTGAGGAGGGGGAGGCTGGTGGTGATGGGATGCGCGAGGGTAATGAGGGCTTGGTGGGGGATGAGTTGCGGAGTGTTAGCGGGGACGACGAGGAGGAGGAGTTGTGAGGGTAGAGGTTCAGTCGGAGAAGGGGGTCTAGTGGGTTGTTTGGTCGATGGAGCGTGTGCGGGTAGATGGGAAGTACTCTGGAAGGGTGGAGTATATGCACTTTTTGTACGAGTATACTTGGACAGGGCTGGAGAGGAGGGAGGATTGGACGGGTCGAGGCTCGTGAAGTGTAAGGATTGTCATTTTGTTATTGCTCTCAGATGTAGCATACCGCAAGGTTCAACGTTGAGTTAGACTAAAGCCATAGTAGCCTCTCTAAGTACGTGGAGATCTTTCTCGACATTCGATTCACGAGCTGGTTCTAGGGTTACGCGGTCTCTCGTTGTAGATTGACTGCTCTACATATATGCTTGCTGCAGGTCGTGTGGAAAATCTACCCCACCGTAGGAAGAGAACGTCACAACGATGCACTGGAGATGGTAGGCAACGCATATTCATCTTCAAGCGTGCCGTGGATGGGTGCAGACGGCAACCACCAGGATATGGTCACTTGCGTGTATAGCTTCCATGACTGAACCCTAGCTGCCACGCGACCAGCCTCAAGAGCCATTTAAGATCATCGGAGCGAGACCTGGGTGGTCGGGCAAGGGGTGAGACAATGCGAGATCCACGGAAAGCGGGGCTGAGACGCGGGAGGACGCCAGGAGCGCTTCGATATATACCGGGCGTGAACGACGAGCCTCGACCCGAAAATGGCTGAGGTCGGGGCGATGCTGAACGCTCGACTCGCTCCCTTTCTCACGGTAGCGTCTTCGTTTCAAACTCTTGCACGTACTCTCTTCTGACAGCGCAGAACGACTGCCGTCAGAAAACGGACCACGGACCACGTACCAAGCCTGCGCAGCACCATAACCCGGCCATAGACTCGGCCCACGTCGAGAGCAGAGCTGAAACGAGTGCAAGCGACGGCCGAGAGGCGCGAAACGACGGGGATTGTCTGTCGATGCTGCAACAAGACTCACTAACCCACTCACTCACGGGTGGAGCGCACGGCAATCATCGTCATGGATGGCCATGACGTGCCGCGCCTCGTGGAACGTACAGTAAGGCTCTGGTACAGACTCGCTCGAACGCCCATCCCTTCTATCGTCGACAGGTACGAGATGGCAACGATGCAGACCGAGTGGGGAGTGCGCCAGTGTTGCCGCATCATCTGCATCTGCGTCCGCGACCGGCTGATCGCTAGGTAAGGTATGCGGTGGGTGGGACGGAGAGAGGGAGGGGGAATCACGCGGCTGAACTGCTTACGTGTTGGCCAGATGGGGTGTCGGAGGGAAAGGCGGGGCGGGGCTATCGAGGGTTTGTCGGGTGGAGGTCGAGAGCGGTAATTGGTGCCAAATGGCAGGCGCCGAGACCAGCCGGACTGAACAGCTTTGGTGCGGATCGTGTTCGGTGGGTCGTGCTTTTTTTCTCCATATGTATGATGGGACGGTCATGCCGTGAGAGAAGGATTACGTGGAAGGGATACGAAGTTCTTCCTCCGTCTCTCGAGGGTTTAAGGTCTTGGAGTTAGGCCCGGATGGGTGTGAAGAGGAAGGGAGACGGGGGGATCGCGAGTGGATCCAGAGCAGCAGGGACAGAAGTATCCAGAGGCGGACTAGGTAAGCTACGCTGGGAATGCGATACTGGATCAGTATGTTGTTCATCATGGTTGGGGGAGCTCTTGAGTAAATGACAATCAATGATGCCGGGGTTGAGCAGAGCCCGGAACCAATTGAACTTGGTGCAATAGAAGTCGGTGCGGGATTAGAGATTAATTATTCTAACGGCTCAGGTATGGTACATACTCCGACAAAAGACCCGACACCGAGGGCGAAAGAAATATATACAAGAACATCACATCCATACAACAACAAGATCACTCTATCCTATCAACAACAATCCGAACCGTCCACTTAGTAGGTGGCGTTGGTGACCTCGACAATCGCAGGCCCGGCGGCAACGGTGTTGTCATTAACAGCGTCCTTGCAGCCCGTCAGGACAACGTAGGTCTGCCCGTTGACACCCTCCGGCACCTGGACGGAATACCCGCCGCTGACGGCGGTGGCATCGACGAAGATGGGCCCGAGGATGGTGATGAAAGCTCCGTACACTTGAGTGCCGCCCTGCACCGGCTTGAGGATGTAGTTGGGCGTGTTCAAGGTGATGGTGTCACCGCTCTTGATGGTGCCCTTGGTGCCGAGCTTGAGGACGGGGAAGGCCTTGACGGGCAGCTTGACGTTGGTCGAGGGGCACGACACGATGAACTGGGCCGCGAGCGTGTAGACCTCGTCGATGGTGAGCGGGGTGTCGAAGGGCGACGGGAATGGCGACTCGCCGAGCGCCGCGCGCACGTACGCGGTGTGACGCGCTTCGACCGTCAGCACGGAGCCGGCGTCGGTCAGGTACGTCTTCGACATGATGTCGGCGGCGGCGCCGAGGTAGGCGCTGACGCCGACACCCTCGAGGATGGAGGAGAGCATCACGAAGGACTTCGGGTCCGAGACGCCGAAGTTGTAGGTGCATTCGTCGACGGGCTTGGCGCCGGCGGCTGGAAGGATGGTCAGTTTGAGCATATAAAAATTCTGGAGAGGGGAGAGGAAAGTACCGGTGAGAGCGCCAGTCAGGAACTTGACGTGGGTCTGCTCGTCCTTGGAGACGGTCTTCAGGTTGTTGTAGAAGGTGGAGTCGAAGCCGGCGGCGGCGAACTGCTCCTGGGTGTAGTTGGCCAGACCCTCGCGGTAGAACTTGTCCTCGAGGTGCTCCAGGGTGAGCGCATAGTTGAGGACTGGTCATTTGTATGTCAGTCGAGGCAAGCTTATGGAGAGTGAAGAGAAGGGAAACGCACTGTCGGCATCGGTGATGGGCGCCGCCTGTCTCTTGACGGGGCTAGCGGTGGTCAAGCCAGCAGCGGCCACGAGGGCGACGACGGATTGAGTGAACTTCATGTTGACGGGGTTATCGAAACTGTACTGGAGGTCTAGAAACTCTGGAGTTCTGAAGTGACAGAATGGATGTACGAGAACGAGAGATGGCAACGAGAGTGGTTGAGAGTGGGCAGAGAAGAGAGAGAGAGAGAAGAACAGGGCATGAAAAAAGGTGCGAGGACAGCTCGGTTTTGTATGAAGAGGCCCTGTCTGCTGCTCCAGGTAATCTCCAAGGTACAGATGCGTTACGGGCAAGTCCCGGGCAAGTCCCGCGCGAAGCCAGTCCAGGCCGGTCACATCATTAGGGTCATCGAAGGAGTGCTGTACGTGATATTACAGTATTATTGCGGAAGTATCCTCCCCCAATTTCCCGTCCATCAAAGGTTGTCATCAGTGTCATCTTACAGTACTTCGTGTGCCGCTACAAGAGGTAAGTCGACAAGCATGAACGCATTAGCTCAAACTAGCGTGTGATGGCCGCCCTTGATTTGGAAACTACCTTGGATCTATTCCTAATTAGTCCAAACTTCGCCGGGAGACTGCTGTTCCGCGATGGTGATGCGCCGAATGTGATTGGGTGTCTGTCCTTGGCGCAAACCTTCTTAGATGAATATGGACTTGGTGACGAGCTAAAATTTAGACTTTTGCCTAAACGATTGCCCTGTTGTGGGGCGGTAGAAAGGAGATCTGGAAGGAAAATAATTAAATCAGTTGGTACCTGACTTGGGCAGATCTCCCAGATTTTCTCATCTCCATCTCGTCATGCTCTATTTGTCTCATTATTTTGCCAACGCGGTCGGGAATTTTGGGCTCCGAGTTGGGTTCCAGATCCTCTTCACGAGATGATTGATATTGTGTTTCATTCTCTTGTCTTTGGTGCCTACGACAGTAGTCTCGGATCTTTCTTCGTTGCTACACATGTACACCTGGTATGGCGTACTTTTAAATATGCTTGTCTTTAAAGTTCGCCGTTGTGGCCTAGAGATGCAAGTCAAAGGGGCGTTGTCGCCCTTTTAATGAGCTGCTTAATTGTTGACCGAGATGGTACTGTAGCGCTTAGGCGCTCGATAAGGTTTCTGGCAATATTACTCTTCCTCCGTTGCGCTTTGGCTATACCTATAAGGCTTTAGCATTTCCCCTGCCAAGAAAGACCAGGTTTTTTATCAGGGCTTTAGGGTTGATTGCGAGGCTATCGTCCATCGTTGACCAGACCGATGCTATGCCAGGCATCTCAGATTCATCCACTGTATCATCTCTAGATCTCGCAGAGGATACAAGGCTGTTGCTCGTGAGCCAGTAGAAGCCCAGCTTCTCGTCTGCTTCTGGCTACCTGGACTGTCACTTGATGCAGTGCATCCGGAGAGCATGCCCGTTCATGGCGGCCTGATCGACCCTAAATCCATACTGAGGGACTGACCTTGACGCGAGCCTGTTGCTGTGACCTCAAAAAACAATACAGGCAGCAAGGAACAGGTTTCGCGAGCTGTTTCCACCGCTGCCCTCTCACACCACAGACCGTTGGAGCTTCGCTCGAACCGAGTTTCCTTAGCTTCGTGGGATGAGATACTGACATGAACACCTTCCTTTGTCGAAATGCATACCTCTTGTCTTCGCTTTTGGTTACTGCTATGCTGTTGCAAGCTTCACCATCGTCACTGAAGTCGACCCTTGTGAATCTGCTGACCAGGCTGGGCTGTATAGCTGATAAAGGCGGAAAGAAGATTCCTGGCGCCGACTTCCGGTCCATCCGAAGTCCTTTCTCTTCGGGAATTCCCAGCAGTTCTTCACAGATGCTACGAGCTGCTTCAAGGCCGGGTCTCACATCATTCACAGGGATTGCTTCCACCATGGACTTGCTGATTGTCGTGCTCGCAGTCCAGCGGCTCAACAACAGCGTCACCACCATATCTTCCACAACGGCTTTTGAAGATCGGACTGCCCCCATCACCATCGATCCGCCGTTCGTCACAAGTAAGGGTACATCTGCCGGTCTCTATCTCCTCCGAGATCCAACAGTATCCATATGTGTACACGGTGCATGAGGAGTCGGTAGCGGCTCGGCCGCCATCGACTCAGAGCATCGGCAATATGCAGGAGCTGTTGTCCGTCATTCACTATAAGTCTGTCGCCAAAATGTACCTGCGTCGTTCTCACAGTTGATCCCCGTGATAATGCGAGCTTTGACATACCTATGAATATCATAATCTCTGTGGCGGAATTATCTCATTCTACCCATGAACATCAGTGACTTTGATCCATGATGGTCCCTTTGGTGGTGACTGATGAACCGAGCTTATACAACCTGGAACTAATTTGCTCTCCGCTGCCCTTACCGTGAACATCCAACATGTCAGATTCAGAAGGTTTCCCAAAAGCCTCCATGGCAACTGAACGATGTGCTTGAAACCATCCCGATCCGATACTCGCCGGCCGAGGATCCTTACTGAACAGAGGAGACCAGGAATGGTCAGGATGACAGGGAGACTGAAAATGGAGAGGAGAGTGTTACGAGTGAGAGTTCAACCACAGAGTGGTTACCTCTGATGCTTGAAGGGTGTCTCTACACTGAACTGTGAGCGAGATAGCAAGCCATGATGTCAACAATGAAAGACAAGTGCAATCATTGCCTTCATTCACCTCCGTCGTTACAGTGCTGCATGGTGGGATGGAGCCTCCGGCCAGTGAGGCAAATCTGCTATTACCCATAGCCTATTGGAGCGCTCCGGCCTTGAAAGTACAGGGATGGAAGCCCTGCTACCGCTACACAGCCACCGATCTAGCCTGGGAAGGCAACGAAACCCGTGACAAACAGAGAAGTCGAGATGTCTCCAAGTCTCACTCTGCGGCGGAAAAGCTCCTCGAGCCGCCCGAAGCGATTCCAAAGATCCGGATGCACGACAAGACTGGCAACGACGCCGACGCCTTTTCCTGGCACGCGGCGTTGCTGGAAGCACTACTATCCCCATCATCGCCGTTCACGCCACACTCTCCTACGACTTTCCAAGGGCCTCCAGACCCCCGATATCTCTCCCGCCGGTCAGCCAACCGCATCCTCATCCTCAGCCACATCCTCCCAGCCACCTCCAACCCCGAAGGAATCATGCTAACGCGCTCTCCACCTACCTCTCAACCCCAACTGCGAATAGGTTTCGTGGCCCTTCTGTTCCAAGGTCTCAGTGAAGGACTTTGTACAAGGTAGGACACCGCATTCGACGTCAAGTTCATATCAACAAGGTATTTGCACATCTCGTCTATGCTAAGATCATAGCGTTTCCATCAACACACTTCCGGCAATCTAAGACCCCTCAGACTACAACGGCAGCCAAGTCACCTATCTTCATCCTAACCCACCTGCACCGACTACCAGAACCAACTTCCCACTGTCACCAGAGCGTCCCCGCAATGCGGTTCTAACAGCCGCGTGTGTGGAGCTTATTTGCACTGTTCCAAGCCGCCGGTTTAGTTTGACCTCGATCAAAGCGCCAACATCGTGAGGGAGAGCATGGAGGAGAACATCTGAGAAGGGATCAGACGTACGCCGCAGGATTTGCAGTTGCATCCACCTTGGCAACCCCCGGACGAGCAGCAATCTTTGCAGTCGCAGCCGGCCATTCTGGAAATTATGATTTAGGATTGATCTTGGAGGTAGTGAAGTCCGAGTCTGTTGAGCGTCTACGACGAAGACTGTAAATCTTGGATTTAGATTAGAGATGGATAGATTCGAAGCAGGAAACAGATGAAGGTGGGCTGGTCTTATATGCCTATTCCCGTGGATGACTTCGCAGGGATGACGGCAACGGTGTTCCGATAAGGTTCAACCCATGGTATCATGAGATTTGATCCTGCGTCTTGCATTGATATCGTAGTGACGGATCCTTCTCGTTGCGGGGAAGCCTTCCAGACAAAGCCGCAGCTAAGTTACCTATGATTGTCGGAAGCCGTAGGGCTGCCATGGCAGCTGTTAGCCTGTCTGCTATGGCGTTCCACTGCTCCCGGGTATTGCGGCCAACGTGATGGGGTGAACTCTCGCTCTTCGGTCAGCAATGACGACGATGCGTCAATTGTGCGGTCTCGACCATCCACCGGCACGCGGAAGTCAGGCCACACACTGGAATGCTTTTTGACCTTCACCATGATCGATTGAACCTTGCCAGATGGCGTGTAAGGTGTGTAGGGGATCTTTCCGGCTCTTCGCTTTCCGATGGGTTTCGCTGTCAGCCCGGCTGTGATGTCCTAGCTCTTCTACTCCACCTCCTCACTCACAAGACCTTGTAGAAAAGGCCAGGATTGGCATTGGATAGCATCGTAAAAGGCATACCTTACGTATGGGCTTGTAGGAGATTATGGTGAGATCGAAGGAATTGGATCTTGTGAAATAGAACTAGTACCCTTTAGGTTTGGAGCCGGCGCGAGTCACCTCAAGTCCACTTCACTGTGTCAGAGGCATGGGAGAGTACTTAGGGATATACCATTAAACAGAAGCTTTATATGCCTTCCGCGCATACCATACCATAGCTATTCGGGATCATCCCGCTGTCCTTTCCACCCGCTAGGCCTTTCACTCCGCTGGGGCCCGCGCAGCAACCACGAGCACCCCGACCGTATTTGGGATCCGCCTGCTACGCAGCTCTGCTACGCAGCGTCCTGAGCCACACACTCTGCCATTTTGCGCACCCCCACGTCACGTGTGCGGCATGTGTGCCGGACGCCGCGCTGAACACATGCCCTTGACATTGGTTCTTCCTCGTGGCCCGCAACTCATGAGGGCAGAGTCTGCGTCTTCGTCTTCGTCGCCGTTTAGGTACATAGCACAGCTTCATGTGTCGTTGCGAGTTTTGCTGTTAAGCGTAGTGCCAGAGATAGAGTTTCAATGCAGTTCGAAATCTGACGATGACCGATAGGCTGATCAAGGAGAACCAACCGCAAGCTCGGGGAGGAACGAACAGAGAGGATACCTATAATAGGAGCGTTAGACAAGTCTCTAAACATATATTTCCTAGGGACCCAATCTATTCTGTGGGACGTTAACAGCCAGAAGATCATGTGACGCGGCCAGGACTTTATCAGTCGAGCCTCAGGGGCAAACCAAAACAGGCAATAAGAGTCATGACCCACCGGTCACGTAACAGACACTCCACTCCTCACTCTTGAATTCGTCGAGCAACCACTCAGCCCGAGGCGACAGATGGTAATTGAATCCCCCTTTCAGATTCCTCTCCATGACACGCCCAACCGCTCCTTCTTCATCTTCATCTGCCTGCCATTCGTTGAACTCCGGATCACTCTTAGCCTGACTACGAAACACGCACAGCCCGAAGTCGATCATAAAGACATCGAACTTCTTAGTCTCCGGATCCTCGCGCACAATAAAGCTTCTGGTCCTGACGTCTTTGTTACAGATACCTCGATCACCAATCATGTGCACGACCCGAATGGCGTCCTCACAGACAGATTGCCAGTCCTTCTTGGGTGCATTGTCCGCAAGGGTAGTCAAAGGAAGCCCTTCGATGTATTCTAAGAGAATGGCTGGGCAGTCGAGGTATTCGTTGGCCGAACCCGAGTCCGATGAAGACTGCAGCACGGGCCGAGCAAAAAGACGTGGGATATGTTTTCCTTGCATGTCGTGTAACTTTTTATAGGCGTCCTTCTCCATGTCGTACGTTCTGCGGCAGAGATACTGGAGATAGGCCTCATGCTGGGCCTCGTTCCACGTCTCGCGCTGATCGTCTGCCCAGTACTCGTCCTCGCGATATTTCGCGGTACATAAATCGAAGAACTCTGACGCGCGTCCGTCACGGACGAACTCAAGGTATTTGGATTCGATTTGGGGACACCAAGGAGAGGCTTTCTCGTCTCGGCGCAACTGTGTAGCGAAACGCCGGTCGTAAAGCTTTAGAAGGAAACGACCCTTGAAGGGAGGATGATCTAGCTGAATGATCACGACGCAGGACAAAGTGAATGGCTCGAAGACTTTGATTATGCTTGCATTTGCAGGACCCTGCCTATCTACCTGCAAAGATAGGGTTTCGCCGGCAGCATATGGACATCTACACCTAGTCAGCGAATTATTACTTAGCCAACAAGCTCTTACTTACTGGGATGCCACGAGAGCCATTCGTAACAAACGCAGAGAATTAATGAAGACAACCTCGTGCTTATCAAGTAGCGCGGCTGAAAACCTGTAGAGGGTAACAGGATTCTTCGGGCTATGATAATTTTATGCACCATTCACCCACGCCATTACAGTCTTGTTCTCGCTTTGAAAGCGGTGCGTTCTCAGACCAACCCATCTCTTAAAGTGTTGTCGTGTGCATCAACTAGGGACACGCAGCGCGACCAAGATATGTGTGATATCAGGACTTACTGTATATATGCCTTTGGTGTTTTGACCTTTTGGTACAGTCGTTTACCGCGCTTAGAACCACAACTGGTTGGTTTAAGCCAGGTGCGCGAGGCAAACATATGAGAACAAATGAACAGAGCCTTGTTATCACCATGGGACCTGCCAGGCCAATGCTCGGTTACTCCCTTCACGACGACGGGTGGACTCCAATATCGAATCGGGTCAGGATAACAGCCACTATGGCACCTGCATATGGTCTCGTTGTCTTGCAAGCATTCAGCCTTGCTCGCTTTCAGCTTACGTGAACTTTCTTCTCTGCGATCTCCTTCATGGCCTCTACATTCCTACTTCATATCTTGACATTTGAATGCCGGAGTGATCTTTCTCTCGTCAATTATGAGTTTCCACAGGTATCAGGCCAGAAGCTTCATGAAGATGATCAACCCACGCGAGCGGGGCGCGGCCCGGACCGTGGAGTTTTCTGCCTACAATGATGGCTTATCGGAGAACATGGCCCCCATGACTTGTGAAGACATCGTCGACGATGAGAACGGAGAGCGCCTGTCCAGTTCGCAGGTCGAGATAATGATAGAGGAAGGTTCGCAAGTCCACACCGTGGCCATGTATTTTAATGCCTACACATGTTCAGAAGTCGACAATGCTCAGTTCAAGAAGCGTCTGCACACACATCTCGAGGAGCAGGCTTCCGCCTGTACACCACATATACTGATTGGGTTTGAAATTAATAAAATAGACCCACCAGAACTCTCTAACATATGAACAGACTGCCTCACACCAACAACTCCCTACAGAAGCCGAAAGGCCTCGGATTCATGACCACGAAGCTTGGATGCTGTTATTATAGCAGTCTGTCCAAGGAGAAGAAGCAACCCGTGCTTGGTAAACTGCAATGTCCCCTTCGTCTATAACCCGATTCTTCTAGCAAGATCACCACCTCCACAACTCATAGCTCGCTCACTGACTGGGTGAGAGATATCTGGTATAACCTGTCTGAAAACATTTCGTACGACGTGCCGGACCCGGACAGTTCAGCTAAACTCTCGGAGGAGACAATCGTTCTGAAGCGCGCAAAGCAGCCCTTCCACTTTCGCTATAATCTGTGCACAGGCCAGTCGATGTATCTTCTGTCAAGTCGAGAAGGGACGCCGTCGCCCACTGAATGCATACAACTCGAGCGGCCGGACCGGACCGAGCGGCCTCGGTTGCATCCTTTCATTGTACATCTTCTACTGATGTATAACTACATATGCAGCAGAGAGCAAGCCCAAGATCCTGGACTACGACGGTTGGAAGCCGCCGAACACAATCTACTGTGGGATTCAGTTCCTGACAGAGCTGCGATGGGGGCGGAAGAGAACAAAGCAGAACTACAGTCATTGCATGACCTCAGCCAAGCTTGGATCCTGCTCGAACACTACAACAATCGAGATCAGTCCACCATCGACAACCTCTTGAGTGATCTCGACCGACTTCAGGCAACGACAAGCAAGCTCCCGGCAAGTTACCCGATCGAGCTAGAGACTCATGAGCAGATTACGGATGCATTCCTCTGCCTGAAGGACTTCTGCAAAGACCGCGGCGGCCGTCTCAGCAACCGGAAACAGCGCGTCCAGAACCTGATTGCTCTGGTGGGCATTCCACACGACCGCACATGAGCGAGCGACTCGCAGCGACTGACAAAACGTACTTTGTACTTGGCTAGGTCTACAACCTCATGGCGAACCGCGACAGCACGACGAACCTGCAAATCGCCGCCGAGAGCACGCAAATCGCCAAAAAGTCCGCAAGCATAGCTTACGAAACCAGACGTGACAGTGCAGCCATGAAGACCATCGCCATCCTGACAATGCTCTACCTCCCTGCCACCTTCGTCTGCAGCCTTTTCGGCACCAACTTCTTCGCCCTGTCCACGAACGGACCGGGAATTCCCGTCTCCGTCGTCTCGGACTTGTGGTGGATGTACCCCGCGACGGCCGTTCCCCTGACTTTGCTCAACTTGGTCGTGTGGCGGGTGTGGTTGAGGTGGAGGCGGAATCGAAGTAATGGAAGACCAAGCGTGCAAGGAGAAAAGGAAGACATTGTTTGAGGGAAGTATAGTGCACTGGGTTCAGATGAGATTTCCAGCCTGGTTTGATTGACAACGTCAGCGCATTTACTTACATGGTGAGCCGATGTCAACACCGAATATGGGGAGGGGTCTCTCAAGCTGGCGTTTCTATCTATATGACCATGCGTGTGCCCATTGGCACAGGTCACTGATATGAGTTACGACACTCTCTCCTTACACCATTGAATGGGTTCAATTTTCAAGCGGTCTCGTGATATGTTCGGACTCCTTCTGCAACCGGCCGGAGAGGCTTCTCTACGCGTCTATGTTCTTTCGACTGGGCGAGAAGTCAAACTTTGCAGCGAGAAGTCAGACTTCCTTAGTTACTCAGTCCACTATCCCTCCGTCTGCTACACAAGCGCTCTCACGTCCGAACCCAGCATAGCCTAGTCGCCGGAGTCCGCACGAGTCCTGCATCCAATGCCCCGACTCCCTCCCCGCATCCCGATTGCAACCCCGAACCCAATCCACCCATCTCGCGCATCCCCTCACCAACACACACTAAACCCAACCCCTCAGAACCCAGCGTCCCGGTAGGTATTCCACCCACCGCCACCGCGTCCTACCCACCAATCGAGCCGTACGTAGATCCAGCCCAACGCCCGCAAGCGAAGCCTCTCGCTCTCGCCTACCCTTCCACCCACAACAGAGCCCACACCGTCCCACATCTCACGCTCCCTCCCCCGACTCCCTCTGAGTTGGTCCCGACAACGCGTCTCAGGCCTATCCCACCAGGTACCCCGGCTCCGCGACTCCACACGCAATAACCCAGGGCCGCAACCTTGGAGGGTAGAGAGGGAGGGAGGGAATGCGGGCTCGGCTTTCGTTTCCGACGGACGACTTCCGCTCGCAAACCCCTTCCTCCCCAAGGTAGGCCGGACCCAGACGACTTAACGTAGTGACGTCCGTCCTCTTCGTTTGCGAAAAAAAAGAAAAGAAAAGGCCGAATCCCCTCGTAGTCCCCTACGCAAGCGAGCGCCCAGGCACTCATAATTCCCGACTTTGGAATTGGCTGGGTCTGTAGTGCTTCGCTCATGA
>JAABUU010004316.1_pt1 | contig 16904 bp, 32 predicted proteins | sample 5559301 | NCBI WGS metagenome assembly JAABUU01 (sample SAMN10711884, study PRJNA513360) | rock metagenome | isolation source: Antarctica rocks | place: Antarctica: Victoria Land, Richard Nunatak white | reverse complement strand
GTATCTGGCCGCTGAAGCGGTCGATCTGGGTATCGTGAAGAGAAAGCGTCAACGTGATCCTACCCCCGCGCGCTTCGCGCAATTGTGCTTGACTTTTGCCTCAACGGCTTAACTTGTGACCAATACCCTTACCCCTAGCCATGAGCCCCCCCCTCAAACGGATTGTAGCACGCGCTCGATGGACAAAAAGGACTCCGGCGACCGCCCCTGCGCTCCTGGCGTTTAGGACGCGCTGTCCTGATGCTCGGCCTGCTGCCAGCGGTCACACCGCTGGCGCCACGCGTGCTCTTGGGAGCGAGCGATGAACACGGCGCGCTCCTTGGACTGACCACCGCTCACCGCGTGGCGGCGCAAGTGATCGAACACAGACCAGTCGTTGGCGCCGTCGTTCTTATGAGCGGTGAAACGGGTGAGCGATGGCATGAGCGGTCCTTCGTCCGTGAAGGTAGCATCCCGGCGAGCACTGAGCCACACGCGGGATATGCTTGAAAAGATAGACATGCTATGCATGCGAAGCCGCGTGTCCGTGTGGCATGCTAAGGATGCGACGGCCTGCGGTGTTGAAGCTATCACCGTGGGCCGTTCGCCTGTCCGTCCTGCGCCCTCCCGCCACGTCAGAGGAGGGCGCCCCGCCACTCAGCCTCAATCCAGCGCTGACACCGTACGCGCCATGCAGCCTCATCGTCACGGGCGCGATCACCGGCGGACAGCACGGTCGTCCCGAAGTAGACGACGCGACGGGCGAGGCGGTCTACGACGTACCAGAGGCCCGTCGTCGCGTCGTGGTTCATGATATAGCGCGCGGGCGAGGCCATCCTACCGCCCCCTAACAACAGCCTCACAGACCAAGGAAGCCAGCGGCGCGCACGGCGGAGATCCTCGGCTTCTCGCGCGGCTGCTTCCCCCTACCACCGTGGCAGCCTCCGTGATCGTGACATAGCCATCGCCAGGCTAGCCAGGTCCGTCGTCGCCTCACTCGTGGCCGCCATTGTACCATCTCAACGCCAAGAGGACCGCCACGGCGCTAGGACACGCGCCGCCATACCCGGCCCCGCATACGCCACCCCTTCGTCAAACGCAGGGTGTACCAGGCGTTGGTCGGCGTGTAGATCAACTCCACCCCTTCGTCAAACGCAGGGTGTACCAGGCGTTGGTCGGCGTGTAGATCAACTCCACATCGCGTACCTTCGGTCCCTCAAGGACAAAGACGCGCCAGTGTGGGTCGGCGCGCAGGGTCTTCAGGTGGGCCGCGAGTGTGTCGTCCGTGAGGTTCCCGCTGAAGAGGCTGAGGGCCGCGGCGGCGATAGACCGATCGGACTTGTCGGAGTGGGCTATGGTGTCCGGGTTGTCCGGGTTGTCCATCATCGCCGCCAGTGTACCACAGGAGAGGCGGGATCTCCGCCGGCGTGCAAAACGCACGGCCGCGCCGACGGTTGGGGCGTCAGACGCGACACGGGCATGTCCTATGCTACCCTATGAGCATCCATAGCGTTGCTAACAAGGGGATGCCTATGCCCGTACGCGGAGAGGACGGCGAGGAACTGCTCACCCCCCGTGAGGCCGCGGAAACGCTGGGTCTGAGCAGGGGCACGATCAAGGCGTTGGTACACAAAGGGCGCTTGACGCGCGTCAAAGTCAGCGCGCGCGTCATGTTCATCCCGCGCGCGTCGATCGAGGCGTATCGCCGCGAGAGCCTGGGGCGGAAGACCGGCCCGAAGCCGAAAGGCGGCGAGAGGGGTAGCCGATAGCCTTAACCGGCTACAGGCTCTCGCCCGTGTCCTCCAGGCGCAGCGGCCGGCAGGTGACACAGATGGGATCGGTCGCCGTCACACCGAGCGCGCCCGTGGGTGTGCGTCGCGTCTGGCGCGAGAAGATCTCGCCCGGCGCGATCGTCCTGACGCACTGGACATACTTGAATGCGACGACAGCGCGGTAGGCGGTCGTGACCACGCCGGTCCCTAGCGTCGCACGCCCAACCCGGTGACTCTTCACCATTGACTTCCCTCCTACGGCGATTGTAGCATGTGCCTGACAAGTGGCAGGAACGCCGGCGGAACTACTCCGCCGGCGTTCCTGCCACTGAGCCGATCCCTGGTTACGTCGGTGACTCCTCCACGATGGCCTGCTCACCCCGCGCCTCGTCGTCGTCCTCGGGCGGCCATAGCAGGTTCTTCTGGCTGGCCCATTCTCCATCTTGTTGGGCGGAAGAAGCCGCGGCTTCGGCGCGCGCCGCGGCTTCCTCCGCCGCCTGCCGGCGTGCTTGGATGGCGAGTCCGTCACGCGCCGCCGCGAGCAGCACTGTACGCAAGCGAAAACGCTTCTCAGCCTCACTCCACGGCTCTTGCACTTTCATGCTCTTGTCTCCTTTGTGGCGGCCTCTTCCGCGTTGTGCCGCTTCTCCTGTTCGATGTCGGCTGCGATAGCGTGGATCATCCGATACGCCTCTTGCATCCGGAGGCGCGCACGCTCGCTGATTTGGTGTGGCGCCGTGGCCTCCGCTGAGGCAGGTCCGGTGACCTCGGACACAGCGGAGGCTGGGGCTGGCGTGGGTTGGACCGTCGGTGGCTCTGTCTGCTGTTTGTTGGTCATGTCATCCCTCCCGCGTCTTATCGTCATCTCGCGCGTCCCGCTCGTTCGCCGTGGCCTTGTCGCTCGCCGGCCGTGGCCGCGCAAGCATCCAGAGATGGAACGCGGTGATGCGGCGCTGGGTTTCCATGCGGTCCTCTTCATGCGACAAGTCCCGTGACGGCATGCGCATAATGAGCCCCGGAATGTCGTTCATGTCGTTCATACGGTGCTCCTCTCGGTCGTCGTGTCGTTATCCTCGGCCGCGCGCCGCCGCTCTTCTTCCTGCGCGCGCTTCTCATGCTTGCGCCGGACACATGCATAGACCGCCGCGCTGATGTCGCGCAGCGCCGCGCGCGCCGCAGGCGACAGCTCCGGCGCCGGCTCGTCGGGAGGGTTCATCCTGCGTTCCCCTGTCCGTTGTTTATCGTGTCGTGGGCCATCGTCGATGTCCTCCTTGTCGTCACCAGTGTAAGCCGCGCCCAAGCCGGGCGTTGCTACATTCTGGCGTGTGTGGGCGCGATTGGCAAGCGGATGGTCAGAATGCCGCCCGCTTGCCGTGTCGTTGACCGCCTACTCAGCGTCTGATCCCGTGACACGCGGTGAGGCGCGGCGCCGAGCTCGTAATGGGGACCGCACACGCCGGCCCTTCATGAGGCGCGCATGCAGGCGCGGGTCGCGGTCGTGCCGCCACCGCGCGGCCAACGCCCGGCTCTCGCGCTCGATCACATCCCTAAAGAGGCGTATGATGACCCTGCACAGCCAGCCTACGGCGCGTTCCTGCCATAGATCATCCGACGCGGGCATGGCGATGAGCTCGTCAAGCCATCCTGGGCTTGAGAGAGCCTCTATCAACGCGTTATGCGTGGAACGGTCGCGGCGCGTCCCGCGTGACGTGGGGACGCTCATGAAACCTCCGTCCCGTTCCGGCTCCCCGCCGGCGCACTCGGCCGCATCCGCGGCGCCGGCAGCGTCCCCCTCTTGGGAGAGCGATGAGGGCGGGGAGGATTCCTGTTTTTCGCGGCGCCACTGCGCGGCCATGGTGTGCCCGGCGCGTTCAATCGTCGTCTTGTGCAACCCGACGATTAACCGTAGCGCCAGGAGCTTCTCCTCATCGCCGAGCGGCGTGGTGAGCACAAAGTGGACCCACCCGGGCCGCGCCATAATGTCGGTCATGGCGTCCACGATATCGTCGGTCGCCTGGTCGCGTCGCTCACGGGAGGTGAGGGGCGTGGTGGGGTATGGGCGGCTGTGTCATGATTCTCCCCTTTCAGACGCGACGATTGAGCCGGCCGGCGTGCGCGCGGGCTGCGTCCGGGCCATCCAGCGCGCGGACTTCCACTCCTCGGCGGCGCGATCGTCGTCTCTGTGGGCGTTCGTCAATGGCGCGGTGGCGGTGATGCGGGCATGGGTCATGAGCGCGAGGGCGTTCGTCAGGCCGAGAAGATGGACGGTGGCGTTGTAATCCTCGATCACGTCGTCGCTATGGCGCCACGCTTGCACGGCAGCGAGGAGCGACTCGAAGATGTCATAGATGTCGTCGCCATCGAGTGTGACCGACGCCGGCGCGGGCACGCCAACAGGTTGGAGCTCGTAGCTCTTGAGGCGTCCCGTGCCGCGTGCCGCTGTCCGCTTCGCGCGCCTGACCTCATCGGCGAGCGTGTCGACGAAGATACGTGCGACATTGGTAAACGAGGTGTGGGCGGAGGGATCTTTCTGGGCGCTCTCGGCCCAGCGGCGCATGAGGTCGACGGCCTGCTCGTCGGTCAGCGCGTCAGGGTCAAGTCGGTTGATGTCGTCGGTTTCGGTGGCTCCAGGGGTGGATGGCGTGTCACTGGATGGTGTGGATGATACGGGCTGCTGTGTCATGGTCGGCTGCCTCCGGACTATTCGTTGCGGAATAATGTGGGGCGATAGGGATGCCCGGCCGTGATGAGACCCGGTCAGGCGTTGAGTCGGTCTTAGGCGCGGGAATGGCGACGATGGCGGGATGACGTCCTAGGCGGCCGCGCGGCCACGATGCGGTGCCGCCACGCTCCCACGATGCGCGGGGCCGGTGGTGCGAGGAGGATCTCGGCGGCGGCGGCCGCGGCGTAGTCGTTCCTGTACTGCTGCAGGCGAGCCAGCGCCTGGTCGAGGAACGCGAGGTACGTGCGGTCGGACACACCGGCGAGGGCGGGATCAGCGTCCACGCGGATCATCGCGAGCGGAGCGTCGGGCGCGAACGTGAGAGTGAGGGTGCGATCGGCGGGTCTGTCGGGCGCGGGGGATGCTATGCTGATGCGGGGCTCGCTGTAGGTGGTCATTGCGGTCTCCTTGTCGGGCTCGTTGGCCGGCGCGTGCCGCGAGAACGCGCCGGCCTTTTCCTTAGTGGGACGTCCGGGCGCGCTCGTTTAGGCGTGCAAGGGTGGCCTCGATCCTGGCTTGCTGCGCCGGGGTGCGGCACGTTGCCGTCGCCTCTAGCTTTCCGTTGAAGGTCAGGAACGCGCGCTCGTCATACACGTAGAGCGCCCAGGCGGGCACGTATGGCGACGCTGCCGCCGGCGTGGGTTGTGTCTCCGTGATCATTGCGAGATGCTCCTGCTGGCCGTGCGCGCGTTCCACCCATCGGCATACTGGTTCCACCGCCGGCACTCCTCGCGGGCGGCGTCATTGGCAGGGAGAAAGCGGCCGCCGCCTGCGTAGCGGTACTGGGGGCAATCGGTGGCGCACGGAGCGGCCGCCCCTGCATCGACATGACGCAAGGGCGAGATGGTGGAGGCTGTTATGGGGCTCATGTTAGGCCGCCCGCATCGCGGAGTAGTTCGCCGCGGCGACGGCGCGCTCGGCTTGATCGACCTGGCGCAGCAGCGTCGCATAACTGTCGTCCTGGGGATGGGCGTCGGCGAGCGCCCGGCGCTTGATCGCCAGGATCTGCCCGGCCTGGGCGATCTCACCGTCGGCGTCGACGGCCGCTCGCGCCTCGTCGCTGTCCATCTCACAGAGGACACACAGGCCAGCGCGTAGGTAATGATCCTGCTCGCCGCACACGGCGCAGTGCCCACTGGTGGTAGCTGGCAGAGTCGACGGCGCCGGGGCCTGGCGCCACACGGGGCCAGTGTCTCCATCCTCCGCTGAGGCACCGTCGTCCCAGCCACGCGCGAACGCGGCCGCCGGGAGCGATGCCGTCGCCGGCGGCGTGGGCTCCTTCTTGACGAAGAAGGCCACGTTCAACGCCCGGACGAAATTCTGATGTTTGCAGGGCTTGCGCGCCGGGCAGGTGCAGGAGTTGGCGCTTGTCTCATAGTAGGTGTTGGGGTTGGTGCCGGACTGGACGCGATACCAGCCGCGGTGGGATGTGAGCTTCACGGTGGGCTTGTAACTGGCTGCGGTAGACTTGGTGTGCATGGCGACTTGTCCTCGCTGTGCTCTGGCCCGGTGATGGCTCTAACATCACCGGGCCTTTTGTTTGGGGAAGCTAGTCTGCTCCTCACTCTTCAAGTATAACACCACTTACAAACAAGTGTCAACATACAAAACCGTTATGTGGGCATCTGTCCCTAGATGCTGTATACTCATATGCAGGAGGTGTAATGCCTATGGTTTTGATGGACAAGCGGCAAAAGGACGCCGAAGGGCGGCTACGCCGGGGCGAACGTGTACAGATACAAGTGTCGGAAGAGACAGCCGAGGAAGTAATCGAAGCTGCTCAGAAAGAGCGCCGCGCGCTCTCCCAGATGCTCCGTGTCATTATTGATGAGTGGGCTGAAGCTCATAGGCGGCAGAAGCAAGATACGGCCGCTGCGGAGCAAGAATGATTGCCCCCACTACTATCGCGTTGGCCGAGCTGCCCTCGCCCCCAGTAGAGGCTCGTCGGGAGTTGCCTGACACGGCCGCCATCTACTTCGTCTTAGCCGGCGACGCTGTACTCTACATCGGCCAGTCAGTCTCGCTGCGTCAACGCTGGCTAGCCCATCATCGTCTGGCTCAACTCAATGAGCGCGGAGCCTGCCGCATCGCCTGGATGACGGTAGACGACGCTAGCCTGCTTGATGAATTAGAGCAGGCGTGCATTGAGCACTTTAGCCCCATTCTCAACAATAGCCCTGCTGCCGACCGCGGGGAACGTGTGATGGTGCGCCTGTCGCCGGAGTCAGCCAACATGGTTGTTAGTATGGCCGGAAATGAGCGACGCACTATCTCTCAAATGGTACGCCTGCTCATTGAAGAGTCCATCGAGGCTCGACAGAGACAGAGGGTATGACCCAGCCCGTCATCACCCACGTCCTCACTGGCCCCGAGACATGGAGCCCGGCGAGGAGCGATCGAAACGGCAGGATGTGAGAGGAGCAGGTCGATGCCCGAGCACTCTCTCGAGAAGGCTCCCGTGCTCCTGGTCGCGTATGGGACGGGGCCGATGAGCGACGCGCAGCTACACCTGGCCTGTCGGTCAGCCAACGACATCGGCGGCGTCGTTCATGTCCTCCATGTGGTCGAACGCAGTCGGCATATCCCGTTGACCGCGCCGCTGACTCCGGATGAGGAGGCGCGGGTGCACCGGGTGCTGGATCGAGCCGAGCACATCGCGACGCTGCATGGTGTGCCGTGCCACCTTGACGCTGTGCGGGCCACCGCCGTCGGCCCTGCCATCATCGCGGCCGCCCACGAGCACCAGGCGCGCGTGATCTTCCTGGGCTTGCGCGATCGCGACCGGTCGGCCGCGTCTGTGCTGCTTAGTGGGACGGTCCGTCAGGTGCTACAGAACGCGCCCTGTCCCGTCCAGATCGGCTACTTACCAGGAAGGCTTCCCGATGATTTTGCCCGTGATAAGGACTAAGCGATGACCCAACCAATCGTCATCGTGACCTACGCCGTGTCTGTGCGCGACATGCTCGCCCTCTCACCCGTTATGCGGGAACGCGTCGAGGCCATCTTGCAGTCCCATCTACAGCCCAACGCGGGTGAACTGACGACGCAGCGCGGCGAGCGTATCTTACCGCTGTACGGCGCTCAGAACGAGGTACGACGATCTATCTATCGTGCTCAGGCCGTGGCTCAGGCCGGTGAGCGGTTGCGTTTCTACGTGGCCTACGCGCCGGGGTTGTGGGACGTGGCGCCATCGCTCAAGGCGATCGCGCTCGTGCGCGTGCAGGAGGGGATCTATGGCCGCGTGTAGGGGTGACATGACGACGGCGTTCGGCCCTGGCACACGGTCGTCGGGGACACGCCATCACAGTAAAAGCAGTCGTGTGGGACCGGCGCGCGACGCCGATGGTCAGTCGACGACGGCCTACCGCGCGCTGGAGCGACTCTCGTGCGGGCGGTGCGGCGCGGAGATCGTCGTGGGCGCGTTGTTCCTGCGTCGCGCCGTGTCGTTGACAGCGGGTCACGGACCTGGATTGACGCAAGCGCCGATCTGCGCGCGGTGTTGCCCGCTCACGGTGACGGGTGGAGGGCAGGACGATGGGTGACGTGGTGATCAAAGGCACGGTGCTCGTGGTCGACGACGATCCTGATATCATCGACTTCCTGGAGGCAGCGCTGGAAGACGCAGGCTACCTCGTGCTGGCCTCGGTTGGCGCTGAGTCGTTGGGGGTGGCTCATGAGCTACACCCCGATGTCATCCTCCTCGATATCAACATGCCGGGGATGAATGGCGTGGAGGTGAGCCAGCGCCTACGCGACAACCCGGTGACAGCCGACATCCCGATCGTGGTTATGTCGGCGCAGGACCGCCTGAGCGCGACGGGGCCCCTCATGCCGGTCAACGATCGATTGCCCAAGCCGTTCGAGCTTGCACGCCTGTATGAGGTGGTCGCGCGCTGGGCACCAGTGACGTGAAAAGGGATATGCCTATGACCCAACAAATCGTCCTGTACACAGATGGCGCCTGCATCGGCAACCCCGGCCCTGGTGGCTGGGCCTACGTGCTCCCGCACGCTAGCGCCACCGTCGAGGCCTCTGGTGGCGCGTCGCAGACGACGAACAATCAGATGGAGTTGACGGCCGCTATCAAGGGGCTTGAGGCGACGCCAGTGGGGAGTACGGTCAACCTCACGACTGATGCCCAGTACGTCGTCAAGGGTATGACGGAGTGGCTGCCGGGCTGGCTGCGCAACGGCTGGCGCAACAGCAAAAAAGAGCCGGTCGCTAATCGAGAACTCTGGGAGCAACTTGTGGCCGTCGCTGGTGCGCGGTCCGTGACCTGGCGCTGGGTGAAAGGTCATGCGGACGCGGACGCTGGTGGCGACGTCTGGAACCATCGCTGTGATGAGCTCGCCAGCGTCCAGGCCGTCGAGGCGACCGCGGCGGCGATCGCGCGCGGTGACCGGGTGGTGGCGGCTTGCATCGCCACGGCGAGCAATGGGCGGGTCTGCCGGCGGCCGGCCACGATCCTGGACCGGGCGCGTGGGGGCCTTGTCTGCGCGACGCACGCGCCGGTGGCGACGGGGGCTGCGGCGGTGACGCCCCGAGAAGATGCCTACCATCGACAGGGATGATTGGGCGTGGGAGGTTGATACAGTCATGATTCGCTGGATCGAGCGCTCGCCCTACCTGCACGAGGCGCGCCTCACGACGACGGCCGGCGCGGACCTCTACGCGGGCTACGTCGCGGTGAGCCCCGGCTACGACGACTGGCGTGGCTATGTCGGCCGTGGATTCATCCCTGTCGGCATGGGGCCGCGCATGGAGATGCAGGCGGCCGTCGAGCGGCGCGTTACGGAGATCATGCAGCGCGGCGGGAAGGATTTGCACCATGCCTCGTAAGACGGATGTGGCGCCCGAGGGCTATCAGTCACTGTTGGGCGACCTCAAGGAGCGCATCCACGCGGCGCAGGCGCGGGCCGCCCTGTCGGTCAACCGCGAGCTTATTACCCTCTATTGGCAGATCGGCCGCCTCATCGTCGCGCGCCAGGAGGAGTATGGCTGGGGGACGCAAGTCATTGACCGCCTCGCGGCTGACCTACGCCAGTCGTTCCCCGACATGAAGGGATTCTCGACGCGCAATCTGCGCTACATGCGTGCGTTCGCGGCGCTGTACCCGGATGGCGACATCGTGCGGCAGGTGGCCGCGGACGTGCCCTGGGGGCACACGATGCGTCTGCTGGATGTGGTCAAGGACCCGAGCGCGCGCGTGGTACATGGGTCAGGCGGTTGAGCGTGGGTGGAGTCGCGACATGATGATGCGGCAGATCGAGAGCGATCTGTATCGGCGTCAGGGACAGGCGCAGACGAACTTCACCCGCACGCTCCCCGCGACGCAATCGGACCTGGCGCGGCAGGTGCTCAAAGATCCGTACAACTTCGATTTCCTCACGCTCGGCGACGACGCGCTCGAGCGTGACCTGGAGCAGGGGTTGCTGACGCATATCCGCGCGTTCCTGCTCGAGCTCGGCGTGGGCTTCGCCTTCGTCGGCAATCAGTTTCGGCTGGAGGTCGATGGGCAGGAGTATTTCATCGACCTGCTCTTCTACCACTATCGGTTGCGCGCGTTCGTCGTGATCGATCTGAAGATGTTCGATTTCCAGCCGGAGTATGCCGGCAAGATAAATTTCTACCTCTCGGCCGTCGACGACTTGCCCCGCCATCCGGACGATCAGCCGAGTATTGGCATCATCCTGTGCAAGAGCAAGAACAAGGTGGTCGCCGAGTACGCGCTGCGCAACGTCACGACGCCGATCGGCATCTCGTCGTTTCAGCTGACGGAGGCGTTGCCGACCGACCTGCGCGGCAACCTGCCGACGATCGAGGAGTTGGAGGCGACGTTAGGCGACGCCGACGGGAAGGAGTAGCGTTGAGAGTGGGGCTGGGGGGAGAGGTTGCCAATATTGCAGCAGCTGCTGCAATATTGGCAGAAAGCGGCACGCGTGGGAGAAGCCGACGATCGGCCTGGTTGCGCACGCGCGCCGGCCGCGACGAGGTGCGCGCGCGCGCCGGCCGGCCTGGAAGAGCAAGATATTCGTCGCGGAATACCGGGTGCGCCTCCCGACCGCGGAGAGGATCAAAGAGCGCCTGCGCGAGTTAGCGGACGCGTCCGATGGCGACGAGACCACCTAGGCAGCGGCTGACGCGCGCCGTGAATTCGACCCACAGTGTGGGTCGAATTCAGATTGTCGCCTCCCGACCGTGGACGCGTCTGGGTTGCAGGAGTTGGTGGACGCGTCCGAGATTATCGAAGGGAAACAGAGATGACGACGCTTGATCGTTTCTATGGCTTGACTGAGGAGGAGGGAGCGCGCCTGGAGGATCTCGGGGACGGTCGGGCGGCGCGGCTGGCGACGATTGAGCATATTGGCGACCGCCTCGACCTGCCGACCGACGTGCTCAATCGCTACCTGCGCGCACGAGAGGACGAGGAGGAGTACGGGCACTTACTCACGCGTCGGCGGATCTGGATGCGCTTGCATCGCGTGCCGGAGACCGAAGAATGACGCGAGAACAAGCTGAGGAGCGCGCGGGCGCGCGGGCATCCAGATCCGCCGACGCGTGAGAGCGCAAGGATAATGCAGAGAGAGGTGACAAGGCGTGGGAACAAACTTCCTATGGCACGGCGCGGCGCTTGACCGCGCGCGCGCCATAGCTGACGATAAGATGGCCCGCCGTCCGCCTGCGGACGAGTCGCACCTGGGCAAGCGCAGTGCGGCCGGCTGGTACTGTTGGAGCTGCGACGTTCCGCTCGTCGAGGGTGGACGGCGCGACCTGGTTCACACCGGGCGCGGTTATGTCGAACGGTGTCCCCTGTGCGGTAAAGCCAAGGGTGCCTCAGCGGAGGACGGCGGCGGGCCAGCGTACAACGCGGCCATGGTCGAGCTCGGTTTCGCCGAGGCGCGCACGGCCCGTGAGGGCAGGCCGACCGGTGTGCAGAGCGCGTCGTCATTCTCGTGGGCGCAAGACCCCGAGATCACCGGTGGCATCTTGCGACGCTATCCTGATGACCCCCTGGTTGAGGATGAATATGGGCGGGTGCTGACAGGTCGGGAGTTCCTGGCTATGCTGGCCGTCAGTTGCCCTATCCAGTTCACCCATTCCGTCGGGACGGCCTATTGGTCGTGAGTCGATGTTTCAGGGTAGGGCGCGGAACGCAACAGTCTCAGCAGTGTGGGGACAATCTCGACGCCACGGCAACAGTCTCAGCAGTGTGGGGACTGTGTGGGGAGAATAAGGAGAGGGTATGACGCGCATCATTGCCGTCGTCGGCCGCAAGGGTGGCGCCGGGAAGACGACGACCGCTTTCAACCTGGCCGGCGCCATGACCGCGGCGGAGCGGCGTGTCCTGCTCGTCGATATGGACCCGCAGGCATCGCTCACGGGCATCCTGTTGGGACAGCGCTCACCGATCCGCGCGCGACGCTCGACCCACTGATCATCGCGACCGACGCCGGCCTCTTCCCACAGATGTACCTCGTGCCAGGTGACCGGGCCATCGAGCGCGCCGCGCAGGACCTCTCCGACACGGCGACCGGCTTCTTTCGCTTGCGCAAGCTCCTGGCTCCTCTCACCGGCTTCGACCTTGTCGTGATCGACACGCCGCCCGCGATGGGCTTCGCGATCTCGTCGGCGCTCCTGGCGGCCGATCGCGCGGTCCTGCCGACGCTGACCGGCCAGCACGACCTCGATGCCCTGGCTGACACGATTCGCCTGATCGACGACCAACGTGACCTGGGCGGCGCCGCGCTCGCGGCCATCGTACCGTGTGCTGTGCGGCCGCGCGAATTGCATGACCGTGGCGCCATGGAGGCGCTGACGGAGGCCTACGGCGATCTCGTAACCGAGCCCGTCCCTTATAGCCCACGCGTGCGAGAGTCGCTCGCCGCGCGGCAACCCTTAGCGCAGTACGACCCGCGCTCTCCCGGCGCGCTGGCGTACGCGGCGCTCGCCCAGCGCTTGGGAGGGATGGCGACCCATGGCTAGGAAGACACCGCCCCGCGTGTCGATCGGACGCGCCCAGGAGGCTCCCGTGCAGCCGGACGCTCCCAGCGCCGAGACACGCCTGGTTGGCGCGCGCGAGGTGCCGATCGACCAGGTCGTGCCGGACCCGAAGCAGCCCCGACAGGACTGGCGGCACGACGATGGTGAGCAGCGCCTCGACGAGCTCGCGGCGAGCATCGGCGAGTTCGGCCTGCTGCAGCCGCTGCTGGTGCGCGAAGAGGGCGCGCTTGAGGACGGGCGGACGCGCTACGTGATCATCGCCGGCGGCCGCCGGCGGGCCGCGGCTGAGCGCGCCGGTCGGGACACTATCTCTATCGTGGTACGTGGCGACGAGTCGGAACGGGTGCGGGTGCTGCAACTCGTCGAAAACCTACAGCGACAGGACCTCGCCCCGTTGGATGAAGCCCGCGCCTATCAGGAACTCCTCGCGATCGATCACCTGTCCCCGCAGGCGCTGGCCGACCGCTTGCACATCTCGGGGCAGAAGGTGCGTGATCGCCTTCGTCTGCTGGCCGATCAAGTCCTCGCCGATGCCGTCGAGCGCCGCCAGATCTCGGCCACGGCCGCGCGGGATATCATGACCTTGCCCGACGACGAAATCGCCCGCTTCCGCGACCGTGTTCTGGCCGGTGAGCCCTTGCAGAGCAACGATATCGCCGTGGCGCGCGCGCGTTTGGCCGCTGCGGGCGTCGCCAATCCTCGTCGTAAGGGCGGGGGCAAAGCGGTGCGCCCGCGGGACGAGACGCCGCCGGTAGCGGCCGGACCCAACGACGAAACACCGGTCCCGGATCATACGACGTTTGATAATGTGGCAATAGGGCGTAGCGATCAGACGACGGGTGAGATGGCGCCGCGGCGCCACGATCCCCTCACGATAGCTACCCCTGACGCGCTGACTCAAGAGGTGATACCTGCGGACACGGATGCGCCGGTGCCCACGTCGACGACCGGCCACCTATCGGTCGTGCCGCGACACGAGGAGCCAGGAGTGGGCACGTCCGACCCGCGCGTGCAACGGCATTATGCCGCTTTCCTGGATTGGCGTGTGTCAGTGTACAACGACCTGGGGCGCATGTCTGGCGACGATATAGAGTCTCTGGCGCGCCTGCTGCGTGGCGACATGGGGCACCTTCTGGAGAGACTCAACGACGCGGCTCGGCGCGCGAAGGGCTGATAGAACAGGGTGACGCGCCTTCGGTGCGCTCACGACATCATGCACTATGCTCAACCGAGACTTAGATGACAAGATCCTACGGCAACTGGCGACGTATCCGTTCCTGAGCGCCGCGGACCTGGAGGTGCGCTGGGACGTAGCGACGGCGACGATGGCGCGGGCGCTCACGCGGCTGCGCGCCGCCGGCCTGGTCGAGCGCGTCCCGCAGGGCGATGATAAGACATTCCTGTATGTGCCAACCGGCGAGGGCGCGATCGCGGCCGCGGCCAGCACTGGCGTCACCAGCGGGAGCCTCTGCCGCGTCTATGGTCTCGACCGGCGTCAGCTCATGGCGCGGCTGCCGCTGCTCAAACGCCTCGTGTACGCGCAGCGCTTCGTGATGGAGCTGGCCGCCGCCCTCGACGAGGGGAGGCAGGGGCGGCTGACGTTCTACAAGAGCGGGCCGTTACACTGGCACGCTGCCAGGGGCGGCCCGCGCGGCGAGGTCCTCCTCGACGGCATGGGGCGGATCACGGTCGGCCGTGCCGCAGGCGGCGTCACCTATTGGTTCGGGCTGTTGTGGGATGGGGATGCCACGCTCCCCAGCGTTGGCCTCTGGCATCAACTCGACCGTCTCCGTGCATTGAGGAGCGATGACGCGACCGCGCTCCCGCCGGTCCTCGTGGTGACGGCGACGGCGGATCGCCTCGCCATGGCGGGGACGCCGCCGCCGTCGGGTGTCATCTACACGACCGTCGCCGACTACTTTGAGCGGGGCGCGCTTGACGCCCGTTGGGTGGCGCGGCGGAGGGGTGGCGGGACCGTCGAGGATGCGCTGCTCGCCCTCCTCGCGGCGACGCCAGCGGCGCGCGCCAACCCCTGGGACCTGACGCGCTGGCCGCCGGGGACGGTGCACGCCGGCGACGCGCTCGGGCTGGAGCGGCGGGTGGCGCGCCTGCGCAGGGGGCTCATCGAGGGCAGGCCGACGCCGACGGGGTTGCTGGCCCTGGCGTTGCCGCGCGGGGTCGTTGGCCTGCTCGACACCATCGGGTCGTTCCCGCTGCTCGACGCCAGGGGGCTCGCGGTCCTCACGCGCCGCAATGCCTCCGTGCTGCGCGACGAGTTTGGTTGGCTGCGCGGGCTCGACCTCGTCCGCGTCTATCGCCGGGGGCTCAACGCCGATGGCGTGCCGCGCTTCTGGGCCGAGGAGGGCGACGGCGAGGGTCCCGCGCGCCCGCCGCGCGTCGTCGGCGCGGATCGCCCGGTCATGGTCTACGCGCTGACGTACCGGGGGACGCACCTGCTGGCCGCACGGGTCGGCGTGTCGCCGGTGACCTACCGCATCCTGTACAAGAAACTCGACGCCAGCCAGAAAGGTGGGCGCGCGGGACTCGTCTTCGCGCTGGGCAATGCCGCGCACACGCTGGCGATCCAGGAGGTCTTCTTCGCCGTGCTTGCTGCGGTCGATCGCCGGGAGGCCACGCTACGGTGGTTGTGGGAGTGGGGCTGCGTCGAGCGCCTGGATGATGGCGGCGAGGGAGAAGACAAGTGGGAGGGGGAGGACGACTGGGGAGAGGCGTGGGACGAGGAGGACGCCCCCGCCGCCCGGCTCCGGCGGGATGTGTTGCGCCCGGACGCCCGGATCATCGCCGACGTCGGGGGCGTGGCGGTTGACGTGTTCCTGGAGGTCGACCGCAGCACGGAAACGCACGGCGAGATCGCGGCCAAGCTCGCGCTTTACCACCGCTATGCGCGCCTTCGGCGACGACGTGCCGTCGAGGCGGCCGGCGGCGATACCATCGCCGTGCCGCCGATCACCGTGGCGTTCGTGACGACGCGTAGCGAGGAGAGGGCGGTGAACCTGCTGCAGACGGCGAAGGAGGTCGCGCGAGATCTGGAGAGCCGGGCGGTGCGCGTCGTGGCGGCCCACCTCGACACGGTGGAGCGGTGGGATATGCTCGGGGAAATCTGGATCAGGGACGCCTATCCGGACCGTTCGGGACCGCTGTCGCCCCGGCGCTGCTTCCTCGTCCCCGACCTGGTGCGCCTCACGAGCTGACCCCCTGCCGGCGACCTATCCGCGGCGTACGCGGTCTACCAGGAACGTGTCGCCGGATTGTCGCGGGGTGGGGGCGCACGGTCGCGGCACACTGAGAAATGACGACAACGTGAGAAATGATGTCAACATACGACTCCGCGCCCTGTTTTGAGCGTGACAACGGGCTGCGGCGACACCGTGCGGAGTCCCGCCGTTTCCTTGTTCTTCCCTATCTATAGCTATCTCTCCTGGTATGGGAACGGGGAAGAACAAGGAAACCATCCTGTCTCCTTCATGACGCTCCGATCTATTGTGCCGTCATTACTCCCTGCCTACCGCTGCCGGTTCTCTTTGGAGTCGTTCGTCTGCTGGATCTCTCTTATGGCTGCTCCTGTCGTCGCCCTTGTCTGTGGTGCGACGCCTTTGCCTTCGGTTTCTGTCGGCTTCTGCCGGCTTCTATGCAGGCCACCTATAGCCGACCGATGATTTGCCTGTCCCTCTTCCCCTCGATAGTCGCTATAATCAACGGCCATCGCCGCCCTGACCATCAGCCTATGGGCTCACTGCTCTCCATCACCGACACTCGATTGATAGAAGCGTCACACTCCACGTTTGCCAATCGCCACACCGGCTACACGAGCCGCGGAGACTCCCTATGCCTACTGCGTCCAGCGTCACCCAGAACCCGACCACCGTCTTGGCCCACTTCGACGGCGACATCGTGCCGCGCGCGCTCATCGCCCTTGTGAAGGTCCTCCGCCACGACCCTAATTGGCGCGCCACCCTCACGGCCAGCGACCGCCACTGCGACGTGGACCTGATCTACTGGCCGACCGGTGCGCGCTATCGCATACCCCTAACGAGCGTGTTAGTTGCCACGGGACCCGTGTGGCGGCGGGCGACGTAGCGGCGTAAGGGCCACCCCTGCCCATGGCGTACAGCTACGACACCCAGCACCTGAACGGCCTCGATCAGCGCTGGGCTGTCGACCTCGACGACCACATCGACGCCCCCGGCGGACCGTCCGACGGCGCCTGGTACGCCGCCTGTTCCGCTGGTTATGTCTACCGCTGTGCCGTCGGGACAGCGCCGCTCGTAGGCCCAGTGTTACGGAAGCTGTGTTGAACTAAGCCGCTCCCTCACGAGAGCGGCTCGTCTTCAGAACCGGACGTGACACGCTAGCGTCATCCGGCTCCTCAGTCATGCGGTCCTTGTCATGAACACCGCTCTGTCGTCGAT
>JAABUU010004315.1_pt1 | contig 16908 bp, 12 predicted proteins | sample 5559301 | NCBI WGS metagenome assembly JAABUU01 (sample SAMN10711884, study PRJNA513360) | rock metagenome | isolation source: Antarctica rocks | place: Antarctica: Victoria Land, Richard Nunatak white | reverse complement strand
CGCGTTTGCTGGTCATGCTCATCATTGCCTCGTCTTCCTCCCGTGCTCCCAGCGAAGGGGCACGGGTAAGATTCTTTCATGAGGCAACGACTCCTCAATAGTAAGATTCCTGATGAGGCAATGCGCACGCTTGCACTCCGCTCATCGCGCGCATATCATTCGCTCATAAAGGAATGGTAGAAGAATGCGGGAGTGCGGCAGGATTTCGGCGTAATCACGGAGCCATCGGTGCGCGAACAGCGTGTGAAGCCAGCCCTCGCGGTTCCCGGTGTCGTAACCGCCGGGATGCGGACGCATCTCGGCGAACGTCTTCGTTCGCTCGGCTTTTCCTATCTCCTCATCCTACCGGCGGTGATTATCCTCGGCCTTTTCCATATCTTCCCGATCTTCTACGCCTTTTACATTAGCCTCCATAAGTGGAAAATCCAGAAACAGGCGTATATCGGCCTCGATAACTATACCCGCGCGCTCCATTCGGACGAGTTCTGGAACGCGATCCGCACGACGGTCTGGTTCGTCGTCGGTACGGTGCCAATCGGGCTTTTCCTCGCGCTTTTCCTCGCCATTATGCTCTTCCGGCCGATCGCGGGGCGCACAGTGTATCGGGTCGTGCTCTTCTTGCCATATATCACGCCACCTCTCGCAATGGCGATTGTCTGGAGTTGGATGTATAAGCAGGATGGCGCTGGCCTCGTCAACACCTTCCTCGGCGTTCTTGGCATCGGTAATCAGCGATGGCTGCTCGATTCACGCGGTGTCTTCGACCTGATCGCGACGAACGTCGGCCTCCATTTGCCGCCCCTCTTGCAGGGCCCGCCGCTGCCGCTCGTCGCCATCATGGTTTACTCGCTCTGGAGCTCGATCGGCTTCGACACAATCATCTTTCTTGCCGGGCTTTCCAATGTGCCGAAGGAGGTGATCGAGGCGGCGCAGATTGACGGTGCGAACCAGTGGCAGATCGCCACACGCGTGATCGCGCCCCTCCTGCGGCCAACGATCCTCTTCCTCTCGATCATCTCGGTGCTGCGGGCTTTTCAGGTCTTCAACCCGATCTACGCTATGACGCTCGGCGGCCCGGCGCAGAAGACCGAGACGATCACCTTCTTCATCTTCGATCAATTCTTTCAGCAGGTGAACGTCGGGTACGGGGCCGCGACCGCGATGCTGCTCTTCGTCATCCTCTTCGTCATTACCTTAATTCAGCTCCGGCTTGGCGAAGAGCGCCGCGTCGGGCGGGCGGGAGGCTAATCGCATGGCGGTACGTGCAGCGCAGGGTGATGTGTCGCAGCCGATAACGCGTGCGCAATCGCGGACGGTTCGCACGGCGCAGACCCGCGCACGGCGGAACCTGATCGCCCATATCGTCCTGATTCTTTTCATGATCGGTGCGCTTTTCCCCTTCTACTGGATGGTCGCGACGAGCATCAAGACACTGACTGAGTCGCTCCAGTCGCCGCCGACCCTCCTGCCGCAACACGCGCAAATCCAGAACTACGCGAATGCTTTCCACGCGGCGCCGTTCGGGCGATACTTCTTCAATACGCTCTTCATTGCCGGGATTACCGTCATCTGCAACCTCGCGACCTCCGTGCTCGCCGCTTACTCCTTCGCGCTGACGGACTTTCCTGGCAAGCGAATACTCTTCGCGATCCTCCTCACGACGCTGATGATCCCCTTCGAGGTGACGCTGATCCCGAACTTCATTCTCATCAAGAACTTGCACCTGTATAATACGTATTGGGCGCAGATCGTCCCGTGGGCGGCGGGGACGTTCGGTATCTTCCTCGTGCGGCAATTCTTTCTCAGCATCCCGAAGGAGATTTTCGAGGCGGCAGTGATTGACGGCGCAAGTCCGTGGAGTATTCTCTGGCTTGTTGCGGTGCCGCTCGCGCGCCCCGCACTGGTCACGCTGGCGCTTTTCAGTTTCATCGGCTCGTGGAACTCGTTCGTCTGGCCGTTGATCGTGACGACGAGCGACACGGTGCGGCCGATCCAGGTGGGCCTTTCGGAGTTGAAGAGCGATGCCGGGAACAACAACTTCCCGATCCTGATGGCGGGTACGGCGCTGACGATCATCCCGATCGCGATCCTCTACTTCTTCGTGCAGCGCCAGTTGATCGAAGGTGTTGCGTCGTCCGGTGTCAAGGGATAGGGAACCTAACCCCCGGCCCCTTCCCGCGAGGAAGGGGAGTCAGCCTCCGACAGACCGAGGCGTTAGGCGAAACACCCGGATAATCGCAGCGAGTCACCCCTTCCTCGCGGGAAGGGAGTGGGGGTTAGGTTCTTTCGATACCTCTCCCGCGTCGGGAGGGGGTAGGGGTGGGTACACATAAGGAGTGGCACGGTGAGCGACAACACACTGTTTGGCAAACGATTGAACCGGCGGACGTTGCTCGGCGGTCTCGCTGGGAGTGCGGGGGCGGCGATCCTTGCGGCGTGCGGGAGCAGCAAGGCGACCGACACGCCGAAGCCCGCCGGCACGACCGCCCCGGCATCCAGCGGCGCGGCGACGACCGCCGCAACAACTGCGGCAACCAAACCGGCGACGACGGCCGGCGCATCCGCGACAACCGCGCCCGCCGCTGCCACGACCGCGCCCAGCGTTTCCGGCTCGACCACTGGCAGCGCGACGACGGCCAGCGGTTCGGCGGCGGCGGGGACGATTGACACCTCCAAACTGACCGCCGGGCAGTCGGTTGTCGCGCAGAAGTTCGCGACCACGGCGGGCCAGGGGAGCGACGTTGACAAGGTTGATCTGAAGGGCAAGACCGTTGCGGTGGATTTCTGGCACGTCCAGACAAAGCAGAACGAGGAGGCGCTGAAGAAGATCGCGGCGGACTTCAATGCCGCCAACCCCGGCATCACCGTCACGCCGCAATACATTGGTAGCTACGATGTGATCGCGCAGAAAATCCAGGTCGGTATCCAGGCGAAGCAGGTGCCCGCGATGGCAGTTGGCTACGAGAACAACGTTGCCAATTATCAGCAGGCGAATGCGCTGCTCGACCTGACGCCATACATCAACAGCAAGACCTACGGCTGGACGAATGCGGACCTCGCGGACATCTTCCCCGGCTTCCTCGACCGGAACATCTACCCGGACTTCAACAATCAAATCCTCTCCGCACCCTTCACCTCGTCCATCCTGATGATGTGGTACAACATGGACATGCTCAAGTCGGTCGGCTTCAATGGACCCGCCAAGACGTGGGACGAGTTCAAGGCGCAAGCGGCGGCGACGGTGAAGGCCGGCAAGAAGGGTTATCCCGTGCGGGCGGAGACCTCGGATGTTGACGGCATGATCTTCTCCTTCGGTGGCGAGGTGATCGCCGCCGACAACAAGAAGGCCAAATTCGACTCCCCACAGGCGCTCGCCGCCCTTCAGGTGTTGGAGGATATGGTGAAGGCCGGGACGACATTCATCACCGATGCACCGAGTAACGAGGACCAATCAGTCTTCACCAACGGCGACGCTCCATTCTTTCTCGGCTCCAGCACTGGCCGTGCCTACATCGGCGCCGCGATGCAGAAGGACCCGAACGACCCGACAAAGGGCGACAAGTTCGCGTGGAACGGTACCGTCATCCCGCAAGGGGCGGAGAACGTCAACACCCCGAAGACGGCGCTCTATGGCGCCAATGCGATCGTCTTCAAGAGCACGCCGGAGAAGCAATTGGCATCCTGGCTCTTCCTTAAATACTTCACCTCAAAGGATGTGACGGCGTACTGGTCCATTCAGTCCGGCTATCTGCCGGTGCGCAAATCCGCTGCGGAGTCCGATACCTTCAAGACGTTCGTCAGCGGCAAGCCGCTCAACCGTGCCGCATTCGACATCGCGCAAGATGGCAAGGGCGAGCCGCAGCCCGCCGGTTGGACGAAGGCCCGGACAGATATCCAAAACGCCGAGACGCAGTTGATTAACAAGCAACTGACCGCTGCGGACGCCGCAAAGCAGATCCAGTCAAAGGTCAACGACGACCTCGCTAACGGCTAACGGCTAACGGCGGGAAATTGGTTTGCATTCCTGGGGGCCGCAAGGCCCCCTTCCTGGGCAGTGACGGTATGTTGCAGACTAGACGTGTCAAGCTACTATGTTACCAATGTCTCGCTACCGATGCTTCGACACTCCCTTCGTGGAGGTGTGACCGTGGATGGCCTCATACTCTTTCATGGTAGCAATGTCGTGTTTGCTCACCGTGCCGTCACTGGTGTAGGAGGGACGCACAGCGTGCCCCCTTCCGAGGCTGCTCCGCTCACTGGCAGTGGAAGGTGACCGGGAGGAGGGCGAACACTGTGCGTCCCTACCCACTATGCCATCACTATCGTGAAAGAGTAGGATAGACTCCTCGGTAGACAGGGGGCGCTTCTCGGTGTGACGGCTTCGACACTTGCAGCATCGAAGCGTCCCGTCTCTCAATAGCGCGCATCAATGGTTAGATAAATTCAGGCTCCATGCTCCGTGGCGAAGTGGAGCAGATCGTCCAGGGTCACATCGGGGAGTGAGACGGAGCGGAAGCCGCCGTCCGGGTCGTAGAGCAGGACGTGACCGGACGGGGTAGGCAGGAGCGCGGCGTCACCGGGTGAGGAACCGGCCTGCGGGAAGACCCACGGCAATGACCGGAGCATTGTGCGTTCATCTGCGCGCGGAGAGACGACGAATCCATATTCGGCCAGCAACGATCGTACAGGGAGCGTCGTATCCACCGATTCCACCAGCCCCGCGACGGCCGCTTCCAGTAACCACATCGCTCGCGATCGCTTTCTCTGCACCGGACGACGGCCACAACGGCACGATAGCAGAGGTGGCGCGATCTGTCTGCTACACTGACCGGCATGAATGATGAAACGCCGCTGCCACCAACGAAGACGCCGACGCCGCAGCGCGTCGGCGACTGGAAAGCGATCCTCCGCACGCTCGGTGTGACGCCGAGCCGGAGGATGGGTCAGAACTTTCTCGTTGACCGCGATGTTCTCGCCGGGATCGTCGGCGTGGCGGGTGTCCAACCGGGCGAGACGGTGATTGAGGTCGGGCCGGGGTTGGGTATCCTGACGGCAGCATTAGTGGAGGCGGTCGGCGCATCAGGGCGTGTGATCGCGGTTGAACTCGACAAACGGCTCGCGGACTATCTCCAGACCGCGTATGCCGGTACGCCGCAGGTGACGATTATTCAGCAGGACATCCTCCGCGCGACGCCTGACGATCTGGTCGGCACGGCGCCGTATGTCGTCGTGGCGAATCTCCCGTACCGGATCACGTCGGCGGCCTTCCGCCACTTTCTCGAATCGCCACATCCGCCAGAGCGCATGACGCTGCTCGTCCAGCGCGAAGTGGCGCAGCGGATCGTCGCGGCGCCACCGGAAATGAGCATCCTCGCTATCGCCGTGCAATTCTTCGCCCGGCCGCGCATTGTTCTCTCCGTCCCGCCAGAGGCATTTGTGCCGCGCCCGGAGGTGCATTCCGTCGTCCTCACGCTGGAGAGTGTGCCGCCGCCATTGCCGCCGGAACGATGGCGTGGATTTTTCGCGCTCGTCCAAGCCGGGTTCGGGGCGAAGCGCAAGCAGATCCACAACAGCCTCGTTGAGCGGCTGCGCCTGCCGCGCGAGACGGTCAGCGCATTTTTAGCGGCGGCGGGGATTGACGCCATGCGCCGCGCCCAGACCTTGACGCTCGATGAATGGCTCGCCATGGAGCGCGCGGCGATCCAACTGAACATCTCCCTGTCGAGTGCGATGGGGCGACGGGTCGGGGCGGGAGATCATGAACAGGGATGAGCCGTGGCCGTCGCGATGGGTGGCGGCCGGAGGCCGTCTCGTGCGGCCTCGGCGGGTGACGCGCGCCGAGGCGCTTGCGGGCATCCGCGCGCCCGCCAAACTGAATTGTGGGCTCGCCGTGACGGGCCGACGTACTGACGGCTATCACAACCTTGTCTCGCTGATGGTATCGCTCGACCTGGCGGATACAGTACGCGTCGAGCCTGCCCGCACCTTCTCGCTCTCCTGCGATGACCCGGCCCTCGCCGGGGACGAAAATCTCGCCCTCCGCGCTGCCCGTGCCTTCCAGTTCGCGACGGGCGAGCAGCGGGCGGCGCATATCACGCTGTCGAAGCGCATCCCCGTCGCGGCCGGTCTGGGCGGTGGGAGCAGCGACGCGGCGGCGACGCTGCTTGCCCTCGACGCATTATGGGGAACGAACGCCTCAGACGACATACTGCTCCGCCTCGGGCGCGATCTCGGTGCGGATGTGCCGTTCGCGCTCTACGGCGGCGCGATGATCGCGCGGGGGATCGGCGATGTGCTAACGCCCGCGCTAATGCCAAATGCCTGGCTGGCGCTCATCACGCCACACGCGGCAATTCCTCGCAAGACGGCGGCGCTCTACGAGTCGCTGACGGAAGCCGACTTTGGCGGCGGAGCGATGATCCTCCGGCAAGTGGCCGGTCTCCGGCAAGGTACACCGCTTGATCCCGCCCTCCTCGACAATACATTTCTGTCGCCTCTCGAATCCATCGTGCCCGCAGTCCGGGAGGCGAGCGAGCGGATCACGCGGATGGGGCAGCACGCATTCCTGACGGGTAGTGGCCCGACGCTGTACGTTCTGTGTGAAAACGCCCATGAGGCGGAACGCCAGGCAGATGCATACCGCGCATCGTTGGATGCGACGATTGTTGTCGCGCGGACTGGCACGGAACGGAACGCAAACAATCAGAGAATCGTTTAATTGACGGGGGCGGAGAGCGCCCGTACAATCGCAGTGTCCGATGCGGCGGTGGGCCGTCTGATCCCGTACGCGCGGGCGGGGGTCGGTGTGGCCTCTTCCGCACCGTTCGATCCCTCTTCGAGGAGCCATGAACCGAATTCTCAATGGACGGTATCGCATTGACGGCATTGTCGGTGACGGCGGCATGGCCGTCGTCTATCGTGGGTGGGATCTTGTCCTGAATCGCGTCGTCGCGATCAAAGTTTTGCGCGAGCAATATGCCACCAATGATTCGTTCCTCGCTCGCTTCCGCCGCGAGGCGCAGTCCGCCGCCGGTCTGGCGCACCCGAATATTGTCAACGTCTACGACGTTGGCCGCGATGGCGATACGTGGTACATCGTCCAGGAACTGATTGACGGTACGGACCTCGCCACGCTAATCCGCCAGCGCGGGCAATTCACCGTACCTGACGCGATTGAAGTGATGGCACAGATCGCACCGGCAATGGACTACGCGCACAGTCACGGCATCATCCATCGCGATATCAAGCCGCATAATATTTTGATAGACGCGCGCGGCACCGCGAAAGTCGTGGATTTCGGTATCGCTAAGGGTATCAATGACATCAAGATGACGGACGCAGGCACGGCGCTCGGCACGGCGGGCTACATCTCGCCGGAGCAGGCGACCGGCTCACCGCTGACCGCCGCCAGCGACCTCTACAGCGCGGGCGTCGTCCTCTATGAGATGTTGACGGGGCGGCTGCCGTTTGTCGGGGATACGGCGGTCAGCGTGGCGATGCAGCATGTCCGCAACGCGCCGCCGCCACCCTCGCGCTTCAATGCGAAAATACCGCGTCATGTCGAGGCAGTGATTATGCGGCTGCTCGAAAAATTCCCGGATCGCCGCTATCTCTCCGGTGCGGAAGTCGTCTCCGCCCTGCGCGGAAATCCGGTGCCGGGGCCGGTGCAGACCGTCGCCATCGCCGGTGGTGTGGGTACGGCGACGTATGCCTTGCCCGAAGATACGCGCGCCTTGACGATGAATGGGCCACGTACGCGCACCGCAACGGTCGCACCTGGGCGGAGTAGCACGCGCCGTGTGGATGCCACGCCCGTGCCACCCCGGACCGCTGGGCCGGGGATCGGCACATGGCTGCTCGGCATTGTGCTGCTCGGCGGTCTGCTTGCGCTCGTCTATCTTGGCTATAAACTGGCGAATGCGAGCAACGCGCCACCGACGCTACCAACAAGCGCGTCGCCTACGGCAGTCATCGCAGCAGGCACTGCAACCGTCGCGGTGGCGACGCCAAAACCGTCAGCATCGGTCGGTGTGACGCCGAGCGTCGCCGTGATACCGACGCGTGATCCGAGCGCCGTCGAAGTGCCGAACCTCGCGGGGTTGTTTCAGCCGCAAGCGGCGGACGAACTGCGCAAGCGCGGACTTGGCCTTGGGCAAGAGACGCAGCGGACGAATGAGACCGTGCCGCGCGGCCAGATTCTCGACCAAAATCCAAAGCCGGGGGACTTCGTCAAGCGCGACAGTCAGGTCACGATCGTCACGAGTCAGGGGCCGGCGATCGTGGACCTCAGCGGCCTGAGTGTCAAGGGGAAGACGTATGAGGAAGTCAGCAAGCAATTGACGGATCTCGGGTTGAAGCCCGACCGCAAAGACGAACTGAGTAGCGATGTGGAAGCCGGGCGGGTCATCCGCATTGAACCGTTTGATAAAGTTGCCCACGACAGTGGGGTGACGGTCTTTGTCAGCACCGGCAAACCGACGCCGACGCCTTCCCCCGCAACCGTGACACCGACCGTGACGCCGACCGTGGTACCGACCGTAAAACCGACACCCCAACCAACGCAACCTACCCAGCGACCGGGAACACCGACTGCGGGAACGGCGCAATTGCCTGATGTCATTGGCAAAACGCCGGATGAGGCGAAGCAAATCCTGACGCAAAAGGGATTTACCGACGTGACGATCGCCCCGCTCTCTGCGCTCCCCGGTGGCGTGGCAAAGCAAAAGAAGAACAGTGTTGCGGGGATTATCACTGCCCAACAACCTTTCCAAGTCGTGAATCCGGGGCAACAAATCCCGACGAATACACCGCTGTTCGTCGTCGTGCAGACGACCGACTAATCGGTGGAGCAGGCTTCAGCCTACCGTCAGGTTGTAGGCTGAAGCCTGCTCCACCGAATGTTCTCGTATGTGCTGAGACGCAGGCTGAAGCCTGCGCTACCAGGACATCGTGACATAATTCGACGTTCATACGCATGCCCTCTATACTGACGGAGGGCTGCTCCGTGTGTACGGACACCCCGATTGTGCTGAAATGAAGGAGCATGCATGCCTGCGGTACGGTTAGTGGTCGTCGGTCTGCCGAAGAGTGGCAAGACGACCGTATTCAATGCGTTGACGCGCGCCGAGGCAAAAACGAGCGCCTACAGCACGGGCGTCGAGGACGAGCCGAATCTCGCGATGATCAAGGTGCCCGACGAGCGGTTGGATCGCTTGACCGCGCTGTTCAAGCCGAAACGGACGATCCCGGCGGATGTCCAGTATGTGGATGTTGCGGGGCTGGCGAAGGGCGTCAGCGAGAAGGGGATTGGCGGCGCGCTGCTCGGTCACCTTGCGCAGGCGAATGCGCTCGTCCATGTTGTGCGCGCGTTCCATGACCCGAATGTGCCGCACCCGGAAGAGACGATTGAGCCGCTGCGGGACATCGAGACCTTGCAACTGGAATTCACCTTCAATGATCTCGGTCAGATCGAGAAGCGGCTCGTCCGGCTGGAAAGCCAGATTCAGAAGGTGCGCGGCGCGGAACGCGAGCAGTACGAGCGGGAGCAGGCCGCGCTGATCAAATTGCGCGTCGCCCTCGAAGCCGGGATACCAATCCGCGAAGTCGTCCTCGATCCCGATGACGAGCGGTTGCTGCGCGGCTTCGGCTTCCTGACCGGTAAGCCGTTGCTCGTTCTCCTCAATGTCGGTGAGGATCAAATGGGCGATGAAGCCGCCACGCTCGTGCAACAGGCGGACGCGCAGTTCGCGCGGCCGGGCATCGCCTTCGACGTCGTCGCCGGGCAGATCGAGATGGAGATCGGCCAGTTGGAGCCGGACGATGCGCAGGTCTTTATGGAGGAAATGGGTATCGCGGAGAGTGGCCTCGATCGCATCATTCGCCGCTCATATGCTCTGCTCGGCCTCATTTCCTTCTTCACTGTCGGGCCAGACGAATGCCGCGCCTGGACGATCACGCGCGGCACGATCGCGCAGCAGGCGGCGGGCGAAATTCACTCCGACATCGAACGCGGCTTCATCCGCGCCGAAGTCGTCGCGTACGACGCGATGATCGCCGCTGGCAGCATGGCGGAAGCAAAGAAGGCAGGCGCCCACCGACTCGAAGGCAAGCAATACATCGTTCAGGACGGCGACACCATCGAGTTCCTCTTCAATGTATAGGGAGTTTGAACCACGAAGGCGCGAAGGACGCGAAGAAACACAACGAAGAGAAGAAGGATTCTTGTTTTTCTTCTCTTCTCCTCTTCGCGTCCTTCGCGCCTTCGTGGTTCAATCGTCCTCATTTCCGACTGGTAATATGGGGGTGGGGTGGTACTGAAGTTTGCGGGGTTGATGGGGCTGGGGGCGATGCTGGTCATCGTTGGGCTGTGGCTTGCCTTGCTGGTGGTGGCCGGTGTGCCGGGGGTGCGGCGGCGATGGCCGGGTGCGCGTGGTGAGGTCGGCATGGTCGGCCTGCTGACGGTCGTCTTCATCCTCTTCTTCTGGCGGCTGCTTTTTGAGCAGGGCGTGGCGATCCCCAAGGGCGGGGGCGACTTCAACTCCTTCTACTACCCGCTTTCCGCCTTCGCAGCCAACCAGATCCACGCCGGGCACTTCCCGCTCTGGAACCCGTCTCTCTACGCAGGCGCGCCATTCGCGGCGGACTATCAAGCGGGCGCGCTCTATCCGCCCAATTTGCTTGTCTGGACGGTTGCGCAGCCCTTCACTTACGGGGTGTTCGAGGCGCTGGCGATTTTCCACGTCTGGTGGGCCTCCGTGACGATGTATGGCTTCGCGCGGACACTTAGCGTACGGCGGGCGCCCGCGCTGATCGCGGCTATCACCTTCGCCTATGGCGGCTTTATGACGGCGCAAATCGGTCACGCGCCGATGATCGCGGTTGCATCATGGCTGCCTGCCATCCTCGCCGCGCTCTCCCGCGCGCGGCAGGGGAGCATCGGCTGGACGGTTCTCGCCGGGCTTGGTTTGACGATGGCGACGTTGGCCGGGCATCCGCAGGTGCTTCTCTATGTCATTACCGCTGTCCTCGCCTACGGCATCTTCCTCGCATGGGCGGATCGGCCCGTTATCGCGCCGGTCACTGCGGAGCATGAAGGCGGCGCGACGCTCTCTCCCGCAATGTCGCGGGAGGGAGCGCGCCGGTCGAATCGCTGGCCCGCGCTCCTCACCGACCCGGTCGCGCGACATTGGACGAATGCCCTTGCCCGCCTTGCGATTATGCTTAGTATCGCCGTTGGTCTTTCCGCGCCGTTGCTGCTGCCCGCCGAGCAATTATCGCGCCGGTCGGTACGCGCGGGGATCGGCTACGACAACGCGACGCAGTTCAGCGTGCAACCCGTGGCGCTCCTCCAACTCGTGCTGCCGAAAGTCTTTGGCGATAATCCGACGAACTACTGGAGCGCCTTCGCGAATGGCGAAATCTGGGGCTACGCGGGCGTCGTCGCACTCATCCTCGCGGTGATCGGCGTACTCTGGCTGCCGCGTGCCGCGCGCGGACAAAAACTCTTCTTCGTCGCGCTCGGTGGCGTTGCGCTGCTCGGCGCACTCGGGCCGTTCACGCCGCTGCATGGGTGGCTCTACGGCTTCGTGCCGGGATACGACCGCGTGCGCGCCGCTGGTCGGTTGCTGCTGCTCTATGATCTCGCGGTGGCGATCCTCGCGGCTTGGGGTCTCGATGCACTGCTCGATTGGATCGCCGTGCGCCGAACGACCGACAGTGAATTCGTTGCATTCGGTGTGACGTTGCGACAGGTCCGACGCGGGATCGGTCTCGTCGTCGTCGTGCTCGCGCTCGGCATCATCCCGCTCTTCTATGGCCTCATTCTGCGGCAGGATGAGCCGGTCAATCGCCCGGTGATCGCGGTGGACGGTTTGAACGTGCTTCTGCTGATCCTCCTCGGTGCGCTCGCGCTCGTTTGGGCGGTGGAGCGGCGCGGGATTGGATCGCGGGCGATAGCGGCGCTGGCAACGGTGTTGATCATTTTCGATCTCTTCAGCGCGACGATTGGCTTCAACCCGACGACGGACAACCTGTTGGCAGGCTTCCAGCAACCGGCGGCAGCGCGTGAGCTGATCGCGCGCACGGCGAGTAGCCCGCCTTTCCGCATTGACACGGACGATATTTCCGACCGCTGGCAGCCCTCGCTCGCCGCGATAGATGGCATTGAGAGCGTCTCCGGCGCATACAACCCGCTTCAACTCGCTGACTACGCCGCGCTTCGCGAGCGGGCGCAGAGCAGCAGGTCCAGCGCGCTCTACGGCCTGCTCAATGTCGCGTATGTCGGCCTGCCGACGGAGAAGCCCGCGCCTGCCGACTGGCAGAAGGCATTTACCGGCGACAGAGTTGCTTTTTACCAGCCAAGTCGGCCACCCTTACCGCGCGCATTCGTCGTCGGCAACGCGCAATCCGTGGCGAATCCCGGTGTCGCGTTCGACCGCATCAAAGCGTCGGACTTTGACCCGGCGAAGATCGTCTATGTGCAAGGCGGCGTGACCGCGACGACCGCCGACCCCGGCGCATCGCCCGCGACCGTCACGCGTGACGGCACCGATGGCGTGACCGTTCGCGTCACGACGGCGAGCGCCGGGTATCTCGTGCTGGCGGATGCCTATTTCCCCGGTTGGCAGGCGACCGTGGACGGACAGGCCGCGACTATCCTCCAGGCTGACCTCGCCTTCCGCGCCGTCAATCTGCCCGGCGGGGGTGACCATACCGTCATCTTCCGCTTTCGTCCGCCGTGGTGGAGGATTGGCTGGGGCATCGCGGGCCTGACCGCGCTCGGCACGATTGCGCTGCTCGCGCTCGCGCCGCTGATGCGGCGGAGGCGGCGGTAATGCGCGGGCGGCATCACGCGATCTGTGGGGCGGCGACCGCCGCGCCTGCCATTCTCTACCTGACGCACGGCAGTATCGGCGCGGTCGCGGTCGGCGTGCCCATCGCCACACTCGGCGCGATGCTGCCGGACATTGATACGCGGCAATTCCCATTGCAGGGAGAAGTCTGGCGCGGCTGGAAGCGGCTGGCGAAGACGGCGCGCGCGCGGGGCCCGCTCGGCATGCCGTTCGCGCTGGCAGCGATCGTTGTTGGGGCGATCATGGCAGGCGCACTCGGCGCGGTCTCCTGGCTCGTGCGGCGCGTCGTCTCGCATCGCGGCTTCACACATACTATCTTCTGCACGGCGATCATCGGTCTCGTGGCGACGTGGGCGAGTCTGCGGCTCGTCGGGTCACTGGTACCAGGCATCGCGCTCACTGTCGGTTACGCCTCGCACCTCATCACGGACGCGATGACGTACCGGGGCGTGGATGCATTCGAGCCGCTGATTCCTCTCACGATCCATCTCCTGCCGCCCGGCCTGCGGTTCGGTAACGGCGGTGTCCGCGAAGGTATTGCGGTCTTCACCATCGTCGTTGCCGCGATCCTCGGTATCGCCACCGCCTACGCCCGCTTCGGCCCGCGCTTGTGACGCTTGAATTGTCTGGGCGAAGACAGAAGAAGGAGACGTAACGCAGAGGGCGCAGAGAACGCAGTGAAATGAAAACGAAAAACCCTCTCCGTGTTCTCTGCTCCCTCTGTGCCCTCTGCGTTAAACCGGTTTCATCCCTGGTGTCCTGGCAGTTCAAATCCCCAGCGGCCGCTTGGTGGGGATACCGGGGCGGCGGGGGTATTGGGGTGGGGTTTCGCCAGTCTTCTCGATGCGGATGAGGACGTGGCCTTCCAGGCTGGGAATCGGAACGGGCGTGACCGCGCCTAGGGCGCCACCGAGTTCGCTCGCAGCGCGCGCGCCTTCCGCGAGTTCGTCCGTAAGATCGCCCGCTTTGAGGGCGAGGACGAATCCGTTTCGGCGGACGAACGGGAGGCAGTATTCCAGCAATACCGGGAGACGAGCGACGGCCCGCGCCAGCACAATATCTATCTGTCCGCGCAATGTTGGGTGATGCGCCGCTTCTTCGGCTCGGAAGTTGAGTGCGGTGACGTTATCGAGGCCGAGATCGTCCGCGACGCGACGCAGAAAGGCGACTTTCTTCCCCGTTGCTTCCAGCAGCGTGACGGCAACGCGCGATCGGACGATGGCGAGCGGCAGGCCCGGAAATCCTGCGCCGCTGCCGACATCAAGGACGCGCACAGTTGAGAGCATCGCCACATCGCCGCCGATTAGCCGGACATAGTCGTCCACGGCGGATACGACCGCCAGGGAGTCCGCAAAATGCCGAAGTTGCACGTCAACGGGATCGGTGATCGCCGTCAGGTTGACGTGCGCATTCTCGTTGATGAGCATCGTGCCGAGTTGCCGGAAGCGATTCAGGTCTCGGGTCGCGAGATGCACACCGAGTGCGCGCGCTGCACCTTCGAGATGTGACATATCGCTGAAGGCATCAGTCGGACCGGCTGACATCGCATCCTCCTGTTGAAAACGGAACGGGCCGGAGGATCGCTCCGGTCCGTCTGTCTGGCAGGTTGTTTCACGCGGCGTCAATCAGCGGCGGACGCGCGCTGGGACCGACGTCGCGAGGGAGCAGAGTTTCCTCGCTTGCACCGCGACGTTTTCGGCGGTCAGGCCGCATTGCTCGCGGAGGTCACTGGGCTTGCCGTGATCTACGAAGCGGTCGGGGATGCCAAGTACCGTCACCGGGCAGGTCAGGCTGTGTGCCGCGAGCAATTCAAGGACCGCGCTGCCGAAGCCGCCCGCCGCTACGCCCTCCTCGATTGTCACGAACCGCCCGACACGGCGCGCAAGATCGACGATGCATTCCTCGTCCAGCGGCTTCGCGAATCGCGCGTTGACGACCGTCGCTTCGATACCATCCTGCGCCAGAAGTGCGGCGGCTTCGACCGCCGTTGGCACATGAACGCCAAGCGCGAGGATCGCAACATCGTCGCCCGCCCGCAGCGTTTCTGCCTTGCCGATGGGCAGGGGTGAGAGCACCGCATCAAGTGGTACGCCAAGTCCGGCGCCGCGCGGGAAGCGTAGGGCGATCGGGCCATCGTAGGCCATTGCCGTCGCGATCATGTGGCGCAACTCGTTCTCGTCCTTCGGCGCCATGACAACCATATTGGGGATAGCCCGAAGATAGGCGATGTCGAAGATACCGTGGTGCGTCCGGCCATCCTCACCGACGAGGCCGGCGTTGACGAGCACAAAGGTAACGGGCAGATTCTGGATCGCCACATCGTGGATGACCGAGTCGTACGCGCGCTGGAGGAAAGTGCTGTAAATCGCGCAGACTGGTTTCATGCCTGCCGCAGCCAAGCCTGCCGCGAATGTCACCGCATGCTGCTCGGCGATGCCGACATCGAACATCCGATCTGGGTAGACCGTCTGGAACTTGTCCATCCCGGTTCCACCTGGCATCGCGGCGGTAATGCCGACAATCAGCGCGTTGCGAGCTGCCTGCTCGATGAGCGTCTGCGCAAAGAAATCGCGGTACGCAGGCGGGGAGGGTAGTGTACCGATAGGCTTTGGGGCCTCAACTGCATAGGTCTTGATTGGATCCGCCTCGCATGCCTCGATGCCCTTGCCCTTTGTCGTCAGGACATGGAAGAAGACGGGCGAAGGCATTGTCTTGGCGAGGCGGAAGGTATCAATCATCAGTTCGGTGTCGTGACCGTCTACCGGGCCGATATAGGAGAAGCCGAGTTCCTCCCAGATCATCGGCGCCAGCATCACTTCCTTGACGCCGTCCTTGAAGCGCTTGCCGAGTTCGAGCCACGTCTCGCCCGCTGGGAGCCGCTTCATAACGCGCGCGATCTGATCCTTCATCTGCTCGAAGGCGGGATGGGCGCGCATGCGGTTGAGGTAGAGATGGAGCGCGCCAACGCTGCGCGCAATCGAGAGTTCGTTATCGTTGAGGACGACAATCAGTGGCGCGTCCATGTGACCCGCGTTGTTCAGGGCCTCCCACGCGAGGCCACCAGTCAGCGCGCCATCGCCGATAACCGCCACCGCGTGCCGGTTCGGCTCGCCCTTGAACTGGTTGGCGACCGCGAAGCCTAATGCGGCGGAAATCGAAGTGCTGGTATGCCCAGCGCCGAATGCGTCGTGCTCGCTCTCTTCGCGTTTCAGGAAGCCGGAAATGCCGCCCGCCTGCTTGAGCGTGTGGAATTGATCGCGCCGTCCGGTGAGGATTTTGTGCGCGTATGCCTGATGCCCGACATCCCAGATGATCGGCTCGCGCGGCGAATCGAAGGCCGCAAGCAAGGCGATGGTCATCTCGACGACGCCGAGGTTTGGCGAAAGATGGCCGCCGTTTGTGTTGACGACTTCGATGAGGAGCGCGCGAACATCCGCAGCAAGCTCGACCCGCTCGGCAGGTGTCAACGCCCGGATATCCTCCGGCCCATTGACCTGCGATAGGACTGACATTCTCCGACCCCTTCTCTTGACCAGCATACCAACATCGGCGAACCAGCCTTTCGCAATCATCACCGCATCATACGCACGAGCCATACCACCGTCAAACGCGGTGTATCGGCCGTGTCGCGATCGGTGAGCGCTCATCCAGTGATACGTCCGGCGCACGGCATCGGATGACAAAAGGCGAGAAAGAAGAGCGAATGCCCCCGTTTTGCGGACAAAAAAAGTGAGGGGCCGACGTTTCCGTCCGCCCCTCGTCTCTGGATGTCACCGGGTACTAGCGAATGCTCTTCCCGGTGACACCCATAAGACTACATGAACTATCCATGGGCATCACCTCCTTTATCCGTGGGATGTGTACAGTGCATCTCACTGGCGGGAGTGTACCATCACGACCGTGGTCATGTCAAGGGGAATTCGCAGTAGACACAGGGCTTTTGCATTCTCGGGGTGAGCAGCAGCGATTATGAAGGTGCGCCTCTTTGGTAGGATTTCGTCTCTGACGCGAAAAGCCTGACCAAAGGAGCGCACCATGCAATCGACGCACCGTTTGC
>JAABUU010004314.1_pt1 | contig 16908 bp, 23 predicted proteins | sample 5559301 | NCBI WGS metagenome assembly JAABUU01 (sample SAMN10711884, study PRJNA513360) | rock metagenome | isolation source: Antarctica rocks | place: Antarctica: Victoria Land, Richard Nunatak white | reverse complement strand
TGGCACCACCCGCGGCGGGGGCCGCGGCCTGGGTGCCCGCCCGGGCCGCTTCCTGGGCGACCGCATCAGCCCGGTTCACCGCCGACGCCTTCGCGCCGCCGTCGACGACCAGTCCCAGAAACAGGGCGGCGGACACCATCAGCCCCGCGGTCAGCACCGACACCGACGCACCCCGCTCCGGGCAGGCACCCAGGCCCCGCCAGCGACGCCCCCACAGCCCGGTCATGCTCGTTCCCGGTTTGGGTCCACTGGAGAAGCAAAGGTGGCGGTGAGCACTTTGTCACCGGGAATTCCGGGGAACGCCAACTCGGACAGCGCCACCTGGCAGCTCACGGTCGCCGACACCGTGGCGGGCTGCCCCAACGGGGCGCTCAGCCCGGCGGTGTCCACGGTCACCGTCACCGCGGCGCAGTGCAAACCCTGCGCGGCGAGTTCGGCGGTCGCGGCCCCGGTGGACGCTGATTGCGCCAGGTTCGGGTCGCGTTGGATCGAGGCGATCCGCGAGGCCGCGCGGGCGGCTTGGTCGGCGGCGTCATGGGCGTTGGACACCCGCCCGCCCGCGACGACGGCCACCAACACCAACATGATGACGGGGAACAGCATCGCGGCTTGGGTCGAGGGGGCACCTCCGTCCTCGGGGTGTGCCCGCAACCACCGGCTGGTGTTCATCGGGTCAGCTGCTCGATGGCGCCGGTGGAGGACTCGGTGACGTGCATGGTCAGCCCCGGCACCAAGGTGATGACTTCAGCGTTGACGGTCACGGTCATGGTGGTTCCGTTGGCGGTGGCTGACGTGGACGGGCTGCTGAGGACCCCGTTCGAATTCGTGGTCAGGACGCTGTGCGCGTGGTCCTGGGCGGCAGCGGTATCGATGGTGCCGTAGGTGCGGCCGGTGTCCACCCCGGAGCGGGCGGCGGACAGTGCCAGGTCGCGGCCGTAGAAGAACAACCCGGTCTGCAACAGCGTTATAAACGTCATCAGGATCAGCGAATACAGCACCGCCACCTGCACGTTCACCGCGCTGCCACGCTCCCCGTTCTCGGCCCGTAGACGGTTCACGTCAATGCACCACACCCGTCAGGGTGATTGGTGCGTGCCGCGATCGTCAGTCCTACCGTCAGCGTCACCGCGTTGCGTCGGGTGAATGAGTGGGTGTGGTTCACGGTGTCACCCTTCTGCGGATCAAGGTTGGTGGGTGGTGAGTGAGCCGGGCACAGTTGTGCGCTGGGCTACTCACCACCCGGTAACCGGGGTGGGCATGTCAGCCCAGCGCACCCATCTTCTTCGCGACGAACGCTGCCACCGCGATGCCGATCACCCCGGCAGCGGCCGCGCCGATGCCGATGTGAAAGCCCTCGTCGGTGTTGCGGGCACCGCCGAGCTCGGGCTCCTCGGTCAAGGCCGCCATCCTGGTCTGGGCATTGATCAGGGCGAGGTTCGTCCGGTCGCGCAAAGTGGTGGTGCTCATGGAGGACTCCTTCGTGAGTTGCGGATGTTGACGGGTGGTGCGGTTCATCTGTTCTCCTTTCGGGGCGTGCGGTGGTGCTCTTCCCTACTGCACGAGCAGGGAAATCATGGGGTAGCCAATCCAGATCGCGATGACCCACACCATGGCCACCGACGGGGAGCTCATCTTGTCCGAGGCATTGTTCTGATCCGCGCGTTGCTCGGTTTGCATCTGCGCGGTCAGGCTGTCGGCCCGCTCGATGAGGGTGGAGACCACTGCGGAGCCGTCCGCCCCCGCACCGGCGGCGATGTCGGAGAGATCGGACAGCTCATCAACGTCGACTTCCTCGCCGAAGCGGCGCAACCCTTCCCAGGGCTGTTCTCCCGCCCGGCGGGCCAGGTCAAGCTGTGCCCGCAAGCGGCCGAACGCCCACGAGTTGGTGGCCAGAGTGGTGGGCCGGGTCATCGCTTCCACGACCCCGGACCCGGACTGGGACAGCAACGCGACCTGACGCAGGTAGGACACGGTGGCGTGCCGCATCTGTTGGCGGGCGGCGGTGGCGCGGCGAGCGACGCTGCTCGCAGTGTTGCTGAACCCCAAGAATGCGCCGCCCAGGGTGCCGCCGACGGGCACCCACAACGGCAGGGGCGCGGTCACGATGATCGACAGCACCGCCAAGCCCGGGCCGAGGAGCACCGCGAACTGCACGATCGCGCTCAACCGGGTCACCAGGAACCGTTCCCGACTCCACCCGATGACGTGCAGGTCGGTGGCGGGGACGGTGCCGGGCAAGTGCAACGCCAACGCCGTCCACCGGGTGTCGACCAGCTGCCGCCATCCACCGGTGCTGGCCTGGGTGCCCCTGGGTTGGCGCACCGGGACCCGCTCATCCAAGCGGTCCAGGGCGTCGTCCAGGCGGACCGGGGCGGCCGGTTGCAACGCGGCCAGCAAGGCCACGACAGCGAGGCCGCCGATCACCCCGACACCCAAGAGCACCACCAGTTGCGGGTTCATGACCGCACCCCACCGGTCAAAAAACGGGGGGCGGGTTTGCCCACGGACAAGGTTCGCATGCGGACGAGCATCACGCCGGCGAACGCGAGGAGGGCGGCCATGACCAGCTGCCCGGTCACCGTGGAGTAAGCACTGCTGATCGCCGGCACGAAACCCGAGACGACGATGAGTCCGGCGAGCATCAGCATCAGCACCCGCATGGCTTGGCGGGGTTGGGCACGTTCGGCTTCGACCTCGTCGCGGGAGCGGACCTCCCTGCCCAGTTGCGCGGCCAAGCGACGCAGCACATCGGCGACCCCACCGCCCTGGCGATCCAAGGCGAGCATCAGGGCGGCGGCCACGTCGTCGCCGGTGGAGTCGTCGACATCGTCGGCGAAGGCCTGCAACGCCGCGGTGTAACCCCATTCCATGCTCGACAGGCGCTGCGCCAACCGGCGGATCTCGACCTCGATGGCTTCGGGGGCGCGGCGGGTGGATTCCCGGATACATTGCACCAGCCCGGTGGCCCCACCACCGGCGAGACGATCGGCCATGCCCCGACACCACACCTCGAGGGCCTCCAAACGGTCCAGGCGCCGGTTCGCGATCACGTTGGACCCGAGCAGCCACGGCAACGCCACGACGGCGGCACCACACGCCACAGCGGCGACCGGCCACCCGGTCAGGACCCCGATCACCACCATCACCGCGACCGCGAGCACGGCGCGCCGCGGGGTGGGTCGAATCCCCGGTGCCGCGGTGCCGGGAGTGGCCAGCAGGTGACGCACCCGCCGGGACACCCGGCCACCGAACACGGCGGGGTCGGTGCCGGCGCCGCGCCACACTGCGACCAGGCCGAGCGCACTGGCGGCCAAACCGCCTCCGCACACGGCGGGTATCACGACCCGCGCCACGTCGCTCATCCCAGCTCACCCCGCCGCAGGTCCTCCGACCAGATGTCCCCGTCCCGCAGGGAGGTCAGATTGAATCCGATCTTGGTGAACGGTTTCTTCTCTTGTGGGGGGGTCTGGAAGACTCCTCGCGGGTCGCCGGCGGTGAGTTCGTCGCGGGTGTTGATTGGTTTGTAGATCATGTTCGTTTGCACTTTCCCGATCGGGGAGACGCTGGTGACTTCCGCGATCTGGGCGCAGAAACGGGCCGCGTCGCCGCCGATGTCGGTGTGATCGAGATGCTCCATGTGCACCACGTAGTCGACGCCCTGCACGGCGAGGCGGGTCAAGTACTCCGGGCTCATCCCCGGTGCCCCTTCCATGGCCATGGTGACGAGGCGGTCCATGGCGTCTTCGGCGGAGTTGGCGTGCAGGGTGCACATCGATCCGGGTAGCCCGGCCCCGGCGCCCTTGAGGAACGCGAACGCTTCCGGGCCCCGCACCTCCCCGTATATCGCCAGGGTCACCGAGTGGCGCAGCACCGGGGGCAGCAGGTTCGCCAGGGTGATCTCCCCGATCGGGCGGCCGTTGGGGTCGGTTTCTACCGACCCCGGGCGGCACTCCAAGGGCACCAACAGCGGGAACCGGTCAGGGATGGTGTGCAACCCCAGTTCGAACTCGGTTTCCAAGGTCGCGAACCGCACGTAGTCATCCAGCTCCCGGGCCAGGGCCCGCAGCAGCACGGTCTTCCCGGCTGCGGGCATCCCGCTGACCACGATCGTCAACCGCGCCTGCACGCACGCCCCCAGGAACCGGCGCATCGACGGGGTGATAGCCCCCATCCGCACCAGATCGTCCAGGGTGACGTCGACGTAGGCGTGCCGACGGATCGTGACGATCGGCCACGGCGAGTTGTCGCACACCGCCGCCAACCGGGACCCGTCCGGTAGCGCCATGTCCAGGAAGGGGTTCGCTGGGGAGAACGCCCGCTCCCGGCTGCCGTGATAAGCGGCGAGGAACTGGATCTGGGCGAACAACTCCTCTGGAGTGTCGGCGATCGGGTCACTCAGCAGGACCCGCTTATCGGCCATCCGCAGCACCACCGGGCAGTTCCCGCGAATGTAGATGTCCTCCACCCCGGGAATGTCCAGCAGGGCCTGCAACCGGCCGACCCCGTTGATCTGGTTGTCCACCGCCTTGGCCAGGGCCACTTCCTCGGCGGCGGTCAACGACCGCACCCCCTGCTCGGCGCGGCGCCGGCTCTCCGCCACCAGCTCCGCCTGGATCAGGGCCTGGGTGAGCTGCCGCAGATCCGCCGCACTCATCTCCGGGGTGCGGGCCTTGTCGTAGGCGGCAAGGACCGCATCACGGATGAACAAGACCTCCGCGTGATCCACCCCTTCCCCGAACGGGGACGCGCCGGTGCTCACGAGTTCTCCGTTCCTGTTGGCGTGGAGGGCACCGCGGTCAGTCGTCGCGTCCCGCGCGACATTTCACGGAGCTGCACACCCGGGGCGGGGACCTCCACTGGTTGCCGCGGCACCGGTGTCGGTGTCATGGGTTGCTGGCGCAGCAGAGGTGCCCTCGTGCCCAGCGCTCGCTGCTGCTGCGCCAACTGCCCGATGGTGCGCACCACCGTGGGTAACGCCCGCGCCAGCGGGGACCGGTCCAGATGCCGGCCCGGGGTGGCACCCTCGGAGAACACCGCCGCCGTTCGGGCATCCAAAGGCAGCTCCCCGAACACCGGCACATTCAGGTTGGCCGACCGAACGATGTCGGCCACCGCGTAAGGCCCGTGATCGTTCACGACCATGAGCCCCAGCGAGCCGCCACCCGGGTTGTGTCGATCCAGGTCTTCACGGATCAACGGAAGGATCCGCTGCGCACGACGCAACCCCCGCAACTGGGTGCGCACCACCAGCAGCAGCAGATCGCACGCCCGCACCACCGGTGCTGGGGCGTAGGGCACCCCCCATCGGCCGAGGTCGACGAGCACATCACGGTGGGTCACCGCCCGCAAACCCTCGGCGAGGTCCGTCCACGGCACTCCCCCGGCCTGGCCGGGATGGGCCAGACCAGCCACCACCGGCACTCCGGTGGGCAGCGTCGTGATCTGCGAGTCCAGGACCTGCGGGATCTGCCCCTGGCGACCCAGGCGCATCAGCTCCAACAGGTTGTGTTCCCGATCCGCCTCCACCACCGCGCCCGCCGCGGCGAGGATGTCACCCCCGGACGGGTCGGCATCGACCACGACCACCGGGGAGGGCCACACCGAGCTCAACGCCATGGCCGTGGTCGTCGCGCCCGGTGACGCGTTCGTGGAGAGCACTCCGATCAGCATGGCGCTCAACCCCTCGGCTTCAACACGAGAGCGGCCTGGCCGACCGCGGACAACCGGGCCACCGCATCCGCACTGCCGTCGGTGACCGTCACGTCGACGACCGTGGTCCCCCCGGCATCGCGGGGGCTGATCGAGTACACCTGCGCGTCGATCGACCCCGGCACCGCAGCAGCTGCAGTGGTGGTCGGTGTGCTGCCCGCGGTGGTTTGCACCGCCACCACCCGGACACTGTCCCCAGCGTGCAACTCCCCCGCAGGCAGCAACCCATTCTTCAACGCCACCGCCACCAGCGACGACCCCGCAGGCGGGGTCAGCTTGGGCACCGTCGCGCCGCTGGGCAGCAGCTGCCCTCCCTGCAGCGGTGCCGTCGCGTACTGGCCGACGACACTGGTGCGCTGCCCCCAGTCCAGGGTGTTCAACGTGCCCCCGTTGGGCACCGACACCTCCACCAGGTCACTGGCGGTGATCTGGTGGCCATACCCCACCGGCCCGGCCACGGCGATCGCCGAATGAGTGGCCGAGAAGTAGGTGAACGCCGCGTAGGTGCCGACCGCGAACACCACCACCAACGCCGCCGCCAACGCCAAAAACCCGCGCTTGCGTTGGCGCCGCACCGGTGTTCCCGCCGCGAACGGACCCGACGGTGCTCCGGGCACCGCCGCCTTCCCCCGCGGCATCTCTGTGGTCGCCATCAGTTCCCTCCTCCGGGTGCTACGAACACCGACTGCAACTCGCCGACCTCAACCGCGGTCCTCGCGGTCAGGTTCAATCCCTGCCCTCCGGCCTGCCCGCCGCCGAACCAGGTGATGTTCCAGATCGCGGTCGCGGTGATCGGCCACTTCCCCGTGCCGCCGGTGCGTTCCGGGAGCGACCGTAGCGCGTAGGAGTAGCCGCAGTCCGGGGAGTTGTTGCCATGGAAGATCGGCCCTGCTGGGGCGGGGGTTCCCGGTCCAGCACAGGACACCACCGCACCTGCCGGTCCCATCGACCAATCAATCCGGGACAGGGTGGCCACCGCGGTCACCGACGTCGGGCCCGCGGTGGCGGTCGTTGAGACCGGTCCCGTGGTGTTCGGGGCCTGGTCCACCCACATCCAGACCGGCAGTCCCACCGCCGTGTTTGGATTCGCCGACACATGCGGGGTTGCTGCCGTCAGCTTCAGCTGACTGATCGCGATCTGCGCCACCTGCGCCGGTGACGGTGGCGGAGGAGGTGGCGGTGCTGCCGGTGCTGCCGGTGCTGCCGGTGGTGCCCCCGGAGCCGCTGGTGCGGCCGGGGCAGCGGGAGTGCCCGGGGTGGGGCATGCCGCGGTATTACCCAGCCCACACAGCAACGCCCCGGAGCCGTTCAGGAACCCCGTCGGGTTGGCAAGGTTGGCGGTAGTGCCCCCGAGAACACCCGAACACGTCGACCCAGCGTTGCTGCAGAACGCCCCGCCATACCCATCCAACGTCGGCCCCGTCGGCGCGGTCGACACACTTGAGGTACCAGCAGAACCACTGCCCCCGCCGGACCCACCGCCACCAGAGGATCCAGACGGAGAACCCCCGCCACCGGACGACGAACCCCCGCCACCGGACGACGAGCCGCCGCCACCGGAACTGACCGGAGACGAAGAACTACCCCCGCCGGCAGCGCCACTACCGGAACCAACTGAACCGCCACCGCCCCCACCGCCACCGCCGGAACCTCCCGGAGACCCCGGCGATGTCGCCGTCACAGTAATCAGCGCGTTCTGTCCGGCGGCCCCGATGTCCACGGGTGGTGGGGCCGGATCCGCCGCAGCTGTGGCGACCAGCAGACTGCTCGCCCACAGCAGACCTGCAAGCGTGAGCGCCCTGCGCCCTCCGATCGTCCGACGCTTGTTTGCCATGGGCACCCATCCATCGGGCTGGTGGATCATGACGGGTCACACGGAATCGTTGGCCCAGACTCGCCCTTGGTCACGCGCCATCCGGTGCCATCCGCTGGAGTGGGATTCGTCAGGGTGAAAGTCGTTTGAGTTTGGGGCAGCCGCCGGGGGTCGACGACCGACTTACCCGTGGGGTCGACCGCTGTCACGGACGCGACGTCATTGCAGGCCTTCACGATGGCCGTCGCTGGACTCGACACGACCGGTGGGTCTGGCGTCACACTCACCACGCTCACCCGCAGCACCTTGACAGCACCGCCGACGACGAGGTGCTGGTCGGCCACCTGCTTCGCCTGATAACTCAGGGAGGTCGCTTCGTCGCCCGTCGCCACCTCGGGGACCTCGACAGCCGCGCGGGTCGGGTCGGTATACACCGAGCTGTAGACCCGCTGGAAGTTGGTCACAGCCTCGGTCAGTTGCTGCTGCAACGCGTCAGCCGCGGTGATAGTCGCCGCGGGCGGCGGCGGTGTGACGGCCATGGTCGAGCCCGGCGTGGCCGGGTGCGACGGTGCGCTACTGCACGCTGCGGTGACCACGAGGACCGCGAGCGCTCCAGCTACCCACCCGGTGGCCCGTATCGGACCAGCCCTTCCCGCGTTGCTGCCCAGCCCTGGCCGTCTCATTTGACCCCTCCTAGCTGCAGATTCCCTGATCTATCGCTGTGGGTGATCGCCCGCCCACTTTATGTGTCTGAAACTTTTTCGCCCACGGATGGCTAAACGCGGGCCGTTTTGCACGTAGTACTGCATGACCACCACAACCCGAGCGAAGCCACCCCGACCCCTGCCGGGGAAGTCTTCATCACCCTCGTCCTCACCACCACTCGCCCCACTTGCGTGTCCAGGTTCGCCTCCCGGTCGTGGCCTGCCAACGGCCACTATAGCCCTACCACCCCGAACTGTTCCGACTTGGCGTACACCGTTCGCTGATTCCGGCAGTATCAGCGTTCAGGGGATGGTGAGAATGGCCGGTGACGATCACCCAAACGATCACGAGACAGAGGTGGCTGTGCCGCACGTGGGAGTGCAGGGGTTCAGCCCCACGGCGCTGCGCCGCGTCCGCGGGCGACGCCGTCTGAGCTTGCGGCAGCTATCCCTGCTCTCTGGGGTCAGTCCCGCCACCATCAGCGCATGGGAATCCGGCAAAGCTGCTCCGTCCTCCCGACTCCTCGCACCGGTGGCCGAGGCACTCGGGATCGAGGTGGGCACCCTGGTGCCGGTCAAGGAATCCCGGCTCGTCTTGGTCGACCTACGTAACCAGTGGGGTCTGACCCAGCAGGAAGCCGCCGACCTTGTTGGGCTCAAGCGAAGCATGTTCGCGGCCATCGAAACCGGCTTTCGAGCCGCTGACCAGGGCCAACGCGCCCGAATCGCGGACCTCTACGGCATTGACGACGAGGACTTCGACACCCTCTGGCAGCGCACCCGAGACACGCGGATCGCACGCCTCAAGCCACGTTGAGTTTTGTTCAGTCTTCGATGACTTGCTGCTCGTGTCGGCGTGTCGGAGCGCAAATGGGGTCAGAGGTTCCACTCAGCGCGCATAGTGGCACACATGCCAACAGGAGGCGCAGGACGATCGCGGAGACCCGCCGGAGTGGATCTCGTTCACATGAAGGCATTGGTCTCGCCCAACACACGCGGCAAAGCGAATGCCGTCGCCGACGCACTGGGCATCACGATGGCGCGATACCTCGAGCTACTCGTTGACCGCGACGAACTCAACGCCGCTGGACGACCGCTGTGGGCCAGTGAGGTGTTCTCCCCGGCTTCCGACCCGTTACCGGGGATGAAGCGTACGGATGCCGCCTAGGACTGCACGACCGGGCCAGTCAGCCGACTGACCCCGGACAGCACGAAACCCCACACCCTAAGTCAGTTTGGCCGCTGGACAGGGTGCAGGGTTTCGTCGGAGGAGATCTGGAGGAGAGATTACCACCCCCCATCGTGGTGGGCCCGCTAGACCCGCCGTTTCTTCGGTGCGTCTTAGTGACCGCCCTTCCTGTTTAGCGTTTGGCCTGCGCCGCTTGAGGCGGTGACCGGTCCGGCGGCCGACGTTGGCCGCCTGTTGTCGGAGTCGGATGCGTGGGCGCTGACCCGTGCTCTGTCGCCGCGCCCCACGGTGCGGGTGGCGGACGTGGATGCGTGCGGCACTGCGATCAACACCTACACCCGCACCGCCCGCACCACTGGCGACCGACCCGCCGCCCCGTGGGCGGTGTACCTCGCGGACCCCGCGGGCTTGTTCCGGTTGCTCGTCTTCGACCTGGACGCCGCCAAAGGTGACCCGGCCGCCGATGCGGCCACTTTGGGGGGCTGGCTCGACCATGCCGGGATCCCGCATGTGGTGACCGTGTCCGGCCCGTCCGGTGGCCGTCACGTGTGGGTGGCCTGCGCGGAGGAAGTGGATGCCGCCACCGTGGACACCCTCGCCCGGCTGGCCCGTGCCCGGCTGCTCACCCTGGACCTGGCGCCTCTGGCGAACCCGGTGACCGGGTGTGTGCGCCCACCGGGGGCACCACACCGCCATGGCGGCACGTCCACCGTCCTGTCCGGGGACCTCATCACACTCACGTCCCCGACGGTCACCGCCACCGACGTGGCCCGCCTGGTGGACCAGCTCGCCGCCGACGGGCACCGACCCGACCGCGCGGACCCGGTTGACCTCACCACTCCCCTGCCCGTTGATGCCGCCGGGCGCCTGTACCTGCCCGGCCCGCGCCGCGAGCTGGCCGCCGCCAGCGCTGCTGCCCTAGCCCAGGACGCCGCGGCCGCCGACGCTAGCGCGGTGCTGTGGAAAGTCCTCATCGGTGCCGCTGCCGCCCGGTGGCGTTGCGCCGATCTGTCCGCCCTCGCCGTCCGGGCACCCGGCCTGGAACACCTACGCTCCCACGGTCAGGGACCGGCCCAGCCGCGGCGCCCCCGTGATGGGAGGGAGTCCCGCCGCCTGCTGCACCGGCAGTGGGACCACGCGGTGCGCTGGGTAGCCACCCACCCCCGCGCCGCCGTCGAGGACGACCCGACGTTCAACCCCCGCGCGGCGACGGTGGTGCAGCTTGTGGAGCACACCCAGACCCGGGCCGACGCGTGCGCCGGGCGCTGGGCCGGCCCCGGTGGACCCGCCGATCGCCGCGTACTGGACGCCCTGTGCTCCCTGATGCTGCACGGCCTGTCGACCACGGTGGAGGCCGACATTCGCCGCCTCGGGTTGTTGTGCGGGATCGGCCGGGAAACCGCCCGCACCGCACTGCTGCGCCTCACCGGGGACGGGTGGCTCACCTGCTGCTCCCCGGGTGAGGGTCCCCGGGCCGCCACATGGAGCCTGGCCCAGTTGTCCACACCCTCGCGGTTACCAGGTCGGTCACAAGCGGTCCCACCGCCCCCCCGGGCGGGCTCCGCCGACCGCACCCACTGGCTCACCCGTCTCCGTACCAGTTTGGCGGCCGCCGCCCACGACGTCTTCACTCCTGCCGGTGGGCTCGGCCACGGTACCGGGCAGCTCTACGCAGCTCTCACCAGACAACCGGCCACCACCACCGATCTCAGCGAACGCCTCGGCTACCCCGCTACCGAGGTCGATCAACGGCTTCGTGCGCTGCGCACCTTTCGGCTGGTCGAGCACACCGGGGCTGGGTGGGTACTGCCCCGCGTGGATCGGCGGTGCGCTGTAGCAACTCGCCTGGGGGTGAGCGGCCGCCTGGCAGATCGAGCGCAGTGCTACACGCTGGAGCGGGAGGCATGGCAATGGTGGTGTGCCGAATTGGGTTGGATGCACGCCCCGAACCGAGCCGCCCCCAATCGTCGGCCCGGGGCCGCCCAGATCGCGATGCCGGAGATAGCGAGTCCAGGCCTGGACCGAGGACCCCATCCGCGCCGCAGCGACGGCCGCGCTGACTTCGCGGCCGCGCGCCGTGTACTGCAGGCACGCGAAGAATCACAGGTGAGTGTGGCCCGCGCAGCGTAACTCGCCTACTATCGACCATATGTTCGACAACGAGGGTCATCACTCCCCGCGCGTCGAGACGGGACTGCTTCGGGAAGAAGCACCGCCATGCTGTCCGCGAGGCCACCCCTGGGGACCCTATCGAGTGCTGGTTGGGTGGCTCCCCTGCCTGTGTCAGGGCGACCGCGGCCACCGGACCTACGCGTGCCGGGCCTGTGACGCCGTGATCTACCGTCCCGAGCACCGTGAACCTGCTTAGCGCTGAGGCGGCACGGACCAGGTCAATGCCGGATCACTGGTGGCATCAGTCGGCATCAGGGGATGCGGATGCCGCGGTGTCACGAACTTCTGGACCTCCAGCCACGGACCCGTTGGCGTTCCGCAGCGGTTGCAGCACGATTGGACCGCTCGGGGAGCGCTAAGGGGCGCCCCGTCTGCCGGGCCACCGGCAATGGTGACCGTGATCGATCCCACGTCCCAGTCCTCGAACTGGTGCCCGCGCCAGCTGCACACGAGTGCGTGGCGGAGGTAGTGCAGCGCACCGCCCCACACCAGGAGAGTCGCACCGAGCGTGCACAGCGCGCCACAGAGGAACGCAAGTGTTACCGCCACATGGGGGCTCATGAGTGCGCTCCTGGTGTTCGGACACTAGTCGCGGGTGCTGACACTGTTCGACAGGCTACTGCTGGTCGTCGGCGGGGGCTGTCGCGCTCGGCCTTCCTTCGGCGAGTACCTGGTTGCGACACCCTCTTTGTACACACTGATGGTAATGGCGTTAATACTGGTATTGAAGCTGATCCGAATTTTTGCGGAGTACAGCCCGCGCTGGTTGAAGCGGCCCCTGCTGGCCTACCGGGTGGTGTGGGCGGTGGGTAGGGGGCGTTGCGCGTCGGCGGCGATGTCGGGGTCGACGTCGTGGTGCAACAGCTCGGCCTGGCGCACGAGGAGGCGGGCGGCGCGGATGCGCGTCTCGTCGGCTTCGTCCTCGTCGCGGAAGGTGAATCGGGGTCCGGTGGTCGCGGTGGTCATCGCTGGTCTCCTTCGGGCTGCTCGGCTCTAGTGTGCGCCTGGTGCCGTGGTTGTGGCGAGGGGCTGGGGAGTTCGGCGTAGACGTGGCGGGTGTAGCGCTCGGCGAACGCGATCAGGTCGGGGTCACGGAGCTGGCGGGCGGTGGTGGTCAGCTGGTCGAGCATGCTGACGGTCAGCGGGCCGCCGAGGTCAGGGCCGCTGTGGTCGACAACCCAGACGAAACGCGCCCACCAGGCATCACGGCGAGCGGCCCGGGAGCGGACCAACAGCGTCACTGCCACCCCGGCCGCGGTGATCACCGCGGCGATGACGGCGCACAGTCCACCGAAACCGGCAGTGTGGGTGAACGGGTCCGCCACCAGGGCTGCCTGTGGGGTCATGCCGCACCGTCCCGGCGCAGCGAGTGCGTGATGTGCTCATCCAGAACGCGTTCCGCGTAGGTGATGTGCTCGGCGATGAGCTGGACGTAGGCGTCTTCGGCAGCGTCGATCAACTCCAGCAGATTCGCCACGTCCTCACTGTGGGGTGCACGGTGCGGCAGCGGTACACAGCCGCGCATGACGGTCTCCACATCGGCCAACACCGCCCACGCCTCGGGTTCGATACCGGCGGCAACCCGGCGGTCGTAGTGGTAACGGGTCAGTTCGGCGGTGGCGTCCCATTCGGCACTGAGGTCATCAACGCCACCGAGCAGGGTGCCCAGGCGCCGGTGCAGCAGTCGGATATCAAAGCCGGTGACGTGCAACCGGTGCTCGGCGAGTTCCTCGGCGTCGAAACCGTGGGCGTTGAGTGCTGCGAGAGCCGTGGTGGTGGCGGCGCAGTCGGACAGACGCACCCACACGGTGCCATCCAGCGGGTCAGCGGCCACGTCCAGGACGATGCCGGTGGTGTCCCCGCAGATCCGCCCGACAAGCTCGGCGTCCACGGTGGGGGCGCTCATCCCTGCACCTCGATCCCGATGTGTCCGATGGCGCTGTGATAGCGCCGTGCCGCCTCCTTGGCGGCGTGCAAGTGCTGGCTCCGCTCGTGCAGGTGATCGGCGGCCTCGGCGCACCGCGCGGCGGGGTCGTGGGTGCCGCTCCCATCGCGCAGGATGCGCTTGTTGGGGTACTCCCCTACTTCGATGAGGACGGTGATCAGCTCGTCCGGTGTGTCTTCCTCCACGATGACTCCCCTCTCGCTTGCTAGTTTGGACCGACGTACTTGTGGTAGGCGGCTACCCAGTCGGTGGCGATGTCGTGCTGGGCTGTCGCCAACGGGAGCTGGCCCGCGCACACCATGGCCGCCAACCGAGCTTCGAGCACGTCTTTGACGTGGGCACCGTCGGTCCCGTCCCACGGTTGGGGCCAGAGATTGGCAACAGATGTGTTGCCGCCCAAAGCAATTGGTACGCGATGGTCGAGTTCCACGGACTGCAGCGGGGTGGTTACCGCGTAGGCCCGCAACCGCTCCTTCTTGATCGGTTCCGTCACCTGTACCGGGGGGCGGGTCTGCTTGGCCCAGCCCGCGGAGCAGATGGTGGATCGCAGGGCGTCCCCCCGCACGCGGGGGGACGCCTCGCCGGGGGTGCACACCGCATCGGGCAGAGCGCCGCGGTAGTGGCAGCTCCCAGCCCCGGCGGCGGGCGGGGCCTGCGCGCCGGCGGCCGCAGCCGGTTGCGGTGGCGCGGACGTCGTTGGCGCGGAGGTCGTTGCCGCACACCCGGCAATCCCGAGGAGGACGCCCAGCACTGCACCCAGTACCCCGATCGTGCGGGTGCGGGTGCAGGTCATGGCGTCGAGGTGAGGGCGGTGAGGCTGACGGTGAACGCGGTGCCCGCGGGGGTGTCTGCCGGTGGGTGCGCTGACGGTCGGGGTGTGACCTGGTGGCTCAGGGATGTGAGCACGGCTCCCAGCCGGTCGGCCTTGGCCTCGAGGGTGCCCAGGGCATCATCGAGGGCGGCACCGAGTTCGTCGTCACAGCTCACGGCTCGAAGAGTGAAAGTGGCCATTGCGCGTGCCCCCTAGTGGTTGTGGACCCTGCCGGTCTGTGGTTGCGGCATGGCGGGCAGTGTGTGCCGCGCGATGATGCTCGCGAGCAGGTCGATGTCGCCGAGGCGCGGCAGGACCGGTCCGTCGACCACGATGCTGGCGGGCTCGGCGGCGTCCAGGGCCTCGTAGGTGGCCGCGAGGATTGTGTGCCCTCCCGTGGCCGACCATGAGGTCCAGGGCAGGCTGGCATCGTTGTCGGTGACCAGGACGACAGGTGCGTCGATGGGGTGCGGGCCTGCGCCTGCGGGCCGGACGCCGAGCGCTTGGCAGCCGCCCCCGGTCTCCTCGGTCCAGCAGGCCAAGCCCCGCTCGTGCAGCGCGGCCCGCAGGGCGGTGTCCGGGTCGATGGTGAAGGTGGTGTCCATACTCGCTCCGAAGTGCCGTCGTGTGCCCGTGCCCGTGTCCGGGGCCTGGGCGTCGTGACTTATTTTGTTGTATATACCACCACTGTACACGTTGGTGGTAATAGGGGCAATGGAGAAGCGGCGTGCTGTGCTAGGCAGCGGGACCCCCTGTCGGTACACGAAGCATCCTCCGGGTTGCACCCTGGGGCGCATACCCGTGGACACCGTAGAAGACGCTGAGCCGGTCCTCACGCGCGAGGAGAGTCGCGGTTGTTCCTGTTCGGTCGAGAACGGTGTTCACCGCGCTCATCAGAGCACCGCCCGCGCCGCGGCCACGCCGGTAGGCGGCCACTGCCCTCACCTCCACCGCGTCCTCACGTGTGGCCGCCGCCGCTGGCTTCTCCTCCCGGCGCACGCGAGCCCACCATCCTGCGAGGGGGTCGCTGGCCAAGTCGAGCAGGGCGAGAGACGCTGCGGCGATGAGCAGCACAATGACGGGGACGATCGGGAGAACGAGCTCGAGCGCTACGAGGTAGCCCGACCCCACCACCCCAACGAGTACAGCGGCCAGCACACCACCGCACGTGCTGGTGCGCGAGTGCGGTGGTCGCAGCACCGCGCACGCGGTCTGCGTTCTCCCGCTCACGTCCACCACGTCGTGGCGGACGGTGTGGGGGCACTCCATGGCCGCGCCGATGAACCACAGCAAGCCCGTGAAGGGCAACCGGAGAGCCGCCCACCTGCCCATGCGACGGGCGAGAGGCCCGTTGCTCATCGTCCAGACAAACGCGACCCGGACGGCGTCACGCCACCCCGCAGCGAGTCCCGCGGCGTGCACAGCGCTGCGCAGGTCGCCAGCGGTGTCGGTGGCGGCAGTGAAGGCAGTGAAGGCAGTGGAGGCAGTGGAGGCGAAGTATCGGTGGAGGACCTGCTCGAACACCACCTCGGTGGGGCCAACCCGCGCAAACAGCGTCATGCAGGAGTGCAGCTTCTGCGCGTCGACGTCACCGAAGATCTGCTCCGCGGTGCGGTCCGCCGTCGTGGCGAGAAGGCCTGCACATTGCCGCAGCCGGGGGCCGAGCACGGGATGCTGCAGGTACGCGGTGGCCTCCTGCGGTGAGGTGATCGCGAACCTCCGCGACGTCGGGCTCTGACCCGGGTGCGCGAGCTGGGGGAACACAAACCACATCCAGTGGCTCGCCTTGCGACCGCGGCGAAGCTCAGCGACAGCGCGCTCGTAGATGCCGTTGGCGTCCTGGGCGATGACGAACCGCTCCAGATTGTGTGGGTCGGACACGACTACCTCCCTTGGTGGGGGCGGGATCGGCGCCCGGCTGGCATGCTGGTGTGCGGTCACCGGGTGCCCCCTCCCCCCTGGTCCCTCGGTGGCCGTGACAACGCAGGTGCGATGCCCGGCTACCCCCCTGCCGGTCTCTGCACCGGCCGCGTCCGCAGCCCCCATTCCGCTTCGGTGGTGTGGGGGCTGCGTTGTCTGCGGGGCTCAGGTGATCGGACGGCCCACGGGCAGACTCTCCGCGGAGCTGGGCCGCGGCGGGAACTCCCGCACGCCCGCACGCTGGGCGGCGGCGTGCACGTGGGCGAGGATGGCCTCCTCGATCCACCCCGAGTAGGTGAGCGCACGGTCGCGCCCATCGACCCACCACGCGTTCTTGGCGGCGTTGATGACGTCCGGGGTGGTGTTGACCGTCATCTTGGACACCGACTTGGGTGGGCGTGCCGCAGCGGTCGGCTCGGTGGCCCGCGCCGCCGCGGGGTGGGCTTGGCTCAGCGCTGACTTACGCGGTGTCTTCTTACGTGCTTCGGCCATCGTGGGTGGACTCCTAGGTGAGGGTAGCGAGGATCGTGTCGAGATAGCTCGTGTAGACGCGGTGCAACTCGGCGGCGGCCACGGTGCCCCATTCGTCCAGCCCGGTGCTGGACTCCAGGGCTTCCCCGATCCAGGTGGCGCGCTGCACGGGGG
>JAABUU010004308.1_pt1 | contig 16916 bp, 22 predicted proteins | sample 5559301 | NCBI WGS metagenome assembly JAABUU01 (sample SAMN10711884, study PRJNA513360) | rock metagenome | isolation source: Antarctica rocks | place: Antarctica: Victoria Land, Richard Nunatak white | reverse complement strand
GCAGGGGGGAGAGGGGTGGGTCTTGGAGGGGGGGTTGGATTTATTATAGAGGGGAGTAAAGAGACTCGGAGTTTGGGAACCGTCAATTGATGGTTGGAGCATATAGACCATGTGAGATTAGACGGCTAGAATACATGCAGCAGGCAGGTCTATTTGATGGAGTTCATCTATGACGCCAGTACCCTCACGATTGCCGCATTCCCGTTTGGTGATACTGTAGATTCGCCTTTACGTGGCGAGAGTTCAGTCTCGACATTCTTCCTCATACGTTCGGCAATTGAAGCACAGAATAAGTTGATAGAGTGACCCAGCCGCCAAAGTGGCTTGCTGTACCATTACCTTACCGATGAGAGCATTGACGTGACATCTGCCAAGAACAAGAGGAAATAAGAGACAGAGCATGAATGGTCTCGAGGGTGGTGTACATAGTGACGATAAGGATGCCAGATTGAAGACATCGTCTACGCTCCGCTTGGCCGGGTAAGCTGATCTGATCAAGACCCGAACGGAGCAAGGCAAGAAGATTGTATCCTCGAAGTTCCGGGATCCGTATGTCATGGCTATTTCCCCTTTGCAAAGGATGTAGTGCCGGCTCCAATTCCGACAGGATACCTATCACGTAGCCTCAGGTTCAAGTTGCATATTGTCGAGCGAATTGTGCGGGTTCACGGAGTGGAAGGACCCCAAACTCCCATCTCAAGCATGCTAGATCCGAGACCGCCCCACCGCAATGGACGAAGTTGATAGGAAGATTCGAGACGGGACTTCAACAGCTAGCTAGCTACACAGACGACCCCAATCATCCATCCAGCCCAGCCGCCGTCTCTTCCCCTCTCCCTCCCTCTCCCCCCACACTCAACGCAACAAGAAACCCCATTCCCCACATCAGCGACTCTTAGCATTAACCTTACTCGGCGCGCCCTTAGCCCCCAACTTGCTCTGAATCTTGCCCGCCTGGCCCCTCGCCGCCCCGGCCGCCGTCTTAGCCTTCTCCGCCTTCTTCTTGCTCTCCGCCGCCGACTTCTTCTCCTTGCCTTCCTTGATCGCCGCCTGCCGCGCCGCCACCCGCGCTTCCGGTCGCTGTGCTCGTCGCTCTTTGATCACGTCCAGCGAGGCGCCCACGATGGCCCGTTGGTGCTTGACTGTGCGGCGCGTGCGTTTCTTGGCGATTTCCTGTGCGTCGAGGAGATGGGGTTAGTGAGAGGTCGGTGATAGATGCTGGACCCCGGGCACGTTTTTTCCCGACGCGAGAGGGGTTCGGTATCTTCCCTGGATGGCTGGACGACGCTTTTCCGGCGATTGATGGTGGACGGGGGAAACTGACCTCGGAGATACCTTTCTTGTGCTGCCTCCGATACAGCGTCGTCCACGCGATCCGACGCGGGTTCTTTCGTTGCAGGAATAGGGACTCCGTCTTGCCGTTCTGGAAGCGGAAGATTTTGCTGTCGCCGCGGACGTACAGTTTTCCCTAGAATTTCATACAACGTTCCATCAGCCATGCAGCTCCGCAGAGCATATTGCTTTCACTTGTTCCTTCGACTACCGCGGAAAGTCGTCAAAGTGGGGGTGATCATGCGCTGGAATCTTCGTTGAGAGCGAAGGATGCGTACCTTGCCGGGGTAGATCTTGTCGCCGCTGAATGTGTCGTCGAAGGTACGCATTTTGGCGGTGTTGAATGCGTGACCTTTGTTGGTGAGGAATTGTTTGATTTACGGATTGTCGACTGTCGTCGCGATTGATGATTGCGTATCTTGAAATCGCTTAGTGTGGGTCACGTGGCCTAGGGCAGCGCTAGCCGATTCAGATGGGTCGACGTGAATCTTGTGTTACCCCTAACTTAAATGTATCCGGGTTTGTCCAGATATGAGACGTTATTTAGGGAACATCAGAATTGGCAGAACTATTTCATTCGTAGCTACAAGAACTCTATACGCTTCTGGCCCACCAGCAGCGGACGATAGGTACAAAGACTTTGTAAGCTTCCGGCAAGGAGCAGCGGAGTATGGCTATAACAGAGAGAGAAGGTGATAAAAACATAGTCTGCCCTGCATAAAAGAGCCACCATATCACAGTCTTCCATCCTGCGTTGTCGACCCACACGTGTGTAGACCTTTGCGCCGACATCAAGCGACTGGGGTATGCCAGTCACAAAGCGCCCATGGGTCCTCCTTGCACTTCTACGCTTGTATCAGAATCCGGAAAGATATTGGAAGTGTGAAACGTACCTTGCAGGTCAGATCACGACAAATCGGATCTGGACACAAGCCGCAGCAACTGGGGCAAACGAGGCAGTTGCACTCCGTGCACATCACGAAGGTGGCTTCGTCCAGGCTAATAGTAATCCAGCGCTCCATCCGATCTAACCTTCGTTGCGCCTTCGTCTTCTCATCCAAGGTGCTGGTGGCTGAAGATATAACCTGGAGAGCTTCGTTGCGTACGCAACACGGAGCACCACATATTGGACAATTCTTCGTGCAAGTGGAGCACCAGAGGTTCTTGGACGCCCAAAGCCGAAGATGGTTTGGGTGTTCTTCACTTGGCTGTTCAGTGTAGCGATAGACGGCTTGACAGTCAAATTCAAAACACATCTCTTCAACCTATATCGCTAGGATCAGTTCAGTTGAACCACAAGCATAGCATCGTATGAGCCAAGTCCGTGACATACCTTGAATGCCTTGAAATCGGTGTTTTTCAGATGTTCCAGGCGAGGCGACAGTTTGACGTGAGCGAAAGCTCCGTAACTCGCATCAACAGCATCGGGATCAGGACAGCCTAGGTAATGTAACCAGGCTTCTTGACTCCCAAACGAACTAACGCCGGGGTCGGAATCAGCTACATCACCCAAGTAATCTGTCAGCTTGCATTAGACGGCAGACACCGAAGACCTGGCTTCACTCGCGCCTGCCAGATTCACGATAAGAGCGTCAGGCGGGAGTGAGGTACCTATAGTGCTCATGACTGCACCCATTTTGTAAGAAGAAGGATCGGTGTGAGCTTCGTAGTCAAGAGAAGGATCGGTGCGAACTCTGATGTCGTAGTCTTTGGCTGGATCGATGGTCGAAGCATCAGAGGTTTGTTGGGTAGATAACGTGCTCCTGAATTCGGCATCGGGACCTTTTAAGTTGCCAGTACCCAACCCACTCAATTCTTGAGTTCCTTTGCCGCGCGTAGGGCTTGCACCACGCTTAGGCTTCGCTTTGAACGCTTTCAGCTTCATTTTAAAGCTGTATACCTTTGTCGACTCCAAAGTAGGGTTGTTATGGGCTATCTCCGATTCCGAACTCTCTTAAGTCAAGACACGGCCAGATGTGCAACTGGGAATCGAGCTTTGGCCTATTCAGTCTTGTTAGTCTGGCTGTCATCCACCTTAGCAACAGCTGCTTCTCACCTTTGATCCTAGAATGCTGAAAACTCGCACTGACGACTACTTAGTTGTGGCAAACACGGCCGTTATTCGGGACTTCGCCAAGCCGTCAGAACTACCCTGTTGCTCCAGCTGACCACTCAAGTCTTTCCTGCGGTATGCAGAGGCAATCGCCTGCTTAATCCTGCCTAGTGTCAGTTTGAACGCCGCCAAGAGCGAATCGAAGGCAAGGATGCAGCTGTTACAGGCAGCAGGCAGGTTCGTGGAGAGACCAGTGAGCTTACCAGAGGCCAAAGGCCGGAGGATATACCAGATGTGGTTCAGACCGAACGAACAAGTCGGTTATGATTGTTGCGCTGCCAAATTGCAGAGTTCGACATGTCTCGTGGAGGTGTGTTTTGAGGCAATGGCCCTAGATCATGGCATTATCCGCTCGGTTACCGTAGTACGGTGACCAAGAGCATTAGGAAATGCAAGGAGAGACATCGGAGTATTGAGGGTCTCCAATTGCAGAGGAAGGAACGTGTGATGAGCAGCATGAAGCAGAGACAAACAAGACCTTGTCAGGCTCTCGGGAAGAAGCATACAACCCCCTAATCTCACAGCACCAGATGGCTGACGGTCCGCTTTATCCGCACTTGAGATTCTCTGTCACTTTTACCACTTCATTCGAGAAGAAGCTGGATTAGTCAAGGCATTTATGAGCAACTGCAAGTCCGAGGAATCTCGGGGGGCTTCGACCTTCTGCAAACATACACCTGGTGCGCTCATATGGTATGTTTCCAGGGCAATCACAGCATCTGGTCGCACCTAGTCCATATCATCAGTCAAGTAGGTCACACGTTCTGAATTGAGATGCAGCGCTAATATGTTCCATAGCATAGACAGAGAACATTTAGCTTGAAGTTCGTGTCCAGACAAGACATCAAGGCCCCCAGACCGTAGCAGGCTATGCACCATGTCAGGATAGGGCAAGGACATTTCGGCGGCGTGGATCGAGCGAAGCATGGAATCTGCCTTAGTCAGAATTATCTGCACGAATCATGCAGTGTTTGATCAATCAGATATCACATATGTACGGTTCAACTCAAAGCACTCGGAGGAGATTCTTTGGAGAAAAGGAAAGCATCGCTTGATAAGATGGGACTGTATGCCTCTCGAGCTGCGCAGTCCACCCACGCATGGACATAGTCCTGTGTTCATCTCTCATCGTATCGTTGCATCATCGAGCTTCTCACCCTCGGAAGCAGAGGTTACTACGCCGTTGCATGTGTGCGTGTCCACTCCCGTGCTGTCTGTATAGCCGCCGGCTCATTCTCCTTCCATCGTTGTGCCACGTCGTTTGCCAGGGGGTCATCTGGATTAGGTGCTCCCAGTAATGCTTGAATCGACAATAGGATGGTCCGGATCTGCAACGCAGGAGACCAATTGCCTTTTAAACGGGTCAGTCTGCTCCTAGGTCGACTGTTTGGGGCACGTACTCTTGAGAACATCTAAACAGATACGACCAAGTTTATCTATGTTAGGATGATAGATCTTTGTGAGGAATCTGATCTTTGGGGGAGTCATTGGATAGTCGTCTGGAAGAAAGAGTTCTAGTTTAAATATGCCCCCTATGATCGTTCATAAGCCTCGAAATTTTAGCTCGGGACGGATTGTCTTGCCTTCGTATGGTGATTGAGAGGGTCCGTGTATTAAAACATCAAAGTATCGTAAATTGTCTTCATGAGGTATTGCGCTGATGCCTGGCACCCTATTGGAGAACCCATTAGCATTGTGGCTCTTGATGAGAAGTACTCCCTGCAATACATACGGCTCGGCCATGAGTCGCTCTGTCTCTTTTATAATCCTCTTGGGTAGAACGGCCATAGCGGCGGGATTTGACGGTAGGATATGTTAATTTCGAGATATAGAAGTAATACCACGAGACCCAGAATTGAGAGGGTATACAGCGCTGGCAGTTATAGGTAAGGCAGGCCGTGATAGTGCTCCTGCGACGTCTTGACTCTAGGCCTTGACTGTGTGTTGATTTCAACAGCACTGATAGGGTCTTAGGAAGGCTGCGGGCAGTCGTTACTAATACCACGTTTGGTATGAGACACTGAGAACAAGCAGAGAAGGTGTAGCACTGCCAGTTTAAGATCTAGAAGCTTCAGGGCCCTCTTAGTGCGGCAAGAGCTGTCCAGCAAGCAGATGCCGTGAATCAAAGAAAGGATTGTAGTGTCCCGCCAAGACTCTGCGTCGCTTCATCCGTGCTTCCGCGCGGCTGCGCTTAAGCTTCGAGCCATGCGCTTGCCCTACATAATACTCTTTAGACTCGTCTGCTTCCAGTATGCTATGGACATATTCTGACTCGCCTTTGTGTTTGAAGCTCGAAGGGCTTTGCTATCTGGTACACAGATGACTGTCCGATACGGGATCCTGGACTGTTAGTATCAGTGCATGGGCGTCAATGGATGATTCAGGATTACCAGACTTGGGGGCAGGTCACAGGGAGCGGAATCTGGAATTGGTCGAGCCGAATTGACAGGAGATGGATGTACCAAGGGCTGAAGGTCTGACGTCGGCCTTCGATAGCCCTACCTTTGGCGAGAATAGTGACATTCATGTTGACAAGCCCGTTGGGTCCATGTCAATATCGCCTTGTGGACGAGATGTTGTCCTTGCTTCGTAAGTCTGACTGATTAGCGTATTGTGCAATCAACGATTTGCTGATCCAGCTTTGTTTGCTGTAGACGACAGGGGCTACATGTCATCGATCTTGATTCTCCATACTCTCAGCCTCGACATCTCCCGCATCATACCCCATGGGAAGTTGCGGACGTACAATGGTCGCCCTTTGCCGCTCGAGACTTCTGGGTCGTCAGCACCTCAAATCAAAAGGCTCTGGTCTGGAACTTGGAAATGAGGTCCTCGCATGCTTCGATTGAGCATGTCTTGCATGCTCACACTCGAGCAATCACAGATATCAACTTCTCGGCACACCATCCCGATATCTTAGCGACATGTGCAGTGGACAGCTTCGTTCATTGTTGGGATCTACGGCATCCAGCAAGGCCGGCCATGACGTTTTGTGACTGGTTTGCTGGAGCAACTCAAGTCAAGTGGAACAGGCAGGATTCACATATTATTGCTTCGTCTCATGATAGATATCTTCGCATCTGGGATGATCGGAAAGGAGCATATCCTCTACGTTCCATAGAAGCGCATGACACAAAGATCTATGGTATTGACTGGAACCGAACAAGATCGACTGGTATCGTGACATGTTCCCTTGATAAGACCATCAAATTTTGGGACTACGCCAATCTTGATGACCAACCCGAACGAACAATTCGCACATGTTTTCCGGTCTGGAGAGCTCGGCACACACCTTTCGGTTGGGGCTTGTTGGCGATGCCACAACGCGGGAACAACGATTTGCATCTCTATGATCGCCGCCTGGGCGAAGGGCAAGAGCAGCACGTAACTTTACCACCAGTTCGAAGGTTTGAAGGTCACCGGGATCAGGTGAAGGAGTTTTTGTGGAGGCCTCGAGGTGAAATTAGCGATGGCATCGACAATCGTGAGTTTCAGCTCGTCTCTTGGGGCACAGATCGCCATTTGCGGTTGCATCCCATGGACGAGAAGACTTTGAGCAAGATTGGCTATGTGAAAGGGCAAGAGATTCGCAGAAAGCTGAACCTCACACGCAAGGGTGCCGAATACAGAACCTTCAGGGATGAGGCTGCAGGACCTCAGCAGGATGAAACTTCAAATTCTGTAACCAGACCTCTGCATAGACGCGAAACTGGCCTTGCAGGCACACCTAATGGGGCTCTTATTTCCGGAATGCGCAAAGCTCCGATTCCAAGTGCGCGAGGATGGGCAGATGGCGGTTTCATGAGCTCGAGATCTGGGATGCATGGGAAGAACTCGGCTCGGAAGGAGATCAACCCGATTGCATGGATGAGAGGGGTCAAGATTGGCAAACGCGAGCCTGGCAATTATAGTCGACATGGCAGCGTTTCGGGTCCTCGACTCTCTACGTTGTCCTCGGATTTTCACCCTTTTGAGACTTCAGACTCCCCTGAAAAGCTGGGAGATGAGATTACTCATGCCGGTGAGAAGTTCAGTAGAGTACACTTCGAAGCTGTCGATGTGCGTGCAGGACACATTGTTGTTTCAATGAATGGTCCTTGGGGTGCATCTGGAACATTTGTCTATATTAAGGCAGAGATTCAATTTCCCGCGGATTACCCTCAGGCTTCTCCACTAAAGGTCAAGCTCGAAAGGACGTCCTCGATCTCTGATGACACGTCGAAGACCATCTTGGCTGAGCTTGAGACTATTGGGCAAAGTTTTGTCCTTCGAAGCAAAGGATCGTTGGAAGCTGTCTTATGCTACCTGTTGGGTGAGCGCAGCTTTGAAGACTGCATGTCATGGCCTATGGAGGATCAAGAACCCGTAAGCTCAAGTGATGACGATGATGAAGAGCTGGGCCATTACGCTGGTGTCCAGTCACAAGACCTAGAATTGAGTAGCTCGGGGCTGCTAGGGCCTGTTAATGCTAATGCCCAAATCCCGCTGCCCAAAGCTTGTGGAGCTATCTGGGCACACAATGGCAAACTTGTTTGTTTTTTCCCACCTAAAGAGGAGCCACCCAAGTTGCTTCTTGGTACACTTGCATCCAAAGATGGTAACCGATCTTCTCGTAATCAGAAGATTTTCGAGGAATTTGGCCATTTTCATACTTGTTCACCGGGACCAAGGAACATAACAAGCACGGTCGATACAGCCGACGACACAGTTTCTGACGGATCAGAAGACTCGTTCACGTCATCTTCTCGCTCATCTGGCTCTTCCGATGTTGATAGTACGTTCCCGGACGGCTTCCGCCCTTCCCTTGGCTGGCGTGGTGGTCCACTCGGACTGCAGCGTTCCCGCTCTACCGATCCGTCTCAGAAATCAAGTGCCGCCACCGGTGGTCTGAAGTCGCTAAGACCAAGGAACGTTGTGTCAATTCACAACACTGAAGACCTTTTACCGGCCAATGAAGCTCTAGCCAAACAATATATCATTTCTGGAGATGGGCCAGACGTGAGCGCACACAATGCAAAAGTAGCCGCCGACCATGGGAACCAGGATTTGGCGGTAGTCTGGGCTTTCTTAAAGCTCCTCTTGCAAGATAACGTGCCACTGAAGATTATGGTTCAGCCCTATAGGAAAGAGCCTGTTCTGGTCATGGCACGACGTGCATTGAATCATATTAACAGGAGAGATAGTGCAATTGATCTATCTCACGATGACACCAAAGACCAAAACAGCATGACTGGGCGGGTCCGTTGGGGTCAGCATCCCTTTGGTCGAAGCTGGTTGGTCGAAGCATTGTGAGTTCAACCCTAACTATTGTAGATGTCGAGACTGATGGTATACAGATTCAAGCACTTCGAGCGGTTGGCGGATGTGCAGATGCTTGCCATGATGTCATGCGTCCTCAGTGAGGTGCGAATAAGGGATGAAGTTTCCAGGCTTCCAGTCTTTCGTGCATCAGATCTGAGCCGTCCAACCTCCGGTAAGATTCATGCGGCTGACTCCGCTACAAGTAGTGCAATAGATCCAATATGCATTCCGGGCTACTTCCCATCAGAAGATGTTGCTTGGAGTCTTCATCGGCTAAGTGGGACGGCTCAACCAACCCCGAGATCATTGGGGACTCCTTTAGGAATATACGGCTCTGCAGACTCATCCACCGGCGTCTGGAGTAGCGATCCACTGTCACCATATTCCACCGGCACAACACCGCCGACCAGCCATAAATCCAGCCGTACGGGTGGGGAGCGAACACGCTCCCGCAACAAAAGCCTATCAGTATCGCCAGAACAACGCCACACACGACGCTCTAACTCGAGCATTACAAGCGTCTTCACCGCTTCTCTCTCACGTCCGTTTTCCCTAGCCCCTTCAGCGTCCTCCTCACCACCAACAACATTTTTCAGAAAAGGTCGCAGCCCCACTCAAAGCTTCGTTGGTGTCCCTCCTGCAAGCGCCGTGACATGGGGCGTAACCAGTATCTTTGGCTCTAGCACCAAACAAGAGCCCTCCCCGCCAGCTGATTCCGCTTCCGAGTCCGAGTCCGAAATGAACGTCGCGACATCCGGCACCCCGGCGGTAAAGATCACTCTCAAGAACCAGAATCTCTTCGACATGGAAGGCTACGCCAGCATCCCGCTCCTCACGCCAAGCCACGAATGGCAATATCGTGCCTACAGGAACGCCTACGCACAGATACTCGACACCTGGAATCTACCGCTCAAAAGATGCGAACTGCTGAAATTCAACGGCCTACCCCCGCCTTCCGCGCCTCCGTCCTCCTCTTCTCGGACAAACAACACTCACACCAAGACCCTCATTCCCCTCGGCAAGACACACGCCGAAGTCCCCAACCCTTCCATCTGGCGCGGTCTCGAGGTCCGAGATACGTACCCAACCTGCAGGAAGCCGTCCTTGCACTCCAAGGAAGGCGATGGCAGAACTCAGACTCGATGTGCTACGTGTGCGACGGAGCAGCTCCGACACAAACCGTGTTCAGCATGCGGCGAGGTCGTCGGGACGCTGTACACGCCCTGCTTTGTGTGCGGGCACGTCGTGCATGCGTCCTGTCTGAGGGACTGGCTTGAGACGCTGGAGGGGAAGGGGATGAACGGGTGGGAGTGTTTAGCGGGTTGTGGGTGCTTGTGCTCGGAGTTTGAGTTTGTGGAGGTCCATGGAGGGGTTGGCGTTGAGGTGTCTGGCGAGGGAGGTGGAGGATGGGGGGATAGTGGGATGGAGGAAGGGTCGGATGATTTCCGGGAGAGGTGGGAGTCGTCGGGGTTTCAGTCGTTGGGAGGGGGCGTGAGTCGGGTTAGTTGAGACCAGAGGTCGGGTGGACGAAGCTTTTCTGGCAGATGGGTGGTGGGTCTTTCTTCTTGCTGTTACATTGCTGGCGCTGCATGGAAATAGGCGTCTTGGTCTTGTGGAGTACAAATATACCCTTTTGCTTATTGGGCGGATTCATCGCGGCTAGTTATACTATATACAAGTCCTATCCTATCTAAACGGATGCTTGATCAGCTACAAGTACCTTATAGAGCGAGATGTATTCGAATGTCTCGTGTGTTGAACCCAACGAGGTACAGTCTTCGCCCGGATCATAAACCCGTCCATGTTTGAAATCCGCTCCGCCCAAGATGGCCGTGGGGAGAAACTCATCTATTCACAAGATATCGACCATATACGCTGCACCGAAACCACCACCCCACCCTTCAACTCAACCCCCAACAGCCCACAGAATCATAAATCTAATGCATGACAACCGCAACATGATCATCCATATATTTGCTGATATCGCCCGAAAAGCAAGCCGCGATAATACTGACGACCCCAAAGGCAATACTCGCATAATAAACGTACTTGTAACTCTCCGCATACGCCATCTGGCCCGCCTTGACGACGATCTGGTAGGCGGTCTCGTTGTGGCCGATGCCGGGGATCTGCCTGAGACCGTCAAGCATTGTCGTGCCCGTCAGCATGATGGCCTCGGTGATATAGGTGACGTTTGTGATGCCGAGCTCGCTGACCATGGCGCCGCCGATATAGTATTCCGCCCGGGGGATAAACTTGTTGAGGAAGACGTTGTACTGTTTGGTGGTCAGTATGTCGTTCATGTAAGGTATATGGTAGGAGGGATATGATTCACGTAGACGGTATAGCCCACGATGCCCCCGATGAGGCGGATAGCGAGCGTCAAGGCCGTAATGGTGGCGATCAGATCATCCGGGCAGATGATGGTCGTGATGATGGTGGCGGGCACAACGATGCCGCCGATGCCGAGGCCCCCGAGTACGAGGAGGCCCCAGAGCTGGTAGAGGTTGTTGACGTCGGCGACAGCGAGGGAGCCGCAGCCTGCGGGGGTCAGGCCCTTGGACGGAAGGGTGGCATGTGGGAAAACTCACCGGCTGTCATGCAGACGGCAGAGACTATCATGAGAACCTTGACGCGGCCGCGGAAGACGGTCAGAAGCCAGAGCACGATGCAAGCGCCGGCCAAGATGGAGAAGAAGACGGGAAGATTACGAATGCCGACGCCGACCGGGTCCTGACCGTAAACGCTGAAGGCCTGGCTGGGCCAGAACATGAGGATGGAGAAGAAGTTGGCGCCGGACACGAATGTGATGACGAGGGTCAGGGCGAGGATTCGAGGGTCTTGCTTGAGCCGGGCGGGGAACATGGGGAATTTGGCAAACCTGGTTTCCCAGACGCAGAAGGCGATCAGGAGGACGATACCCAGGATTAGGGGCACCAGGACGTGAGCGGAATTCCACGGATACTAACACTGAACGTCAGGACAGAGTTTTTTTGGAACACAACGAGATAATGTGGAAGGTGGCTCACTTGATATCCACCCCACTGCATGCCTGCCATAAATAGAATCATCCCAGAAGTTACCAGAAAGCCTCCCGTAAAGTCAATCCGCTGGATGATTTCCTTCCTTGTCAAGCCTTTGCTGTTCACTCGTGGAGGCGGGAAGTAAAAGATGATCGTCATGACAAGCCCCACCGCAGCCCAAGCTCCGCATAGGACCCCACAGTATCTCCACCCAGCTTTGCTAGCGATTAATTGGGCCCAGAGAACGGAAGGACATAACGGAACGATGCTGAAGATTAGTATGGCGATGTATTTGCCGCGTTTCCGGGTGGATGCGAGCTCAGACGTTGCGGTCAAGGCAGTAAGCTCGTTGATGCCAGCTCCTACGCCTGCAAGAGTCATGCCACCTGGAATCCAGGAGCCTTAGTATAAGTCGATTTCCAGAGAGCAAGTACAGTGACTTGGGCATACTCACAAATGAAGATGTTCATCGTGTGGGCGGTAGAGCAGACAATCATGCCCACGACAATGAAACATGCACCAATGATGGCCACATAACGACGGCTTATCAGATCAGAGAGGGAGCCAACAAACGGACAGACGGCCGCAAAGGCAAGAAGATAAGCCAGGGCCTGATAACATCAGTAACTATGATAGGTGGAGGACTAGTCTCATATGGACATACAAACCAAATCCACCGATCCACACCACCGAGATCACGGTAAATATAGGCAGGAACGCCAGCTATCTCAACATCAGTACCCATTGAACACAATCAGACTGGTTGGCTCCTACCGAAGATGTATATTGGAATCTGAGAGCCAGTCCAGAGGAAAGCCATAGCAATTAGGGACATGATTCTCCTCATGGTCCTCTATCGATCAACCTTATCAGTTGTCGTTTCCAGAGTTATTTGGACTAGTCCCCAGCTAGAAAACAGCTTACCGGCGGTTCGCGGTCGTGAACCTCATCGTCACCGTAAGTTCGTAGTCCACCCTTTTCGTGATATCGTGGATTACCCGGAGAACACTCATTCGTAGAGACAGTTTCGACAGATGCACCGATGGTTGCCTTCTCCGCCACGGTGGGAGGCATATCGGGAGAAGAGGCTAAGGAGGGCATTTGGCGATTGCTTCTCCCAAGACGTGTTCGATCAAAGACCAGGCTACATAAGACTGAGTTCGAGGGATGAACGTCTCTGAACCAGCGCATGAAAGAGTTTGCGCGCTGGGGAAGACGAGCTGGTCAAGAGAACGAAAGGAAGATATATTATGATAGTGTCAAGGACAATGTGGCAGCTTTCGATGCACAGCCTTTAGCTAAGTCCAGACATATATATACAGAGAAATGCCGCAAACATAAGAGAAACGTTGCGTCCGCAGGAGACTGTTATTGAGATCTTCGCAGCAATTGGGCCTTGACAAGGAGCCAAAGCCTACAGAAACGAGCAATTGCAAAAAGAGCACAGTTAGAAAGTAGCGGCTAGATACTAGATCTCTTCGTCGCGTACCCCGGAGATCTGTTCGTCCAACCCATTTCTCTCGATCCATCATGTACTCTCTACTGGGGCGCATGTAGGTGGAGCATGCAAAAGACGTCCCAAGTGAGGAGTCTTGTCTGGTTACAGCCAATCGATGTGTATCTCGTGTGGCCATACTCGTACTCACTCGTACCTAATGATCAGCATAGAAGATGCTCTTACTTGACATCAACAAACAAACAAAACATCGAGGTGTGAGCGCATAGTATAGCACGTAAGGGGTGCCTAGTGGATTAATGCTGACCTCTTCGGCCGACTTTGGCGCTGAAGTGGTGGTGAAGGAGTGACAACCAACTTTCTGGGGAGGGCAACTCAGCCCTTTCTATACCCTGCTTTGACTTGGTCCCAGTGCTACCTTGAGTACGAAGCGTATTGTGTACGTTGTGAGGTGAGGCTTGCTGAGGATCAGCCTGGTCGGCTAATACCAAGCGCGAAGTATGGGGAAATTGTGGACTAAAATCGCATCCGCGACTTAAGAACGCTTGTTTCATGATAACTCAAACTAGATCTTCCATCGACACACAGTGTGTACGAGTATTCAGGTATGATGGGAGGTAGTCCAACCTAGGTATGTTCTCTAGCTCTAAACATGGAAAGACTGAAGGTCGAATTTCCCAGACCAGTAGTGATGGCTGGATAGTGGACTCTGACAACAGTCCCTCAAGGCCCTCTATCATGGATCACGATCTCGGTGTTCGCCTCACTGCGTGCGTTTAGACGCCCAGGGACGTGGCCTTCCCGTGTCTGGTTCGCTTAAGCGCGAAAAACGTACTTCGTACATATATTGGCGTCGAACCATAGCCAGTAGTGGGCCGTTTTTGTTGTTGCCTTGGCGCAGAACACTCGGTGATTCCATCTGGGATGTGCACGGTCGGTTCCACTGCTTAAGATGTTGTGATGATGGGCGTACACCACTGTGAAACAGCTGAATAGAAAAGAAAAGCAACCGCGGCCATATCGTGTCGAGGGTGGGTGTGACAGTCTTATACTCCCCTCCTCGAGCGTCTTGATCGTCAGTAGTGCCAGCTTGATCAACAATCGGGTCTTGGATACTTTGAGCGCCCTCGCACAAAGTATGTACCTCGGAAGCGGATCATGTAAGCCTTGCAACGTGCATCCAGCCAATGACTTAGCCCGTCGCTCGAGGCATGGGATATGCTCAATGCAATGCAACCCCAAGATTCCCTACCTCGAGATGTAAATCCCTGTTAGAAGAGCGGTAAGAAGCAAGGGAATGGCTCCAGTCAGTCACTATCAACCTAGCTGGAAGAGCGGAAATGGGGGGTTTTGTTGGAAATCACAAAGCAACGTAGTTATATGCAAAGTAAACATGGACGATTGAGTAAGGATGTTATGTCTTATTCGACATTCATTGAGAGCTTGTATCCATGAACGCTTCCAAAATCCGCAGCTGAACGTCCTCGAGGACCTAGAATGTCTTTTCAAATGGCTCCTCTGGATTCAGCAAAGCGCCTGATTTCAAGCCCAATAAAGACGAAGTGGTGGCCATGGGACTGTTATCGTTCAGCACCCTCAAGTAAGTTTAAGAGCCGAACGGTGACAACAAGCATGCAATATTAATGCTGCGAAATGACCAAGCAATAAGTGAAAGGGTACTCCCCAAGAGGTTCCCAGCTTTAACAATACTGGTTTGTTCTCGGCCGCGTGCTGCTGTAGAGCGCCCTGCTTACGTAAGGTCCGGGCAACCTTGTCTACGCCTCGGGCAACGCCAAAGCACAGAAGCCCATGTGCCACAGCTCTCTCAAAAACACCTCCTCTAGCTCAAAACAAATTTTCAGAATAACTTCACCAGAACTGCACCAAATAAGCTCAAAATCTAGTCAGTAACTCTTCTCATTGTGCTCTATAACTTAATATAGATCATGATGTTGAGATTCTTATGATCAGCAGTAAATGTGCAATTCTTCTCTTTATCAGAGCACATCACTCAATTAAAACATGAAGCAACTCAATTTCAGATCTTTATGAACTCAAAGATTAAGAAAGACAAGCTTAAGAAGATTCTTTAATAAATTTACATTAAATTCTTTGTTAAATTTATTCAAAACTTTATGAAAAGAGTTTTAAATTAATTTGAAACAGCTTAAATTGCAGCTGATCTGAAAGCTTTATGACAAATTATAAATACAGTACAACACAACATCACAGTCACAAAGAACATTTTAAAGATTCTTATTAGCAGAAACTTTGCATTGCAATTTTTTATCATTATAAAATATAAATACACACACATTTAAGCTTAAATGACAGTAAATGCATCATCATTCTTAACAGCAGCATTCTTTTCATCATTATTTAAAGAAAGAAGCATCATCACAAATCTTTTCACATTTAATGATTATAGAATTGTCATTAAATTTATTAACACTGTTTTTATTAATTACTGATGCATTCTCTTATCAGTCACACTACATAACTGCATTAATAATCATATCTGCATCACTATAGATCAAAACATCATTATTATTAAAATTGTAGCTGTTAAGTAACTGAAATCAGATAATCTGATAATGTATACATTCACAGTGACTGAAAAAGAGTCATTACAGAGTAATATTAGATGAATTATATCTTTAAAAGCAGACAGCAAGATAGTCATCATCATTTATGATGTCATTGTACATAACATATTGATACAGAACATTAAAATGAAAGATCAGCAAGTTATAATGATATGTATATAGACAGAAAATCATAAGATTGAAGCTAAAAAAAACATTTTAATTAACTATGTAAAGTGACTGTGCAGCTTAAAATGAGTGACAGAGTCTGTGATGATGAAATTTATAAATGCAGAATATATCAATTTAACATTTCAAACTGAGTTGATTTGAGACTTTAAGTACAAGAAGACAGAGTTATATGATTGAGCTTGCTGCATTTAGAAGTGCTTTAAGTGTTATAAGTATGATTACATAAATGTTCAATGTGAAAATACTTAGAAATGCAGCATATATATAAAGAGTTATAGATTCAAGAATTGCTTCTTTAAGAATCTAGAATTCAACATTAGAAAGTGTATAAGCTGTAAAGATTTACATAAGATATAGAACAATAAGTGTTCTGAGTTTTAAAAAGAAACAGTATGTGTATAAATGACATGCAACATTAAGCAGATTTGATGACAGATATTAATTTAGACATTAATTATTAAACTTAAAGAAGTTACATTCTTAAAGATAGTCAATGATGAAGTCAGTAAGATTGACATTAATAGTTATAGCAAAAGCATTAATAGTGATAATAGAGACAACAGTGACAGCAGTGACAATATTAGTGAAAGTATAATATTTACATTACATACAATAATGAGTAGCAATCATGAAATCATCAGCAAGCTCTGTTCAACAATATTTAAGATTTTTATAAGAATTTCATCAATTTCAACATCAGCTCTGAAGACATTCATCAATGAAAATGAAAAGCAATCAGTATCATTTACAAAAACAGTGATTACAGATGCAAATTAAATCTCTTTAAGATCAGTGAATGAAAACAGATCTAAAAGAATCATAATTAGATCTTTAAAAATATGAAAGACAGATGTGACAGTAAAGACAGCAGTGAATTATTGAAGCATTAAATTTTTTAAGTGTCAGATAAATTT
>JAABUU010004305.1_pt1 | contig 16921 bp, 14 predicted proteins | sample 5559301 | NCBI WGS metagenome assembly JAABUU01 (sample SAMN10711884, study PRJNA513360) | rock metagenome | isolation source: Antarctica rocks | place: Antarctica: Victoria Land, Richard Nunatak white | reverse complement strand
AAGAGGGGGAAGGCGGCGAAGAAGGGGCAGGGGCAGGAGAAGAAAAAGGGGGAGAGGGGGGAATAATGGTGGGAAAGGGGCGGGGACGAAAGGCTAGGATGGGGAGTTCGTTCTCCTGGGCTGCCTGAGGTGGGGAGTTTGGAGTCTACATGGGCGAAGGGAGGTGGTGGGTTTGAGCGGAGCATTGCTTGGAATTTTGAGATCGTCACGGTAGTGCGGGCATGGGGAGGGAAGGACCGGGTTTGGAATCTCGGTTGGGTGGGAGAATCTTCGGTATTGTCACGCTGGATCGATTCCGCCTAACCGCCGGCGCCGTGGTAGAACTAAAGACCTCCTGACACGATTTTCACAGTGCAGTGGAGAACACCCCACCCAGCCTGAAACAGAGCGAGAACCGCAATACTTTCCGAAGAATGCAAGGAGCCGCTCAGATCGCTCGTGCCGCCTCCCCTCCCCCAGATTCGACGACATGTGCCGGCGCTTTACCTCGCCCGATGCCTCCTTCGCCCACGCCCATCCTTCTCGCAACATATCGCTGAGCGACGACACCGACAGACAGGGTAATGACTTCCTCAATCCACTCGGCCACCCATTCTCGAGGATCGACGCCGCCGGTGCTGATGATATCGGCGATTTCCTCCGGTAACGGTGCTTCGCTTGACTCCGACGTCGGGGCAGGAGCGTCGAGCCAATCGACCCATTTCTGCGGCAGGGTCTGCGAGATGGTTTGGAAGGTGATGCCGTGGATCGGATCGTACAGGTAAACGGCGAAAGAGACGAGCTCGTCGGACTTTTCTATAACATCTGCGGCGTCGTCGTCTTTTTGCTCCTGTGGCGGGCCTTCGAATGAAATCCATGGGGAGGTCTGGCTTATGGCTTGGATGGCTAGGAATATGTCGCTACTTCGGACAGGATTGCTCTCACTTAGAACTTCCGTCGCTTGTTTCGCGGCTTCCTCGACGCCTCCGCGAGGGGCAAAGTAGTCGTTCGCATACGATTTGGCGCTAACTTTGACCAGCTTCGTGCCTTCCACAAGACCTTTGACCGCGCCGAGGTTCCTAGTCTCTGTTGGCTGGCGCCACCATGGACCGTCACTCCATCCACTGCCGATGGACCCTGTGAACCCAACATCTGAGCCGCGTCGACGGGAAGACTCCTGCCCGCGTTGAATCACCATGAGATCACCACCCTCTACTTGAGCCATGACGCGAGAAAAGGTTTGATAGATCAGTGGATCAAGGGACGGGTAGCCGACAAAGTCATGCGTTATGTGAATCTGAAGGCGCTCATGAGATGATATCGGCGGGGCTAAGGTGTGAAGAATGTTGGTGAAAGTAGGAAGTGCGCGTGATCGTATCTCACCGCCTAGGCAATTGTTAACGACCCAACTCCTCAAGTATCATTGCGGGTTCACCTACCCAGACCCCTCAACGCGCCAACATTTCCCTTCACCTGCTCCGCCCATCTTTGCGCCTCCTCGTTATTCTGAATCTCCTTGACCGCCGCTTCTGCCTGCTTCACAGCAGCACTGGCCGTAGCGAAGATACCACCCCACCAACCCCCTCCACTCGAATGCGCTTGCTTTTCGCTCGTCGACGCAGGCGCTTCGTTCTTCTCCGGTTCGGGCTCTGGTTCTGCCTCGGTCGCCGGCGTGAAGCTTTTGCGAAACGATCTCGAGCTCTCGTTCGATTTCCTAGGCAAAGTCTGCTGCTCCGGTGCCTTGTCTTCGCTCGACCGAGCGGAGCTCGTCGGGGGTGTGGCCGCACTGTTCCCCTTCGACAATCTCGCTGCGGGAGTATTTGTAGAGGAAGCGAGCCGAGGCGTATGTGGTCTACTCGCCGGCCGTTCGACTGCTAGATTGTTCAATTCGGCCAGCAAGTCTTCTTCCTGCTGTCCTGCAACTGAGCTTGGAACGCTCGCATCGGAAGGTTTGGAAGCTTTCGAGTCGTTGCTATTGTTTTCAACAATGTCGTCGAATTGCGCAAGGAGCTCTTCATCGGTAGGCGCGACTTTGGGTTTTTTACCCGACATTCTCGGATGGTCTCTGTTGTGGTCCATCCAGTCTGATTGAATGCTTGTTGATGTTATTGACAGCTCCGTGCCTTGGCTCACGTCCCGGGTAACTACAAGTACCTGTAGAGCAGAAAGCAGGACTGCTTAGTAATGGGTACGGGTTATGTAAGCGATACCTGGAGGATATTAGATAAGCCTAGAATAGCCGTACAGGTGTGGCTTGCTTATCGATTAACGTTAGGGTAAAAGACTTCGCTGGTCCATGCGACTGCATAAAAGACTCGGATGGTAGTCGGCCCGTAAAAAAGACTCGGATAGACTCAACACTGAGTGCTAACCCGAATAGTCTTCGTGTCTTAGAACGCGTCGACGCGTCAAAATGTAAATAAACATTAGGATAGTAAACAGACAAACAAACAATAAATATTCATGTGTTTAAATTGCTTCTATTTACTAATTATGTGGCCTACAGCATGTAGAGGCATTATGCTTTACTGTTACTGTCAGGTAAAGTCAAGAGGTAAAAAGCTATCTTGCTAAGTGGGCAAGAAGCCTCAGCTATATAGTCATCTGACTATGACATCATAAGGACAGGTGAGCAGAAGCAATTTCCCATAATGATGAATAAAGCAAGAACAAATGCCTAAATGAAAAGAAATAATGATAATGAGAAAAGATTATAATGACAAATTAGTGTAGTGCAAGAAAGAAAGACATCAACATCATAACAAATTGCTAATTACAAAAAAGACATCAGTCTCTAACATTACTTTATTTATTATTTTATCTCTTCATTCTTGTTCTTACACTTCACTAAGATTCTCTCATTCTTCATATTCAGCATTATTTATTCATTCTTCATTATCTTAATCATCTCTGCATCTGTCATTCTGTCATTTTTTCTCAGATATTCAACAATGAAATCTAATATATTGATTATCTTCACAAAAATGCTCTGAATTCTCACTGCATAATTCTCAATAATGCTCAGTTTTTCTTTTAAAACAATGATGCAATTCTTCACTTCAGCAATATAGTTTTATATTTCAGTCACTGTCTTCATTTATTCATTCAGATATACATTTAGTTGAATGAAGTTATCAAGTAATTTTTGCACAATGACTTGTAGAAGAGATACATTGATGATAAGAATTGCAATAAATAAAGATTGTAACTTAATTGATGCTGCAGCTAATCTTAAGATAAGTAAATTCATTAATTACTATTTATTCATTAAGAAAACATTAAGTTCTGTTTTATCTGTCTTTCATTTAAATATATGAGATATAGTAAGCAGCATAAAGACATTGAAGCTGATTACTGCTTACAGTGATGTGATTATTTCAGTAAATGATGCAGTAATATTGAACACAATTAGATCTTAAAGTGCTGATTTGAACAACAGTGTTGATTGAATAAAGAAGTTAAAGACTGACTTTGTTGCTAGATTTAATGTAGATAACAACACTATTATAATGAACAAAGTCAGGTTTGCTGATAACAACAATGCTGTTTTGATAGATAAAGTTATATTGATGTTTTGATGCAATGAGTTAACTTAATTTAATGATTCAGCTTTTATAATAAATGTTTCTGCTTTACTGTCTTTGACAGTTTTCTTTGATTTAGAGACTGATTGTAAATTAAGATGTATGATCTTATTGTTAAATTGAAGTAAATTGTCATCTTTAATTTAATGTGTACTGTAATGCATCTTCACATCTGCTTTTCTTCTCTCTTTCTTACATAATTAATAATAGTTCTTAAAAATGACATAGCAGTTCTTGTCAACATTATTCATTATAACAGTCTCATTTTTATAGTTAACTCTTAAAACTCTGATATCTCTCTACTGATTAAAGTCTGCAGATTACATTATATCTCTCTTGTTTCTCTGCATCTTTCATATAATCATGTAAACATTATAATCATTAAGTTTTATTTTATTTAATAATGATTCATTCAGATAATCTGACATTTCAGTGTACAGCTTTTATTCTCTTCATACTGTCTAAAAAATGTTGCTTACTTCAGCTGTATTAATCTTTTTGTCTGATTCATCATCACATCATAGTTCATGATTCACTGACTTTGAGTTTTTCTTTTAATTAATCATTTTGACATCTCATGAAATAGAAAGTGAATAAGTGCTGTATATATCTTATAGAAATGATTGATGTGCTGAAATCATATAAAAGATGTAATAAGTAGTAGTTGAAAAAAGTTCTAATAAATGATGATGTTATTTATTTCTAAATGTTTGTTTACTTTTCTGATATCTGTCATTTAAGTTTAGATAGCATATGTGGAATTTACTGCTTAAATAAGAAATGCTATTATATAGACTATAGTTATGCATTAGATATTTGCCTTGATTCATACAGTCACATTAGCTCTTTAACATTTCTTAAATCTTTAATATTGACTCAGCTGTCAAATTCTGAGTTATACTTTAGTTAACAAGCTAAATATTTAGTAATTATATCTCTGTCTCTTTAATACATTCTTTTAAACAGCAGTTTTTCAACTTCTCATTTCTTTTCACTGTTTACTATAACTTCTTCTGACTCTTCTGATCTTGATCATCAATATGAATTATTGATATAAGTCAGTTTTAGGTGTGCTATTAATATAACATCATAAATGCATTAACTCAGTGATAATTCTAGTTAATATATCAGTTTTTCAACACAATTCAGAACTTTCAGCAAGCTCATAAACTGCTGTCTCAGCTTTTTATTTTTTTCTTTTAGACTAAGTAGTGTATAGTTCTTGTGTAAATGTAGATTTATTAAATCTTTCATCTTAAAGTAAAGAAATTTATGTTTTCAATCATAATAATACTTTATTGTTATAGCAGCATATGCTATTGCATCTTTAACATCTATATGTGCTGACTAATACTGATTCATCATTGTAAGAGTAACTGACTTTCTTTTTATCTGTTTTTCATTATGATTAAAGTCTATCTACTTCATGTTAAGCTCTTTTATCTAAAGCAAATTCATAACTTTATGCATTTGCATATCAAAAATGATCTGATTAAGACTGAGCCTGATTGAACTGTATTTAGTTAAGTTATTTAAAGCAGCTTATAGATGTGTCAGTATAAATGATCAGAGATCTGACTCTTTTAAAATCATTAATCAGTATTAAAATGCAATTTTAACTGTTTAATTGATTGCTTCTGAGCTATTATCTGTTTATAAATGATAAACACTTAAATAGAGCAAGTCTATCTTAAGTTACTTAAAAACTTCTTTTTATAGACTCATCAGAAATTTGCAGTTTCAATTCAATATAATTGTTTTAGATAAATCTCAGTTTAGCAGTGCTAAACAGTCTAGTAGTGCTATTGCTCAATCTTTTATCATTATGATGTCTTAGCTAGATATAAGAGTGATGACTTTGCTGAATTTATCAGTAATTAACATGATTATATTATATTTATCTGACTTTAATAATGATAAGATTAGAATAAAGTCAATTGTTAATGTATAAAAAGAACAAGAAGATGTAATTATTGACTGTAAGACATCATAAGACTTATAATGTGATGTTTGACTGAGCTGACATTGTAAGTAATATTATATGTATTTATGAAGATTCTTTAATAGATCATAGAAATAGAGCAAATCAATTAATCTTTTATGAATTTAAGCATATTTTAAGTAATCAATGTCATCATAAACTATCTTGAACATTCTGTCATAAAGACTCTTTAATATACATAGACAGAGCTCTTTCTCAAGATCTTTATAGAAGATAAGATTATCTTTTATTTTATATAAGAGTTTTGTGATGTCAGATCTCAGAACATTGTTTCTTTCTAATATCTATAAAATGCATTCTCATTTTGATTCTTCAGCATATTCATGCTTAATATTCTATCACAATTGATTTAAGACTTTCATTAAGATTTTTACATAAGCAGCTGTTCTCAAGTCAGTCTGCAAGACTTTCAATATAAAGTTATTCATTTTTAGTTGATTCTCTTAATTAACTAAACACTTACAGATATCATTATTGCTAAACAATCAAAACAGAGCATCTAATATTATGTTTAATTTTTTAGACTTATAATGAATGTTTAGACAAAAGCACTGAAGATATTTAGATGCTTAAATAAGACATAAGTTAAGCTTCTTCATCACAGTGATATTTAAACTGAACTGACAACTAATCTTTATTGAGACTGCATAATCAGTGTAGATAATTACATTTTTTGTCATCACTTTTATTATGTATCTGATCTTCTTAACTACTCAGATCAATTCTGTCACTTCAAGTTTAATTAATCAGTATTACATTTCAGCATCTTGAAGCAGTCTGCTTAAAAACAGAACAGACTTCATGAACTTTTGTTTTGAAATATTGTTTTCAGCAAATTCTTTTGCATAATATATATGCACTTCAAAGCTAAATTCTTTGAATACATTCAGATCAATGTAGAGTTGCTGTTTTGACAAGAAATGTATTAAAATGATTGACTGAAAGAATAAAAACTGAAGATAATGAAAGACATTTAGCTTCTTTAAGATTAATTTATTTAGTTTAATAATAATAATTATTCACTTTCTAGCATTTTCTTTTGTTTCTTTCACTCAAATATCTTGATTTAAGAAGGTCTTTTGCTGTTGAAGCAGCTTAACAATAGCTGCATAATGTAAGATATATTGTTGCAAATAGTCAATTAAATCAAGATACTTTTCTAACTGACTCAGACTCAAAGAAAATTTAATTCTAAATATTACAGCTAATTTATTTTTTAAAGTTGCAAGACTTAAAGCATTTACTCATTGACTCAACAGCTGAACAGACAGATATGTTAAATAGAACTTCTTTAACAAAAAACAGATTTTCATTTTGTTTAATATGTTAAATATGTTGTAAAGATGATTCAAATGCTCTTTTAGCATATTGAAGAAAATGACAATATCATTAACATAAATTTTAATGTATAATCTCTGTTGTTGTAGAATTCTATTAATCATTTATTGAATATATGTTGATGAGTTTTAATAATTTATAACTGCAATCTTAAAGATTTTCTGATCTCAATGTAAGATGACAGTCAGACAGTGCTGATATATCTGTTTTACTCTTTACTGATAGAAAAAGAAGCTGCAGTTAACTATAAAGATATATTTGACTTCTTAAACTACAGTTAAAATGTCAGTCTGACTTGATACTGAATAGATATTCAGCATAATAATTTTGTTAAATGCTCAGATATTAACTACTACTCTGTCTTTTTAAGTCTCATTCAGTAAGTTTTTTCATATCATAAAACAGAGATAGATAAAAGAAATAAAGCTTATAGTTTACTTTAAGCAGTCTTATATCTGTAACTTGTCAAATACTGTATTAATTACTTCACAATTCTTTTACTTAACTGAGTATACACATACTTGTTCTAATTTGTACTGAGTCTTTCAATCATCAATAAGCAGAATATTCATTTATTCTTTCTTTAGAATCTTTATTAAGTTGCTTTGATCTGTTTAAAGATAAAAATATAAGTACATAATCATTGCAATTTAAGTCACTACAGCATTAGATCTGTAAATCATTACTTTATACATGATTTTTCTCTCAGAATTAGTTATCATTCTCAGATAAAATGTCATCACTATAATCAACAGACTTCAGAAACACATTCTGATTCAATTTATTTATTTTCTAATTGTGAAGACTGCAAATTTCAAATTCTGCAAATTGACTAAATAATATTTGTTGACTTCATATTTCACAACATAGTCAAGATGAGTTTTTCATGAAATGACAAGAGACATATCTAAGTCATTTTGCACTTATACTGCTGATAAAATATAATCAATAATGTAAATATATATTGCTGTGTTCTCTGTGTGACAATCTGATTTAAACAGAAGATTACAATTTTAAGATAGAGCAGTCTTAACTATTAATACATTTGTGTAGCTTCTAAGCTGTATAATCATATTTTTACAAGTTATTATGATCTTTCACACTGAATTAATTAACTATATAATAACTGTTAATGATAGTTCAATGTTGTCATAACTATTCACAATTGCTTTTCTGCTTAAAAGCATAATAAAAATATTCTTTAAAACAAGAATGTCAATGTCTACAAGCATCTTGACCTTCAGATTATTGATGATATGCATTTCTTTAATGATTACTGCTAGTTAGTCATTATTGTCAGGCAGATAGATAATTAAAATGATGTATTCATCATAATGATGAGTTTCAGTTCTTAATTCTCAAATCATAATAAATGATAAGATTTATTTAATCAAGATATCTGAAACCTGTTTCTTTAGAAAGCTTCTGTTAATTAAACTCATAATGTAGTCTATGTTGAGGCAGATCAGCTCTTCTTTTGCTGTGAATGTCAGTTTTACTAAGACAATAATGTATCTTCAGTTCTGAAAATCATAACTGATAAACACATAAGAAGACAGGCTAACTATAGATCTAATCAGTGTAAATCTTAACAATTTAATGAGTTTTAACTTTTAAATTGTCTTATTGAGCTTCTATTTGATCAATTTTTCACTGTTGCACTCATTGTGTACATGCTTATGCAATTTATTGTTAAACAGAAAGATTTTATAGCAGCTGCAGCAATTATTTTGTGTTTCAATTATGTAATTTACATCTACAGCTTCTTCTTCATTCTTTTTATTCTTCAGTTCTTGCTCTTAATTCAACTCATAGATCTCTTCTTCTTTCTGAATATTGAGCATATCAGCTTTCTGATATGTACTGTTATAATAGATGTTTTCAAATTCTTAATAGTTAGTCTGATCATCAGCAGAAGATTCATTCTCAGAAGAATTCACTTTTTAAGTAAAGTATACTTAATTGCTATATTCATCACAATTGTCTCATCATAAAGACTTATTGTCTCTGTTTAAACAGTTAAACAGTTTTTTAACCTGATTTTTAAATCTCTAATTTAATGTGTTTATCTCAGATGACAATCTTTCATTTTTAAAGATGATTTAAAGAGATGTCTTAAAGCTCAATTAAGTGTTTAATAAAGTGTCTTGCAGACAGAGTTGAAATTGTTGTGACTAATTATTAGATTGTCATTGTGATCTGAATAAATATGAGAAATTGTCATATCTTAATGATGAATATGATGAGTAAGAGAAAGATTGATGATCATAATTATCTTAGTTATAATTGTCACAATCATACTGATCTTACTGATTTCATTGAATGAATTTATCAGATTAAGAATTGCACAAATAGCTATTGTATCAATTTGTCTGTTTAGCTAAAAGAATATTGACAAAATCTTTGATAAATGTTTCATTCTTAGATTCATCAATGTTTTATTGAAGAGACATATCAATATGCATTTATGTCTAAATTATTAGACTGAATTCTGATTTGTTTTAATTACAGCTTTTAATGACAGTCATAAAAATAATAATGTATTCTATTGAGCTACAGCAATTTCTAACATCTTTAATAATGTATCTAATCAAGTTAAACTTATTTCAAGTTTTACTGAGCAATACTTTAAAGTGTTTCTTTAGTGTCTTGCATCATTCTTTAACATCATTAAAATGAGCTACTAATTCAAGATGAGTGATCTCTGACAGCTGATTATTTCATTACAGTTTCACTTCTTTATGTAAATTAACATTAAGATTTTAACATATTTGCCTAATGTCTTAAGTGATAGCTGTCACTCTGACTTGATTAATGAAGATGTAAATATTCTAATAATAATTCTTATTATTCTTATTGATAATATTGTCATCTTCTCACTTCTTAAGCAAGTTTAAGTAAAATAAGTCAATATTGACTAACTTTTAAGTCAAATTATCTTCACAAAAGTTACTATCATCATTGACATTGTCTCTGTAGAAGTTAGAAGAGCTGAATGAACTAAGTGACTTAAATATATCTTACTGTAAGACATCTTGTTTTTATAATTAAGCAATCAATGCAGTAATGATCTGCAGAATCTGTGCTTAAACAGTAGAATTCATATTAGTTGAGAAAGATATATTGTCATTATTATCTTGTGAATCAACATTTCAATCATTGTTTATCATACTTTGTGATGAATTTCAGAGAATGTTTTCAGTAATGCTGAAGCTAGACTTGAACTCAATGACTTGAGATGCTTACAATGTGATAGAATGCTTTAAGATATTTAGATCAATTTTTGATGAGATAATGATAAAATATTATAATTTTCATTTAGTCATAAAGAGATTTAACAGATCTGAATCAGACATACTGCTGATCTCTAACTGCTGACTGACTGTTTTAATTACTTATTGAAGAAAAAATAAATCTATATATAATATTACTGCATTTTAATTAAAGATCTGTAATGCTGAATTGAATAGAATCTGATTATGTACTTAAGCAAAAGAGAATATGTCAAAAGATGTTAAGAAAGTGATCTGAATTTCTTAAATACTTAACTGTTTATATAGAGTCATAATTCTGTAAATAAGAGTGATGATGTCATCAGATATAAATGAAACAAAGTTAAGATTTATTAATTCATATTCTTTAAGCTGATAAGCTAGAATTACTGTACAATTAGATAGTCTTAATAAATTAGGCAAAGAGAATTTGTCAAAGATCTTTGTTAACTTGATGAGTTGAGAAGTGTTTTGACTATAAGATGAAGTTATGAGATAAAAAAACAATGTAATGTGATAATAAAACAGTGAAATTTCTTAATGATTTAGTTTATTGATCTCATCATTATTTAATGCAGCACAGAAGTTAAGCTGTAGAACTGACAGTCTAGTAAGTTAAAATCTTAATGAATAATTAATAATTGTTCTGATGAAACACTGTTGATGCTATCAAATTGTTATCATCAGATAAAGTCAAGAGATAAAAAGCTATTTTGCTAAGTGAGTGAGAAGTCTTAGCTATATAGTTGTCTGACTATGACATCATAAGGGCAGGTGGGCAGGAGCAATTTCTCATAATGACAAATAAAGCAAGAACAAATGTCTAAATGGAAAGAAATGATGATAATGAGGAAAGGTCATAATGGTGAATTAGTGTAGTGTGGGGAAGGAAGGCACCAGCGCCATAACACCTACCTGATGGCATGTGCTGCAGCAATGAACTGCATTTTTCAGTCTTAAATCCTCATCAGCATCCCCCAAATCATTCTGATGCAGCTTACATAAAGCACACATATTCTTCATCTGAATTCACTCCTTCTTAGGCCTCCTGTGAGGCACATGAGTATGTGAAGGGTTGCACTTCATGTTGTTGACAGAATGAAGATTGCTGATGTCAACAGCTGTCATCAGCTCAGAATAGATGACAGTTCAGACTGTCACTGAGAGAATGATGATGAGGTTGAAATGTGTTGAATGGTGAATGTAAACATCAAATGCTTGATGACAGCGATGTGTTTACTATAGACAAAGAATTAGCGCCGGAGTAAAGTCTATCTGAGTCTTTCTTTTGGGCTGACTACCATCCGAGTCTTTTATGCAGTCGCATGGACCAGCGGAGTCTTTTACCCTTAACGTTACTGCCGGAAGCCCTGATGGAGAACACATAAACGCGCGGTGTTCTGGCTCCCATCAAAATCGCAAGCTAAAGAAGGAACGTTACTGAGTTGATATCAAGTCTTCACAAAATGGTATAAAGCTTCTCATATGGATCGATCATCCGCATTCTATAGATCATCTACACTTGACTGCTTCGGAACCGATATGTACCTCCACTCCCCTACCGAATAACATTCAACTGCTATACATCCAACGAGCGCACCCACGACAGCTTCGCCTTGTTCGCTGTCAACGGTCATTGTGATGCTTCTCTCATCATCGACCCTGGCGATCCTCCCGTCCTTGACTCCACGCCTACCGCACTGCAAACAATATGGGTGAGGAGGAAAAGTATCCAGACTTGACGCATGTACGCGTACATATTGATCTCTTCCCAACTGAACGTGAATCACTATGAGAAAATGATCACCAAACAACACCAGACCCACAACTAGCGACGCCAGAGGGCACAATAAGCCCGTCGGGCGCGCATAAGGTCCGTATCTGAGCTCATGCTTGACTCCAGAGCTCGAGCAAGTGCAGTACGATATCTTGAACCTATAGGGCTAGAGGCAGGTCAAGCATCACTGCTAGATTGGGAGCGACCACGCTTGGTCGATGTGCCCATTGGTCCGGCATTGACATTGCCAGGACGCACAGCCGGTGCCTCCGCGTTCAGCTTTGCCTTAGGGCCCATTGTGACCTTTGGAGTTGTCGTATGACAACAACTCGCTCGATGCCCCACGCTCCGATACTCGCACGACCGAGGTCGAGAAAGGCTCTTTTGGCCTTTGACGCCAACTGTTTACCTCTGCTCTTCCTGGGATCCCGGTGATGGTGATGGATACACGAGGATGAAAACGCTTGTGGTGAAGTTCAGGAGCTGCTCGCGCGCGCCATGGTTGGTGCTGCCTGGGGTAGTCCTTTGGCCGACGTTGACACTAAGTTATGTGGCAGAACTCAATCCATGGAGCTTGTACAGTTAAGGCTTCGTAGGTCGAAGGTCCGTTGGATAAGTTCGCAATTCAGTTGTGGTTCGGCGCGCCCCGGCACACCCTAATGCAACCAACGCGTGATACTTATGAGGCCACTCAGTCATACCATGTACAGCGAATGCGGCCAGACCTATCTCTCCAACGTTCGGCTCGTGCACAGCAAAGGCGATCGAGGAATGCCTCACCACTCGCCGGCTACCGTTGGCATGTGGTCAGCTGAACGATGCCGTCATCCTGTTGACCGAGCTGCCTCCCCATTCATCAACTTTCAAATTCCTTCCAGTGTGTTGCAAGACATAGTTAGCTATTCCACTGCTGCGCCAAGCTCTATCCCCAGAAATACAGAATTCAATCAATCCGAACCAACACCATGCCTATTCGTTTCAAGAACAAGTCCACCGACTCCTTTCGCGTCCAATTTGAATACGCCATCCGCCTGCCTGTCCAAGCCGGCGGATTCTTTACGGCCATTCTCAATGGTCTGAGTATAGGTGCCAACGTTGGGAGTCAGTATGAGTGGCATGACGAGGATTTCACAATCGCACCACGCCCCCCTGGAAAAGGTCGGTAGGCCCCAGTCGCAGGTGACTGTTAGCTAACGAGCAATTTCAGCCATTGCACACCCCATTCACAGTAAGACACTAAGCTCTCGCTGCAAAGATTTTGTCCGACAACAAACCTACAGAGCCTTATTTCTACCTTCACCGTGCCAGAGTTCGCAATGTTACCATGACAAACCTTCGGACTGGAGCAGTCTGGCAATTCCCAAACAAATTCGGGTGGTACAGGGTTGAGGAGGGTGGGGATCTGGTGGGCGTTAGACCATCCAGGGCCGAGTCCTACAACTATGGTATCGGACCAGTCTTCCAGCCTCCTCTTGTGGCACCGGCAGTTACGGCTCCCGCTGCTTAAGGGCATACTGCACAACGGCTCATGGGCAAAGCTTTTCAGAGCATGTATCAAGAAACTTTCAGCCTGAGCCATGTACAGCAACAACCGACAAGTCGATGAAATGGAGTATGCGGAGACGACAGAGCGAAGGCCAACGGACAGAGCAGCACCTGGATCATTGACCATGGCCCAACTCAAATTAGGAGACTTCATATGAGACATTGAATAATGGAAGGCAGATTGGAGATGGACTTTCCGCTCAGAACCCGCCACCGAACGCTCGTTTTTCCCTTGGAGAAGGGGTAATAATGTCGTCCCAAACAAAGGCGTCTGCTCAATCTGGCTTGATCGGTGCATAAAGTCAAGACTGTCGTCACATTGGCTCATGTTCGCCAGTCAGTCAGGTATCGCTGGCGCGGGTATTCAAGCATTTGCTAGGAATCACTAATTTTCCGAATCTTGTCGGCTTGCAAACCATTGTTCTGTGCATTTCTCAAGTGTGCTGATACCAACAACGATGTCCTCAGTTGCTAGCCATTTCTTGGTATCAAAGAGTGTCGGCCTTTGAATAGCCTAGTAATTTTTGGCTCATTCGTCGCAGGCGACAAGAGGGAAGAGGGGTGTCACCTATGTGACTGACTAAGTGTTGAGGAAAGATTATGCCACACTTTCTAACAACTTCTCCTGTCCAACTCTCCTGTAGCGACTGATATGATGACGTCACTATAGTACATTGGCCGTGTGAAAACCGCAGCTCATGTCCAACCATCAAACCAGTTCCAACTTTGGGGTATAAGGCAAAACGAGAGACTATATCGGCGTCTATCTGGCAATCCCTCCTGGTGTGTGCTTCTCCGGTCAACGAAGGTTCTATATGCAAACCAGGATGCAAGAAGAGTCTAGCGATGGTGGTCCGGCACCTATATCATGTGCTCGTGACGTCGTTAATCGTGATTGTCGTACAGATCCGTAACGGCTCAACTTTCAAAATGATCGTGTCCACTCAATAGCCACATTGATTCGGGTCTTGGACGTTGTTAGCGACGTGACGAAGTATGAGATCTGGGCAAAGCTTACATTGTCTGCTCGTCAACGGCCGAGGGAAGAGTCCGTTGGCGAGAAGGTCCTTCATGTGCCATTCCGGTGCGCTCTCCGTCTTCCAGGTCCAAAAGATCCAACCGGTCCTCCTTTCATAAGCGTCCAACTGGGCCTCGATGAAATGGCGGAGATTGTACTTGTCGTCGGCTGACAAGCCTGCCACGGTGCCGGTGTACTTGCCGTCGCAGCTACCAACATACGAGCTGCCGCCCAAGGTACCATCGTATCTAGCACCCTTGCCGAGGCCGTTCAACCATTTGGCACAGTCCGTCTGAGCCCCAGTCCATTCGCCGACAACGGTCCACTTGTCGCAGTATGCGAGCTTGTTGGCACCAAAGGCACAGGCGGAGGAGACGTGCTGGGATGGGCTTTGCGAGACTTGACCCTGGTCGAAGATCTGATACTGATGTGTGTCGAGCATGACGTGGTTGACTCCGGACTGCTGATTCATGAAGCCGTTCCAAAAGTTCACGACATCTTGGAAGGCGTCATGGATCACCACGGCCGTGTCACCGTTGCTGTCGCGAATGGTTCCCCAACCATCGTAGTAGAATTTCTTGAGAGCACCGAGGTTCAAGGAAAAGCCGAAAGGCTCGTTAAGAAGCTCGATGGCGGTGACCACGTCGGTGTTGGACGCGTAACGTTGGGCAAGACCACGGATGGCGTTGAGAGTCTGGGTGACGGTGTCCCCTTGCTGCCAGCCGATCGGACCGTAACGGCCACTATTGTCAAAACCGTTTTGTGAGCCCGGCGCTAGAGAGCAAGGTCAGCTTGACGTCAGCAAAGATGAAGGGTATCTGGAGACGAACCTCCATGCAGGTCGATCATCACTTTCAACCCTGCGCTCCTCGCCCACTGGATGGCTTGGTCTAGTACCGGAAGCTGACCTTGAACGTAAGGATCCCCAGGAAGAGGGTTGATGGCCCAGTATCCGATAGGAATGCGAACATGGTTCAAGCCAGCAGCTGCAATCTGGTTGAAGTCGTCTTGAGTGATCCAAGTGTTCCAGTGTGTGTTGAGACGAGAAGAAGCTTCGGCCTTGCCAAGGGTCTGAGTGTACGTGTACTCGTCCACCACGGTCCGACTCGAAGACCATTCTTGAAAGATAGATGGGGTGATCCATGGCTCAAGCACGAACCAACCACCGAGGTTGACACCGCGGACTTTGTTGTTGTTGTAGTCGAATGTGAGCTCCCGGCTACCGAGGTGACTGGATTGGAGTTGTCAGCGGAGGACCACACATACGGGATCCAGTGTATGTAAGTACACTTACAAAGTCGGGGCACCTTCAGACCGTATGGTCAGTAGCGCAAGGGTGCAGATGACCTGGCGCAAGACGCTCTGGACGATCATGATGGACGATACTGCAGCAGACAGGCTTTCCAAAAGAATATCAAGGTGCTTTCCGTGTATATTTTCAGGATAGCATTCACGAGCCAAGCCCGATAGGAATGTTATGAGATTGCTGGCATGCTAGGGCGGACCGAATTGCAAGGACCGCTTGATGCAAACTAAGAGATTTCCGTATCCCTTGGGCGGGAAGACAATGAGAATAAGTAGACGCCGGGATTGAGGGGATGACCCAGGAGGGTGACCCCGCTGCCCTTCTTCCATCGTGATGGATTTGCGCGAATTCACCTCAAGGTGGTATTGGTGCGTGACATACAGGCATACCCACTTGGGCTTCACCACACCGCTCGAAGTTGGGATGAATAAGGTACTCGTACCAAGGATCGTGGTCCGGGGCCGCCCGAAACAGCTAGCATACCCGGGACCTTACTGAATTGGACTACTTTAAGGTACCTCGTAATGCCTTGATATTACGTCAGGGTCAATAATAATGTATGTCGAATCACACCTTGAACCGTGTAAAATACGGCAGCGGAGTCACGGGGTCAACCTGAAAGCGATTTTGCATCTCAAACAGACGTCAGAGGTCCATCTTTCCGATTTGTTTGGTGCCCTAAGCTGTGTTGTGGGGAAACCCTGAAGATCCAGATCCGCATCTGTCGGGTCAGTCACCCCGTCATCTGCCCCACCAAAGCATTTTCGTCGGCTTGATCGATCTGATCCATGGTCGTGCATATCATCTGCACTTGAGTCCCTTAAGGTAATCACGTCGCATGATAATATCACTGTGAAGCCCCACGGCTATCGGCGGGAAGGAGAGACTCTGTCGATCCAGGCACGCTTGAGGCTTCCATCACTGGACTGACTCTCTCGTCAATGGTGCGGTGAGCAGTGATGCTGACTGTGCTGTCACGCGGGTACCGTATGCTATGCACTCCTCAGGATAAATACCTAAGTCAAGTAAGGTAAGGTAGCGAAATATCAAATATGTGGGATGAGAAGAGGGGCCGAAGCTCACTGTTTGGTCAGGATTGC
>JAABUU010004304.1_pt1 | contig 16922 bp, 11 predicted proteins | sample 5559301 | NCBI WGS metagenome assembly JAABUU01 (sample SAMN10711884, study PRJNA513360) | rock metagenome | isolation source: Antarctica rocks | place: Antarctica: Victoria Land, Richard Nunatak white | reverse complement strand
TGGCGGCGGGACTGGTGCCGTGGGACTACACGGGACAGGAACCATGGGCTAACCTCCTTGGCGCGGGGACGAGCCGCATCAAGGAGGCAGCCTACTCCATCTTCATGGGTTAGGAAACGCCCTCTCAAGAGATAGTGCAACGGGGTTTGGCCCGTATCCCATTGTCATTTTCAGCGAGCAGGATACCGCTATTACTCCACGTCATTCTGTGTGAGGCGGTTATCAATCACAGCGCGATGGCGCAGATAGAATGCCCATGCCGCTTCGACGGACTCACGATTAATGTGATAGAGCGCCGCTACCGCATCAGCGTCATGCCGGTTCGCCTGCATACTGCCGACGATTGCCCACACAGGAATACCTGGCTCTTTCAGCCAGTATTCGTCCGTCCCGCGATTGGACGGATGCGGGCCGATATGCCGCGCAATCAGTGTATCCGTTTCGTTTTCGGTCAGTTCACGAACCATTGCCATTTCTCCATGTCCAGCCGTACGTGAATCATGCTTGTTGCTCCTATTGACTTATCCTTATGGTATCTACACATTCGGTAAAGACCAGATGCGGACCCGATATGCTGGAACTTCTCCGTACTCTTGCCGATAGTGGATTTCACGTATTTGGCGATCGTTACGATAGAGAGCCACCGTTGATAGATCGCCAAGATGTTCCAAAGAGATTCGGACATTTGTCTTCTCTTGGAGAATATCTGCGATCCCCCCAAGATAGTTGGTAGCATCCCAAGGGTCTTTCTCTGCGGTTGCTCGAACAACAACATTAAGACCGATAGGACCAAGCAGAGGATGGAAATCCGTCTTATTCACCGCTGTATGCGCTTCTCGAAGCAAACGCAAAACGCGAGAAGCATGAGAATGCTTCTCACCGAACATAGATAAAGCCTCGTTCTTTGCCGGTGGAAAGCCGTCCACTTCGAGAATGATCTCTGTCATGGTTACTTCTCCTCTTCTACATACGAAAGATGCCCCAGGTGGTATCAGGGATCGGGGCGTTGCGGGCGGCGGCGATGCCGAGACCGAGAACGAGGCGGGTATCTTCCGGGGCGATGATGCCGTCGTCCCAGAGGCGAGCGGTGCTGAAGTACGGGTTGCCTTCGTGCTCGTAGGTGTCGAGCGTCGGGCGCATGAATGCCTCGCGTTCGTCCGGCGTCATCGCGTCGCCGTGGGTACGGAGGTTATCCTCGCGGATCGTGAGCAGGACGTTCGCCGCCTGCTCTCCGCCCATCACGGAGATACGCGCGTTCGGCCACATCCAGAGTTGGCGCGGCCCATATGCCCGGCCGCACATCGCGTAGTTGCCCGCGCCGAACGACCCGCCGATCACGACCGTGAACTTCGGCACTGCCGCGTTCGCGACCGCCATCACCATCTTCGCGCCATCCCGCGCGATGCCGGCGTTCTCATACTGCTTGCCGACCATAAAGCCGGTGATGTTCTGCAGAAAGATGAGCGGAATCTTCCGCTTGGCGCACAATTCGACGAAGTGCGCCCCTTTCTGCGCACTTTCTGAGAAGAGGATGCCATTGTTCGCGACGATCCCGACCGGGTAGCCGAAAAGGTACGCGAAGCCGCAGACGAGCGTCGCACCGTACCGCGCCTTGAATTCCTGGAAACGGCTGCCGTCCACGATCCGGGCGATCACCTCATGAACATCGAACCCCATGCGCGCGTCGCTCGGCACGATGCCGCCCAACTCAGCGAGGTCGTATTTGGGCGGCTCCGGCGGGTGGACGGGCCACGGCAGATGTTTTTCGCCTTGCAGGTTGGCGACAATCGCGCGGCAGATCGCCAGCGCATGCTCATCGCTCACTGCGTAGTGGTCGGCGACGCCGGAGAGCGTCGTGTGGACTTCCGCGCCGCCCAATTCCTCGGCGGTCACTTCTTCGCCGGTGGCGGCCTTGACGAGCGGCGGGCCACCAAGAAAGATCGTGCCGGTGCCGCGCACGATGATCGTCTCGTCACTCATCGCCGGGACGTACGCGCCGCCCGCCGTGCAGGAACCCATCACGGCGGCGATTTGCGGAATCCCGGCGGCGGAGAGTTGCGCCTGATTGTAGAAGATGCGCCCGAAATGGTCGCGATCCGGGAAGACATCGGCCTGCAAGGGCAAGAACGCGCCACCTGAGTCCACGAGGTAGATGCAGGGCAACCGGTTCTGCGCGGCGATTTCCTGCGCCCGCAGATGCTTTTTGACGGTCAGCGGGTAATACGCGCCGCCCTTGACCGTCGCATCGTTCGCGACGATGACGACTTCGCGCCCACAGATGACGCCGATGCCCGTGACGATCCCCGCCGCAGGTGCGTCGCCATCGTACATCTCCCACGCGGCGAGCGGGCTAAATTCGAGGAAGGGCGTGCCGGGGTCCACGAGATGGTCAATCCGCTCCCGCGCGAGCATCTTGCCCCGCGCCCGGTGCCGCGTGATCGCCGCCTCGCCGCCACCCTGCGCCACCTGCCGCAGCCGCGACCGCAACTCTGCCACCAGCGCGCGCATAATCGCCGCGTTCTCCCGGAAGTCCGGCGCGTCCGCATCCACATGCGTCGGCAAGACGGGCAGCGCGGCAAGCGGAGGTTCTGCCGCAGTCGTTGGGTTTTCAAAGGCGTTCGTTGTCATAGGCGTAGTGTACCTCACTCCCCCGCCCCCTCTCCATCACCGTCGTGATCTACTGGTATCGAAGCCAAAGGGTGATGGAGAGGGGGAGATCAGTTTGTTAGCGCCGTATGCTCGCCTTCCCCTTCTGTGCTCCCCTCTCCCGCACGGCGAAGGAGGGGTCGGGGTTGGGGGCTATCCGCCGCGCTTTCTGCTCCACGTATTCGCTGTAGCCACCGGGATACTCGGTCAGATCGCCGTCCTCGATTTCGTAGATACGGCTACAGATGCGATCAAGGAAATAGCGGTCGTGCGAGATGGTCAGCACCGTGCCGTCATAGGCGTTGAGCGCCTCTTCCAGCACCTCGGTCGAGGCGATATCGAGGTGATTGGTCGGCTCATCGAGCAGCAGACAGTTCGCGCCGCCGGTCATCAGGCGTGCCAGTTGCAGGCGGCTCTTCTCGCCGCCACTCAGGTGCGCAATCGGCTCCGTCGCCTGCCGGTAGGTGAAGAGGAAGCGGCCGAGGATGCCCATCGCCGTCTCCGCAGTCATTGGCTTGACGACGCGGATGCAGTCGAGCGGCGTTTCGGTCGGATCGAGGACATCGTGCTGCTGCGCGTAATAGCCGAGCCGGATCGAGGGGCCAATCCAGACCTCGCCCTCGGTCGGCGTATCCTGCCCCAGCAGCATCTGGACGAGGACGGACTTGCCCGCACCGTTGCGCCCGACGACCCCGGCGCGCTCACCCCGCCAGAGCGTGAAGTTGAGGTCCGCCAGCACGATCTCGTCAGCGAAGGAGCGGGAGAGATGGCGCGCCTCGATCACCTTCTGGCCGCCGCGCTCGCCGGAACGGAAACGGAGGCCCATGGTGCGCCGCTCCAAGACGGGACGCTCGATCTTCTCCATCCGATCAATCTGCCGCTGCTTGTTCATCGCCTGCTTCTTATGCCGCTCGTCCAGCACGAGGTTCGCCCAGAGTGTGAAGCGTGCGACTGCCTCCTCCAACCGCTTGATCTCCTTCTGCTGCGATGTGTAATCCTGCTGCTGCTTGAGCAAGGCGAGTTCGCGCTGTGCCATGTAGCTGGAGTAGTTGCCTTGATAGCGCGTCAACCGTCCGCTGTCCAGTTCGGCGATCTGCGCGACGGTGTCATCGAGCAGATACCGGTCGTGCGAGATGAGGATGAGCGTGCCGCCGTAGGAACGGATTACCCCTTCGAGCATCGTTTTGCCGGGCAGGTCAAGGTGGTTGTCCGGCTCATCGAGCAAGAGGATATCTGGCTTGGCGAGCAGGCAGCGGGCGAGGCCGACCATCTTTCGCTGGCCGCCACTGAGCAGCGCGACGGACTGGTCGTGCGCTTCCGGTGGCAGACCGAGACGAACGAGCAGATCGCGCGCATCGCTGCGGAACCGCGTTCCCCCGCCTTCCTCGTATCGTTCGAGGATCGTCGCCTGCCGTTCGAGGGCGCGGCCCATTGCCGCCATGTCCGCCGCGCATGCCGGATCAGCCAGCGCCGCCTCAACCGCATCGAGTTCCGCTTCCAGTGCGAGCAAATCCGCCCGCCCGCCGATCACCTCATTGATCGCCGGAGCAGTTGTCTGCTCCGCATACTCCTGCGGTAGGTACGCGACGCGAATACCATTACGCAACGTGCATGCGCCCTCGGTCGGCGTCTCCGCGCCCGCGAGAATCCGCAGCAGGCTCGACTTACCCGCCCCATTCGGCCCGACAAGGCCGATCTTCTCGCCATCGTTCAGTGTCACATCCAGCCCATTGAAAATACGCTGCGTTCCATACGTCAGCCCAATCCCGTCCAGCCGCGCGATCAACATGCCGCACCCACTTCCCGCTGGCAGAGGAAGAGGGGAATAGCACGGAGAATGCAGAGAACACAGAAGACACAAAGAAGAGAGGATATGAATCCCTCTCTGTGATCTCTCTGTCCTTCATGTCCTCTGTGCTGATTCTTTTTTGGTGTCTTCGTGGTTCGATTAAAAGAATGTTCGATGGTCATGATGGACTGCTCCTCCGTGAAGGCAGGAGCATGCACACGCGCGGAATCCGCGCCGAGATGCGCGGTAGCGTGTGCGTGGTTCCTGCCGCGTACCCCGAGAATGCACCGGATGGGCTACGCGGCGAACCAGTCTGATTGGGCGCTCTTCCATGAACGCCAGTGACGGTGGGCAATAATCTGCGGCACGTCAGTTTCCTCCGGGGCGTATCCTACATCGCACGACGATGCGCCGCAAGAATCAGCAGCTGTAGTTGCTGTCGTAGCCGTCGTCGTCGTACTGGACGAGGTAGACACTCCCGCCCGTGAAGGCCGTATCACAACGCGTTTGCGCATCGCCCTTCGTTCCCCCGCCGATCCAGGCAGGCAGACCGATCTGCCATCCGCCGGTAATTTCCTGCCACATCGCCGCCGTCGAGTAGACGCCGACCATGAACCCATGCTCTACCAGCAGGAACTGCAACGCGCCCTTGATGACGGCCTGATTGCGCGCCAGATCGGTCTCCGACCACGAGTTCAGCGTCTCAATGTCCAGCCACCACATCCGCGTCGCAAAGGTGTTCGTCTGCTGCGCCGCATAGGTGTAGGCGCTGGATGCCGCGTTGTAGCCGTAGTTCAGCGCGTGACACGGGTCATCCAAGATGCATGTCCCATAGGGGCCGGTGTCGCCATACAGGGCGGTCGCCCCGATGTCTTCATTGAGGTTCAGGTAGACCGACTCCGGCGACGCGGTATGGGTCGCCCATGCGTACTCGCTGGCGAAGCAGGGGTTATTGCGGAAGGCGTGGCCGCTTGTGATGCCGACTATCCCGAAGGTGTAGGCGTTGAGGGTCGGGTAGGCGAAGCCGCATTGCGGGAAGGAGATATCGTAGCCGCTCGATGTGCCCGTGTAGATGCCCTGCGCCGCCGCATCCAGCGCGGGCGCCACGAGCAAACACAGGGCGACAAGGGCCATCACTGTTCGCCCGATCAACCAACGTTGCTGAGCCATCATCCGTGTTCCTCTTCTCCATCGCACGGGGACACCCACCCTGCGTTGGAGGGCGAGTGTAGAGGTTGGTCGAACTCGCCGCAAGCCTTTCATCAGCGGATGCTATCATAGGGGAGGCTGAGGATGTATCGCACCGAGCGACGGATTCCGCCCGCTGCATGAGGAATGACGTGGATGAGCGTATCCCTTTGAGCATCGCAGGAAGACCAGGCACATCGCCCGCCTGGACAGTGCAGATCAGCGCGCCGCCACAGGAAAAGATGGCGTGGATTCCTGGTGGCCCATTTCTGATGGGTTCCGATCACCATTACCCCGAGGAAGGCCCCGCGCATCCCGTAACGGTAGACGGCTTCTGGATGGATCAGTATGCCGTGACCAACAATCAGTTCCGCCGCTTCGTCGCGGAAACGGACTACGTGACCGTCGCCGAACGACCGCCCGACCCCGCCGACTATCCCGATGCGCCCCCGGCGATGCTCCGCCCCGGCTCGCTCGTCTTCCAGAAGCCAATGCATCGCGTTGACCGGCGGGACTGGGAGCAATGGTGGGCGTACATGCCGGGCGCGGACTGGCGGCACCCGGAAGGGCCGCGCACCTCGACCTCCGGGCGTGGGACACATCCCGTCGTCCATATCGCCTTCGCGGACGCGGAGGCATACGCATTGTGGGCGGGAAAGATGCTGCCGACCGAGGCGGAATGGGAGTGTGCGGCGCGCGGTGGCCTCGAAGGCGCGGCCTACACCTGGGGCGATGCATACGACCCCAGGAGCAAGGCGCTGGCGAATACCTGGCAGGGCGAGTTCCCGTGGCAGAACCTGCTCCACGATAGATACGAGCGGACGGCGCGCGTCGGCTCCTACCCGCCGAATGGATATGGGCTCTCTGATATGGCGGGCAATGTCTGGGAGTGGACGACCGACTGGTATCAGGAACGGCATCCGGCTACCCCCGCGAAGGCATGCTGCATCCCCGTCAATCCACGCGGCGGGCCGATGGAACGGAGTTTCGACCCGTACCAGCCGAAAATAGCCATTCCTCGCAAAGTGCTGAAGGGCGGCTCGTTCCTGTGCGCGCCGAACTATTAGCCTGCGCTACCGCCCGGCGGCGCGGATCACGGAGGCGATTGACTCCTCTACCTGCCATCTTGGCTTCCGCTGCATGATCCGCCCTGGCACCCCTTCCTGAGCGACATCCACTTGATTCCGGGCGCTCCGACGCGGCGGAACCGCATGCATCGCGATGGCGTTCTAGCAGTAGGCGCAATCGTTTGATTGCGAAACTGTTACGATCGCAGGAGGTTCGGCGATGGTCAGTCAACAATCCGGTGCGGCGATACCCACGGAGACCTTCGGCAAGCGGCTAGGACGCTTGGCGAGCGTCGCGTATTTGCCGCTGATGGCGGCGGCGCTGGTTGCCCGGACGACACAGTTGATCGTCGCGAGCAGTGGCGACGATATGGTCGTTGGTAGCATCAACCAAGCAGAAGATACGACACTCTTATTCACCGATGTTGGGGATACGAGCTCTCCAGTGCTGTTCATCCTTGGCGGCGATTCACGCCCCGGCGACCCCATCGTTAATGGTATCGAGGCGTGGGGCGGCAACAGTGGCACTGGTGTGGTTGGCGTGGGTGATATCGCGAACGACGGCAATGGGCTGCTGGGCTTTGGCTCAGGAAGCGGCACGGGTGTCTCCGGTGAGGGCGATGAGGGCAACGGCCCGGGGGTGACGGGGTTCGGTGGACAGTCGAGCGGTCCGGGCGTCGTCGGGCATGGTGGTGGCGGTTTGGACAGCAATGCGGATGGCGTGCAGGGTTTCGGATTCGGCAAGGGCTTCGGCGTCATCGGCCACGGTGGCTTCGCGGGCGCGACCGGCGTCATTGGCTTCGGCGGCCTCAACGGTCAGGGCGTCGCGGGGATCGGTACCGGCGTCGCGCCTGGTGTCGTCGGTGTAGCGGGCGACTTCAGCCAGCGAGAGAACGCGGACGGTGTGCAGGGGTTCGGCGCGGGGAATGGCGTCGGCGCGGTCGGGCGTGGTGGCGCGAGCAACGGGACGGGTGTGCTCGGTTTCGGCGGGGGCCGAGCCGGGCAGGGTGTCGCCGGGATCGGTGCGGACAGCGGCCCCGGCGTCGTCGGCGTCGGCGGCAACTTCAACAAGGAGAGCACTGCGGATGGTGTGCAGGGGTTCGGTCAGGGTACATTCTCCGGCGTCGCGGGATGGGGCGGCGGCAAGAGCGGCTCGGGTGTCTTCGGCGCGGGCGGCGGGCCGAACGGGGCAGGTGTCCATGGCCAGGGCGCGAGTAGCGGCCCCGGTGTCTTCGGCACCGCCGCAGGCTTCCATGGCATCGTCGGCACCACGGCGGCCGCCAAATTCGGGGGCGTCTTTGGCAACGCCACGGCGACGGGGGCGGCGGGTATCTATGGCAGCACCGTTGATTCCACGACGAAGACGAATGTCGCGAGCGCGTACGCGGGCTACTTCGATGGCAATATGGTCGTGGTGCATGGTGTGAAGAGTGCGGCGGTGCCGCATCAGGACGGCACGTATCGCCTCCTCTACTGCATGGAATCACCGGAATCGTGGTTCGAGGATTTCGGGGAGGGTACATTAACGGGTGGTCGGGCAGACGTGCGGCTCGATCCCGACTTCGCCGCTGTCGTCGAGACGAGCGGCTACCATGTCTTCCTGACCGCGCACACGATCGAGAGCGAAGCGCTCGCGGTGATCGAACGCCGGGCGGACACCTTCGTAGTCATGGAGCGGAACAGGGGTGCGAGCAACGGCACATTCTCCTGGCGGCTCGTCGCAAAGCGGAAAGATGTCGGGGCGGAACGCCTCGCCAAAATCCAACTCCTGACCCCGGCGGCGTTGCCTGCGGCGTCGGATCGCGCAGTGGCGGAGCCGGCACACCGACTCATCGAGGCGCGCGCATTACCGGAGCGAGTACGGCCCCCCGCTCCGCGCACCCCTGCGGCCCGTCCGCAGCGGCTCGCGAAACCGTCTAACGGCACGAATCCGCGCGAATGATGCACCGACCAGCAGGTTGATCGAAACACGGAGGACAGCCGGATCGGTTGCCCTCCGTCTCCGTATCCGACCCTACGAACGACTGCCGGGCGCCGACAATCAATCTTGACACCGACCCTGCGGATAGAGATACTTCGCACACGCTCACAAGAAATGATCTGTGTTGGCATCTGGGGAGTGCGGGGTTTTGCGGGGAGTACAAGGGTGCGGATTGCCTGGAATCGTGCGCGATGGATTGCGGTGGCGCTTCTTATCACGCTGCTCGTTCCGAGCATGCCCGCGCATTCCCGCGCCGCCACACTCTTCACGGTCTCGACCACGAACGATAGCGGCGCCAACTCGCTGCGCGACGCGATCATCCACGCCAACGCCAATCCCGGTGCGACCATCGCCTTCGCGATCCCCGGCGTTGGGGTACAGACGATCACCCTCGCCGCCGCGCTCCCGAATATCGCGGCGGACGTGGTGATAGATGCGACGACGCAACCCGGCTACAGCGGCGCACCGCTGATTATTATTGACGGAAACAAGAGCGTTACCGACATCACCGTTAACAGCGGCGTGAACGCCCGGCTACGTGGCCTGAGCATCACGCACGGACAAGGGAGTATCGGCGGCGGCGTACTCAACAACGGCACGTTGACGCTCGACTTGAGCAGCGTCACGAACAATAGCGCGGTATCCGGGCCAGACAGCGGTGGCGGCATCTACAATACTGGTGCCCTCACCGTCATCGGCAGCACGATCAACGGCAACAGCGCGGGCAGCGGCGCCGGCATTTTCAGTACGGGCACACTGACACTGACCGCGAGCACGGTCAACGGCAACACTGCCAGCGGCCTCGGCGGCGGCCTCCTCATCACCGGCACGCAATCGCAGACGATCGTCAACAGCACGATCACCGGCAACATCGCTGCGTCCGGCGGCGGCATTGATAATCAGGGTGCGCTGGCGATCACGAACAGTACGATCAGCGCCAATCATGCCTCTGTCACAGACGGCGGCGGCATCAAGGCGGAGAGCCGTGGCGTCGGTGTCACCGTCACGAACACGATCATCGCCGACAACTCGTGTATCACCCCGACTGATGACGTCTCCGGCACATTCATCAGCGGCGGCCACAACCTGATCGGCTTCACCGGCATCAGCATCGGCTTCGACGCCGCGCTCGGCGATCTCCTCAATCCGCCGAGTTCAGGCGTCTCGCCCACGCTGACCGACAACGGCGGCCCAACGGTGACCCTCGCTCTCCAGAACGGCAGCCCGGCTATCGGCGCGGGCGATCCCGCCATTTGTGCCGCCAGTCTTGTCAGCGGCCGCGATCAACGCGGCGTCGCGCGGCTTTCCAATCTTTGCGCGATTGGTGCATTCGAGTACCGCCTCGTGAAAAGCGTCAGCGTCGCGCCGAGCAACGCGACCATCGTCGTCGGCGGGACAACGCAGTTTACCGCGACGACGACCTTCTTCGATACGACGACACAGGACATAACGCCAGCAGCGAATTGGCGTACGGGCGATAGCGCAAAAGCAACGGTCGTCAGCGGGTTCACCAGCATGAACCCCGGCCTCGTGACCGGTACTGGCGTCGGCTCGACATCAGTCAGCGCGCAGTTTGGCACTATCAACGGCAGCGGCTCGGTGACCGTCGCCGTCCCGACACCGACGATCACAAGTCTGACGCCTTCCACGGTGACGACAACGAGCGGCACCATTGCCCTGACGGTGACCGGCTCCGGTTTCGTGCCGTCGTCCGTCGTGCATTTCGCGAGTCCCACTGTTCCTGACACCGCACTGACGACGACGTACCTCTCCGGCACGCAGATACAGGCGACGATCCCCGGCGGCGATCTTACGACGACCGGTACGGCAAATGTCACCGTCGTCAATCTAGCTCCCGGCGGCGCATCGAACGTACAGACCCTGACGCTAACGCCAGGATCGGCAATCCGCCTGGAGTTGTCCGGCTTCCCGCCAACGACAACGGTGGGCGTCAGCCATCTGCTGACAGTCACGGCGAAAGACAGCCTCGGCAATATCGTCACTGGCGACAACGACCCAATTTTTCTCAGCAGTAGCGACTTTCCCGCCATCTTCCCTCGTACCGGGGCGCTGACGAATGGCGTCGGGACATTCCCGATCACGCTGAAAACCACCGGCACGCAAACGATTGCCGCCGTTGATCTCGGCCCGCACACAATTGTCGTGACGCAAAGCGGGATTACCGTTACACCCGCGAGTCCGGCGAGTATCGTCGCGAACACCGGGACGACGCCGCAATCCGCGCAGGTCGGCCACGCCTTCACCGTTCCCTTCGCGGTGATTGTCAAGGATGCTTTCGGGAACGCCGTACCCGCTACCACGGTCACATTTCACCAACCGGCGAGCGGTGCGAGCGGAGGCTTCGAGGCGCCCGCCACTGTCACGACGAACGACAGCGGCGTCGCCACCGCCCCCGCGTTCACCGCGAACGCCACCGCCGGTTCATATGCCGTTACCGCCAGCGTGAGCGGCGTCGGCGCACCGGCATCCTTCGCCGCAACCAATCTCCCCGGTCCACCCGGTAGCATCATCGCGACGACGGGCAGCCCGCAGAACGTCGCGATCGGTGGCGCCTTCGCCCATCCGTTCGTCGCACTCGTCAAAGACGCCAGTGGCAATCCCGTCGGTGCGGGCGCGAGCGTCATCTTCACCGCCCCAGCAAGCGGCGCGAGTGGGACATTTGTCGGCGGCGCGCCATCAGCGACCGCGCAGACAGCAGCGGACGGCACGGCAACAAGCCCAATCTTCAACGCGAACACGGTCGCGGGATCGTACGGTGTGACGGCAAGCGCGCCGGGCGTCACTGCGCCTGCCACATTCATCCTCAGCAATACCCCCGGCCCGGCAGCGGCCGATCACGCAGGATGCGGGCACGGGCCAGAGCGCGCGTGTCACGACTGCCTTCCCGACCGCCCTTGCTGTGAAAGTGACGGATGCGAGCGGCAATCCGATTCCGAATGTGACGGTCACTTTCGCGTCGCCAGCGAGCGGAGCGAGCGCCACCTTCGCGGGCGGCACGACAACGGCAACCACGAACAGTAGCGGTATCGCGACTGCGGCGACCGTGACGGCGAATGGGATTGCAGGCAGTTACACTGTTACGGCGATCACGGCAGGCATCGCGGGGAATGCCGCGTTCACGCTGACGAATCTGCCCGGCCCGGTCGCGCAATTTGCGCTCGTCACCGCTGGCATGACATCCACTGCCGTGCGCAACGCGAAGAACATTTCGCCCGCCGCGATCCTCTCGGCGCAATCCGGCGTCTCGCTGACCATCACTGTGACGGCTCTCGATGCGAACCGGAATATTGCCACCCGGTACACCGGGGCGATCCACTTCACGTCGAGCGACCCGCACGCGGCATTGCCCCCCAATTACGCGTTCATGCCCGCGGACGATGGCATTCATAGCTTCACGCTCGCGCTCAACGCGGCGGGCACACAGACCGTGACGGTGACGGACGTCACGAGCAGCCCGGTAACGGGATCGGTCTCGATCACCGTCGCCGCCGCACCGGTGACTGTCGTGCCCATCACGCCCAGCACACCCGCTCCCGTCGCTCCGACGCCCAGCACGCCATCGCCCACACCGACGACGGTCGCGCCGAAGACGCCCTCGTCCGCGTCGGGACGGACGACCCCAACCGCGCCTGTCTCGCTCCCTGATTCCGTAGCGCTCCCCGCGCCGACGCTGCCGGTGGGCGGCAATGGCTCCGCCGGAATCACCCCTCCCTTTACGCCGCTGGCATCGTTCACGGACACGTCAACATGCCACTTCTTTGCGGAGACGCACCACGCGCTCTGCAATGGCTTCCTCGGTTACTGGCAGCAGCACGGTGGCATTGCGCTCTTTGGCATGCCGATCAGCGAGGAATTCCAGGAGCGCGATCAGGATGGCACGCTGCGCACCGTTCAGTACCTCGAACGCGCCCGCTACGAGTACCACCCCGAGTTCAAGGGCACGCCATACGAAGTCGAACTCGGCCTGCTTGCCCGCGAAATGACTGCGGCCCGGAGCAATGAACCGCCATTCGCGCCAGCAAGCGCGGAGAACGCGCCAGCAAACGCCCGTTTCCTCCCAGAGACGCGGCACGCGCTCGCCGATGTCTTCTTGACGTACTGGGACGCGAACGGCGGCCTGCCCGTCTTCGGCTTCCCGATTTCGGAGCCGTTTCGCGAGCAGAACATGGACACCGGGCAGACATATCTCGTCCAGTATTTCGAGCGGTACCGGCTCGAATTCCACCCGGACAGCGACGCGGTGGAGGTGGGTCGCCTCGGCGTGCAGGTAGCCCAGATGCGCGGCTATCTGCCGCACTGATCGTGTGCCCATTTCTGCGGCGCCAGATGTGTGATAGATTACCCGGCAGGTGCATGACGCACCCGCCCCTGTGCCGCAGTGGCGGAATGGCAGACGCGGCGGACTTAAACTCCGCTGGTGAATAACCGTGTGGGTTCGACTCCCACCTGCGGCACCACTTCATTCTCGTGTATCGAGCAGCAGGAATACGAGCTCCCCGCGCGGTATCTCACGACGCACGAGGCTGCGTGCCAAGTGGTTGTCTATCTGCGTATGTATCCACACGAATGAGGGGGCGAAAATGAGCGGGACCGATGCGGGCGGCGTGACCGTTGTACGAGCGGGATCGCTGATTGATGGAACCGGTACAGAGCCGCAACGCGATGTCGTCGTGACGACCGAAGGCGGCATCATCACGCGCGTTGATCCGGCACGCGAGACCCCGCGCGGCGCGACAGTCCTCGATCTCGGCGATTGCACGGTCATGCCGGGGCTGATCAACGCGCACACCCACACGATCCTGCCAGGGGACGGCACGCCATTCGCGGAATGGATGGCGTTGCCGGACGAACTGCTCCTCTTGCAGGCGCACGCCAACGCGCTCACCGCGCTCCATTCCGGCGTGACAACGATCCGCGATTGCGGCGGCAAGGGCACGCTCATGTTCCGGCTGCGCGACGCGATCCGCGCCGGGATCGTGCCCGGCCCCCGGTTCGTCCTCAGTGGTTATCCACTGACAATCACCGGCGGGCATTGCCGCTACTTTGGCGGCGAGGTGGATGGGCCGGACGCGATGCGCACGGCGGCGCGCCTGCTGCTCAAGGAGGGTGCAGACTTCATCAAGATCATGGCGTCGGGCGGCGGCACGGTTGGCACCTACGCGCAGTTCCCCTCCTATACGGTGGACGAGATGCGCGCCGCGATTGACGAGGCGCACGCAATCGGCAAACGGGCGTCGTGTCACTGCATCGCGACCGAAGCCGTGACCCGCGCCCTCGATGCCGGCACCGATCACATCGAGCACTGCTCCTTCATGGCGCCGGACACGACGTGGCAGTATGACAACCGCGTTGCCGAGCGCGTCGCGCAGTCCGGCGTCTCTGTCACGGCGACGTTGCAAGTGATGGTGGATTCGATGGCAGTCATGCAAGAACGGTACGCGCGGGGCATCGCCACGCCGGAGGAGGCACGGATTGTGACGCTGACGCCGCACCGCAACGAAGAGAGCATCGCCAATATCCGCCACCTCCACGACCTCGGCGTGCTGATCGTAGCGGGCAACGACGCCGGATGGCGATACACGGGATTCGGTGACTTCTACAAAGAGTTACTGTTGCTGGCGCGTGCGGGGATGACGCCGCTGGAGGCAATCCACGCCGCCACGGGTCGGGCGGCGAAGGTGTGTCAGCTCGATGGCGTGACTGGAACCATCGCTGTGGGATGCGCCGCCGATCTGCTCGCCGTACGCGGCGACCCGACTACCGATCTCGGCGTCTTGAAAGCGCCCGCAATGGTCATCCAGGCGGGCGAAGTGGTCGTTGATCGGCGCTAAGGAGTTGGAGGGGGATTATGGTATTCGAACTCTTTGATCTGACCGGGCGTGTCGCGCTCGTCTCCGGGGCGGGGCAGAATATGGGGCGGGCCACCGCACTGGCGTTCGCCGAGGCCGGCGCTGACCTGCTGATCTGCGACTATCGCGCCGAGACGCTCGAACGCACGGCGGGCGAGATCGAGCGACTGGGTCGGCGCGTGATCCCCGTCGTCTGCGATGTCTCTGACATCGCGCACATCCGCAGCATGTATGAACGGCTCGACCAGGAGTTCGGCCGGATTGATGTCCTCGCCAATATCCCCGGCAACAACCATCTCTCGCACCCCGAAGACCTGCCGATCGAGAAGTTTCAGGACGTTTTGCAGGGGGCGTTGGTCGGCAAGTTCTGCTCCTGCCAGGAGGGTGGGCGGCGTATGCTGCGGGCCGGCAAGGGCAGCATTATCAACATGGCCTCCATCGGTGGCATCAGCGCGCTCGGGCGCGGTAACTTTGCCTACAGCGTGGCGATGGGCGGCGTTATCCAGATGACCCGCGAGTTGAGTACGGAATGGTCGGGGCGCGGCGTGCGCGTCAACGCGATTGCCCCTGCGCAAATCACCAATCCGGCTTTCGACCAGCGCATGGACGCCACCCCCGGCCTGCGCGAAAACTTCCTCACCGGCATCCCCATTGGCAGGCTCGGCGTGCCGGATGACATCAAAGGTGTCGCCCTCTTTTTAGCCTCAGACGCATCGTCGTTCGTGACTGGAAGCGTCATCGCCATGGATGGCGGCAATCTCGCCATGAATGCGGGTGGCACGCACTCCGGCAATGATGCGCGACCCACGCGCGACTGAGGATGCTCCTGAAATTCTCTCCCGCTAGCGTTGGCCGATCTCAGCGAACAGGGAACGGAGGCGGCGCACGCCTTCCTGGAGGTCGGCGCGGCTGCTCGAAAAGGCGATGCGAATGTGGTTTTGCCCGCTCGGGCCATACTCCGTCCCAGCCCGGATACCGACGCCACGTTCCCTCGCCGCCGCGACGACATCCTGCGCGGGGAGATCGGCATCGTAGCGAACGAAGGCGTAAAATGTGCCCTCCGGTGCATTGCCCTCTACTCCTGGGCACCCCGCGAGGAGTTCGAACACCAACTCGCGCCGCGCCGCGTATTCCCGCCGCATCCGTTCCGGCCAGTCCGTCTCGGTCGTCACGGCGGCGAGCGCCGCGCGCTGCACCGCCGCGTTCATCGGGCCATTGATCGTCCGGTGCATCCGCGCGGCGGCCTGCGCGATCGGCAGGGGCGCGATCAGATAGCCGACGCGCCAGCCCGTCATCGCGTACGTCTTCGAAAACGTTTGGCAATAGATCAACCGATCACGCAGTGCTGCGATTGCCAGTGTCGAGACGAACGGCCGGTCGTCAAAGACGATGTGATCGTACGCTTCATCGGAGAGGACAAGCAGGTTGTGTCGTGTGGCGATTTCCCCAAGCCCTTCCAACTCATCGCGCCGATAGACGACACCGGTCGGGTTACACGGATGGCAGAGAACGATCATCTTCGCGCCGACGGCAGCGGCTGCGATTGCATCGAGGTCGAGATGGAAATCGGCGGTCGAGGCGACGAAGACGGGCTGCGCACCGACCAATTGCAGGAGGTCGGCGTAGAGCGAGTACGTCGGCTCCGGCAGCAGCACGCGCTCGCCGGGATTGATCGTCGCGAGCAGCGCAGCGGAGAGGGCGGCGCTGCCACCGTGCGTAACGACGACCTGACCGGGTTCGACTGCTTGTCCGCTCGTCTGGGCCGCGCGCCCAGCGAGCGCCTGACGAAGGTGCGGATCACCCTGATTATCGGCATAGTGGGTGTAGCCTTGCTGAATCGCCTCAATCAGCGCGTGTTGGATGTAGTCGGGGGTTGGAAAGTCGGGATCGCCCGACGCGAGCGAGATGCTGCCCGGCCCCGGGCGGCTGGCGGGGCGTTGCGATTGGGCGATGATCCGTTGAACAGTCGCTGATGGTGTGAACATCCTTCGTGATACCTCCTTCACGCACATCGCTCGCGACGCGTAGTCTATCTCAATGAGCGTACGTGAGTCTCTGCAATCATGCGGCTACGCACAATTGTCGGTGAGGTGACAGATCTGTCATCAAAGGGGCGTTCCGCTCCACCCCTATAATCACCCACCGCGTGTATAGTAACGCAGTGAGAATCGTGGAAGAGATAGGACGTACGCAGGTGGCGCGTTTTTCCTTGGTAGCCTACGCTACCGGGCATTTCCCATCTGAACTGTGTACGTCGAGGGCGTTTCCTAACCCATGAAGATGGAGTAGGCTGCCTCCTTGATGCGGCTCGTCCCCGCGCCAAGGAGGTTAGCCCATGGTTCCTGTCCCGTGTAGTCCCACGGCACCAGTCCCGCCGCCAT
>JAABUU010004299.1_pt1 | contig 16937 bp, 16 predicted proteins | sample 5559301 | NCBI WGS metagenome assembly JAABUU01 (sample SAMN10711884, study PRJNA513360) | rock metagenome | isolation source: Antarctica rocks | place: Antarctica: Victoria Land, Richard Nunatak white | reverse complement strand
TCGCTATTCGTGAACTTGTTGCCAATGCCGTCGTTCACCAGGATTTCAGTATAACTGGTGGGAGTCCACTCGTGGAGATTTTTCCTAATCGGATTGAGATTGCAAACGCTGGCCGTCCACTCATCGATACATTGCGATTTGTAGATGAGCCGCCGCAGTCTCGTAATGAAATCTTGGCAAGGTTTATGCGTCGCGTTAATATCTGTGAGGAGCGTGGGAGCGGAATTGATAAGGTAATACAAGCAGTTGAGCTTTTCCAGTTACCTGCACCAGAATTTGAGAGCACGGAGAAGCATACGCGTGTCACCTTGTTCTCACGGCGCAGTTTTCAAGAACTAAGCAGCCGTGATCGTGTGTGGGCATGTTACTGGCATGCATGTTTGATGCAGGTGTCCGGCACTCAGATGACCAACGAAAGTTTAAGAAAGCGTTTGTCCCTCAGCGATGATAAGTACAATCAGGCATCAAAAGTTATCTCTGATGCACGACAAGCTGATTACATCAAGCCTTATGATCCCGATAACAAATCGCCTCGCTATGCGCGCTATGTACCTTTTTGGGCCTAAAACAAACTCTTATGTCGCGTCATGTCACGACAATGTATTTGTACCGCACTTTATTATCCTAACGTTAGCTAACAAATATCAATGCCGCCATGTTCCTTGCAAAATGAGTGTTTTCTTATGTCGCGTCATGTCAAAAGGTAGAATACCCAACAACCAAAACGAAATACTTCACGAAGCAGACAAGGTAGTCATTCTCACGAAACGCAACCACATCATCATTACTACTCAGTGAGTTCCGTTGGGGAATAATCCTTAACTTCATTTACACTAGTTTTCCTTCCGCCCCGATGTTTTTAGCACCCACTCTTAGCTTTTGCTGCGCCTAAGCACATTGGGCGCGCTGTCTTCGCCAATGGTGAGCGTCAATGTGTCGCCGTCCAAGCGGAACGTGCCGGACTGGGTCACGGCGGCTTGGGGTGGGATGGCCTGCACCCTGCCGTTCACCGTGTAAGAGTTGAACGTCTCGGTGATCGTGCTGCCGCTGACCGAGTAAGTCCCGCTCGCCCCGCTGCCTGTTCCCGCGGTTGTGGTGAATGTGCCGTCCTCGCGCAGCGTGATAGACGATGGCACGCTGCCCTGTCCGCCCGGCAGGATATGCGGCCCGACCCATGTCCCCGCCAGCGTCGGCTTGTGCGCGCAACCGCCCGCAACCCCAACCCCCGCAAACCCACCCGCCGCCAGCAATGCCGAAGCCAAAACCGTGTGTATCCTACGCATGGCAGGTGTTTCCGCATCGGGGCCGGTGTTTCCTTCTCGGCCCTGCGTCGCCTCAGTTCTGGTTTCTGCGGCGCCGCGCGCCCGCTGCCTTGACAAGCACGAGTGCCTTTGGTACACTAGGCTGGACGCAAGACAGCGCAAAGGAAACCCTCCCATGACTCCGAACTTTTATCACTCGGTTTATTTCTGGCTCCGCGAAGGCGGCACAGCGGAGGATGCCCAAAAGACCGCTCAGGCATGCCAGGCTTATCTGCCGAGCATTCCCGGCATTGTCAAAATGACTGTCGCGTTTCCTGCCGAGACGCAGGGCGGGCCGGTGGACAACTCCTACGGCGTGGCCCTGCTGATTGAGTTTGAAAGCAAAGCCGCCCACGACCTGTACGACAAACACCCAAGCCACCAGCGCTTCCTTGAAGAATGCCAAAGCCTGTGGAGCCGTGTCCAGGTCTACGATGCGGTTCCCGTCTAATCCCAAATCGCAAGCCGCCTAATCCCAAATCGCAAGCGCCGACCGTTCTCTGCCGCAAGGGGAACCCTGCGCGTGCTTTCCGCGTCTCGCAGGCGTTTGGAGCGCACACCAACGACGGACGAAATCCGTCCGTCGTTGGAACAGGCTCAGCACGCCCCCGAAACGCCCACGCAATAGGCCCGTAATGCTGCCGCTACGCGCGCAAAGTTCTGTCGTTTCCCCATAAAGCCCCGTAGTTTCCCCGTGACGACGCGTGGGCGTTTCCGCCGATAGCAAGGGGGAAAGCGGGGAAAAAGCGAGTGCTGCAAAAATGGATCGCGTCAGCGTTTGTCCTGGCCGCCCTTGTCAACTTGGGGGCAAGCTTGGGGCCGGGGCAGGACATGCCGGGGCGCGTGATGCAAAAAAGCAGGCCGTCTGCTATAATCAAAAAGACAGAATGCTTTTTTGACAACCCAGGAGAACCCCATGAACACCACGCTCACGCGCCTGTCCGCCGCTTTGCTCGCCGCCGCCACGCTGGCGCTGTCCGCGCACGCCGCCCCGCCTGCAAAACCGGCAAAGACTGGTAAAATGGTCACGCTGTACCAGGCGGCCAAATGCCACATGTATTACACGCCTGCCCAGGCCAAAATCTACCACTATGCCTGCCCCGACAGCAAGGGCAAGATGACCAAAGTGATGGTCTCGCCCGATGTTGCCAAAGCCGAGATGGCAAAAACCAATGCCGCCCTCGCGCCCGCCAAAAAAGCCATGTAGCGCACCGTCACTCCAAAGACAAAAAAGGGCGCAGGACATTAGTCCTGCGCCCTGTCGGCTTGCGATATTAGTTATTCTTTGCTGGAAACAGGGTCTAAACCCAACGCCTGCCGGTGCTCGCTCAGCACATCCTGGGGCACCTGCCCCAAAAAGAACTTGATGGCAAGCAAAGCAATCCCGATGTCGTCCATCGCGCCGACCACGGGGATATACTGCGGAAAGTTCAGCGGACTGACGGCAAACACCGCCGCGCCCACCAGAACGGCCTTTGCCAGGGCCGGAACGCGCGGGTCGCGCAGCAAGCGCTGAAACAAAGCGACCTGCTTGGGGCCTTGCTGAAGCAATGCCTGCCAGCCGCCTGCGCGCCGGGTCATAGAAAGCAAACGCCAGAGTTGTTTGACTAGGTTCATAATGGGTTCCTTGAATGCCTGGTTGGAATGGGTGTCGTCCCTATTCCTATAACCGTGCCCGCCCCTGTTTTGTTCCGCCGCGCCCAGAATAAGCCTAGAAACGAGGCCGTTATCGGCCTGCGAGAGCGCCTGCGGGCAACAGGGTGGCATACAAGCTTTCCCACACCAGCGCAAACACAAACACGGCGGCAAACAAGGCTTGGTGTCCACGGCCTCCGCGCAGCGCCAGAACCGGCCAGAACCAGGCAATGTACCACGGAAACGCATAGCCCAGGCCGGTCATCATAAACACCGCGCTGAAAACGGCCCACGCCCAAAGCCACGGCAAAGAGGCTTGCGTTTGTTTGCACTGCCACAGCGGGGGCATTTGTGCTTTCCACTGCCACAGCGAAAGCACTGCGTAGGCAATCCCCGCCCACAGCAGCGTGCCACCCCCCGACTGCGTCCGCCCGCGCAGGGCATTCCAGGCGGCCCCGCCGTGCCAAAAGCACGCGTAGCCCAGAGCAAGCGGCAGCAGCATCGCCCCGGCAAGTGAAAGCATGGCGCGGCGGCGGGCGGGCCAATCGGGCAGCGTGCGCGTCAAGTCCCAAAGGAGCCAGGGCAGCAAAGCCAGCGGCAAAACCTTGATGCCCACGGCCAGGCCCAGCCACAGCCCGGCCCACCCGTGCCTGCCTTGCAAAAACAGCGCGATGGCTGTCAGCAAACACGCCATCATCAGCAGGTCATTGTGCCCGCTGCCCGGCCCTTCCAGCAGTAGCAGCGGGCACAGGCCCACCAGCAGGGCCGCCAGACGCCCGCGCCCCGGCTGCACATGCTCGGCAATGCGCGCCGCACTCCAGGCCAAAAGGCACAGCGCGCCCGCTTCCACCAATTTCAAGCACAGCACTTCCCCCCACAGCCACGCATGCGGCAATGCGGCGACCACGCCAACCACCAGGCCTGTCCAGACCGGGCCATACACAGTCGGAGCATTCCAAGACAGAAAAAACTGCGCCGGGTCGCCCGCATGGTGCAGAAACGAGTACGGCAGGGTAAAGTAGGGGTTCTGCCCGTACAGCACAAAAAGCCGCCCCGAAGCCGCATACGCATAAGCATCGGTGGCAAGCAAGGGCGGCGAAAACGCAGCGAGAGTGAAAGCAAAGAAGGCCGTGGTTGTTAAAACGACCCGCAAAGACGGCAGGGCGCGTCGCGCGCCATACGCAAGCAGTCCATAGCCCAGCCACAGCAGAACAATCGCCGCGCGGAACTGCCTATTCCAGCGCGCCGGCGGCAAGGCAGTGGGCAGACGCAGGTGCAGATGCTGCGCCCAGTGCGGCGAAGCCAGGGGATTGATGCCCCACCACATCGCCTGACAGCCGAACGGAAAGGCATACTCTGTCCAGGTCAGCCACAGCAGGGTCAGAGCCATCAACACCAGGCGCAGGCTAAACACTCGCCTCGGCCACACAGGGGAAGCGGGCTGGAAACAAGGGACAACAGCACGCGCAGCAGGCGCACGCGGGGGCAGGAAAACAGTCGCCATGCAGGATACTCCTGGTAAAAGTATCGGCATGTCGCGCGCGCAAGAAGAGGGGCACGCGCTTGCTGGCTAAGCGGAAGGGTTACGGGTCAAGCGTACCGGGGGCAAGTCCTGCGGGCAGCGCAGCAGGGCGCTGCGCAGTGCTTTGCATCATATAGTGCGCGCCGCTCTCAGACGCCTCATGGAAGCCGTGCATAGCCTCAAGGACGTGCAGCGCTAGATCGCCCGAAGCGCGGTGCGGACGGCCCGACTGCAAGGCATAGGCTAGATCGGCTGCCCCGATGCCCCGGCTGTTTTCGGCATAGGGACGCGTCATGGGCACCTCTTCCCAGTCCGCTCCGCCCCGGCGCTTCAGGCGCACCGGCCCGCCGAAGCTGTTCGGGTCGGGCACGGCGAGTGTGCCATCTGCGCCGTAGATTTCAATCGGGGGCAGCGCGTGCGCGGCGACATCAAACGACGTGACCAGGGTGCCGATTGCTCCCTGGGCGAAGTCTATCACCCCAGCGATATGGGTCGGTACGTCCACCACAATCTCTGTTCCATGCTTTGCCTGGCTCGTGATGGTGCGGGTGGGAAACGAGGCCCGTGCCGTGCCGGTGACACGGCGCAGGGGGCCAAGCAGGGACACTAGCGCGGTCAGATAGTACGGCCCCATATCAAACATCGGCCCACCCCCGGCCTTATAGTAGAACTCCGGGTCGGGATGCCAGCTTTCATGGCCCCGGTTTAGCATAAAGGCCGAGACGCCCACCGGCTCGCCAATCGCGCCGCTGTCTATTAATTCGCGGCAGGTCTGGAGGCCTGCCCCCAGGAACGTGTCGGGGGCGCCGCCGAGCCGCAGGCCCTGGGCGGCGGCGAGCATCACGAGTTCCTGCCCTTGGGCGCGCGTGATGGACAGGGGTTTTTCCACATACACGTGCTTTCCGGCCTCTAGGGCCGCGCGGCAAACACTGTAGTGAGCCTGGGGAATAGTCAGGTTGACCACAATCTCAACAGCGGGGTCGGCCAGCAGCTCGTCCGGCGTGCAGGCTCGGGGCACCCCAAACTCGGCGGCTTTGGCCTGGGCGCGCGCGATGTCCAGGTCGGCGCAGGCGGCGACTTCCAGGATGTCAAACATCCTGCCGCCCCCGAAATATGCGCCGCTGATATTGCCGCAGCCGATAATGCCTATTTTGGTTGTGCGCATACAGAAAGCTTGCCCAGCGCTAGTCCCGGCCAAACTCAACACTAGTCCCGGCCAAATGCCTCGCGCCGGGCATCGCGGTCACGGTCGCGCTCGGCGATGGATTCGCGCTTGTCCCAGAGTTTTTTGCCTTTTCCGATGCCGATTTCTAATTTGGCGAACCCGTGCTCAAAGAACAGCTTGGTGGGCACAATAGTCAGGCCGCGCTCGTTGACCCGCGTGGTAATCTTGGTAATCTGCCACTTGTGCAGCAAAAGCTTGCGGCCCCGGCGCGGCTCCACATTGTAGCGGTTGCCCTGCTCGTAGGGCGCGATATAGAAGTTATACACCCAGACTTCGCCGTTTTGGACGCGGCAGAACGAGTCCTGCAAGTTGGCAAGCCCCAACCGCACCGACTTGATTTCCGTTCCGGTCAGCACAATTCCTGCCGGGTACGTGTCGTCAATCTCGTATTCGTGCCGCGCTTTGCGGTTGGAAATAGTGATAGGCCGTTTGGGCGCGTCCTGCGCCTTGCTTTTTGCTGCTGTCGCCATGCCCGGCATTATACCCCGCCCCGAGGGTTCGGAGCATGCGAGGGGCGGATTGGCAAAGTGGGTACACTGGCAGGAACAACAAGGCTTCTTTGCTTCCCCTCATTTTGACGGCGCGGAGCTGCGGGAGGCCTCTTCGGTGCAGAGGATTGGAACACCCATGACGCAGGCCAGCCGCCAGCAGGACACGCCCCCGCAGAACGCCTCAGATAACCTTGGTTCTGGCTCCTCGCTCAGCAAAGACACTACGGTTTCGCCGCGCATCATCCATCTTTTGGAAAAACTCGATGATGCCGCCCATGTCATGGTCGCGGGCCTGCTGATCGTGATTGCCGCGTTTGTGCTGGTCTACGCGTGCCTTGCCTTTGGGCAGCACATTGTCGCCGCGCTGTTTGAGCCGTCTGCCGGCCCCGCCGGCGCGCACGCAGCGGGACAGAAAGCCCCCGACTCATTTTTGCTGTACAGCGTGGAGTTTTTGAGCAGCACGCTGTTTGTGGTGATTGTTTTGGAGATATTGCGCACCCTGCTGACTTATTTGCAAAGCCGCCGCATCCGCGACATTGCCGAGGATTTTCTGGTGGTCGGCATTTTGACCATTGTGCGTAAAATCCTGCTGGTCGGCGCGAACTCGTCGCTGTCCGAAGAAACCGGGGCGGCGTTTGTGCAGGAATCTTGGGGGACGTTTATCAGCATCGGCGGCGTTTTGCTGCTAATTGTGGGCCTCGCGAGCCTGCGCCGCGTGTACCCCGACAACAAGGGCAAGTTGTGACAAAGCGTTTCTCCCACGCTCTCGCACGGCTTGTGATTTCCCTTCCCCAAAGCCCTTCGCGCCTGCCATGCGGGCTTGCCCCGGCGTTCCCTCCTTGTTTCAAGCGCGTGCCAAGCCGCTCCCAACGACGGAACAGATTATTCCGTCGTTGATACGCGCTCAGCAACATGGTAAAATCCCTAAACAAAGCCTCCTAAACGCCCTGGCTTGCCCTACGGAAACAGCGGCAAAAGCCGAAAATAGGAAAACCAGTGTATAATAGCCTAAATATTCCCAGGGAGAGCAAACTGCGGTGAGCATTTACGTCGTCACGGGTGGAGCCGGATTTATCGGCTCGCATCTGACCACTCGCCTGGGGCGGGCTGGGCATGAAGTCCGTATTCTAGACAATCTGACCAGCGGCGGCGCGCGCGAACGAGCCGATGTGCTGGCGGCTGTTCCTCATGTGTCTATTATGGAAGGCGATGTGCGCGACCCGGATGTCTGCCGCCGCGTCTGCATCGGCGCGGATGTGGTGCTGCACCAGGCCGCAGAAGCGTCTGTGCCGCGCTCCGTAGACGACCCCGCGACCTGCGCGGCGATCAATGTCGGCGGCACAATCAACATGCTGTCGGCGGCCCAGGGCAGCACGGTCACGCGGTTTGTGCTGGCGTCGTCGTGCGCGGTTTATGGGGACACGCCGGCGATGTCCAAGCACGAAGCAAGCCTGGTTGATCCCATTTCGCCGTATGCGTCGTCCAAATTGTCGGGCGAGTACTTCTGCCGCAACTTTTTTCGGCTGCACGGGCTGCAAACAGTCGCCCTGCGCTACTTCAATGTGTACGGGCCGGATCAAAACCCGGACGGCGATTATGCTGCCGTGATCCCCAAGTTTCTGACTGCGATTGCGCAGGGGCGCAGGCCGGTCTTGTACGGCGACGGCGAGCAGTCCCGCGACTTTATCTATATTGACGACGTGGTGGAGGCGAACCTGCGGGCCGCATCAGGCTTGCGCGGAACCGGCGGCAAAGTGTTCAATATCGGCAGCGGGCAGCGGGTTTCGCTCAATCAATTGGTGGAGAAACTAGAGCGCATCCTCAACACGCACATTGAAATTGAGCGGCGCGAGCGTCGTCCGGGCGACATTCGGCATTCGCGGGCGGACGTGGCGGCGGCGGCGGGCCTGCTGCAATTTGCCCCGTCAGTGACATTGGACGACGGCTTGGCACGGACTTTGCAATGGTACAAAGCGCAGCACGCTTTGCAGGGAGTAGTTTCCCAGGGAAATAGGCTGGACGAAGCGCGGCTTATGACAAATAAAGGGTAGTACGAGGGCAAAGGGTAGTACGAAGGGCAGTAAACATGAACATTTGCGTTATTGGAACAGGGTATGTCGGGCTGGTCACGGGCGTTGTCTTTGCCGACTTAGGCAACGACGTGGTGTGCGTGGACAAAAACGCGGCCAAGATTGACGGCCTCAACAACGGCATCATGCCTATCTACGAGCCGGGCCTGGAAGAAATGGTCTCGCGCAATGTCGGGGACGGCAGGCTGACATTCAGCACCGACCTTGACCCCGCTGTGCAGAAGGCCGAAGTGGTCTTTATCGCCGTGGGCACGCCGCCCCGCGAAGACGGCTCCACCAACCTGGACTATGTGGAAGACGCCGCCAAAGGCATCGCCCGCGCCCTGAACCGCTACAAAGTGATTGTCAACAAAAGCACCGTTCCCGTGGGCACGGGCAACTTTGTGCGCGAAACCATTGAAACCAACAAGCGCCGCGCGGTAGACTTTGACGTTGTGTCTAACCCCGAGTTTTTGCGCGAAGGGTCGGCTATCACGGACACTCTGGTTCCCGACCGCATTGTGATTGGGGCCGCCAACAAAGTGGTCGCCATGCGTTTGCTGGAACTTTACGCACCGCTAGAGCGTCCCATGATTGTGACAGACGTGGCGAGCGCCGAGATGATCAAGTACGCCTCCAACGCCTTCCTCGCCACCAAGATTTCGTTTGCCAACGCTATCGCCAATGTCTGCGAGGAAGCCGGGGCGGATGTCAACCAGGTTGTCAAAGGCATGGGGCTAGACTCGCGCATCGGGCAGGCGTTCCTGTCGGCGGGCCTGGGCTACGGCGGTTCGTGCTTTCCCAAAGACACGCGCTCGCTGCTGCACACCGCGCAGACATTCGGGTACGACTTCCCACTCTTGGAAGCGACGATTGCCACCAACGACGACCAGCCTAAGCGCTTCATTGCCAAGATACACAAAGCCCTGGGCGGCGGCGACCTGCACGGCAAGACAGTCGGGGTGCTCGGCTTAGCGTTCAAGCCCAACACGGACGACATGCGCGAAGCCAAAAGCTTGGACGTGATTGCCGACCTGCTCGCTTCGGGCGCAACAGTGAAAGCCTACGACCCTATCGCGATTGAGAACACCAAGCAGGTCTTCCCGCAGATTACCTACTGCGCCAATGCGTATGAAGTCGCCACGGGCGCCGACGCCCTAGTCATCGTGACCGAGTGGAACGAGTTCAAAGTGCTGAACTTTGAGCGGCTGGCCTCGCTGATGGCGCGCACATTGATATTGGACGGACGCAACCTGTACGACCCGGAGCGCCTGCGGCGATTGGGCTTTGAGTACCACAGCATCGGGCGCATGTCCGCCCTGCCGCTGGGCATGAGCGTTCCCACCGATGCCCCGCAGGCCGAGAAAGTCCCCGTTTCCTCGTTATGATGGCCTCCGACAACACGCCCCCGAACCGGAACGTTGGCCCCGCGCTGCACCAGCGGCGCGGCGTCCGGCAGTTCGTCAAGTTCGGCATGGTTGGTGCCAGCAGCACCATTATCAACTTTCTGTGCTTCAACCTTTTATGCCGTGTGGCGCACTCGCCACTGGTGTCGTCCTTGACGCTGGCATTCCTAATATCTGCCGTCAATGGCTTTTTCTGGAACCGGCGTTGGACGTTCCGCGAGGCGCAGGCCAAGGCGGTGCATACGCAGTCATTCCAGTTTCTGATAGTCAACATCATTGGCTGGCTGCTCAATACGTCTATTGTGGTGCTCCTGGTGGCGCACTTCACGGCACGGGGCAGCGGTCTCTTCGGCTCCCATCATCAACTCAAGCAAATTGTGTTGGCGATTGTGGCGGGTGAAGGGAAGCAGCAATACTCGTTCTGGCTGTTAAATGGTGCCCTGGCTGCCGCGACTGCAGTTGTGGTATTCTGGAACTTCTTTGCCAATCGCATGTGGACGTTCAAGCACTAGCCCCCGCGCCCCGCACCTCCCGATACTGATAGGTTGCACTGTTTCCCCGCTTGGGGTATACCAGGGCATGCCCACTTTCCCGCAAGACACCGATACCCTCCTGCCCGGCGATAACTTGGTCGCCGAAGGCATCCCGCCCATCTCCCAAACACTCGCCGCGCAGGCCGCCCGCTTTACCGAGTTCCGGCTCGCCCTCAGCCTGGACTGGCATCCCCTGCGCCGCGAGATGCTGCTGTCCACGCGCTTTGGCAATACAGCCCAGGTGCACTGGATTAAGACCCCGCTGGGCGACCGCAAACAAATGACATTCTTCCCCGACCGCGTGGGCGGCGCGAAGTTTGAACCCACGCACGGCGAGTACTTTGTCTTCAGCAAGGACGCGGGCGGCAATGAGTTCGCGCAGAATTACCGCTTTGACCTTGCCACCGGCGACATCACATTGCTTACGGATGGCGCGAGCCAGAACAGCCTGGGCCGCTGGTCGCACGCAGGCGACACCATGGCGTACCGCTCCACGCGCCGGACAGGCAAAGACAGCGACATCTATACAATCAATCCCGCCAGGCCCTCCACGGATAAGTGCGTGGGGGAGTTTGATGGCGGCGGCTGGTCGGTGGTCGACTGGTTCCCCGATGACCAGAGCTTGCTAATCAGCGAGTACGTGTCCGTCAATGAAGGCTATTTGTGGCGGCTGGACCTCGCTACCGGCGCGAAGACATTGCTCACTCCCCGCACCGACGAGCGCGTGTCGTATGGGCAGGCCAAGTTTGCCCCGGATGGGCAGACGCTTTATGTTACCACCGACAAAGGGGCGGAGTTTGGGCGTCTTGCCGTGCTTGACCTCCGCACCCATGAGCACCACATCCTGACGCCCGCTATTAATTGGGACGTGGAGGAGTTTGCGCTCTCGCCGGATGGGCAGACTTTGGCGTTTGTGGTGAATGAGGACGGCGCGGGCGTGCTGCACGGCCTGGACACGCGCACCGGGCAGGCGCTGTTTGTGCCTGCTCTGCCCCTCGGCCTCGTCAGCAATCTGCGCTTTCACCCGCAGGGCGGCATGCTCGCCTTTGACCTGATGTCCGCGCAGGCCCCCTCCGACATCTATGCGTGGGACATGGAGACCGATACCGTCACGCGCTGGACGGAAAGCGAGACCGGCGGCCTGCCCACGGAGAACTTCGCCCCGCCTGAGCTGGTGCGCTGGCCGTCGTTTGATGGCCTGTCTATCTCGGGCTTTTTGTACCGCGCGCCCGCCTGCTTTGAAGGCAGGCGTCCTGTCATTATCAACATTCATGGCGGGCCGGAGGGGCAGTTTCGGCCTGTGTACCTGGGGCGCACGAACTATTATCTCAATGAAATGGGCGCGTCCGTGCTGTTCCCCAACGTGCGCGGGTCGTCCGGGTATGGCAAGACGTTCCTTGACCTGGATAATGGCCTGAAGCGCGAAGACAGCTACCGCGACATTTCGGCTCTTTTAGATTGGATCGCTATGCAGCCTGACCTGGACCCCAGCCGCGTTATGGTGACGGGCGGCTCATATGGCGGGCACATGACACTGGCCCTGGCCGTGCGCGAGAACGCGCGCATTCGCTGCTCGCTGGACATTGTCGGCATGTCCAACCTGGTAACGTTTCTGGAAAACACCGAAGCCTACCGTCAGGACTTGCGGCGCGTGGAGTATGGCGACGAGCGCGACCCCGTGATGCGCGCCTTTCTGGAAAGCATTGCCCCCCTCAGCCACGCGCAGAATATCACAAAGCCTTTGTTTATCGTGCAGGGCCGCAACGACCCACGCGTGCCGTACACCGAGGCCTTGCAGATGGCCCAGACGGTGCGCGCGAACGGTGCCCCCGTTTGGTTCTTGATGGCAAACGATGAAGGGCACGGCTTTGCCAAGAAGTCCAATGCCGATTTCCAGTTTTACGCCACGATTGCCTTTGTGCAGCAATTCTTGATAAATGCGTGATGCCGTGGGTGTGAAACCCCGGTACTCTGCGCTTCCACAGGCCAATGCGCCCCTTCCTGTATGGGAAGGGGCGCTTTTTTGCCCGCTGTCAGCCTGCCCAGATTGGGTAATCAGCCTGCCTGCGCCTGATAGTTATCCTGCCTGCGCCTGCTGGCGGGCCTGCGTGAAGGCGGGCAGCCATTGCAAATCCTCGTCCTCTTCGTCGTCTATGTTCTGCAAGTCTGGCAAGTCCATGACGTACAGGAATGCTTCCACGATGCGCGGGTCAAACTGGCTCCCGGCGCAGCGGTTCAGCTCGGCGCGGGCGCGCTCGTCGCTGAAGGCGTCCTTGTAGGAGCGGCGCGTAATCATGGCCGAGTACGCATCCACCACGCAGACAATGCGGGCGGCTACGGGGATGGCCTCCCCACTCAGGCCGTGCGGGTAGCCGCTGCCGTCGTAGCTTTCATGGTGGTGCAGCACGGCGTGGGCGACCGGACGCAGCGCGGGCACGTTGTGGATCAGGTCATGCCCCACGCGCACATGGGTGCGCACCAGATCGCGCTCTTCGGGGAGCAGTGGGCCGGGCTTGTTCAGCAGGCCGTCGCTGACCCCAATCTTACCGATGTCATGCAGCAGGGCGGCATACGACACCACGCTCCGCTCCATTTCGGTCAGGTTAAGATGCCGGGCAATCAAGCGCGCGTACCGCGACACCATCTCGCTGTGCCCGCGCGTGTACGAGTCTTTGGCCTCCATCGCATCGGCCATGACCGCGACTGTGCCCAGGTACGCCTCCTGAATCTCGCGCCTGAGCTGGGCATTCTCCGCGGCAATGACGGCCTGGTTGCCGACCGCAAGCACCGAGCGCACGTCTTCATCGCTGAAGTCGTCGTCCATTTTGTCCGCACAGACGACCACGCCGTTCAGGTTTTGCAGCAGGCTGACCGGGGCCGCAATGCAGTTGTGGAACCGCTCTGTTTCGGCATTGGACGACGGCAGGTCGGCCATCTCTTCGGGGCTGTGCGCGATAAACGTCTCGTCGTCTTGCATGACCCGCGCGCACAAGCCCTGGAGGAACGGGGACGGCGGGGACGCGGGATAGCCGTCCACATCAAACGCCGCCCTGATTTTGAGCGGCGCGTCCGCGCTGCGCAGGGTGACATACACGCCGCGCGTGGCTCCGGTAATGGTCAGGCACGCTTTGAGGATCAGGGCATACACATCGCCGCTGAAGAATGTTTTGTGGATGCTCGCCAAAATTGTTTCCAGTTGGCGGCTGCGTGCCTGCTGCGCCTGGGCATTGGCGGCGTGGGCTTCCACCAAAGCGCGCTGCGCTTGGGTCTCGTCCTTTGCCTGCGCGGCCTGCGCCTGCGTCCCCTGAACCGTGCGGACAAGCTGGGCGTTGGCCTCCTGCGCTGCGGCAAGCTGGCCCAGCAGGTCGGCGGCCTGCTGCTGCGACTCGCGCAGGGCATCGGCCTGGCGCTGGGCATCGGCGAGCACGGCGCGGTAGTGCAGCTCGGCCCGGCCCAGGTCGGCCAGCACCGATTCGGGGCTGGCAAGGGGCTGCTGTTCGGCGGGCGGCGGCGGTGTTTGATCTTCCATGAGGCTTATCGTTTCTTCCCTTTGGGGCTGAGTGTGCGGCGTAGCAGAGTGTGTTTCGCGATGCGCCTTACAAATCCCTGTTTACAGCGTGATAAACTTTTGCGCGATTTTGTTCCCGGTCTTTGCCGCCTTGCCCAGGCTCGCCTTTGGCGGATAAAGCGCGTCCCCAGCGCGAACCAACGACGGACGGAATTAATCCGTCGTCGGTTTGTGCTTGAAAAGAAAGAAAACAGCCAAAGCCATGCCCGCGCAATGGGGCAGGCGAGGGCGATATGCTATAATAAACCATTGCCAATCATTAAATAAGCCATTGTCCAATCATTTAGGTACTGTCCCATGAGGAGAACTGCACTTTGAAGAACAACACACACTTCACGAAGCATAGCACACGCTTCGCCGCCGCCATGATGCTGCTCGGCCTGGGGGCCGGGGGCGCGCACCATGCCTGGGCGCAAACCAGCCCGGCAACCGTGCCGCCGCCCGCTGCCGCGCCCAACGAATACCAGATTGTCCAGGGGGCCGCTCCTACGGGCAAGAATGAGCATGGGCAGTACCAGCAGAATTACCAAACGGCGGTCGCCGACTTTCGGGCCGGGCGTTTGGCGCAGGCCGAAGCCGAACTTGTGCCAATCGCGCAGAAAGCCCCCGCCGACCCGACAGTTCACAGTTTGCTGGGCTACTTGTATTTGAAAGAAAACAAAAGCGCGCAGGCCTTGTCCGAGATGCAGACCGTGGTGCGGCTCGCCCCCAATGACCCTTCCGCGCGCAAAAACCTGGGCCGCGCGTTTCTGCAATTAGGGCAGAACAGCAATGCCATCGCGCAGTTCCAGACGGTGCTGGCCGCCTACCCGCGCGATACAGATGCCCGGTATGGCCTGGCCCTCGCGCAGGGACAGGCTGGGCAGAACGCCGCCGCCGCGTCGTCATTTCAGCAGGTGGTCGCGCAGCGTCCCACCGCAGGCGCGTATCAGAACCTGGGCGTCGTGCTGCAAAAAAGCGGGCACCCCGCGCAGGCCGCCGATGCGTTCGCGCAGGCGGCGGCCCTAGACCCCAAGAACTCCCTGTCCGCGCTCAATGCCGGGCTGCTGTACGCGCAGGGAGGCGACACCGCCCGCGCCATTCCCGCATTGCAGCAGGCGCTGGCGCTGGACACCGACTACAAGTACGAGGCGCACATGGCGTTGGGCCAGGCGTATGCGAAATCCAGCCCCGACCGGGCCATCACGGAGTTTGTGGCCGCGAGCGCCGCGCGTCCCACGGAGGCCGCACCGGTTTTCAACCAGGCCGTGCTGCAAACCCAGGCCGGGCACCGCGCCGAGGCCGAGGCCGCGTACCGCAAAGTGATAGACCTGGCCCCGTCCGACCCGCAGATGCTGGCCGAGTCGCAGACGACATTGGGCCAGCTTCTCGCCCAGGACGGCAGCGCGGACGGCGTTCCTCTGCTCACGCAGGCGATCCAGGCCAGCCCCAAAAGCGCCGCACCGCACCTTGCGCTGGCAAACCTCTACGCCAAGATGGGCAACACGCAGCGCGCCGTGGACGAGCGCATGGCCGCGCTTGCTCTCAGCCCCGGCGACACGCAGACGCGCCTGCTGGTGGCGGACGCTTTGATGGCGCAAAAGAAGTACACCCAGGCCGCCGCGCAGTACGACCTTGCCGTGCAAGCCCAGCCTAGTAGCGCGTCCGCCCAGAACGCTCGTGGCACCGCGCACGAACTGGCCGGGGACAACGCCGGCGCGCAGGCGGCATTTGAAGCCGCCCTCGGCTTGGACCCGCAATCCGCGACGGCGCAAAACAACCTGGGCGTGGTCTACGAAAAGCAGGGCAAAAAGAGCCAGGCGGTCGCGGCCTACAAGAAAGCCGTGCGCCTAGACCCCGCACTCCAAGTGGCCCGCAAGAACCTGGCGCGCTTTCAGAACTAGCACCCTCGTTTCTCAGAACCAGCACCAAAGCAGCACCAATGACCCAGACAATCGGCATCATGGCGAATGCGGGCAAGGACGCCGCGCTGGAAGTGGCGCGGACGGCAGAGCGTCACCTGCGCGGGCGGGGTGTGCAGGTGCGGCTGCAAAAGCATGTCGCGGACGCCCTCGGCCATCCGCACACGGGCATGACCGACGACCAGGTGGCGGATGCCGATGCCGTGCTGGTCTTGGGTGGCGATGGCACCATTCTCGCCACGTCGCGGCTGTGCGCCCCCAAAGGTACGCCCATGCTGCCGGTGCACCTGGGACGGTTCGGCTTTCTGACCGAGGTTGCCCCGCAGGAACTCGTGCTGGCGCTGGATGATTTACTAGATGGCAAGGCCGCCATAGACGAGCGCATGATGCTGGCCGGCGACGCCATCCACACGGAAGCGGGGCGTGACCAGGCCGCGTTTTTGGCGCTCAACGATGTGGTTGTGGCGAATGGGCCATTGTCGCGCGTGCTGCACCTGCGCCTGTTGGTAGACGGCCAATATGTCACCACGTATGCCGCCGACGGGGTGATACTGGCAACCCCGACCGGTTCTACGGCGTATTCATTGTCTGCCGGGGGGCCGCTGGTGCATCCGAGCTTGCAGACCCTGCTGGTGGTGCCGATTGCGCCCCATACGCTCACCGCCCGCGCGCTATTAATCCCCGCCCACTCCGAAGTGTCTTTGGTGGTGGAGCGCGACCCGCAGGACGTGGTGCGCGTGACGATTGACGGGCAGCTCGGCTTCCCCTTGCAGCCGGGCGACCAGATACGCGTCCGCCGCGCCCCGCATGTGGCCCGGCTGCTCACAGTCGGCGGAGCGAGCTTTTACGATAAGCTGCAAAGCAAGCTGCGCTGGGGCGAGGGGCTGGTGTATTAGACTCGCTTTTGTTTTTACACACAACCAAACTAGCCATTATACATATCCATATTCCCATTATACATATCCAAACTACCCACTATGTTATTGGAACTGCACGTCCGCAACTTTGCGCTGATTGATAAGCTTGACCTCCACTTCGGCGCAGGGCTGAACATACTCAGCGGCGAAACCGGCGCGGGCAAGAGCATTATCATTGACGCGCTGGGCCTGACTTTGGGCGAGCGGGCAGGCGGCGACCTGGTGCGCACGGGCACCGACCGTGCCACGGTGGAGGCGGTCTTTGACCTGTCCCGCGCCCCTGCCGAGGTGCGCGCGCGGCTGGCCGAAACTGGCCTGGAGCCGGGCGAGGAGGACGGTGACCTGCTGCTGATTTCGCGCGAGATTGGG
>JAABUU010004297.1_pt1 | contig 16943 bp, 18 predicted proteins | sample 5559301 | NCBI WGS metagenome assembly JAABUU01 (sample SAMN10711884, study PRJNA513360) | rock metagenome | isolation source: Antarctica rocks | place: Antarctica: Victoria Land, Richard Nunatak white | reverse complement strand
GACTCTATAAGGTTCGGGAGCATCTGTCAAGAAAGAGAAAATGCAATCCTACATTGACGCTCGGGAGGAGGAGCAACTGACATCAGGCTAGGCTAGACCCCAACCGGACACTCCGTTGCGCGCATTGTTTTGAGACGGGCATCGCCGCCGTGCGCGTATATTCAGTGACGTTTCGTCAATCCACCCCATTTGCATTGGTCCCGACAGATAGATACGATGCGCGTCACTCGATCCCAGCATGCCGATGCGCGATTCGGCAACCCATGGAAGGAGAGTGCCATGCGCATCCTGTTCACAACAGCACAGTTTTCCGGTCATTTCCATCCCCTCGTCCCCATCGCGCGGGCGGCGGTGGCGGCGGGGCATGAGGTCGCCTTCGCGTGCGCCGCTTCCTTCGTCCCGACGGTGGAACGGGCGGGTTTCCGCGCCTTCCCGGCGGGCTTCGATAATCGCGGACGCTCGATACCCGAACTCTTCCCCGGCTTTTTCAAAGGGTTTGCTACGGTCAGGTATTGGGGATTGCCGAACGTCTGGGTCGGCGTGTACGCGGTGACAATGGTGCCCGATCTGCTCACCCTCGCCCATGAGTGGCAGCCGGACCTCATCGTGCGCGATTCCGCCGAGTACGGCGGGTGCGTCGCTGCCGAGGTGCTCGGGATACCTCATGCGTCCATACGCACTGCTAGCGCCTCCGCCCAGTACGGGATGCGGCACCTCGTCGCGGAGCCGCTGGCGCGACTGCGCGAGCTGAGCGGCTTGCCGCCCGATCCTGACACGGAGATGCCCTTCCGCTACCTCCACCTCGCTGCGGAGCCGTCGCGCTTCCGCCTCCCGGACGAATCCGTTGGGCCGACCGCCCATCTCCTGCGGCCGGTGAACTTCGAATCCGGCGATGAGTCGCTGCCGCCGTGGGTCGCAGAGTTGCCCGCGCACCCAACCATCTACGCGACCCTCGGTACCGAGGCCAGTCGCATTCCAGCGGGACGGTCGGTCTTCCCGATGATGCTCGAAGCGCTGCGCGACGAGCCGGTCAATCTGATCCTCACCGTCGGGCGGGAGAACGACCCGGCGCAATGGGGGGCGCAACCGTCAAACGTCCACGTCGAGCGGTTTATCCCGCAGAGCCTGCTCTTGCCGTACTGCGACCTCGTCGTGCATCAGGGGGGCTTCAGCACCGTGACGGGGACGCTGAACGCGGGGTTGCCGATGGTGGTCATCCCCATCAGCGCCGATCAGCCGTACAACGCGGCGTGCTGCGCCGTGCTCGGTGTGGGGGTGGTGATCGAGCCAGGAGAGCATACGCCAGAAGCGATTCGGGCGGCGGTGCGCGCGGTGATGGACAACCCATCATACCGGCAGAAAGCCGAGCACGTGCGCGACGAGATGGTGGCGCTGCCGGGGCCAGAGTACGCAGTGGCGCTACTCGAACGGCTCGCGGTGGAGAAGCAGCCGCTGCTCACATCGTAAGGAGAGGAGGTAGTCGTCTCGATACGTTGAACACCGTGGAGGAATCTACAGAACTTCGCGGACACAACCGCGCCGACTGCCGAGGACTGTCAACCTGGAGTACACCCTAGACGGACATCCCATTGCACGCGAACGGCCGTGACAACCGACATCACTGATCTTAGTTGTGCATCCGGCAAATTTGCTACACGTCCCTTGTCGTCAATCTGCCCGCCCACGGGTGAAATGATGCTTGCCCAATGTGCGAAGAACTAACCGGATGCACCATTAGCTCGACTTTCCCCATTTGATCGGCAGCGAACAGACCGGGTGTATGCAATCATCACGCAAGGCCCCGGTGTCTACAAGGCTTCTCGGGCCTCCTCGGTATATCGCAGGTGCCGGGTCCGACTTTTCGCATCTCACCCCTGGATACCGATATGCGAAAAGTCTTGACGCGATCGCGAACCGCTGACCCGCCAACGGAATCCTGATCTGCCCGGCCATGCAAATGGGGAAAGTCGAGATTAGGTACAATATTTTCCGTTTCGCCAACCGACCCGGTACTCGCTCATCATTGTGCGCCGGTGCGGCATATGGGGGCGATCTCGATCAGCGCGGTGAAAGTAAAGAGGCCGACGAGGACGCCTGCTGCGAGCCCCGCTGCGACGAAGCGTCGCACGACCGTGCTGATACTGGTCCGCTCAGTGTCCGCGCCACTTCCAGTTCGGCACGCTGCGCGTGGGTCACCGTAGAGGAATCGCGTCCAGGCCGGGGATGCGCGTCGGGATCGTCTCTGGCTGGCGCCCGCCGCCGTTACCCGGCCGGATTCGGCACGTTGGGGGTGTGGCGCGGCGGATCGCTGCGCTCCTCGACCGGGACCTCCGTCTGCCCCGTCTCCCCTTGCTCTGCTGCCGCCTCCTGCAGCTGCACGGCGATCTCGGTCGCCACCATCGCCGACTCCATCGAGGACGTGCCCCGCGTCTCGGCGGCGTAGATCGCCTCGGCGTCCGCCTCCTCCGCCCGCTCTTCCTTCTCGCCCGGATGCTCACCTGGCAGCTCGATCCGGTAGTTCTCGATCAGCACGCGGATGCCCGCCGCCATTGGCAGCGCGAGCAGCGCCCCGACGATCCCCAGCAGCGTCCCCCCGACCAGCAGCGCGACGATCACCGCGAGCGGCGACAGGCGCAGGCTCTGCCCGTAGACGCGCGGCAGCAGGAGGTGGCTCTCGAACTGCTGGTAGACCACCAGCGCGACCAGGACGATCGCCGCCTGCGCCGGGCCCACGGTCAGCGCGAAGAGGACCGAGGGCGCGACTGCCAGCACGCCGCCGACCAGGGGGATCAGGTCGGCGAAGGCCGCGAGGATCGCCAGCGGCAGCGCGGCCGGCACGCCCACGATCTGCAGGAGGAGGAAGGCGAAGACGCCGATGCAGAGCGAGGTGATCGCCTGGCCGCGCATGTAGCCGCCGACGACCGTCTCCATGTCCAGCAGCACCCGGGCGGTGCGGATGTGGTAGCGGCGGGGCAAAAGGGCGAAGAGGAACCCCTGCACGCGCTCGTGGTCCGCGATCAGGTAGAAGGCGATGACGACCGTCGTGCCGGCCAGGACCACCAGTTGCGCCGCCGCCCCGGCCGACTGGAGCGCGTACGCCCCGATGGGCGTGAGCAGGCGGTCGGGCTGGGCGGAGCGGATGGTGTCGGCCTGGCCGGCGAGGGGGGGCACGCGTGCGGCAAAGTCGGCCAGGCGGGCCTGGATGCGGGGGGCGTCGGCGGAGAGGGTGCCGAACTGGTGGACGAAGGCGGGGATGATCAGGGCGCCGAGGCCGACGACCGCCCCGAGCAGTGCGACGAGGATGAGGGAGAGGGCGAGCGGGCGCGGGACGCGGCGGCGTTCGAGCCAGCCGACGACGGGGCTGAAGGTGCCGGCGAGGACGAGGGCGATGATCAGGATGAGGATGATCTGCCAGAGGCGCGCGACGAGCAGGATGCCGGCGACCACGGCGAGGATCAGGAAGATCGAGCGCGGCGCGATCTCGAAGCGCACCGTGCGCACCGGCGGCCCCGCGTCGTCTCCCCCGGTCTGCTTCCCGGTGTGCCCGCCGTTGCTCACGATCGTCTTTGTCCCGTTGTGCCTGCCGTTGCCCGCGATCATCGTTCTCCTCACTCTCCCGGGATGACCGGCCCGGTCACCGGCGTCCGCGCGCATCGCTCCGTGGCTATTCCCCTGTGCCGGTGTGGCGCGTGAGGGTGATCTCGATCAGTGTTATCAGGACAAAGAGGCCGCAGAGGATGCCCACGGCGAGTCCCGCCGCGACGAAGCGGCGCACGACCGTGCTGATACTGGTCCGCTCAGTGTCCGCACGCGCTTCCAGTTCGGCGCGTTGGGCGTGGGTGACGGTGATCGTCAGGGGCACGACCGTGCGCCCGCGCGGCTTCGGCCCCGGGCGGCGCTTGGGCGGGGCGAGCCCCACCGGTGTATGTGTCGTTACCATGCGCTATCTCCTCGTGTCGCGCATCCACCAAACGGTGTATGACGCTTTGCGACCCAGGAGGACTTCGCATCGCCTGCGCCGGATTGCGCGGACCGCAACGTCGGGGGTATCGAGCGAAGGTCAAGAACTTGACACGATCATGATACCACGGAAACGCCCCGATGATCTTTTTTGATCGTCGAAGTGTTGGCGTCCCGTTAAATAGAGAGATTTCTGTAGATTTCTCCTGGGTCTAACGTGAACCCGTTCGTAATGTGTTACGCTGGTCGAGCAACGCTGATGACGACTGAGCGGCCCCACGAGAAGGTGGCCCGCAGCTGCCCCCCGCTCGTGTCGTCCCATCCAGCGTCGCGGGAAAGAGGGCCCGGTGACGGCCCCAAGAATCGTGCTCCTCGGCAATGACGACGCCCCACTCTCCGCGATGCACGCCCTGCTCACCGACGCAGGCTATCGCACCCTCCGCTGCCGCCCGCGCGATGTCACCGATGCGCACGCGGTGGTGAAGCGTGCTGAGGCCGACCTCGTGATCCTCGACCTCTGGTTGGCGAAGCGCGAGGACGGCTGGGCGTTCCTCGCGCGCATGTGTGCCGACCTCGCGACGGCGCAGATCCCGGCGATCATCGCCTCCGGGCAGATGGAGACGCTGCCGAAGCAGGCGGAGATGCTGCGGACGATGCAATGCCATGTGTTGGTCAAGCCGTTCGACCCCCAGGAACTGCTGTGCGCAATCGAAGCGGCGCTCGGCCCCTCGCCCGCCGTAGCCGTGGCCAGCGACTCGATGATCGTCGCCGTGCGATGAGCCACATGGTGACCGCAGACGAGTCCGCGGAGAGCGATGGAGACCTCCTCCAGCGGATTACACTCCGCGATCCGGAGGGTGTCGCTCGGTTATACGACCGGTATGGCGGCCTCGCGTTCGCGCTCGCCTACCGCATCCTCCAGGACCGCGGCGCGGCGGAGGACGTCGTGCAGGAAGCGTTCCTCAATGTCTGGCGGCGCGCGCACACCTTCGACGCCAAGCGCGGGACGGCGCGCACCTGGCTGCTGACCGTCGTGCACCACCAGGCCATCGATCACCTGCGCGCCGTCCACGCGCGGGGCGGTGCGGCGGCGGATATTGACGCCATACCGTCGCTCGCGAGCGGCGAGGATACCGAAGCGACGGTAGCGGCCGGGATGGAGGGGAACGGGTGCGCACGGCGCTGGCGACGCGGCCGCCCGACGAGCGGGAGGTCGTCGCGCTCGCCTACTTCGACGGGCTGAGCCAGAGCGAGATCGCCGCCCGGATCGCCCGGCCGCTCGGGACGGTCAAGGGACGGATGCGCCTGGCATTGCGCAAACTGGGCGACGCGCTACAACCTCTGCCGTTCCAGTAAGCTGGACCTACCAGGGGATGGCGCAGAACGGGGTGCAGCGGCTCGCCCTGACGGTCGCGTAGGCGGCCGAACAGACCATCAGGGTACACCCTAACCCGATGTCAGGCAGCCGAGCCAGAAGCGTCAGGACAGGGTGAGTTTGCGGACTGAATGACAGATGTAGTGAGGGATTAAAGAGGCTATCTGGACAGAAAGGAGGACTATGAATAACACAATGCAATCAAAAGACGGCAAACACTGGGAAGTGGCTCAGCCGATCCCATACTATCCGAGCGTCATGAAACGCATCAAGCATCGTTTCGGTAAGCATGCATGGACGTACCCGAACGTGACGCCACGGCGATGCGTCATGTGTGGGGCGCGATCTACGACTAACGCCCGTTTTTCCACGTTTATGCGACCGATTGCACGAAGCAAACAGAGAGTAGCAGGCGCAACGGACCGGTGCGCGCCGACGCCGTTCCGCCCCTCATTGCGCCGGGTCGGTGGTGATGTTCGCGGTGAATATGGTGTGTCGCGCCTTGCCCGCCGCTTTCGCCCGGTAGAGTGCCGTGTCGGCGTCCCGTAGGAGCTGGTCGAGGCTCGTCGCTTCCGCCGCGACCGCGATACCGATGCTCGCGGCGACGACCATTGCGTGACCGTCAACCACTATCGGCGTGCGCATACTCGCCGTTAAGCGATCGGCGACCACGCTCGCCTCCCGCGTGTCGGACAGCTGCTCGAGCAGGATCGTGAACTCATCCCCACCGAACCGCGCGACGAGATCGTCCGGGCGCACTGCCGCATGCAGCCGCGCCGCGACGACGGTGAGCACCCGATCGCCGGCCGTGTGCCCGAGGCGGTCGTTGATCACCTTGAAGTTGTCTAGATCGAGAAAGAGGAGCGCCACCGATCCCGGTGGTCGCGCCGTGCGGTGGCAGGCCACGCTGACCCGCTCGTGGAACAGGACCCGGTTCGCCAGCCCAGTGAGGTGGTCGTGGGTCGCCTCGTGCGTCCGTTGGGCCGCGACCGCCTGGCGCTCGGCGAGGGCCCGCGCACTGCGCTCGAGTGACGTGTAGAGGAGGGCGCCCGGCGCCACCACCAGCAGCGGTGCCCACTGGCTGTGCGCGCCGAGCATCGCGATGATCAGGGCGACGAAGAAGACCGTCACGTACTGCAAACCGCGCATGCGCTGCCCCGCGAGCCACCCCGGGAACGGGTTCCGGCGGTGTTGCAGCCCTGCCATCACTGCCACCGCCCCGCTATTGACGAGATACAACGTGATCGCCGCGATGGGGAGGGCCCAGACGTTCGCCCGGGCATCGAGCGGGGCAGGGGAGCGGTGCGGGAACCACGCGTAATAGGCGAGACCGGCGCAGCCCGTCGCTACCATCAGTTGACTCGCGTTGAAGATGACACTGCGCGCGCTGCGGAGACGCTTGCCGGAGACGGGGTTGCGACGCAGGGCGAGCGTCGCTCCCCCCACGAGTTGGCTGCCCCCGACGAGCACGACGCCGACGGTCGTGCCGAACAGGAGCAGGCAGGCGAAATACACGCCGATGGACAGGTCCACCTTGTGGCTGGGCGTAAGCGGCAGGGGAAAGTGCTGGGCGGCGACCGCAAGCACCACGAGCAGGGCGACGAGACCATACGTGTGCGGCACAGGACCGCGCCAGCGCACCGCGCCAACGAGGAATCCGATAGCCAGGAGCGTTATGCAAGACAAGTATACGCGTGCACAGACCGGGAAACCCATAGGGGGGATTTACTACCTCCTGAGTTTCAACCCCACGCAATCCTTATGCCACAAGCAACGTGAACGCCATCGCCATCGTTTGGCCGCTGAAACCATTGGCCGTCGCGTCGATCGTCCCGGTCGCGAAGGGGCCAGTGCTGACGACGCTGCGTGTCGCGAAGTGGCCGTCGAACGCATCGCCGGGAACGAGCACATGCACATGGACGAGGGTGCCGCTCCCGGTGGGGCTGACGTCGACCGTGATGCTGGCCAATTGGACGGCGGGGAGATGCTGCACACCGAGCGCGCTATCGGTGACGTAGAGCGTCACGAGCGCCCCGCCCGGCGTGTGAATCACGATGGGGGGGTCATCTTCGCACCACTGGTCGGAGGCAGTGGTGACGGAGGCAGGCGCGAACGCCACGAGGAAGAGAGCGATCAGGAGACCGGACACGAGCCGCCGTTGAAGCATAGCGTTCCCCCTTCGATGCGAATGCGAACCCACTGAACAATGAGCAAGAAATAGACCACGGATTTATCATGGACCATGAGACTGATTCAAGCGGGGAAGAGCGGCTGCGGCGTCTGGGTGATGGACGCAGAGGTGAGGCGAACATACCACGTCTCGTGGACGAAGTTCCTGCCTGGCTGGAAGCGGATTGACGGCATGGCGCTCGTCGTCGCTCCCGGAGACCAGCAGCGGGCGTGCGCCGTTTCCCCCCTCAGAAACGTTCGTTGTGGGGTCGTTTGGCGAAAGGGAGAATATTGTACGCTAAGGCCGTGCGACGGGCCGCAGGGAGCGGAAGCCGCGGACATCGGTCGGGGTGACGGCGTCGGGGGCGAAGCCGGGCCCGGTGGGCACATGCTCCGCGAACCAGCGGGCGAAGCCGATGAGGTCGTGGCGATAGCTCGTGAGGGTGTGACGCGAGCCATCTCCGGATGCGCGAGCATCGAGAAAGGCGTCAATACTGGGATAGTCGGTCGGTCCGATGGTGGCGTTCATGTTATCTGCACAGTTTTTGGGAGGATGCGGTCGCGTGCCAATCACCGCCGCGCAAGCAAATCGCCCCCAAGTCATGGAGTCAGTATCGCATAGCTGTGCAAATAATAAACCTTATCTGACCAGTTCATCGAACCAAGGGATGGGGCACCGCTCAAGGATCGCAGTGCACCTTACCGTTGCACGTTCCATCGCACCGAGAGACGCGACGCCCTTAGCGTACAATATTTTCCCTTTCGCCAATCGCCCCCCAGTGGGTGGCATGCTGGAGTTCGTCAAGCAGTACGGTTGGGAGGGCGTGATGGCAGTGAGCAGCGATGGGGAGCAGGAGACACGCGGTCTCGAGAAAGGAATAGCACGGTGAAAGCAACGACTACCACGGCGGTGTGCTCCAAGTGCGTGGCGGAATGGACGGTGAGCGGGCTGACGAAAGGTGAGATCATCCCCTGCCCGGAATGTGGTACGGAACGCGCAGTGATCGCGTCTGTGCCCGTGGCACTGGCGCTCGCGCCCAACGAAGGCGAGGACTGGGGGAAGTGACCCGGGTCGTCGTCATCCCCGGCGACGGGATCGGGCGGGAGGTCGTGCCACCAGTGGCGGAGATCCTCCAGGTGTTCCTGCCCGATGCGAAGTTCATCCAGGCGGAGGCAGGCTTCGGCGCATACGAGCGATCCGGCACGCCGCTGCCGGAGACAACGCTGGCGGCGTGCCAGGAAGCGGATGCAATCCTCTTCGGCGCGGTGACGACCCCGCCTGATCTCCCCGGCTACCGCTCGCCGATCCTCCGGCTGCGCCGGGATCTCGATCTCTTCGCGAACCTCCGCCCCATCCGCTCCCTGCCACTCCCAACATCTCGCTCCGGCGTGGACTTGCTCATCGTCCGCGAGAACACGGAGGGGTTGTACAGCGGCATCGAGGAGACGAGCGCGGACGGCGAGCGGGCGACGACGCTACGCGTGATCACCGGCGCCGCCTCTCGCCGCATCGCCCACGCGGCGTTTCGCCTCGCGCGGCAGAGGCGCAGCCACGTCACGGTTGTCCACAAGGCGAACATCCTGCGCGCCACGGACGGGCTCTTTCGCCGGGCCGTGCGCGCGGTCGCCGGGGACTATCCCGACGTCGCGTTGGACGAACTGCTCGTAGACACCGCGGCCCTGCGCCTCGTACGAGAGCCGGAAGCGTTCGATGTCCTGGTGACGACGAACCTCTTCGGAGACATCCTGTCCGACCTCGCGGCGGCACATATCGGCGGACTGGGAGTCGCGGCCTCGGCGAACGTCGGGGAGCGGCGCGGCTTGTTCGAGCCGGTCCATGGGAGCGCGCCGGACATCGCCGGACAGAGGATCGCCAATCCGACCGCGACCCTGCTCGCCGGCGTTCTCCTCTTGCGCCATCTCGGTGCGGACGAGGCGGCAGTCCGCCTGGAGCGCGCGGTGGCGGCGACACTTGCCGCAGGCATCCAGACCCCCGACCTCGGCGGCACTGCGTCAACCACCGCCGTCTGTGCAGCGGTCTCTGCTGTGCTGGAGAAGACCTTCACCCGCTCTGATGGATCAGTCTCTTGCGGCAGCGATGCGTAATCGGGACACTCGCCGAGTTCGAGCGCGACTTGATCCGGGAACGGACGCAGGCTGGTCTCGCGGCAGCGCGGGCACGGGGACGACCGAAGAAACTGGATAGCGCGGCGAAGGTGGCGATGGCGCGATCGCTGTCCAACGACAAGACCAACACGGTCACGAACATCTGCACGACGATGGGTATCTCCCGCGCGACACTTTATCGCTCCCTCGACACACCGGCACCACCAGGAGACGCAGGTAGCGGAGCACTGAACAAGGGCGACGTCCACCGCGACCGATAGGGGCCGCCATCCCTGGTTGATTGTTGCCACCGCAATGGTGCAACACGGAATATTCAGGCTGTATCGCCATGCCCCTCATTCGGCTCATCCGGTATCGAGAACGCTACGCGGCGGCACCTGTGTCGCGGAGATTCGGACGATTACCCGCGCGTTCCCATCAGCGCGGGGACCGCCGCCCGCTGCTCGATATAATCCACGAACCGGACGAAGGGGTCGAACCCGACTAGGCGCGGCGCATCCGTCACGAAGTTCGACAACGCGTTGATGTCGTAGAAGTAAATGTTCCCGTCCCGCTCGCTCTCCAAATACTCGATACCGCCGACCTCGATCCCTGCCGTCTCGAAGATCCGCATCACCGCTTCCGCCACCCACACCGGCGGTTGCACCACCTCAATCCGCAACGGCTTCTTATCGTCAAGGACGGCCGCCTCCCCCTCCGGCACCTGGCAGATATCCGCCGGGCAGATATTGAAGTCGAGGTTCGGGTTGTAGATCCTGATCGCATAGAGGACTTGCCCGTCGAGCACCTCGACCCGCACCGACGAGCCATCGCGGCCGGGGTGGAACTCCTGCACGATGGCGGTGTAATCCAGTCCGAAAATGCTGTCCAGTTCTCCCCGCGTCACCGCATCCTGCACGTCGCTAAGCGCATCGAAGCGTCGCATCAGCGCGCCGCTGCCGCCGATGTTCGGTTTGACGATCACCGGGAATGCCAATGCCATCGCCGCCGGTGCGATCTCCTCGATCGCATTGACGACACGGCTGCGCGGATGCGGCAGGGTCAAGCCTGCCAGGAGCGCGAGTTGCCGTGCTTTGGACGTTTCGAGCGTATACGGGCGCACCCCGTTGATGACGGGTACCCCAATCGCCTCAAGGTGCGCAAGATACTGCTCCGTCTGGAAGATCGCCTGCGTGTGCCCCCGAAGATACGCGGAAGGGCTGACACGATTGACCACCAGGCGGTACGGCGATGAAGGGGCGGCAGGATCGTAACGAAACGATTGTGCGGGGATGCGCTCGTAGGAGGTACCACGGCGGTCCAGTTCCGCGAAGAGCGGCGCGAACCACGCGGGGTGCTCAGACAAGATACCGATGGGCTTCGTCATCGCATACTCCTTGATCGTCAGCAGGCGTATTCTCATCTATCTCGATCAAGATACTCGACAAAGCACCGTTTGACCATTCGTCGCGGCACGCTTAGCGATGATTCCGCGCCAATCTGACGCTACGGACTGGCCGGGGCCGTATTCCGACGTTCTGTTCCGTTGCTCGTCGGTCCCCTTGAGCAACGACCAGGCGACCACGGTCACTGGACTAAGCTCGACTTTCCCCATTTGCATGGCCGGGCAGATCAGGATTCCCTTGGCAGGTCAGCGGTTCGCGATCGCGTCAAGACTTTTCGCATATCGGGATCCAGGGGTGAGATGCGAAAAGTCGGACCCGGCACCTGCGATGTACTGAGGAGGCCCGAGAAGCCTTGTAGACCGGGGCCTCGCGTGATGATTGGAGACACCTGGTCTGTTCGCTGCCGATCAAATGGGGAAAGTCGAGCTAAGTCTGTATGTTAGGGTGTCGGGGAAGGGGGCTGACTCAGGACTTAGCTGCGCGGTGACGCTTGCATATGAGCTGTCGTCCCCTTCACTTCAGGCACCGGGTGGCAGACTCAACGGGAGCGTGTGGCCTTCTCCATACAGACATGTCGCCCCCGCGTGCCGATTATCAGACTGCGGATGGAGGAGGACGACATGCACATCGGCGTGGATACCCATAAGAAAACCCATGTCCTGGTTGCCCTCGATGCGCGCGGGCAGGTATATGGTACCCACAGCATGGCGAATACGCCCGCCGGCTGGGCCGCAGCACTCCAGTGGGCGCGCGATCGTGGCGCCGACTGGTTTGGTTAACGAGGCAAGGGTAATCGCCCCCTGAATACCGATCGGTGCGTCGCGGTACACGCCCACGACGGCGGCAGGCGACGATGTATCGCGACCGGCTGCAATCGCGATGACGATTTACAACGCCGGATTTCTTCGCGGGGCAGGTAGGTTGCTGAAAATCCGTGAAACCGTAGACGTGTGGCCTCGCCGAGTGCATGGTACTTCGTCAGCCTACGCCCATGGGGGGTTGAGGTTCACCGTCACTGTGGAAGGGCCGGTCGGTCACGGCTCGGTTTGATTCGTTGCGAGGGGGGCTATTCTGGCGGTACCAGATCGCGTACAGCCGGGAGTTCGCCACGCGCAACTGCTTCGACGACCGCTCGCACGATCGAGCGTTCGACCACGTCTTCGACGGCGAGCGAGAGGGCGATGCTATCCCGCGTCGCGAGTTGGATCTGGTCCGGGGCAGTCGTCAGGACGAATATCGCGTCGCCGTCTGCGGCGGTGTGGGCAGGGCTGATCGAGTGGGCGAGGCCATCATGCGCGCTGATCGCCAGCCGGGTAAGCGCTGTGCGCGTCAATGGCGCGTCCGTCGCGATGACGCCCAGGGTCGTGTTCGTACCGGTCGGCGGCGGCAGTGTCGGTAGCGCGACGGACGCCCCTCGCATCCTGACCCAGCTATCACCGTTACGCGCCCCAGCGATGATCCGGTTCCCAACGGGATCCCGCACATCTCCGACGGCGTTGACTGCCACCAGTGCGCCGACGAGATAGTCCGCTCCCGCGACAGAGACGACGGCCGCAGCGGAACCGATGCCACCCTGCATTGCCCGCGCCCGCCCGTAAAGTTTGCCGACGGTCGCGCCCGTGCCAGCGCCGACGCTCCCGCACGTCACGGGCAATGGACTGGCGCTATTGGCCGCAGCGTATCCCATCGTCGGCGAAGGCACCTCGGCTGTCCCGATAGCCAGATCGAAGAGAATCGCGGCTGGGACAATCGGCACTGGCCGGACCCCGGTCGGAAACCCAACGCCGCGTTCCGCAAGCCATGCCACGACGCCATCGGCGGCGGCGAGACCGAATGCACTTCCACCGGACAGGAAAATCGCGTGGATACGCGTGGCGGAGCCTTCGGCCAGCAGCGCCGTTTCCCGCGTCCCCGGTGCGCCACCGCGCACGTCAATGACACAGCGCACACCGTCGGGAGGAACAAGGAGGACCGTGCATCCCGTGACATTCGTCGTATCTGTCGCATGGCCGACACGGATGCCAGGTACGCGTGTGATGGTTCCGTTCTCACCTTCCATCGCGGAAGTATGCGGGTTCGGTGGGAGAACGTCGAGTAAATGCCAAACAGCTAAAACCAACATCCTCGCGCTGTCTCACAAAGGGCCAGACTTGTTGATAAACGCTCCACGGCGGCGATTCGTGACGTTCGCGCAATCGAGACGGTGAGGGGAGAGACCGATGGAAAGCGAGTGGCCTCTGTGGATAAGGGGGTTCGTTGCACCGAGGCCGCTTGCCCCCTCCGCCTTCGCACGTCGCTAGAGGAAGATTTCCGTTGTGCAATCACCGCTCGGTAGATGGATCTCATGCCCCCGCGCTGTGCCGAAGTCCACGTAGAAGGTCTCGTCGAGCGTCATCCCGCCGTTCGGGCCGCAGTCAATCTTGAGCATCCACGACGCCATGTTCGGGTAGAATTGGTTGTCCCACGTCGAGTAGAGCGAGTTCGTCACATACAACCGCCGCCCGTCCATACTCAATTGCAGCATCTGCGGCCCGCCGTCGAGTGTGCGCTTCCCCGCCGCCGTCGCGCCAAGTAGGCCCCCCAGCCACAACTGGCCAGTCAGTTTGGGGTGCGCCGGGTCCGAGATGTCATATTGGCGCAGATCGCCGTGCAGCCAGTCAGAGAAGTAGAGGAAGCGGTCGTCCATCGAAAGGACGAGATCGGTAATCAGGCCCGGCAGCGGGAACGGCCAGCCCGCCACCTCTTTCGGCTCGACCTGAATCACCTTCTCCACTGCCCATTGGTCGCCCGTGCGGTACCAGCGGAAGATCGCGCTGGAGAGCGCCGCGCCGACAAACCCCGTCTCCGCGTCGGGATTGTGCAGCCAGCGCACTTCGAGGGGAATCAGACCCTCCGCGCCGAGATCAATCGTCTGCGTGACACGCTTCTCGGCCAAGTCCCAGAAGTGGATGCTGTGGCCGTACTTCCCGTCCGTCACATCCTGGAGATTGAAGCCGTCCTTGAAGGTATTCGGCGCGGCCCACTCGCTGGAGACCATCGCGTTCTTGCGCGGCTGGTACCAGAAGTCATAGTTGAATTGCGCGCCGTTCAGGTCGTTTTCCCAGCGGCCGAGGATATCAAAGGTATGAGCATCGAGGACGGCGAAGCCGCCGGGCGCGTCTCCGTTCGTGTCGCCGAGCATGCTGATGGTGATGATCTCGCCCGGCATGCAATGCACCGTGTGCGGCGCGGAAAGCCCGGTCTTTCGCTTGAGTTCCTCACCGGTGATTACCTTGACGATCTCCGGGCGACGTGCGTCAGTCCCCACATCCACGATGTGGAGATTGCTCGACCGGAAGCCGGGGACGATCAGATGTTCCCGCTTGATGTCGGAGTGGCAGGCGCTGCTGCACGCCTGCCAGCCGTAGTGATGCAACTCGTCGCCGATGCCGGGCATCGGCGTGCGATGCGTGATCTGGCTATAGGTGTCAGACTCGGGATTGAGGTCGACGACGGCGAGGAAGTCCGGCTCCTTTACGCCAGTGCCGGTGTGGAGGGCGGCGACGTAGGCAAACTCCTCGGGCGGGGAGGCCATCGCTTCCTCCGGCGAGGTGAAGCCGACCGGCGCGCCGTCCCCGTGGGTGTGGGTCTCGTGGTGGTCGTGGTGCATCTGGCTAGCCATGACGTTTCTCCCTCTCCTACGTGCCTGTATAAATACCGATCGTTTCCGACCACGAGCGATTGTCGATGTAGTCACGTCGAATAGTCAATAAGAGATCGACCGCGCAACATCGTGCCGAACGCACTGCCATCTCCCGTCGCGTGCGGCTGCACGCGAGGCGTCGCCGCAGTCGCTCCATCTGGTTACTACTCATGAAAAATAGATAGAATTACATAGTATTTCATCGTTCTACGCCCGATAACGGCTTATTAGGTCATAACCTGTTATTGTACTCAAGTACATGACGGGTTGATGAAGCATTGTGCGGGCGGGTGATGCATCGCCTTCTCCCAACCGGTATTGCCTCTCCCTGGCGTAGCACAAGGGTGCCAGTGACGGCGCCGATGACTGCGGTCCTCGACCATCTCCTCCTATCTCGTCGCGGAAGCACCCGTTTGCGCGCCCCGTAGCGAGCGCATGGCCATCGCCCGCCCGTGAGAACGCAAGGGAACGACCCGGCCAGATGTAACAGCCCCGCTGTGGGACGGCGCGGCCCTGCCGGATCGCTCCCGATGAAAGAAGGGTGCCAGATGCAGCAATTGTCCATCCGCTCGCGCGCAACGGTGCGACGGCGACTCCCGTTCCGCACGTTGCTCGCAGCGATCGCGCTCCTCATGGCGGGGGCGCTCGCCGCGCCGCAGTTCGCCGTGAGCGCGGCAATCGCGCCCACGATCCTCGGCACGGCGCAGAGCTTCGCGGTGTTGGGCGGCGCGACGGTGACCAATACCGGCCCGACCATCATCACGGGCCAATCTGGGTGTCAGCCCGGGCAGCGCAATCACGGGCTTCCCGCCGGGGATCGTCACGGCGCCGGGAACGATCCCCGCCGCGGACGCGGTCGCGGCGCAGGCCCAGAGTGACGTCACGACCGCGTACAACACCCTCGCCGGGCAACCGTGCGGGACAAACCTCGCCACGGAGCTGGGCGGGAAGACGCTCACGGCGGGCGTCTACTGCCAGGCGACGGCGGGATTGACGGGGACCCTGACGCTCGATGCCCAGGGCAACCCCAGCGCCGTCTTCGTCTTCAAAGTCGCCAGCACGCTGATCACCGCGAGCAACGCGTCGGTGGTGGTGATCAATAGCGGCTCAGCATGCAATAGACCTGCTGCACAATAGCGGGCGGGATGGGTTGCCCCTTCCCCGCCTGCTCCTTATCGCGTGATCCTGCGGTTCACCAGCCCCGCCACCGCCCGGTTGCGCGCCGTGATCCCCCGCCGATGGTGCCGATCCCGTTGCGTCAGGCTCTCGTAGCAGCGCAGCCGTCCGATCGCGTGCTCCACGACCACCCGCCGCCGTGCGAACGCCGTGTTGTATGCGACATCCTCGGGCGGGCGCGGCTGGCCACGCGGCTTGCGCCGGGGCGTCGCTCCCCGGACGCCGGGAGACAGCCCATCTATCCCAACGTACGCCAGATCGCCCAGCATCCCGACCCCCGGCGGCAGGCGCGGGAGCAACCCCGATCCCTTCAGCAGCGTCAAGTCCGCCGTCGGCCCCGGCACACTCGGCGGCACATCGACAATCCGTCCGTCCCGCTCATCCACCCTGATTTGCGGCTTGACGGTGTGCGTCTTCTGCTTGCCGCTGTACCACCGATCCGCTTCGTCGCGCACCGTGTGGCGCTGCACTCGCTGCTCGTATGTGTCGATCACCACTGCCAGCCCCGGTGTCTCCCGCAACAGCACATCCAGCGTCGCCCGCTTGCCCCGCCCCGGATCGGGCAGCCGCATCGTGTCCAGCCCCAGCCGTTCCAACACCGGCACCACCCGCCGCACCGTGCGCAACGCCGTCGTTTCCTCCACCCCGAACAGGTAGCCGAGCACCGCGTTGATCGGATAGCGCCGCAGCCAGACGACCGCCATCAGCAGATGATCGCGGCGGGCAAGGGCGAACGGATGACCACCGCCGACCGCGCGGTGGCGACCCGGACGATCAAGCCGGGCAGACTCGGCGGCGGCATAGACGGGCAGGGCATCGCGGACGAGCGCGTCGAACTGCGGGACGGTCAGCCCGGTCATGACGTGAAAGATGGTGGCATGGCGGCTGAACCGCGCGTAGTGGAGTATCATGATCCAAGCATACCAGTCCTCGTTCTTATTGTGCAGCAGGTCTAGTAGGCTGGCACAGTAAGTTTACAGCATAGCGATTCCCCGGTAGCATGGGAGCGCCGCACCCCGTCGCGGCACCCTCACTGCTCGGAGGTTCGCTATGCGCCAGAAAATCCACT
>JAABUU010004293.1_pt1 | contig 16956 bp, 20 predicted proteins | sample 5559301 | NCBI WGS metagenome assembly JAABUU01 (sample SAMN10711884, study PRJNA513360) | rock metagenome | isolation source: Antarctica rocks | place: Antarctica: Victoria Land, Richard Nunatak white | reverse complement strand
CCCCCAACCCTACCTACCACGCTCTTCCCAAACCCTAGCCCTTCCCCGTCCCTTCGTTCCCTCCTCCGTTTGCTCTCCTTTCCGTTCTGACGGTCTTCATTCTGTAAATACCTGTACCCGAAGCGATTCAATCTAATCCAGGCCCGACGGCCCTACACAGTACAACAACAACACGAATACAATAACAACACGTCATGCGCAATATGGTACCGTGGCGTCGCATCGCGTTGTTGGCACCGTATCTCGATCTCGGACTCTACACACACTGTACGCGAGATCCGATACGCCTGACGGTGGTAGCGTACTTGCAGTCGTGGCGTTCATTCTCCCGGTAGGGCGTGAGCCCTCTACCGTCGTGACGTAGCGTCTCGTAACGATCTCCTTGCATGCGGCCCGATACAATCGAGATTGCAAAATGTCCACGTAAATTCAGACTACCTAACGTCACACTAAGGTACCAAGCGATCCAGGACGGAATCGGAGAGCGAGAATCAGAACCAGCCGCCCCCCCCTGGCCGAGACCCCTACCCTGCGGATTGGTCGCATGTCGAGGTGCAAAGACGGCACGTACTAGCTCGAAGAGGAAGAAAAAAGACAAGTAAAGGAAAGGAAAAGGAAGAGGGAGGGGTATCCGTCTACATGTCAATTGACTCGTTGAATCTAAGGACGCCGTTTCCCTTCAGGACACCATCAACGCCGTCGGGCATGCGGTATGATGACGGCATTGAACTCGCGTCTTGCGCGGATTGGGTATAATGGTGGGTTGGCGAATAAAGGGACGGAGCAGTGAGGGTGTCGGAAGTATCGGCGACGAGCACGAGACCGGCAACTTTGATGGATTCGATGAGGGCGGGGACCGTGTTCTGTAAATTGTAACATCAGGAAAAGATCCTGTGGTACGGAGGTCGGAAGGTGAAGGAAGAACAGGGAGAGGATTGGATAGCAGGAAGAAGATATGACTTACGAGTAACCGAGAAGAGCAGATGAGGCCCATGAAGTTGTTGCTCTGCGCTATTCGCACGGCTACTTTGACGGACATGGAGCGACGGCCACTGCTTTGCACCACGCCCGATTGCGTCGAGACTGGAATAGCCCGTCCCGAGCCGAGATCGTTGCATAGCAGGACCGGGTCTGGAAATGGATCAGTAGATATATGGTGTCTGTCGGTATGGGAGGGCTCTTTACAGTTCGGTTGTTTCCAATTCAAGGCAACACATATGTCGGGGTTATAGGATGTGAAGACAATCGACCGTGTAAAGTCCGGATTCTTCTCTCGTGATATCCGTGCGTGGTCAAAGACCTCCTTGAGAATGGCGTCGGCGAAGTTGTTAATGTTCAGTGTCGGGCCAAGACCCAGTGCTCGTTCTTCCGCTGCGGTGGGATACATGACGTTGAGGTCGAGGTTGATGCTTGTAGGAAGACAAGCCAGCACAGCTCGGAGAGAGACGAGTGCACTGGTGAGGAGTTCATGGATTCGTGCTTTATTTTCCCAGGTCTTATCCGGTAAAGACGCAAGCACCTCGTCTCCGTTACCACGTTGTAAGCCAAGCGCGACGAACTGTTTGTAGGTCAGACGACCGATTGGAAATTCGATGCCATGGTGGTTGATGGTCCATTGTGGATAAAGGACTGGCATTCCATCACTCGTCAATTGTACGAATAGCTGAGCGTACTCCCCCGACAAACTTGACCCGGTGATCAGAGCGGTTGGATGTGAATCGAGTTGACTCGTCGCCTTCCAGTAAGTGGCAAAGTGCGTGATTTCCAGGGGAATACCATGGAAGGGCTTGATGACTTGGAAATTGAAACTGATCTGGCCGATTGCCCGAAGTCGAGGATCGAATAAAGGAAGACAGCAATGGCCTGAGCTGCTGGTAAGGGCACTGAAGATATTCGGTAAAGCCACCGACTTTGCGATCACCTTCGAACCGAAGGTTGGGAAAATGTCAAAGTCAATGGCAAAAGATTCAAGATTGTCGATTTGAAAAGAAATCATCTTGAAGTCCTCTTGTATGGGAAGCATAATATTTCGTGGTATCAGGTCAGACAACTTGGAGGATATCGTGAGTCGGGCTGCGGGATATTTGCTATCATGGTAGAAAATGATTGCATCCGAGCCTACTTCTTCGAAGCTGATCTGTACAAAAGTTTTGTCATCCAGAAAATTGTGCCCGTACCGCCGAAGAGGTATTATCGGTGGTGGAAGTGACAAGTCTGGAATTCCGTCCGCGTCCACTCTTCTCAGAACTGGAGCGCTACTTGCTGGTGTGGTGAACGCTCCACATTGTGCGGATAATCGGGCCCGCTCTAGCCCTGGAGTTCCCCCAACAGATCCAAGCAACTTCATGCATTCGAGATGTCCCTCCCATGTAGCGTAGTACATCGCAGAGAGGCCTTTCTCGTCTAGAATACTGACGTCGACTCCGCGCTGCAGAAGAGTGTTCAAGCATTGCACGCAACCCTCGCTTGCAGCATGGAATAGTGGAGTCCACTGATAAAGCTTGTCTTTCTGGTCGAGATCGGCGCCGTAAGAAGCGAGCATCAGCAGTAGCTGAGGAGTCTGCCCTGACCGTGCCACAAGGTGTTGCGGATACAACCCTTCGGCATCAGGCAGTATCCTGGCCTCTTTCTGCAAGAGCAATTCGGCAATGAGAACTGAACCATGTTGGCAAGCCAGGTTGAGTGGTACATGATCGGACTCCCCCTGGGGATCAATTCGGGCACGATGGTGCAGGAGCTCCTGAACACAGGAGAATTGGTGGTGCACAATACCATGGATAAGAGGAGTGAAGTTGTCGTGATCGAGCGAGTCCACAGTAGTCGGATTTATCTCCAAGAGTTCACGAACCATCTTCACATGCCCATGCATACAAGCGTAGTGCAAAGGTGTTCTCCCGTACACATCCACCCTCGCAGACTCGACTCCTTTGGAGAGGCCTGTCTGTAGTACGAATTCTCGTCCCGAGATTGCCGCCTCGTGGAGACAATTGCGCTCGTTGATCTCATCTTTGGCGTGTATATCGACCAACTCAGTCTGCAGTAAGACGTCCAGGGCCACCTCCGAAGCGTCGGTTACGGCGGCGAGAAACGTTCTCGTAAAGCGATCTCTCGCGTCTGATGAATCTCTCAGACGGCTGATCCACTCCTTGAGGGTAGGAAGATTGCCGGTATTGGCGGCTTGTAAGATCTGTGAGTCGGTGTCATTCTCGTCGGTCCCCAGCGATTGACCTGTGACTGTATGCTCGGCAGATTGAGTCGAGCCATACTGGATGTTCTCCCCCTCAGCCCAAGCGCCGAGATCGAGTAAGTTTGTAGTTGCCTGGTCCGATAGGTCGCTAATCACCTCTCGGTTGAAGCAAGGTTGGACGTCGACAGCCCGCGATAGATATAGCTCTTTTGTCCGGGACTGTAACGAACTCAGCCAAGAATGCAAAGTTCAGGAGCAGACGACCAACCTTGGATGTTTTGTCCCACTGTCAAGATTATCAGCAGATCCAGAAGAAAGCGAGTGGCCGCAACGAACTGACCTTCTTCAGTATCTTTGAGAAGGCAGTTGCGTTGACTTCGACGAATTGCTGCGAAAGGTCAGCTTTCCAGCGCCAGTGTCGATCGCTTGGCATTTCACCTGAAGCTTGTTCAAGTCGTTGTTGAACTGTTGAAGGCCTTCCTCCAGGGTGATGAAGCTGGCTGAGATCTTCGAAGCCGTCGCGCCTCGGGACTGCATCACTTTTTTCTTGTCCAGCAAGGTCTTCAGCCGTAGTTTCAGCTGTCCCAAGGTCAGTACTGAGAACAATCGGTAACGTGACATGACCGACCTCCGCCTCTTTCTGGAGATAGCAGGCGTTGACTTTCTCCAACTCACGTTCCTGGTGGTGGCCTGGTCAGCGGATTTCCTCAAGCGAGTGCGGGAGAGACGCACCAGGCGGAAGAAGAAGGTTGCCTTGTTGGCCTGCAGTGAGGCCTGAGCATCGAGCACTTCCGTGGGAGCATCCGCCGCATTCTGAGCGAGAAGGGTTGGCGTGGCACTCAGCTGCTTGATGAGCTAAGAAGATGGTGAGTACCACCAGAGAAGCTGTCCAGGATGATCCGAAGTACCTTCTTGAGGGCTTTGTAGTTGACGAAGCTTGCTGCATACTCGGGAATGTCCAATTGACGTTTCTGGAGATGCTTTCCGAACTTCCTGCGCACCAAACGGGATCAAAACGACAAGATCTCACACGCACGCAAGTGATGGAGGGAAATGCGCTCTGATGGTTGATATCTCCGAAAACATGAGAGTTGACTCACATGGTGGTGCAGTGTAATCGAGAAGGGCTGCTCCGGGGGAATCCCTTACGGGTCTCTGCAGGATGCGAGAAGGCGCAAGCGCAGCAAACCCACAATAATATGTGTAAATGTTATTGTTATAAAGTTGTACGTCAGACAAGCAACAACGATATCAATGCGATGTCGGGAAACGGAGTGCCATGTGCGGATGACCTGCAGCATGCCCCACGTTGTTACCGTACTGTCAAGGTCAAGGTCAAGGTCAAGGTCCAGGTTGGCACAGATAGAAGGAGGAGGTGGTGGTGGTGGACATGTTGCGCAGCACTGAAGGGATGCACGGCACGGCACGGCGAGGTGCTTGGAGATGCTTGGAGGTGCTTGGAGGTGCTTGGTGATTGGGTGAAGGTATTGTAGGTGAGGTCCCTGGAGGCTGAATTCACAGTGGGTAGGTACCTAGGTAAGGTAGGCAGGTATCAGCAGTGGGGCAGCTACAGTGAGGTAAGGTAAGGTACGGTAACTCAGTACTAAATAGGACCAGAACTGTCAGATGGGATGCTAATGTTGATGTTGATACGGACCAATGACATCTTCGGGAGCCAGCACGCTTCGCTTTGTCGACTAGGATACATGTATGAAGTATGAAGCACAAATAAACCAAAATCAAACATAACATATTCAAAAGCTTCATAAGCCGTCTTTCGGCAGATATACGGTGGACATGTCTTTGAAGGGATCCTGTCTTCCTAATTGTCAACTCAGCTACATGATGTAGTAAGGTAGGGCAAGGTAGGTACGGCATGTGGTGGTCGGGGTATATGTAAACTCTCTCTCATGATATTGATATGCACTTGCTGTCTCCAGAGACTACCTAGTCTGCCTCGTTGTAATATAATAATAAGATAAGCCCTACGACAGCGTGAAGCTGCCCCGACCGCTGTACAACTAAATACCTAAGCTACCTACATACCATACAGCGTCCTTTTGAACCCTGGGAACCGCCCGAAAGACCAATCGCTCCTGCTACCTTTCCAGCAACCATGATTTCCACCGATACATACTAGGGCAGAAGAAAGCGAGAGATTGGAAAGCATTCGCGTATGTGCCGACTGGATAGATGATGGAGATCTGGACCCGCACCACATGATAATTAAGTGCTGTAAGGATAGATATATTGAAAGAATGTGTGCCGACCAAGTATAGACACCGTCGAAAGGGGTCGATATGGAGACGGGGCGGCAAAATACGGCAATGGATAGAAAAAGGCACTGGGACAGCTTTTTGGAGCGACCATCAACCAAGTTGTAAAGTTCCATGGAGGAGTGACTTTGAACCAACAAAATCGACAAAGGCAACTAGAAGTTCTGCGCGATCCCTGCGTTCCCTTGCTGCGGGAATACTGACGGATTCTCGATCCTCGTGTTCCTCCTGGCCTGCACATCCCTGATCACCGGTTGTGCCATGCCTCCATAGCTCCCATCGCCATAGGGCCCATGCTGCGGCAGGTGCTCGTCATAGTAAATCCCGTCCTTGTATTGTTGTGGTCCGGGCGCCGCTCCGGGCATGGGTACTTCGCCCGAAGTATCGGAATGGCGACCTCCAGAATAGGCCGAGGAAGCATTCGATGGTCCACGACGGATGTCTTTGTCCTGCCTGTTCCCAGCAATCGCAGGTGCGCCTCCCAAAGCACCGATGGTTTCGGACCCTGTTGAAAGCGGGCGGCCGTTGGGGCTACCGACAAGAGTATCGCCAGAATGGACGTCTGAGTTGTGTCCTGTGCCACCCGTCGGGGATCCGTTGTGGTTGTAGGCCTCCGGGTTGCTTCCGCCGTCTGACAAAGCCATTCCTATGGGACCGGCGCCGCCTGACAGTGTGGTTGAGGGCTTCCTCGCTGCTGATGTTGTTCCCCAACCGCGGTAGCCAGCGCCGTCCTCTCGCACCTCCGTTGGCTCGTCGCCGAAGCTATTGGTACCCACGACCGCAGGCAGTGTCGGATCATTGTTGGGATTAAAGCCATAATCCTCGACCTCCTTTCGACGAAGCTCTTCCGCATCCTTCCTCTGTTTCCGTCGTCTCCACAGAAAGAGAAGGGCGAGTACAATCAGGGTGACGGCTGCGACGGGTACGACCACGGCCACGGCTATCTTTCCCCCTGCGGAGAGGCCACCACTGTTGCTTTGTGGAGTGGCCGATGAGGTCGCTAGTGCTGCGGCATCAGATGATGTCGACGACGTATGTGAAGTTGTTGGCGTTGCGGTCGACGTTACCGACGGGAACACCGGTCCAGGCGCTGTGGACGTAAGAATGACAGTCGTGGCGATCGCCGTTGCGCCATTACTCGAAGGTGACTCGGTGATGACTGATGTAATCAACGCCGTCGTCGCCACGGGAGCCGCAGAAGGAGCTGGTGCTGCGGGTTGTGCTGATGACGCGGCTGCAGCTGAGGAAGCGGGCGCAGCGGAGCTCGAGGGCTGATCGAAGGAAGAGGACGATGGCGGGGGTGACGAGGATTGCACGAATGATGAAGATGGTGGTGGCGATGATGACGATGAGTGAGGAGCCGATGAGGAAAATACAGACGATGTAGCTGCAGACGAAGACGATGCCGATGAGCTGGTGAAGCCTCGGGCAGAAGCTACATTGTGCACTTCTGTCAGCGTGGTCTGGGGCGTCAGAAAAGGTTCACATACTCGTTGAATTTGACATATTGAAAAGGTATAAGGGTGACGAAAAGGTGTGGGTATGTGTGGGTAGAAGTTGAGGGTATAGGGGCCTCAAAGACAGCCGGGTCGAAGAGACAACAAATCAATGCGTCCTAACAGGGCGTAGAAGCGGTTTGAAAGGCAGGGGAGTGAGAAGAGCGGATGTCAAGCTCAGTTAGCGAGACCGGCGTGAGTTGATTCCCAGGTCCTCTGTTGCATCGGCAGCCTTCAGGAGCCCATTGGTGACACAGCTACCACGAAACAAGGGTATATGTACTGTACACCGTGTAATGGTCGTTAGTGACGGTAATGTCGAATCAACATCGATGGATGAGGTGACTGGGTGAGAGTGGGAGTGAGAGTGAGAGTGAGAGTGAGAGTGACTGGCCCGCTGTCACGGATACGAATATGGATGTGGATGTGGATGAGGATGAGAAGGAAGTTTGGGGGAAAAGGGCTAAGGATTGGGTTTGTGAGCGGGCGGTGGAAATTCCGGATATAGAAACAATTTCGGCTAAAGGAGACACACCACTAAGCTATCGAAGGGGCTAAGCCAGAATGGTCAATACTAGACCCCTTCAATGAAAGTACATCGATAGCATGTACCTACCTTACCTATCTAGGTAAGGTGAGTATCTATAAGTCATCTACCTTACCTTACTACCTACCTTACCTACCTTAGGAACAATCACCTGAAGTCATCATTATTAAAGAAGAGATCATTATTTTCGACGGTAGGACACTGTGTACTTTCTCGAGATTGATTCGGCAGATGTGGGTGATGCAACGTTGCCTGCAGGGAAGCAACCAGGAGAAGTTGGTATCGTCGAATCATTCATGATACAGTAACGGCCTTGTGTTACAGTGGCGTTTGATCCACGAAACCGGGTGCTGCAACCATGCTATGCGCTGATAAAGACATTCAACTTGCCCCATCTTCCCCTCCACTGCAAGTCTTTTTGTTCAGTGCCAACCCGAGATTCCGTGTACCCTGCAGTGACGGAGGAGGGTCGATAACCAGTTTAAACAACCAGTATGCTGTGGGTGAGGTGAGAGTAACGTGTCATTCTGCGCCAGGGGCGAGTATGGTCACTCAACGATAGTGATTATATCCTCTGGATTCGCAACTGATCGTGGTGGAAGGATTGAAGATCGGGTAGTAGGGTAGGCTACCACTATTTGGCTCTGCCCAATGCAGCAGGCGGGCGTTACTGCCTGTTAAGATATCCGACTTGACTCGGGATTGAGATCAGCTTGGAGTCTATGCTGGAGGAACTCCTTGCGGGTCCTTCCGGATCCCTTGTTGGTGCGTAGCCGGTCCCTGACCGGAACACAATCATCGTCTAGAGTAGGCGTCAAGGATCAAACAACGTTGACAGACCCAGGAGGGTAGAGCGTCTCTTGGAGCGATTCTCATCGTAAACACATGCCCATGGTGTCGTTAAGCATCTGCAGCGTAAAGTAGAACGGTTCTAGGGCGGTCTTTCGAAGATAGTGTTCCATCGGCGAGGCTTTCTTCGTTCTGATCTGGATAAGTCCAGGATGCAGATGTCGATAGGTGAGTGGGACGTACTGTTGAACATTTCTGGCATTCATGGTCTCCCACCACCATACAAAGATCACACGCTTCACAATCCGATGCTCCAGACCCTTCACATTCGCGGCTCCTCGCAGAAACTCTATGGTATTTTCAATCGCCTGCTCGTTATAGTCGGCTGCGTGCCCCGTCCGATACTTTTGCTGGAGTCGTGTTCTAAGGGTTTGACGTGCGGGGTTGGAGTACTGAACGGCGCGGAGTCCATGTCGGTAGAGCCGGCGATATGATAGAACAATGGCCTCTTTAGATGGAGCTGCCATGTTGCTCGCTTTTTGAATTTGATACTGATGTCTTCCGCTACAATTTGGCATGCTGAGTCAGCACAACTAGTTCGCTTTGGGTATCTGGTGTCACGGCCCGATCGAGGAACGTTCACACCTCGATCTCATGCCTGAAGGGATCATCAATGAGCGCCGCTGGCTTGTAACTAACAGCATGCTATAGAACTACTGTACAATACTGACACTGCAGGCTGTTGGTGAGACTCCTTGATACATACGGTCCCAGGATTGGGACTATGGGCAGAACACAATCATGGCTCGAGTACACCAGCGCGCTGCATCCGCACGAGCTGCGAAAGCGCGTAGTAGAGCGACAGGGCACAAAAAGAGGCCGTACAAAGTCATACTGGAATCCATCACGCAAGAGAAGAAGAAGTTATACACAGTGGTTTGTGGTTGCTTTCGCCACACAACACGGAAAAGGTGCTGATGATGTGAAAGATCTCTTTCGAGGCCGAAGCTCCTCCTGGATACACTTTCATTCCCGCTGGCAATCCTCACCTAACTAACAGATGTAAAGAACTCTCAAGGGAGCATGGAGTCAAGGTTCTGATTGTTTCTGTACGTTCAACTATTCCAGAAAGCTTTTTGCAATACAAGTCTTGATGACTGGTAGACGACGCCACACAAGAACCACAAGAGTACCCTTTCGCACCAGGTGCACCGAATCGGACACCACTTCCCCAGCTGGATCGTTGGGCAGGCGTGCATGGACCTCGGCCTCCATATATCCAGACTTGGCCACGTAATCCGAACATATCACGGTGAACCTGAGAACGGAATTCAGAAATCCCAGAAGAAGCGGAAGAACTCAACTAGTTCAGATGTCTCACAAGCAACCTTGAATGCTGAAGCCCGCGACGCGATCAAGGACTTATTTCCCAAAATACCCGAAGCGGACCTAAACAAGATCATATCAAGAGCTTTTCAGAAGGTAGCACGTTGCACCTAAACGACTTTCTCGGCTTTGCTGAACGTTAGTAGGGCAAAAGCAGGGTAGGTACGGCATCTGAGCTGTCGTTGCCACGCCGGGTACAGCTTGCTGTCGTAGCACATATCAGGCATGTCTATACGAATTACGACAGACTTCTGAGGACTGGCACATACCATGCCGCCCGAGCTCAGATTGAGCAGAAGTGTCTAGATCAACTCGTGCAGTGGCGTGGAGACGGCGAAGATGGTAGCAACGACATGGAGGAGATCCTCCGCGAAGTCATTGTTATATCTGACGATGAAGATGATGACGCTGATAGTATGACTAACAGTTCTATTGTCCGTCGAGATTCCAGTGTCGAGATCATCTCAAGTCATGCTTTGGCGGATGACGTCCAAGTGAGACCAGTGGACTATCGTTACGAACCAGCGGCGATCGATGAAGAACAGTCGTCTGCTCTTGACTATACGGTCCAAGGCATTTTCCAACGCGCGGACCGGACGTACCCAGGGCATGAGCAGCGTGCCAAAGAACGATTCGGCCGTAGAGGGTTTAGTAGATATAGAGCATGGGACCAAGCCTTGGATCGATATAGGATGGCTCCCGTCCAGAGTATACAATCAGTGCGCGAGGTTCCTCTGGGCTCTGGCAACAAGCTTAATGCTCAACCGCAACCAGCTTACGGATATCGGTCTGTCTTCTCTCTCATACCTAGATATTTGAACACCTTCTTATTTTGGCTTAGACTCCCTGAAGATACCGCACGATCCAGTCTCGGTGGGATGGTCAATGGGCACTACGCACAGTTCAGAGGAAGGACAGCCTCTATGGAGGTGAGTGGAAATTGCTAACCAGAGCAGTCTCCACGGGTTTCTAGATGCCCAAATGGAGAGGTGCAAAATAATAGTCCTTGGTACTGAAACAGGATAGGATCCACGCTCGATGCTCCGTCCGTCGTCTCATCACCGGCCTCAATCTCCGCCTGAATATTTAGAGACCGAACTTCAGTCCCCTGTCACCGCTAGACAAGCTGGCTATTCTATAGCGATGAGAATTCAGGCTCGCTCAGTGCAGAATGACGCTTATCTTGATAGTACTGCGAAGCCCGGCAAGATCACTGAAACCGATAGCGGACGCAAGCTTGACCGACAAGCTATTCCGAGCTTCTGGCAACAGCAAGATCGTATACTCCCGTCAATAGAAGGCCCCACACACCACGTTGATTCTTCTATAGGAAGCCGGCATGATAATGGAGTTTCAACAAGGCTCATGGAACAAGAGCTTCAACCGCATGCTCCGCAGCAAAACTTGCCGATCCTTATAAGATCAGGCCATCCACCGGTTGTGCCACGTATCTTTGAGCTCGACGACTATGATGATAGTCACCTACCCAAAAGGCGAAAGGTCACAGATCTTGCATATCGACCATTAAAACCAGTACCTGTTGTGACCAGCAATATGGCACAAACTGATGTCTCTGGTAGTAGACGCGGCCGAGTAGAATGGATTGAGAGTGACCTTTTGTCCAGGCGGCCTACTCAAAGAGACACGGTCTCTTTATATGAACTGGAGCCTGGTTCCCACAATCAGCGCATTGGAACGCATGATCGAATACAGACGACCATGGACCCCATATCCCACCAGGAATCCTCTCTACGTTCCTTGGATGTTGTTCAAACAGATCAACAGTATCAGGACCCATACCATGTGGTATCAAGAAGCACTTATGGTGACTTGGTCCGTGAAAGTGGGTACCAGAATGCTTCTTCCGGACAACGGGGAGATAAAACCCAGGTTTTTCTTGAATCAAGGGCTGCTCGACTTCCTGCGCAAGGGAGTGAACAGTATGATAATTCTTTCAGTGCCGATAGCCGGCCTGGTTTGCTCGAAGTTGATCGAACTTCTCATTCAACACAGCTTGTCCGCGCTCGTCTCAGAAATGACGACTCTATGAATTTATACCCTATGTACAGTGCTGACTCGCAGGTCAAGACTAATAAGGCCTTGCACTATGTCAGACTGCCAGATGGAGACCAGTCTCGTCCCATATACATAGACGAGAATGTGCAGTTTACCCCTGGTGCCAGTACGAGCCGCCAGCCTACAACAAGGGATGATATGATGAGAGTGAAGGAGTACATGCGTTATGAGCCGATACCTGAGGACGAGCATATTTTTGGGAAGTCCCACCCAACTTATCGACGACCAGCAGCGAACCAAACGGAGCGACCGCCAGCTGTTGCATCTGAAGTCCGCAACATGGAAAACGGTAGACCCCAATCGCCTTATTATCACACTTACGGAAATGCTCCAAAGGTACAGCCGCTACTCCGCTCCTATAACAGCAACGCAACTCCACACGCTTCGAGCGAGGAAGTCTCCAACCTCCCCGGCTACCTTCCATTTCGGGCAGAACAGAGACGGTGAGGGGACCAGAGGATCTATCTTCTCTTTGATACATTTGTAAGTGTCATGGCACTGACTCACACGAAAGCAGGTATGTTCTACCTGATCGGCCAGAGTATGTCGATCATGGCCGCGAGCTGGAAATGGCCGGTCGGCATCCGGGGCAAACAGCCAGTCCTCTGCGAAGAGTAACAGACCGGGACGGCAGGGCGTATGAGGCGCATCCGACTTTAAGACCACGACGTGAGGTCATTGTGCTCGACTAGCCTCTGTTTGAGTATGCCATTGTAACAACACCCTTCGGCTTCGACATTCGAATTCGGCGAGCTACTGTCTTCCTCTACCTGAGCTGTCGGGGGGCAGTTCGAAGATACAATCATCCGGCTCACGATGGTGGCCTGTCTCGTGGACGAGATAGTACATTTTCGTACTGTTGTGGGCTACCTACCTATGTGTGTATATCCTGTTATGGAGCTAGCTGCATTGCGACGGAGCAGATGTGTACCGGAAGCCTCTTTGTACAATACCTTCTGAAGGAAGACTGGTCGGCGTTGCGTTTTCGCTGTTGCCTTTGTCCATTTTTCTCTTGCTACTGTCATTATTGTGCGGATCAGGGCCTTCACCTTGTACATAAGGTACAAATACCTTACCTACCGTACCTTTGCAAACAGATATATTGTATCCGTACCTACGTGGAATTGAAAGGAGTTCCAGGGCACTCAACATCGAACCTAAGGTACCTTATCCACATAAGGTACCTGTACCTCTCCGTACAAGTACAAAGTACCTTCCCCCTTCTTTGCAGTGTAAGTTACCTACCTTAGGTAAGTTAGTTAGAAGAGGGGTTCGGTCTTGGGAGTAATATATTCGGCTAATTGGGTTGGTATTTTAACTTACCTAAGGTAACGATATCTTTATCTTAGCGGCCTGGATATGGATGACGTTCGTTCTACCTTACCTTACCTTATGTAAGTCATGAGCTAAGTTAGGGTAAGGTACCTTATCCAGTACCTTATCCAGTCTCTTTTCTCTTTATTCGATACCGACGCACGGCAGGAAGGGTTACCTCACCTTACCTTACCTTACCTTACCTCATTCACTCTTCCCCACATACCAATCTTGGGTGCAGACCTCACATCCCTCAAGGATCCAAGGTAAGGTATACACACCCTGCAAGAGTGGAGGGAGGTACAGAACAACAAACCCCACCTTGAACAGCCAGCTTCAACAACACACACTGTACACACGAGCCACCGGCAGATACCACTCTCTACTACCCTTCCTAACATCGTCGTCGCCCCCGCAGCAAGCTTGATGGACTACGATTGGATTCCGGCTTCATCGCAATTGCGTTGACGGCTTCGACTCTGGATCCTCTACCGGTGCCCCGCTTCTCGCCGCCAGCGAGGATGCCAGAGTCACATACGACAGGACTCGGTCATGACGCTTCTGTCTCGGTCGAGGGGGAGGGCCAGATGGGTTTCCTCGTGGGTCCCAGCCCACGCCAGGCCAAGCACTGGGCCAAGCAGTATCGAACCGAGATAGCCGCAAGCTCAAGCAGCGTTCTCTCCACCTTCGTTGCTGTGAGTATAATTATTGGCCCTAATGGAGTGCTGGCTGGGGGAAGAGGAGTGAAGTTTGCTGACCTCCATTGCAGTATCCTCTGGACTCCGTCAAGACTCGAATGCAAGCGTGAGCTATTATCCCCATATACTTCGCCACAGACGAGTGTTGCAGGAGCTCACGGAAGGATAGGTACCGTTTCAAACACTTCACCGGTTGCGTCCAGCACACCTACAAGACTGAGGGTTTCAAGGGCTTCTGGCGGGGTTAGTCTATCACGTTCCCCCTGCTATTCAACTGGTGTACCGCATTTCCGCTTGCTGTCGGCGGAGCCCTGAAAACATGGCAGCTCCACGCCGAGTTCTTATGACCCGCTATCTCTGAGAGGGACCTTGCTGCGGGACAAGATATCCCCCATAGACCAAAAGCAGTCACCCGATGCCTCCAGCTTCATCGAATGTACATGAGGTATATCGACTCGGCTGACTCAACGTACTGTGTGTAGGCGCCCTTGCACCGCTCGCGAGTGTGACTCTCGTCCGGACCGTGTCCTTTTCCATCTACCAAAAGGCCAAACACAGATATTCTGCAGCTATTGCACGGACGACGGGAGGTGAAGAACCCTTGGCCACGGCAAACAAACGAGGGAGCTACCCGACCTTTGCCACGGTGGCCTGTTTCGGTACGGCCGGCGCGACAGCTGGAGCGATCATCACAGCGATAGCCTGCCCCTTTGAACTGACCAAGCTGAGCGCTCAGATCTCGGTTCTGATGGCAAAGTCCAATACATCGGGCATGGATGACCCCGTACGGCGAAGCTACCAGCAAAAAGGGACTTTTAAGATGGCAACGAACATCATCAAGCATCGTGGCGTCGGAGGTTTATATTCTGGCTTTCATTTGCATCTTCGTGAGTAGTACCTCCACATACACCCCTCTCGATACATCACGGTAAAAGAGAGCACTAATCCTGAGATTTTGCGTTTGCATGGTAGTGCGTGATACAATCGGGACAGCCATCTATTTCATGACCTACGAAAGCGGCAAACAAATGCTGGCCACCTTCCAGGGTTCTACATCTACTTCTCCCATACCGGTGGCCATAGCCGGTGGACTCTGTGGTCTCGTTTCTTGGGCTTGTGTGAGTTCACCCACCGATCATTCCCAAGCTTCGAGCGAGACTGACACTGGTATTCAGATATATCCTATCGATTCCGCCAAAACTCACTACCAACGTAACTGTTTGACCATGCCCAGAGGTCAATCCGTCAAGATGACGAAGATCCAGTTCTTCAACCGAGGGATGTATCGAGGTGAGAAGAGTACCAACTGTAGTCCAGCACCGTAACAACAACTGATGAAGTCTTGCATGAATAGGACTCAGCGTCTCGATGGCCCGCTCGTGCATCATCAACGCCATCTTTTTCTCCGCTTTCGAATTCATCAAGAAACGGATTAATAATTTCCAAGACCCGGCTGATTGATCACTTTTCCTAATCAACCCTGTCAATTTACCTTCTTTGGTCGGACAACGTGATCCCCGTATTTCTTGTCGATATTGTGTTCTAGGCTGGGAGTATATCTTCTTTCCACTTGGGTCGGTCCAATACGGTCTCATGTTGGGTTTACCATGTGGAGTACAAAGGCGTCAAGAGGGATGAGGAGCACTTCACGCAGTTCCTCCACCGTTTGTACCATCGGGAATAATGTATCCCTCTTCAGTCGTTCATGCGTAAACTTATTCTCCCCCGTTGTGAACACCCATATCATCCCGATTTCGCCAGGCTCACCTCTACATGAAATCATCCAAGAAATCCTCCCCTCGATCCTGATTACTGCTCCGCATGACCTCCTCCTCGGCAAACAGATCGTCATAAGCGTGGTCCTTCGCCCAAGCCTTCTCCTTCCTCTCCCGCGCCACCCGCGCCTCCTCCCGCCGTCGCTCCTGCATCGACGCCTGCTCCAGCTTCCGCACCTCGCGCCGCCGATCTTCCCGCTCCGCCCGCAGGTCCGGAAACCGCTCGACACGCGTCTTGTTCAGCCGGTTGACGATGGGGTTCTGCCGCGCGGGCACAAGGATCTTCCTGACCTATAGCCCCAGCACCACCATCACTCAGCATCCATTCAGCAAATCCAATCCAACTCTCCATGGCGGCCGCCCCTTCCCCATCAATCGACCCACCCAACTACGGTGGGATGGACGGAACGGAACGGAACGGGGCGAACGGAGAGAGAAAAGCAAGCGAGCGTGGGCGTACCTTCCGCTCATCGCGAAACCCCACCTGCCCGACCGCCATGCCCCCGTCCTTGCGCAGGTTCGTCCACGGCGTGTACACGACCGTCACGTTGTCTTTCTTGTTGCCTTCGATCGAGTTGGCCTTGGTGAGTTGGGCGAGGTCGGCGAGCAGGTCGGGCGGGATGCGTTCCCAGCTGTAGGTGTTGGTTGGGGGTTCTTCGGGATGCGTGCCGGGGAGAGAGGGAGGGGCCGAGGTGGCGGTGGTGGCGGTGGTGGTGGTGGAAGTCGAGCCCGTCGCGGAGGAGGCGGAGGGGGATGGGAGGCGGAGGTAGATGTGTGCCGAGGAGAGGTTGTCGGCGTGGAACTGCGGGTCGGACGTGATGTTAGTTCGTTCGTTCGTTCGTTGCCGCTTGCTGCCCGTTTTTGTTTCTCGTCTGTGCGAAGGTCGGGAGGAGAAGGGTGGAGGTTGTACGAACCCTAGTATAAATACCCCCGTGTCGTTAGGACGAATACGCGTTATGACGGTATGGATGCGGTGTCGTGGTGTCGGGTGACGAGTAGGGTAGAGGTGGAGCAGGGCAGGGCAAAGCAGGGCAGGGCAAGGCAGGGCAGGGCAGGGCAGGGCAATACCATATGTCCTCTTCCCACCCGTACTTGATCAATTCTTCATCTGTTGTGTCCCGACACGCTGTGGTCAGCGCCACGTGCGTACAGCGTGAGTAGGTGAGGAGGACAGGCGGGGCAGGCGGGAGAGAGTACTTTCGACTTTGTCTTTGCCGACGTAGATGTGCGCGGACGGGGAGACGGTGTTGGAGGTGAAGTAATAGACCATTTTGTGTGTGCTGTGTGCGGTGGGGAAGGGGGATAAGGTACAGCGGATCCTACAAAGTTGGCTCCAGCACTCACGCAACTTTTTTTTTGAAACTTCTTCAAAATCAAGCTCAAACAACAGCATTTTGATGTTAAAATCACAA
>JAABUU010004289.1_pt1 | contig 16973 bp, 15 predicted proteins | sample 5559301 | NCBI WGS metagenome assembly JAABUU01 (sample SAMN10711884, study PRJNA513360) | rock metagenome | isolation source: Antarctica rocks | place: Antarctica: Victoria Land, Richard Nunatak white | reverse complement strand
AGCTCAAGCTCTTCGAGCGCCGCGGTAGCCGCGCACGCAACGATCTCGAGCGCGAGGTCCGCAAGACCCGCACCCGCGTCGAGCGCGAGCTGCGCCAGCGACGCGGCCGGGTTGACCGGACGCTGGACCGTGCTGAGCGTCAGGGCGCAAGCTCCGGCCGCGGCCTATCGGCTCAGGTCGAGCAGGTCTCGGCGCAGGTCGAGAACGTGGTTCAGAGCGGGATCACCGCCAGCACCGAGATCGCCGCCCGCGTCCAGGAGCGCGTGCTCAACGTCTGATCGCACTTCTCTCGCCCCGGCCTGGAGAGGGCTGGACGGCGAGCGGGTTCTGTCGGCCTCATATCCCGTCGACAGATGCAGCACCCTCTCCTCCCTGAAAGCCACCGGGACGCTCTACACCAGAGCGTCCCGGTGATGCTTAAGGGGCGGATGCGGCGGTGACGGTCGGCGGTGGACCCGCGGTCGGCGGTCAGAGGGCGCGATCGCGGAGTGCCGAGCCCCGGGTCTGAGACAATGGAGCCATGGCTCCAAAGGAAGTCAACAAGCCCCGAGTGGCCCTGGCGCAGGTGGCCAACATCATCTGCGTGGGGTCGGGCAAGGGGGGTGTGGGCAAGTCCACGCTCACCGCCAACCTGGCCGGTGCCCTCGCCGCCGATGGCCAGCAGGTCGGGATACTCGACGCCGACGTGTGGGGCTACTCCATCCCCCGCATGTACGGTCTGGGCTCCCAGCGTCCGCCCGTGTCGGGCGAGCGCAAGATCCTTCCCCTGGAGGCACACGGGGTCAAGGTCATGTCCATCGGCTTCTTTGTCGAGGAGGACGCTGCCGTGGTGTGGCGGGGACCCATGCTCCACAAGGCCCTGACCCAGTTCCTCGAGGACGTGGCCTGGGGCACCCTGGACTACCTGCTCATCGACCTGCCGCCGGGAACCGGGGACGTGTCGATGACCCTCGCCCAGCTCCTGCCCCAAGCTCGGTTCGTGATCGTCACCACCCCCCAGCCCGCGGCCCAGCGCGTGGCCCGACGCGCCGCGCAGATGGCAGAGAAGGTGTCGCTGGAGGTCATCGGCGTGGTGGAGAACATGGCTGGCTTCGTCACCCCCCAGGGAGACCGCTTCCCCATCTTCGGTGAGGGCGGAGGCCAGGCCCTGGCCGACGAGATCGACGTGCCCCTGCTCGGCAAGGTACCGATCACCATGGCCCTGCGCGAGCAGGCCGACGCCGGCACGCCGCTGGTGTTCGTCGATCCCGACGACCCCGCCGCTCAGAGCATCCGCCAGGCGGCTCGTGGGCTGCTCGCCCTGGCGCCCATCGAGCTGCCTGTCCTCCAGGCCTCCCCCCCGGCCCCCGCCTCCGGGCCGGCGGGAATGTCGCTGCCGATGGCTTGAGCCGTCGTCGCGCCGGCGGACGCATCGTCGCCCCCGTCGCATCTGATCCGTCTTCGGTATCTCCTTTCCATCTGAGCATGGTCGGCACCAGACATCCCATCGAGCGCGGCGAGGGCCGCGGACGCTTCGCGATCCTGGCCGAGGCGGTATCGAACTTCGCCAGCGGCCCGGCATTCTTCGTCCTGTGCGTGGCGCTGGTGTCGGCGTGGCTCCTGGCGCCACTGCTCGGAATCTCCGGCGGTCTGCGCAACGAGCTCGGCCAGGGGATGACGGCGGTCACCCTGCTTCTGCTCGCGGTTCTCAAGAACTCCGAGCGCCGCGCCGAGCGAGCGATCCAGCTCAAGCTCGACGCCATCGCCGGCGCCCTGCTCGAGGCCGACGCGCCCGCCCAGGAGGACCGGGTGCGCTCTGAGCTGGGTCTCGAGCAGGCCATTGGCCTGCACGACGAGGTCTGACCGCATGGCTGGTGGCGCCCCGAGCGACGGGGTCAGATGTCAACCTGCTCGCCCATGACCACCGTGCGATCGCCGGGCAGATCGAAGTACTCGACCGGGTTGGCGGCGTTGTGGGCGATGGTGAGGAACAGCTTCTTGCGCCAGCGGCTGAGGCCCGGCGCCTCGGTGCGCACGAGGGTGATCCGCGACAGGAAGTAGGAGATGTCCTCGATGTCCACAGCGCTCTCGAGCAGGCCCTGCTCGGCGGCCAGGTGCAACGTCCGCGGCACGCTGAGCTCGTCCTGAAAGCCAAAGCGCGCGGTCAGCCGGGTCAACCCGTCGTGGTCATCGCCCAGGTGGTCGGCCGTCAGGCGATCTTCCTCAGACACATGGGGAACCCGGTCGGTCTCCAGCGAGAGGATCACCGCGTTGCGGTGCAGCACGTGATTGTGCTCGACGTTGGCCCGCAGGGCCAACGGGGTGGTGTTCGGATTGGCGTTGAGAAAGACCGCCGTTCCCGGCACCCGCTGAACCGGGGGCTGGGCCCGGTGCACCAGATCCACGAACTTGCTCAGCTCGCCCTCCTGCCGACTGCGATTGTCGGTGACGATCTCGCGGCCCCGGCGCCAGGTCATGAGCACGGTGAACACCGTGAAGCCGATGAACAGCGGCAACCAGCCCCCGTGGACGACCTTGGTCAGGTTGGCCGCGAAGAACGCCACCTCGACGGTGAGAAAGACCGCCGCTCCGAGAGCGATGAGCCGCTTGGGCTTGCGCCACAGCACCCGGGCCACGGCGAGGAAGAGGACCGTGTTGAGGATGAACGTGCCGGTCACCGCCACCCCGTAAGCCGAGGCCAGCGCGGCGGATGACCCGAAGCCCACGACCAGCGCGATGACGGCGACGTACAGCATCCAGTTGATCGCCGGTGAGTAGACCTGGCCGATCTCGTGCTCGGAGGTGTGGCGGATGGTCAGCCGCGGCAGGAAGCCCAGGGCAACCGCCTGACGGGTCACGCTGAACGCCCCGGAGATCACCGACTGGGAGGCGATCACGGTGGCCACGGTGGCGAGGATCACCAGGGGAATCTGGGCCCAGGTGGGCGCCAGGAGAAAGAACGGGTTGACCACGCTACGGGGTGAGCGCAGGATGAGCGAGCCCTGGGCCAGGTAGTTGAGGGTGAGTGCCGGAAAGACGAAGAAGAACCAGGCCCGCCGGATCGGAGCACGGCCGAAGTGCCCCATGTCGGCGTAGAGAGCCTCGGCCCCGGTGACGGCCAGGACCACCGAGGCCAGGGCGATGAACGCCACCAGGCCGTGGTCGAGGAAGAACTGCGCCCCGTAGGTGGGAGACAGAGCCTCGAGCACCCGTGGGTGAGCGACCACCTCGACCGCCCCGATGAGGGCGATGATCCCGAACCACAGCGCCATCACCGGGCCGAACATGTTTCCCACCAGGCGGGTGCCGAAGCGCTGGATGGCGAAGAGCATGCTGAGCACCGCGATGGTGATGGGCAACACGAACGATCCCAGGCTGGGAGCAGTCACCTTCAGGCCCTCCACCGCCGAGAGCACCGAGATGGCCGGGGTGATGATCCCGTCGCCGTAGAACAGCGAGGCGCCGAAGATGCCGAGGGTGAGGAGGAGCAGCTTGGCTTTGGCGTGGCGGACCGAGAAGCCCTCGACCAGGGCGGTGAGCGCCATGATGCCGCCCTCGCCACCGTTGTCGGCGCGCATGATGAAGGTCACGTACTTGACCGAGACGATCATGGTGATCGACCAGAACACCAGGGAGATGACCCCGAAGACCTCCCCCGAGGTGGCGTGCACCGCGTGGCCATCGGCGGTGAACACCGTCTGCAGGGCGTAGAGCGGGCTGGTGCCGATGTCTCCGAACACCACCCCAAGCGCACCGAGGGTCAGCACCGTCATACCGCTGTGAGCCCGCGCCTGACGTCGGGTGAGGCGCGGCGGGCGTCGGCTCAGGCGAGCCGGACGGGGGCCGGCCCGCCTCGGACGGCGGAGGGATGGTGTGGACAAGCGCGCGAAGGTGCCTGGGGTGGCCGGCGAGGCACTGCCCGCCGCGTCGGCGGCTTCTACGGGTCAGCCGGACGTCAGGATCACGCCCGACTGCTGTAGTACTCCACGTTTATCTGGGCGAACTTCTGCCACTCCTCGGGAAGCTGGTCCTCGGCGAAGCAGGCGTCGACCGGGCAGGCCTCCACGCAGGCGTCGCAGTCGATGCACTCCTCCGGGTCGATGTAGAGCATCTCGGCGGCGTCGTAGCCGGGCTCCTCGGGCGTCGGATGGATGCAGTCGACAGGGCACACCTCGACGCACGAGTTGTCCTTGGTGCCGATGCAGGGCTCGGCGATCACGTAAGCCATGGTTTGGGGGTTCCTGGTCCTGGTCTCGCTGGAAGAGGAGGCGCCATCTTAGGGGGTGAAGGGCACCGGGCGCCCTGCGCCGCACCGGTGTCCGCTGAGGCGTGACTAAGCTCTCAAGCCGATGGCGACACCCTCGACGACGCCCACCGTCCCCTACCGAGGAGGAGTCCTGCCGTGCTGCTGCTGACCGGTGCCACCGGCCTCATCGGCTCGGCCCTCCTGCGCCGCCTGACCGCGGGGGGGACTTCGGTGCGCTGCCTGGTTCGCGACCCTCGCAGGCTGGGACCCGAGCGGGTGCGCGTCCAGATCGCGCTGGGCGATCTGGGCGACCCTCCCTCCTTTCGCAACGCCCTGCGCGGTGTGGACACGGTCGTGCATCTGGCTGCCTCCATCCGCGACCAGTCGGCGGGCTCGATCGAGGAGCTCAACGGGATCGCCACCTGGCGCATGGTGCAGGCGGCCGAGCGCGCCGGGGTGCAGCGCTTTGTCTTCTTCTCCGTCCTGGGCGCCTCGACCCATCACCGGGGACGCCTGTTTCGGGCCAAGGCTCTGGCCGAGCAGGCCGTGCGCGAGTCCCCGGTGGCCTCGACGGTGTTCGCTCCCTCCATCGTCTACTCCCCCGGGGACTCCTGGCTGACCCTGCTCGAGCGCCTGTCGCTGCTGCCGGTGATGCCCCTCTCCGGTCTCGGTCGCGCGGTCTATGCCCCCATCTGGGCCGACGACGTGGCCGACTGCGTGATGGCCGACCTCGGTCGCAGGGCGGGTGAGGAGCGCTTTGAGCTCGTCGGGCCCGACCTGCTCAGCCATCGTCAGATCATTCGCCTGGTCCTGCGTGGCGCCGGTCGGCGCCGAGTGATCGTGCCCGTGCCCACCCCGGTGGTCTCCCGGGCCCTGCGGGCGCTTGAGGCGGTGGCTCGAGGCCGATCCTTTGCCACATGGGACGAGGCCGAGCTCATGGAGTCCTCGATGACCTCGACGCGCGGTACCCGTGACGTCGAGCGCCTGGGCGTCGTGCCCCAGCACATGGCGGCGGTGCTGGGGATCACCTGACCGTCGCCAGCGACTCTCGCCGAGGTTCCCTACCCCGGTGTGGGGGGCCGGCGCTGGCCCCAGGGGTGGGCCTGCTCGATCTGGGTGGCCAATGCGAGCAGCGCCCCCTCCTGGGCCGGTCGCCCGATGAGCTGGACCGCGAGGGGAAGTCCGTCCTCGCGGGCGTACAGGGGCAGTGAGATGGCGGGCTGACCGCTGATGTTGGCGCCCGCGGTGAAGGGAGTGAAGCGTCCCGAGCGCGCGAACAGGCCCATGGGATCGTCGGTCTCCGGTCCCACGGTGTCGAGCAGGACGGGAGCCTCGGCCAGGGCGGGGGTGAGGATCGCGTCATAGCTGTCGCCCCAGGCGACGATCGAGCGCGAGAAGATCTGCAGCATCGCCCGTGCCCCGTGGGCCTCCAGGCTGGTCATCTTCTGACACAGCCCGAGCAGGGCCCAGCTCAGCGGCTCGAGATCCTCCTCGGTGGCCTCGCGACCGGTCAGGAGCTGGGCATGCATGACCTGCAACATCACCAGGGGTCCGAACAGCGCGGTGAACTGCTCGAGCAGGCCCGGCACCCGCCAGGGGGGCTCGACCTCCTCGACGTGATGACCCAGGCTCTCGAGCAGACGCCCGGCGTCATGGGTGGCCCGGACGGCCACCGGGTCGACCTCGGCCTCAAGCGGGGAGAAGGTGGTCAGCGCGATGCGCAGGCGTCCCGGATCGCGCAAGGCCGCCTGGGCGAAGGGCTCAGACGGAGGGGGCGCCCAGTTGGCGTCTCCGAGCTCATAGCCGGCCAGGATGTCCAGCGCCATGGCAGTCTCGCCCACCGTACGGGTGAGCACGCCGTCGGTGGCCAGGTCGCTGTCTCCGAGGTCGGGGGCCTGAGAGATGCGGTTGCGCTGGGGCTTGAGGCCGACCAGGCCACAACACGCCGCCGGTATGCGCGTCGAGCCGCCGCCGTCGTTGCCGTGGGCCAGCGCCACCATGCCCGCCGCCAGGGCGGCCGCCGAGCCCCCCGATGAGCCGCCCGAGGTGCGCTTGAGGTCCCAGGGGTTACGGGTTGGCCCGTAGCGGCGTGTGCTCGTCCACGGGAGGATCCCCCACTCGGGGATGGTGGTGGTGCCCACCACGATGGCACCGGCCTCGCGCAGGCGGCGCACCACGCCATGGTCGTAGTCGGCGCGATGGTCACCCATCATGCGCGAGCCGTAGGTGAACAGGCCTCCCGCCACCGGACGGTTGCCCTTGATGGCGATGGGAACTCCGGCCAGCGGACGTTCGTCGCCGGGCGCCACCGCATCGGCCTCGGCCAGGGCCCGGTCGCCGAGCACCTCGACAAAGGCATTGAGGTGAGGATTGAGCTCCTCGATGCGCTCCAGGGACGCCTCCACGAGCTCGCGGGCGGCGACCTCTCCGGAGCGCACGAGCCCAGCCAGCTCGGTCGCGGGTGAGAACAGCAGCTCGGCGGTGGCGGCTTGGGACACGAGGGCTCCTTCTCAAAGAGGCGGGGTGGTGGGCAAGCCTATGGCGCTGGCACATGACTCACAAGCCACGGGGCTCAGCACCCGGGCCCGAGATCCCCCCGGGCGCCGAGCGCCGAGCGCCGAGCGCCGACAGGCTGCCATGCTTTGCGTCGCCCCCGAGTCGCCACCCGAGTCTGAGGAGAAGCCAGCGCATGACCGAAGTCCAGTCCGGCCTCGAGGGCGTCGTCGCCTTTGCCACCACCATCGCCGAGCCCGACCGGGCCGGCGGTGCGCTGCGCTACCGCGGAGTCGACATCGAGGACCTGGTGGGCGCGGTGCCCTACGAGCAGGTGTGGGGTCTGCTGGTCGATGAGTCCTTTGAACCTGGGCTGCCGCCCGCTGAGCCCCACCCGCTCACCGTGCGCTGCGGGGACCCCCGCGTGGACGTGCAGTCGGCGCTGGCCATGCTGGCCCCCGAGTGGGGCTTTGGCCAGCTCATCGACATCTCCGACGAGGAGGCGCGCAACGACCTGGCGCGCTCGTCGGTGATGGCCCTGTCCTTCGTGGCGCAGTCGGCGCGGGGCTCCGGCCAGCCTCCCGTGCCCCAGGCCGAAGTCAACCTCGGACGATCGATCCCCGAGCGCTTTCTCATCCGCTGGCGCGGAGAGGCCAATCCCGACCACATCAAGGCTATCGACGCCTACTGGATCTCGGCGGCTGAGCACGGCATGAACGCCTCGACGTTCACCGCCCGGGTGGTGGCCTCCACTGGAGCCGACTGTCCCGCGGCCCTGTCAGCGGCGGTGGGTGCCCTGTCTGGCCCGCTGCACGGCGGGGCGCCCTCCCGCGTGCTCAAGATGCTCGACGAGGTCGCCGAGCTCGGAGACGCCGAGCGCTGGGTCAAGCAGGCCCTGGATCGAGGCGACCGCCTGATGGGCTTCGGCCACCGCGTCTATCGGGCCGAGGATCCGCGCGCCCGCGTCCTGCGGCGCACCTGCGAGCAGTTGGCCTCACCCCGCTATGAGGTGGCGGTGGCCCTCGAGCAGGCCGCCCTGGCCGAGCTGCACGCGCGCAAGCCCGACCGGGTCCTGGCCACCAACGTCGAGTTCTGGTCGGCGGTGATCCTCGACCTGGCGGCAGTTCCCGCCGACATGTTCACCTCGATGTTCACCTGCGCGCGGGTGGCGGGGTGGTCGGCGCACATCCTCGAGCAGAAGCGCGAGGGGCGGCTCATCCGCCCGACCGCCAACTACGTGGGTGCCGGGCCGCGCTCTCCCGCCGAGGTGGCCTGACCGCGGGCCGGAGATCAACTCCCGCTGCCCCCTCCCCCGCCAGCGCCCAGGGACGGGTCACCCGGCCGAGGACCCCAGAGCTCGGCGCAGCAGTTCGCAGAGCAGGTGCTGATCGGCGACCGCCATCGCCGTCAGGGGGGCGGGCGGTGCCTCCAGGCCCTCGATCAGGCGGGCGCGCAAGCGGATACCCTCGGGAGTGACCTCAAGCATGCGCATACGTCGGTCGTGAGGGGCTGCCCGGCGACAGATGAGGTGACGTTGCTCGAGGGCGTCGGCTAGAGCGGTGACGTTTGAGTTGTCACAATTAAGCGTCCGGGCCAGCTCCCGCATGGGCAGAGGGTCCCCGGGGCGCAAGCGCCGCAGCGCCATGGCCTGGCCGGGCGACAGCTCGAGCTCGGCGGCGACCTCTATCAGTCGGGCGCGATGGGCGCGGGCCAGCTCCTCGACCATGCGCCACGCCTCGACGGCCGGGCCCGTGACCTCCCATGTCGAGATGGCGCCCATGCCCGAGATGGTACTTGCCGTGCTCAACCATGGAACGATGCAACTAACCGGCAATCGCCGGCAATCGTGATTTGGGTTTGGGTCATCACCAACCAGCCACTTGCTGACGAATCGAAGTTAGAGTGCTTGGGATGCGCGCGCCGCGCCACCTCGTCGCCGCGCTGGCCCAGCCGACCGTGCTCGCCGTGCTGGCGATCCTGCCCGGCCTTGCCGTGTGCGCTCCGGGAGCAGCCCGTGGACAATCACTGTTTGCGCCCGATGCCGGTGGTGTGCGGCCGGGGCCTTCTCTGCTCTATGCCCCGCCCGCGCGGGCACCGGAGCTGGGTAACGCCTCCCCGTTCTCGGCGGCGCCGTTGCTGGTCTCGGGCACGGACGCCTACCGCGGGGGCGAGTATGTGTATCAGGACTACCTGTTTGACGATCATGGCGCTGACACCGTGCCCGGTCCTGGCAGCTCGCTGTCGAGCGTGAGCGGCCCACCGCTCTTCTCGCCCTTCGCCGGCGACGTGCTCTACCCGACCGATCGCCGCTACGCCGGCAACGCGGCCGATCTCGTCGAATTCCGCATCCGGCCCACCGCGAATGCGATCGAGTACCGCGTGACCCTCAACGCGGTCACCGCGGCCAACGCAGCGGTGGTGGGCATTGGCATCGACACTCAGCGTCGCGGGGGCGCACCGGTGGCCTGGCCGTTTGGCGCCGGTCTGAGCACGCCGGGTCTGGGCGCATTCATCACTGCCTGGGGCACCGGCGGTGCAGTCACCCGCTTCTCTTCCGGGGTTAGCACCCCGCTGCCCAGCGGGGCGGTGCGGATGGACGTGGCCAACCACCAGATGACGATCACGGTACCGCGCAGCATGCTCGACCCGGGGAGGGCCATCTGGCGCTACGTCGCCGGCACCGGGCTCTGGAACGGTCATGGCTGGATGCCGGTCGTGGCGGGTACGACGGCGCGGGCCGAGCAGCCAGTGTCGGGCAACCCGGCGCGGGGCGCAGCTGCCGTGTTCAACCTCGCCTTTCGCTTCCGCGAGCCTCAGGGAACGCTGACGGGCACCTCGGTGGTGGGCAGGCCGACGTACACCACCTCGCCGGGGACGGGCAGTTGGTTTGAGGACGGACAGGCCCGGGAGCTGGGCGACGCCACCACCGGCGGTGACTATGCCGATGTCGATTTCGGCGCCCTGGCCGCGGGCGCCAACCGCTTCGTGCACCCGCCAGGACGCACGCAGGCACGCATCTACGCCTCCGGGCTGCCGATCCCCCAGGGAGTGGATCATTCCGGAGCCTTCCCCGAGTACGGCGGGCGCCTGCAGCCCTATCTGCTCACGTTGCCGCCCGGCTATGACGCCAGCCGTCCCTCGGCCCTGACGTTCGCCCTGCATCCGTCGCTGGGCGGCTACACCGTCTTCAGCGTGTTCCTGCCCAATTGGGGGACTGAGCTTGGTGACCAGCGCCACTCGATTCTGGTCAGCACGCTCGGACGCGGAATCAACGGCCCCGACCCCAACAGCGGGGAATTCACGGGCGCGGCCGAGGCCGACTTCTTTGAGGTGTGGGCTGACGTGGCCCGCAACTTCGCCCTGGATCCGTCGCGTACCACGCTGACGGGATACTCCCTGGGGGGCTACGCCGACTACGGCTTGGCCGAGGAGTACCCCGACCTGTTTGCCAACGTCTTCTCGGTGGTGGGCGCGCCTCCCAGCAACGGACGTAACACCCAGCTCCTGGGCAACCTACGCTGGGTCCCCATCCTGACCTGGAATCAGGTCGACGACGCCGAGGTCAGCTACGACCAGCCCAGCGCGACACAGGCCGAGCTGCAGCGCCGGGGTTACCGCCACGAGGCCTGGAGCTTCCCGGCCGGCGGACACCTGGGCCCCGCTCAGCGAGACGACTGGCAGCCGGCGGTGCCCCGACTCGAACACGCGCTCGTGGCACGCGACCCGGCCCGCATCGACTACGGGTTCTACCCGTCCCTGGACGCCGCCGCCCTGAAGCTCGTCCACGATCACGTCTACTGGCTCTCGGGATTGCGCATCGCCGATCGCGCCAGCCCGTCGCCCGAGCTGGCCCGGGGCGACATCAGCGCCCGTAGCCTGGCCTTCGGCCAGGGCGATCCGCTCGTCAGCAACTACACGACGACGGCGAGCGCTGGGGGGATGGACGCCCTGGTTCAGGGCACGCGCTGGAACGGCTTCGTGCCGCTTGCACCGAGAAACGAGCTCGACCTCGGACTGGCCGATGTCGCGGCGGCAACGGTGGCTGGGCCACGGGCCCGGCTGGACGGCCGGCGCCTCCTGACGCTGCGGCTGAGCAGCGATCACTCCGCGCGCGTTCGCGTGGAGCTGTCTCTGCCCGCTCGCGTGGCCACGCGCGTCGAGGGACCTGCCGGTGCGGCCATTGCCCCCGACGTCAAGGGCGTCTCGCTCACCGTACCCGCTGGCCAGAGCCGCTTCCAGGTCATCCCCGAGGGGTTGGCACCATGCACCAGCCGGCGGCGCGTAACCATCCACCTGGCCCTCGGTGCAAGCGAGCGTGTGAGGGGACCGGTGCGGGTGAGCGTCGACGGCCATCGCGCAGGCGCACGCCGACGAGGACACGCCGTGCTCGTCACTCTCACGGGCCGTCCCCGCGGCACCTTCACGGTACGGATCCGCGCGCGCACGTCCACCGGGCACACCATCCACCTCCTGCGCCACTACCGCACCTGCCGGCCCCGCAACCGGCGTGGATAGCCCCGAGTCGACGACCAGGGCCCGCGTCGGAGGGGTTTGGCGATGGGCAGGGCGATCAGTTCCCGTTACAAGTTCGTCGCTGGATCGTCGTCAGTCTCGCCGAGCTGCGCCTGAGCGCGGCATCGGCGTAGGCGGCGATAGCGGCGCTGCCAGAAAGCCAGCGCCGCGCGCTTATGCTGACCGCGGTCGAAGGCCGCAGCGGGCGCGACGCCGCATTCGAAATGGGTATCAGCGAGAGCGCGATGCGCCAAGTCGTCTACCGAGCACGGTCCGGCGTGCGCGGCGCGGTCACTGCGGTCACCGCGGTCATCCCGCTCCCGTGTCACCCGGCTGGTCGCAGCATCAAGCGTACCGCCGGCTGCCACCGCGGTCAGTCTCGGTGCCGCCGGCGGCGGAGCAGCCACCGTCGTCAAGATCATCGGCGTCGCCGGCGTGGCCGCCGCGACCCTAAGAGCGCCCCATGCCCTCCAAGGACACCACCACCCGCGAAGCCACACCTGGATAGCTCCCACCAGCCAAGCGGCGACGACCACCTTTGAACGCGGCGCCCGTGCCGCCCGGTTCGGAGTCCAGCAGCTCTCAGTCGACCAGCAGCCGACGCCAGCCACAAGCACCCACTGCCCGGCATGCTGGCGAGCAGCATCAAACCGGCCGCCAGAGCGGCTCGTCAGCTTATGGCCAGAGCGGCTCGTCAGCTTATGGCCAGAGCGGCTCGTCAGCTTATGGCCAGAGCGGCTCGTCAGCTGGTGGCCAGAGCGGCTCGTCAGCTGGCAGCCAGAGCGACTCCCCGCAACAAGGCTCCGGCAACAACACGGGCCTTGAGCCAGGGTCTCAACGTGCGGCGGGCCACGCTGGCAATCAACAATCCGGAACACAGCAACGGCGCACGGTCACCGCTCCACCGACACGAGCAACGGATCCCAGGCCCAGCAGAGCGGCCAAGGCAACGCCGGGACTCCAGCAGGCCAGTCCGGCGCAGACCTGTCGCCTGCACTCCGTAGCGGCCAATCCGGCAACGGAAACTAACAGGAGGAGGGCCCGGCATGTACCACGCGCCGGGCCCTCCCCTGACTGCAACGACAACGGCGCGACCGACTCGCGGTCGCTCCTTGAGTCCTTACATCATCCCGCTCATGTCGGGCATGCCGCCGCCGCCACCGCCGCCGCCCTCGTTGGTCTCGGGGACCTCGGCGACGATCGCCTCGGTGGTGAGGATGTTCTTGGCGATCGACGCGGCGTTCTGCAGCGCCGAGCGCGTGACCATGGCCGGGTCGATGACGCCGGCGGCCACGAGGTCGACGACCTCGTTGGTGGCGGCGTTGAGGCCGTGACCCTTCTTGGCCTTGCGCACGTCGTTGACCACCACCGAGCCCTCGAGCCCGGCGTTCTCGGCGATCTGACGCAGCGGCTCCTCGAGGGCACGCAGGACGATGCGAGCGCCGGTGCGCTCGTCGTCATCCTCGATGAGGTCGACCTTGATCGAGGCGGCCGCCTGCAGCAGCGCGACTCCACCACCAGGCACGATGCCCTCCTCCAGGGCGGCCCGGGTGGCCTGCAGCGCGTCCTCGACGCGGTGCTTCTTCTCCTTCATCTCGGTCTCGGTGGCCGCGCCGACCTTGACCACCGCCACCCCGCCGGAGAGCTTGGCCAGGCGCTCCTGGAGCTTCTCGCGGTCAAAGTCTGAGTCGGTGTTCTCGATCTCGGACTTGATCTGGTTAATGCGGCCCTTGATCGCCTCGGCTTCACCGGCACCATCGACGATGGTGGTGGTGTCCTTGGCGACGACCACGCGACGGGCGCGCCCGAGCTGGGACACCTGGGTGTTCTCCAGCTTGAGGCCCATCTCCTCGGTGATCACCTCACCGTTGGTGAGGATGGCGATGTCCTCGAGCATCCGCTTGCGGCGATCACCGAAGCCGGGGGCCTTGACCGCCACGCCGGTGAACGTCCCGCGCAGCTTGTTGACCACCAGGGTGGCCAGGGACTCGCCCTCGACGTCCTCGGCGATGATGAGCAGCGACTTGCCCGACTGGATGACCGCTTCGAGCACCGGCAGCACGTCGCGCACCGAGCCGATCTTCTGGTTGGCGATGAGGATGTAGGGGTCCTCCAGGGTCGCCTCCATACGGTCCTGGTCGGTGACCATGTAGGGCGAGATGTAGCCCTTGTCGAACTGCATGCCCTCGGTGAACTCGAGGTCCATGCCGAACGTCTGGCCCTCCTCGACGTTGACCACCCCGTCCTTGCCGACCTTCTCGATGGCGTCGGCGATGACGTCGCCGATGTCTTCGTCGCCGGCGGAGATGGTGGCCACACGGGCGATCTGATCCTTGCCCGAGACCTCCTTGGACTGCGAGCCGATGTTGGTGACGACCTGGTCGACGGCCGCCTCGATGCCACGCTTGAGCGCCAGCGGGTTGGCGCCGGCGGCCACGTTCTTCAGCCCCTGACGCACGATCGCCTGGGCCAGCACGGTGGCGGTGGTGGTGCCGTCGCCGGCGACGTCGTTGGTGGCGGTGGCCACCTCACGCACGAGCTGGGCACCCTGGTTCTGAAAGACGTCTTCGACCTCGATCTCACGGGCGATGGTCACGCCGTCGTTGGTGATGGTCGGAGCGCCGAACTTCTTGTCGAGGACGACGTAGCGACCCTTGGGGCCGAGCGTCACCTTGACGGCGTTGGCCACCGCGTCCACACCCGCCTCGAGGGCGTTGCGCGCGTCGGTGCTGTACTTGAGTTCCTTGTGAGCCATTGAATTCTCCTGAGTTCTTCTCGGGGCGCTCTAGCCCCGCGTCTGGGAAGCGGCGGACGGTCCGGCCGGTGCTGACTAGCCCTCGACCTTGGCCAGGACGTCGGACTCGCGCAGGACGAGCAGCTCCTCGCCGTCGACCTTGATCTCGGTGCCGCCGTACTTGCTGTAGAGGACCTCGTCGCCCTCGGCGACGTCGAGCGGGATGCGCTTGCCGTCGTCATCGAGCTTGCCCTCGCCGACGGCGAGAACCTTGCCCTTCTGGGGCTTTTCCTTGGCGGTGTCGGGGAGGACGATGCCACTGGTGGTGGTCTCCTCCTCCTCGATCGCCCTGACGATCAGCCGATCGCCCAGGGGCTTTAGCTTCATTTGACAACCTCCACTGAAAGGGGCATAACCTGCCTGGCGGGGAGCTTCTTGGCACTCTCAGAGGGAGAGTGCCAATCCCCGGGCGCCAACTATAGCGCGCCGCTCGAAGCGGGGTCAAGTCGTTGGCACTCTTCACGGGAAAGTGCCAAGGAGGCCGACCTGAACTTCTTCTCAGGGGCCGCTAACCGCGGCCAGAGGGGTCGCTTTTTCAGTTCTGGGCGCCGCCGAAGCCCTTCATGGCCTCGGTCATGCCCGACGGCTTGTCGAGGATCTGAGAGAAGCGCACCATGGTCACCGTGTCCTCCATGGTCACCGACCGGCCGTAGATCTGCTCCAGGAAGTGCAGCAGCTCCTCGTGGCGGCGAAACTCGGGATTGTCGTGCTCGATGTCACGCGGGGAGAGCTCCCGGATGCGTGTGCACGCCACCTCGTCGATGACCGCCTCGAAGATCCGCTCCCGAGGGGAGTGCTGATAGCCGATGGTGACGAGCACCAACTGATTCTTGCGGTACTTGTGGCGCTTGTCGCCCAGGCGGATGGTGGCCGTCTTTCGCCCCCGCTTGAGCTGGTCGGCAAAGATGGTGGAGTAGAAGTTCAGTACCTGCACGAGAACAGAGCAGGCTACTGATCCGCCGAAGATCTCGACAGGGCGCGCTGAGCCATCTCACGCTCGCCCTTGTAGGTGAGGGCCCGCACCGCCTCGGTCAGAGGCATCCAGCGGGCCTCCTCGATCTCCTCGTCATGGTCGGCCGGGTCACCCGAGACATAGCTGAACTCATAGAAGCTCACCACCTTGGCCACCCTTGAGCCCTCGCGCTGATACCAGTAGCGCACGTCACCGAGCTTCTCCACGAGCTCGGCGACCACGCCGGCCTCCTCGCGCACCTCCCGGGCGGCCGCCTGCACGGGGGTCTCGCCCGGATCGACGTGGCCCTTGGGCAGGGCGAGCACCGAGCGCCCGTCGGCGGCGCGACGACACGGCACCACCACCACCACCTCCTCGCGGCGCAGGACCACTCCCCCGGCCGAGACCTCGCGCTTGGGAGCGGGGCGCCCGGCCGGCCTAGAAGACATAGCCCTGCAGGGCGCGGGCGTCGTGGACGATCAGGCGTCCCCGTCCCTGGGTGATGACGCCGGCGCGCTCGAGCACAGCCAGGAAGCGGCTGGCCGACTCCCGCGAGGAGCCGGCGAGCTTGGCCACGTCTGACTGGGTGGCGGTGATCAGGACCTCGCCGTCGGGCGCTCCCTCCCCGCGCGCCTGCTCGACGAGCTGATCCAGGACGGTGGCCACCCGACTCTGGACGGTCTGAAAGGACTGACGCGACAGGCGCTCGTTGGTCTCGCGCAGCCGCCGGCCGAGGGCGATGATGAGCTTGATGGCGATCTGGCCGTGCCGGGCGAGCAGGCGGCGCATATCGGGGCCCAGCACAGCGATCGCCTCTGTTTCCTCCAGCGCCTCCACGGTGGCCGAGCGACGCTCGTCGTCGAACATGGCCAGCTCGCCGAAGATGTCGCCCGGGCCGAAGTGGGCCAGCGTGATCGTGCGCCCGTCCTGATGGGCGCGGATGGCGCGGGCTCGCCCGCTACGCACGACGTAGCAGGTGTCGGACGCATCGCCCTCGCGAAACACCACCTGGCCGGCCTCAAAGCGCCGGGGGACCGCGAGGTCGGCCACCTGGCGCAGATCCTCGCCCGATAGAGCCTCAAACGCGGGCACCCGGGACAGCAGCTCGACGGTCTCCTGAGTGGTCGCCCCGGGCATGGGGTCGATTATCCCACGGGCACTGCCCCCGCCGTGGCAACCGGGCGGGGAGCTCCGGGCGCGTCGTGGCACTCGACCCAACCTGCTCCGGCGCTATCTTCAGCGGGTGCCCATCTTCCGCCTGCGTGGACTTCTCCTGGCCGCCCTGCTCACCGCGGGCCTGTCGGTGGCCGGCCCCGCCGCCGGCGCCGTCCACACCGCGCCACCCTCGCGCCTGCTGTGGGCGACCATCGATATCTGCCACCCCGCCAGCCATCCCCGGACCATTGGCATCCGCGGCTCGATGCCGGGGACCGGACGCTCCGACGAGGTCATGCTCATGCGCTTTCGCGTCCAGTACCTCGATCGGGCCACCCACACCTGGCGCTACGTCTCCCAGGGTGCCGACTCGGGCTACGTCTCGGTGGGAAGCGCGACCTACCGGGAGCGCCAGTCGGGCTACAGCTTCCCCTTCGCCTCTCCCCCGCGGGGGGGGACCTACACGGTGCGCGGGGTGGTGGCCTTCCAGTGGCGCCGCCACGGCCGGGTGGTCCGCCACGCTGTCGAGCACAGCAGCAAGGGCCACCACGTGACCACCGGCGCCGACCCGCCGGGCTACAGCGCCGCGACCTGCGCCGTCGGTGCCGGTTAGCGCCGGGTGAACAGGCGGGGATCGTTGGTGATGATGCCGGTCACCCCCATGGCCTCCAGACGCTCGATCCGGCGCGCCTCGTCCACCGTCCACACGTAGAGCTCACCGCCCGCGGAGTGGACGGCGCTGACCAGCGCCGGGGTGACCAGACGCCAGTGGGCCATGAGCGCGTCGCAACGCCCAGCACGGATGGCGGCCCGGGCCCGCCGGGGAAGCAGGGCCCGATAGG
>JAABUU010004288.1_pt1 | contig 16975 bp, 17 predicted proteins | sample 5559301 | NCBI WGS metagenome assembly JAABUU01 (sample SAMN10711884, study PRJNA513360) | rock metagenome | isolation source: Antarctica rocks | place: Antarctica: Victoria Land, Richard Nunatak white | reverse complement strand
CGGGCACGTGTACGCGCCAGATGAGCCAGGGGATGATGAAGTAGCGGGGTTCGACGAGCGGGGCGGTGATCAGGGAGAGGGTGGTGGTGAGGAGGTAGATTAGGACGAAGCTGGTTCTGTTGCTTTGGTCTTCTGGGTTGCGCGGGTGGGTGGGTTTTGGTGAGGTTGTTTGCCTTTTTGCGTTGTGCTTGTTGCCGGTGCTCTTTGCTTTGCTCGGGGTTTGGTTTGGCGATACTGGGGAGGCATTTCCGTCCCTATCTGATATGCCTCCCAGAGCTTGTATTGCACCCCACGCGCAAAGGAAGTAGACTGGGACGGCGAGGTATTTGATTGATGGGTGACGGAGGAGGATGCGGAAGATGTAGAAGACGTAGTGCCGGTTGTCGGCCAGGGTAAATGGGTGAACGATGGTGTTGTAGTGGACCGTGAGGCTCATGAGGCCTAATGCGACAATGGACACAATCGGTCGAGGTAGTCTATGTCTAATTGATCCGAAGCGTAAGAAGCTCGGTAGGAGAGATTGAGGAACGACGGAGTTGAGTAGATACGGGTATATAAGGGGAAATGAGAAAAACATGAAGTTCGGCCAGATGTAGAGCATCTGCGGTAGGTGGATTGATACTGTGTGGAACTCTTTGTGTCCTTGAAAGGGGTTAGCTAATGTTTGAGATGGGAGTGCGTTCATCCTCTTACCTAGCACCACTCCACCGTTCCAAAGTACGAAGCCTCCAAACGCCGTTAGAAGGAATATATATGGAATGAGGAAAGCAAGCACGACGTTTAAATTAGCTGCGGTCCCGACCGTGAGGGAGATAGCTGTCTTGAGGTAGTCTGCCGTTGAGGACTGAGTCAGACACGAGCTACGATGGAGATGTAGCGGAAGCTTACCCTCAATACATGCCTCTCTTACTAGAGGATCATAGATCATCCCATGATACCAGCCTCCTCTGATTAGGCCAGAAAACGAGGTATCCTCACCCTCCCAACTGGTGGTACCGTTGGGCTTTACAACCCTGATGATCTCTAGACCTGCGAGAAAGATAGCTACCCAAAAGATATTGGTTTGTCTGAAAAGTAAGGCGTAAAGTCCCAGTGCACAAAGTTCGATATCAATCAACCATGGTTTCTGTGCAAAGTACCCTGCTCGGAAACAAGCTTGAAACCAGGAGGCCGGGTCATTGCTCTCATGAACGACGCCCTGCGCCTCTCGAGGAGCATCTATTTTCTGACGCCGCTGTAGAAACACGATATAGGTTGCAAGTACACAACTGGCTGACAGAACATCCGTGTAGTACAACACCGAGAAAAAGAACAGTGGCGGGAAAAGACAGATGTTCAAGACCGTATGGTTGATATCCCTTAAGAATATGCTACTCGAATAATCTCCATCTTCGGTCCTTTTATCTAGCTGGGTCTTTCTGTCGGGAGAAGGCTGACACCAACGCAACTGGAGGAGCCTGCGAACCTGATACGGGACCACCAGACAGAAGAGTACAGCGTTGAGTACGCGTAGTGCTTGAGCAACAAGGGGAAAATTCCGCCCAAATTGAAGAACAGAGAGGAAGACGTAGGAAATCAGATATCTCGCCCGAGGTTAGCTACAATGCCCTCGAACTCCTTGACAAGGGGATATTCACAAGCCTGGAGGAGTGGTGATTTTTGGGTCCCACACATCCCATTGGTGTTTCCAATATGTCTGGGCTTGACGGACGTGAAAGACTTCATCCTGTAAATACTTATAAGTCAATGCGTATCACAAACTCCTAGAAAGGGTGGGCTTACCAGATAGGGTTCCGGCAGTATTGAGTTTACTTTGGCAAGCCAGAGAGATGCAATGATAATCAGAAAGCCATGCGCAGCGATCGAGCTCAAATGGAAGAAATCTGCTCCATTTTGAGCAGCTTTGACCATACCTGTAGTCTCTGTTGTGATAAAAAGCTGAGAGCACAGCGGTCGTAGTGGATGGTTTAGCTCGCCGTCGCCTACGGCAGACCATAACACATATCATGCAAACTGAAATACAACAACTCAAGAAATCATATGCAGTCATAGAACACATGAAATAGTACCAGGTAGTCATAAGCTCATAATTATTTGTTTAGCTCATAATAGGAAGACAATCAATGCAGACCTTAATATGCTCATACTGATATGAAGCTCTCCTACATGTACACACAGCCCTAGACCCAAATTCAACTTAGCCCGCCAAAGCACGTGAACACGCGCTTCTCTCCCTACCATCCTCATCCACCACGAAACAAAGCCTCAACACGGACTCGAAAGCATGGCCCTCCCGCTACCACCGGGCCTCGTTCCCGCCGAGGTCGTCTTCCTCTGCGAGATGGAACTCGTAACGGTCGTGCCACGACAACGGCTCGAAAGACTCGAACTGCTAGGAGTGAGTCGACCCCACGTATCCCAACACCACCGCAATCTCCACCCTTGAGTATATGTACGTCCCTCCATCTCCTTCACACTCAATCAGTCCGAATCGCTCCATCAATCAGGTACACTAAAGCTAAAAGACTCTCATCGTAGGGCCCAACCACCCCCCTCCAACCCCCCCACCGCACCGCCCTTCCCCTCTGGCTCGCCCTCCTGCTGAAACGCCAACGACGCGCCAACATCGTCCCTCCACCCTGGCTGCATCCGTCCTCGCTGGAAGCGATCCTCGGCGCCGAGACGGAGTCGAAGGCCTTCTCGGCGCCGCCGCCTCTTCCCCACACTTCCTCCTCGAGACTGGGGTCGATTGCCATGACGACGAGTCCCCCATTCCTCCTGTCCTCGACGGCAGATGCGCCGGCCGACGCGCTGCCGTACCACTGGTTGGAGATGGGCGAGATCTTGCTGGACGCGGCGGGTGACGACTTGGTGGATGCGGATGCGGTGAGGAGGTTGTTGAGGGATTTGAGGGAGGTGCGGATGGCGAAGATGCGGGCTGGCGTGGGGGAGTTGGAGGGTGGTGGCGGGATAAGCTTGTTGGGGGTTGGGGCTATGGAGGTCGCGGAGGGGCGGGCGTTTATTGGAGGGGTTATTGATGGATTGAGGTATGTGGTTGGTGTGTTTTCATCTTGTGGAGGTTTTTGGAGAGCATTAGGAGGAAATCTGTTGGGGGCTTCGAGCTGATGCAGGTATTGCGGTGATTGTAGGAAAACTGGGGCGTCGAAGGAGCAGGCGAGGAGGGAGAGGGAGGCCGAGGAGAGGGAGAATGGGTTTGGGCGAGGGGTGGATGAGGATGAGGATGAGATGGATGTATGAGGCTGATGGCAAGGAAGTCGTGAGAGGCACGATTACGTATGGCGAGGTGGCTGTATCCTACGCTCGAATACCCTTAACACCGCCATGTGATGATGAGGATCTCAGGATCTCAAATCCCCGAAGTGGACTTAATCAAGCCCTGACCCGGTTCGGTTCTACGGGATGCCTTGAACAATATTTGCACCGCTGGACGGACTGGCCAGGAGTATGGCCACGCTCGAGTATCGTGCGGATTCCACCATCATTTCGTTTGCTTGTCTCTTATTGGGAGTGTATCATGCGACTCATGACGACAGTACCTGCGGCAATAGTCCCGACACAACCACATGTCGCATGCACATGCTCTGGTCTCTACATGTCGAAACGCGGGACCTAGTGGTGTATACACAATTTTTCTTGATCTGTAAACTGTGTGCCTCCCTTCTCAAATAACCTCAGCTCTGTACTGCACGATCTATACCAGGTCCTGCCGACAAGCCGGGAGGACGCCATATAGATATATACCACGACCCTTTCTGTGTCTGCGTTGATAATCGCCTCTCTCCCGTTATCACCCTTATACGCCATAGCATTCCAATGTTGACCACCTGCCTTCCAACCCATACTAATCTCACCAATATCAAGACCCCTGACGATCCTTCTCCTCCAATTTCCTCCTCGCCGCCAGAATCATCTCTTCCCTCCTCCGCTGCAGAAGTGATTGCCGCTCACTCTTGTTCTGCGACCACCCCTTCGCCGCGGCGGCTTTCGGCGCGGCGTCTGTACTTGTTGTGGAGGAGGAGGGAGCCTCCGCGGGCGTTGATGACGCCGATAGTTTTGAGGCGAGGTTATAGCGGGTAATGAGGTCAGGATGAATAGATTTTGGCGGGCTGGACGCCGAGGCCGAGGTGGCTGTGGCACCCGGTGGTGGTTGGGGCTGGAAGGACGGGGGTGGCTAGGACGACGAAGACGAAATTGTCAGCATATCCCTATAGGCATCCAGTCACAGTAATTCTCTGTCCGCTGCGTTGTTCGCCACTCTGCAGACCCCCTCCCTTTCTCCCTTTCCTTTTCTCCAATCCAACCCCAGTAAGCCAAGGAGAACTCGGGGCCACTCACGACTTCCAACCCCCGCCCACTCAGAATCCGCTCCGTCGTGGCGGCCGGACTGCCCCCATTACGCTGCAGATCCCACTGGATCTCCCTCCGGCCGATCTGCGGGAACATCTGTGAAATCTGCTCGACATGGCGGGGGTCGGCGCGCCGGCCGGCGTTACGACTGTCTCGGGGTCGGGAGGCGTCGTTGGCGTTGGTGGAGGAGGATGAGGGCTTGGAGAAGAACCAGCGGAAGATAAGGAAGCCGACGAGGAGGACCGCAACGAGTTGTGGGATGTTGAGCGTTTGCTCGGCCATGGATGGGGACAGATCAGGTGATCTGGTTGGTGGATGGATGGGAGAGGTGAGGAGTGAGAGGCTGGCACTTGATCGTTCCTTAGCTTAGAGGGCGCTCTGGAGGGGTGTGCGATGATGCCGTGATTTGTGATTGACGTCGTACGTTAGGGTAAGAATATTTCTTTGTTTTTCGAGATATAGAGTGGGCTGAGAATTATGCCAAGCGACGTCAGGATAGATGTCGTAGTTTACCAAAGTTTCCCGATACATAAGCCAAGCTATGTATGCAGGCCTCACGCATTATATCAACGAAACTATGGGAATTCCCTAATAGTATCCAAAAACGCCATAAACGCCGTCCCCAAATGATACCCTATCTACACCGGAGCGCCTCATGACCACCTTTACTCTCCACCTTTACGCCGTCCTAGACTGCCGTCAGGAGATCCAGCCAAGATCGTCACCGCAGATCAGCCGGAGTCAGAGCTTGTACAACACTTGTTCCCTCGGTGAACCGAGTCCTGAAGATCCTGTTCGCGTTCTGGAACATGCCATCCTTCAAACTGACGACGATGAATTGGGAACCCTTGAACCTTGTTTTGATCAACCTCCCAATATTCTGCGTGTGCGAGAGATCCAATGCGGCATCCACCTCGTCCAGGATGTACATCGGCGCCGGTTTGAATTGAAGTAGGGCCATTATGAGTGAGAGCGCTATAAGTGACCTATCCAGCAGGTCAGAGCATGATCACAAATCCAGATTCGATACATGGTATATACCTTTGCCCACCGCTCAACTCCGTCAAGCTCTGTTTCCAGACCTTGCCCAGGCTTACCTTGACCTCCAAGCCGTCCGAGATGGTCTTACCTTCGGGCGGATCGAGCTTAGCAAAGCTGCCGGGCAAAAGCATCGCGAAGATCTGACCAAAGTCTCCGTTCACCTTGGTCCATGTTTTGTGGAGTGCCTCTTTCTTGTACTCATCAAGAGTGGAGATTGTCTCTTCGATTTTCCGCTTGTCCCGAATGACGGTCCTCATCATGTTCTTCAAGGCTACTTCCTTCTTTTCCACGTTGTCGATCATGTTCATGACTTTAGGGTTGATCTTTTTCTTCATCCCTTGGAAGCGGTCCGTGAGATTTCGAAGGTTAGACTTGCATTCGGCAATGTTCTGACCCTTGAGGTCATAAGGGCTGTTTGCACGGCCGAAACCGTCTCGTTCGTCTGCGATCCATTCGTGCTCTTTCTCCATGCTAAAGACTGTCTGCTCGGCAGTTTGCTGCTCCTTGTGGAATTTGTCAATCTGGTGCCCAAGCTTCTGCATCTCAAGACTCTCTTCGGTTATCCTAGAGGCTTTCGACCTTGACGCGTCCTCCAACGCGCGAAGCTCCTCGTCGAAACCAGACAGCTTTGTTCTCTCGTCATTCAGATGTGCTTGTGCCAGGTCATGAGCGTCCTATGCTCGATCAGCACTCGCCTTCCCTGAGAATATGCAAAACCTTTACCTTAGCCCTAACTTGCTCTTGCATCAATCCCTCAATCTCTTCTTGCTGAGTCTTCAACGTCAAATCTACCTCTACCAATTGTTCTTGGCCAGCGGCTAGATCTCCTCCAGCCTGTTCAGATTCTAGCCTAGCACCTTGGAGCTCTTTCTGCATCAGCTTCACTGACGCCGAACTCTTGCCTAAACTTTTCTTCAAGGTCTCGAGACTGGTTTGTAGCTCGACCAGCTTTCCGTCTTTATTACTACTAAACTCCTTCATGTCCCGCTCAATTCGCTGGACTTCCTTGGAGGCTTCAATTTGGCGTGATTTGGCACCCTGGATAGCCTCTTTCAGCTCCACGATATTGTGCTTCATCTCCTCCACCGCTTGGATAATCTAGTGCCGTTATCAGCTATGCTCAGGTAAAAAGGTACATTTGAATCGTCACTTACGGATGACGAAGAATTACCACTAATTTGGTCCTCGGTCAGCTTGACCTCATGCGCTTTGAGATCTAACTCTTGCTTCGTCTTCCGTGTAGAGTCAAGTCTCTTCTTCTCCCTTGCCATCAAAGCCTGCAGATTTTGCAGCGCCGCTTCTTGACTTGCCAACTCTTTATTGATCTCGTTGAGCTTTTGCAGGGTTACCAGTACACCGCTCGACGTGGGCGAACTGCCTCCGGACAACGTGCCAGACGGATCGTAAACATCGCCCTCGAGCGTAACACTCTTCATCCGGACCGCTGGATCAAATGTCACGCGTTTCGCCGTCTCCGCATCCTCGCATACCAGCGTCGAGCCGAAAACGTAGTCCATAGCTGCAGACACTTCGTGGTCGTAGCCGATCAATGATAAGGCAAGGTTGACCTTGCCTGGGGCGAGTTTTTGTGCAGCGCCAATTTTCTCTACTGAAGCTTTGAAAGCCGCAATCTTGTTCAGCGGAATGATCGTGACTCTTTTCCTGAGCTTTCCGTGCTGCAGAAGCTGGCTACCTGTTTCTGCCGAGTCCACCACAACGTTGTACAATCTGCCTCCAGCACATATCTCGAGCGCGGTTCCTGCTCTGGTCTGCTCCTTATCCAGAGTGAAAAGCTGCGCTACGAGCCCCTTCACCCTTGATCGATCGAAGCCCAGGGTAGGATCAGTGTAACTGAAGTCGATACTCGCAACCTTCCGCTTCATTCCATCGGCTTGCTCGCGAAGATTCCGGATTTGCTGTTGTAGTGACGCTTCCTGTCGGTACATCTCCTCTTCTTTCCCCGCCTCGAAGCCAAGCTTACTGAGTTCGGTCTCGAGCTTTTTCGCCTGTGTACGGAGGTTTTCAAGATCCTTCAGCAGTCCGGAGTTTTGCTCTTTCGCCTTCTTTGCCCTTGGCTCTTCTTCTTTGATGCGCTTTTCGAGATGAGAAATCTTAAGCTTAGCCTGCTCCTGCTCCGTTGACGCAGCGCTCGCTCGATTGCGAGCATCCTGTAGCTGGCCTTGATAGCCACTTTCCTGTCCTTCTTTGGATGCCACCCCGGTCTGGAGTGTCTGGAGTAGCTCTTCCTTCTTATCAAACTCTGCGGCTTGCTTGTCCAGCTCAGCCTTTGCGGTATCATACTGTGCCTGTAGCTTCTCATACACCTTTGCTTTCTCCTTGAGCTGCGATTCTAGATCGGTGACATTCTTCTGTACGCTCTCTCGCTTCTCCCGTTCGCCGGTCAAGCTACCTTGCTTGAGGTCAAGTACCGTGTTAAGCCGAACGATCTCATGCGACTGTGTTTTCACCTCATCTTCGAGCGCTTGGAACTTCCCTCCTTTCCGAAGTTCCTTGTCCCTGGCCGCTCTCACGCTCGTGACGTCTTCTTCCAAGTGTGAAATCTCAGTCTTAAGCCTCGCTATTGACTCTTCCAACTCGGATGCCCTTTGCTTCTTCGCCTCCAAGTCGCTCGCCGACTGCTTCAGCTTCTCTTTGTTCTTCAAGTAATCATGCGCCACCACGAGTCTCGTTAGCCTCTCCAGATCACTCTGCGTTTGTTGGAAGTCTAAGAACACCCTTTTCTCTGTCCGTAGCTTCTCCAGCTTCGGCTCGATCTCTTCCTTCAGCAACTCCGTAATCTCCTGCACCTTCATCTCCTTCTTCGCCATCGTCTTGAACGCCTTGTCCCTCCTATCCTCGAACATGCGCGTTCCCGCTGCTTCCTCGATCATCGCCAGGATCTCGACGGCCTTCATGTTGAGGACCTTGGTGATACGACCTTGCATAATGAGAAAGTTTGGGTTGTTGATGTTCAGCTGAACAGACTGGAATAGATTTTGCACCGTCTGTTGCTGCGCGCGGTGGCCATTGATGAGATATTTACTCGTTCCGCCGAGTACAATCTGCCTGGTCACTGAGATCTGCGCGTATTCCTCGAAGCCAATTGGGGACTTTTTCTTGTCCCGATTGTCGAACACGATGGTGACACTGGCTTTCGTTACTCCTGCTTGACCGCGCTTGTAAATTAGGTCCTAAGATGCATCCTCCAGTCAATTGGAGCCACATCAGAGACGTCGTGAGTACAGGCGCATACCTGAAGGTTTTGCGCCCGGACGGTGCTCATATTCGTGATGCCGAGAACGAAACATATTGAATCGAGGATATTGGATTTCCCGCTGCCGTTTAAACCGGTGATTGAGTTGAAGCTTTCGTCCCTGCTTGTAGGTTAGCACTATATCTCTGCCCTGGCCGGGGCCGGCGCAAACATACCAGCCTGAGATTACAGTCCGCACAGCGTACGATTTGAAACCCTGACGAATTATCAGAACCGTTCGACCGCACAATAATCTTTACTTACGTCGATAATGACCTCTACGATCCTCATCTTGGCGACGGTCGCGGTGCTGATCGCGATTGGGTTCCACGCGTCGGATTTGGATGTATACAATGGTAAACAACAGCATCGGCCAGGCCAGCGGTAGTTTAGCGCACGGGCCATGCACTAGTGGGGGAGCACCCCACCAAAGGCCATCACCTTAATATTGCCAATAGCACAACAATGAGGTCAGAACATTAATCTCAACAAAGCCACAACGCAACTATTATATCGTCCACTTGCGTCTCACTCATTCCTTCCTAATCTTGTTACCTTTCTAGCTTAGTACAGCATGGATGAAATTGCACCGGAGTACGATGTCGTCGTTTTAGGAACAGGTAGGGGTGGACCCTCCAAGGAGCACTAAGATCTAAAGAACCGAAGAGCTGACAAGGCTTCTCAGGTTTGACCGAGTGTGTCCTTTCTGGGTAAGACATACTGTGTCTCTCACATGGGGCGTGGGCTAATCGCAAGGAAAGCGTACTGAGTGTCAAAGGCAAGAAGGTTCTCCACATTGACCGGAACGACCATTACGGCGGGTTCGTTTTATCCCCTAAGATTCTTGATGGAGAAAGCTCATATATTACAGTGAAGCGGCCTCTATAAATATTGAAGCTGTGAGTATTGGTACATTATAGTCGAGGCATCTTCAACTCTGACGGTCGACAGCTCTTCAAAAAGTATGGCAACTATCCATCAGGCCAAGAGCTATGGAAGAAGTATGGCAGGGTCAACGACTGGAACATCGACTTAGTCCCCAAGCTTCTGATGTCCAACGGAGAGTTGACCAACATCCTTGTCTCCACCGACGTTACGAGATACCTGGAATTTAAACAGATAGCTGGCAGCTACGTGCAGCATGGGAACGGCACCAAAGCTACGGTGGCTAAAGTGCCGTCGGACGCTGGGGAGGCATTACGGTCGCCGCTGATGGGGCTTTTCGAGAAAAGGAGAGCCAAGAAATTCCTGGAATGGGTTGGAGCATTTCACGAGGACGATCCGGCGACCTACGGCGGTAGGTGAAGTGTCTCGTCTGATTGAGGACAACACTGATACCGTTGATAGGGTTGAACCTCAACGCCTGCACCATGAAGGAAGTGTACGACAAGTTTGGCCTTGAAGCTTCCACACGGGACTTCATCGGCCACGCTATGGCTCTGTATCAGACCGACGAATACATCAATCAGAAAGGTGTGGCGAAAGAGACCGTGGTGCGCATCAGACTCTATGCGAACTCAATGGCGAGATACGGCAAATCACCTTACATCTACCCACTCTACGGCCTTGGGGAGCTTCCGCAAGGATTCGCCCGCCTGTCAGCCATTTATGGCGGTACCTACATGCTGAACACCTCGATTGACGAAGTAACGTATGACGGGTCAAAAGTGTCAGGGATCACGGCGACTATGAGGGAACGAGGTGACGAGGGCGAGGGTATGAAATTCACGACCAAGACGAAGAAGATACTGGGGGATCCATCCTACTTCCCGGGCAAGGTTCAGGTCGTCGGCCACCTGTTGAAAGCTATCTGCATTTTGACGCATCCCGTCCCAAGCACAGACAATAGCGACTCGGCGCAGCTCATCATTCCGCAGTCGCAAGTTGGCCGAAAAAACGGCAAGTGCTACTAGACCACCATCAAAGCTAAGCTAACGTCACCAGACATCTACATCGCCATCGTCTCGTCAGCACATAATGTCTGCCCGAAAGGCTACTTTATTGCTATAGTCTCCACCATCGCCGAGGGCTCGAGCAATCACCATCTCGAGTTGCAACCCGGCTTCGACAGGCTGGGAAAGATCGAAGAGAAATTCTTCGGGCCACCCATACCCCTATACGAGCCACTTGAGACTGGGCTTAACGACAACATCTTCATATCCAAGAGTTACGATGCTACTAGCCATTTCGAAACTACTACGGGTAAGCAACTATCGGCATGTGGACCGAACGTAATAATGCTGACTTGATGGACAGACGATGTACGGGACATTTACAGGCGTGCGGAGGGTCACGAGCTTGTTGTGGAAGGCTTGCGGGAAGGAACGAATCTCGTCGCTGAGGAATGAGTAACAGGCACTGCAGTATTTCGATTGCGCACATAGAACGAAGTCATGAATTGTTCATCATAGGACTAATATTATCTTGTGCGATGGGATCTGACTCAGCATTGCTCGGCATCGTGGGACTGTGATTGATGCATGGTATTACGTCTGACTGCTTCTAATGATTGCCATAAGCATCACTGTGTTTCACCACACGTGTTTCCACGGCTTAGAATCCTACCCTGCTGTCCGGACTTCCTCAATGAACCTGAATGGACGACTTTGGCTGGGGAACAGCTGCCAGTGCTACATCCAGCTACTCCATCAGAGATCCTAGTGAGTATAACTTGCCTTTACCTTTTCGACACTGCTCCGTGTATCTGTGATTTTATTCAGGGTTCAAGCCGATGTCACATAACCGCTAGTCTGTCTCAGATTCGCTCAAAGCTATCATTGCCGCCATTGCCCTCACACTCCCCCTGTATAAGAGCAGTGACCGCTCCAAAGCATCTTCGACAAATCCCCTCCAAGCTCAAAGCAAACACAGCCCAACCCCATAAAGCCACGCCCACCCCAGTCCCCACGAACTCAACCCTCCAGAGCCACCTATGAAGTCACGACCGAGCCCCTCCCAGCCTCTCGCTGGAACGTACCGACAATAGCCTCCACCATCCGGGCAGTCTCCTGCTCCTTCAACCAGAACGGCGCATTATGACTCCCGTGCAACTCGCGCACGATCCACGGCTGCCCGGCCAACTGCATCATGGCCTCCTGGCCGGCCCTGGGGATGGCCTGGTCCTCGGTGCAGACGATATACGCCAGCCGGCCGCGGAAGGCGGGATCGGTCCAGGCGGCGGGGGGCAGCGGGGATTTGAAGGCGAGGGTGGCGTGCGGCAGCAAGTGCGTGGAGTAGGCGCGGGCGACAGAGGCGTCGACGTCGGCGGCGAGGACGGTGGCTGGGTCGATGGGCATGTTGAGGCCGGCGCGGGGCTGTGAGGTTAGCTGGTCAGTGGAGCGGAACGGAGGGGGGCGGGAGCGGGGGTGGGAATGAGGGGGACGTACGTCGTCTTCGCGGACCCACGGCGGCAACGCTCCGCCTAGGCCGTCGGCCACAGTCGCGCCTTCGGGCAGCACGAAACCCGTAACGAAGATGAGGCCGACGACGCCCTTCTTGCCCTGCGGGGCGCGCTCGGCCTGGCCCAGCCCCGTGGCGGCCACGCTGCCGGGCAGGCCGCCGTAGGAGTGCATGACGAGCACGACGTCCTTTTTCTCCGTGTCGAGGAGGGGGAGCAGGGTGTGGTCACGGATGGCGGTGGCGTCGGCGGCGAGGGTGGCCGTGAGGGGGTTGGCCGGGTTGAGGGACGGATACTCGACGCAGCGGGTGGCGTAGCCGGCTTTGCTCAGCACGTCGAGGAAGGACTGGTAGGCGCTGCATTGCAGCCAGGCGCCTGGCACGAAGAGGATGGTGGGCTTTTCGGGGCCGGGCATGTTCCCTCTCTGCGCGGCGAGGATGGAGCCTGTGAGGGTGGAAGTGTTATCTTTTGTTCGGACTGCTCTAAGGCGACAGGACAGGACACCTGGAACGCTAACGCGTAAGGGGGGGAGTTGATCGAGTGAGCGGGATTGCTTTTGCTGATGGTGATGAGCCGTGGTGAGAGTGACTTTACATGTGCATTCAAGACATGTATGTAGGCAAGCATGTGATTTGTAGTACTTCGGGTAACGACGTGCTGTGTCTGTGTCACTCACCAGGAGTTATAGCTGTGAAGGTCAGACATGCGTGGTACAAGAACAGCAGCAGTAGCAGTAGAACCATGGTGAATCTGGTGTCCAAGCTAAGGGAACTAGGGCACATGGGCACATGGCGGTAAGGCAACGGGCTTCATATAGTGACTGCATACACGTCCGTCACGCTTTCGGTATTGGGACGCTTCTCTCGTTCTTGGTAGTTGTCCATCCGAATCGACCTGCTTCGCCGCGAGTGCTGTAAACGCGAATTGTTTCAGAGTGAGCGGCTGTTAGATGTGTTATACCAGACGCTCGGTAGCCGCTTCCCTCGCTCTGTCGTCCGTCTGTACAAAAGTAAACCCGAATCGTTTCAGGGTGGCTGTTGAATGCGGTATTCCAGAAGACTCAGTACAGGTCCCTTGGTCAGTGAGGTAAATCATAGGTCTGCTTCGATCCCTCTACACCCGCCATGCGAGCAAAGCCGATGCAATGAAGGGAGGTCGGTAGCGGTTTCGAGAGAGATGCACCGAGGTTTGGTTGGTTGTTGCATACAGGCGCCGAAGGGAGCCGTACAGCAGCACAGCACCCTTGGAACCGGTGGACAATACCGGGTCACCCATCTGTGTCAGAAACTCTGAAGTGGAGGACCAATGATGATGAATATTAAGGCTGCGGGCAAGAAAGCTCGACTGCCGTACCTTCTGCCAAACTGTAGCTCAACAGTCTGGGAGTCTCCCATCTGCCATCAAGGCAGCCCTATGATATGGCTACCCAAGGTATTCACACCTTACGCCTGCAGTACTGAGTAGACGAGGCATTGCTTGACCGATGTTATGCGCCCACCGATATAGAATATCAATAGATACAGTGGTAGTATGGTAATGAATCAAATCTGCGAGCCGGTCCGTACCTTGTTTGAAAGCGCCTGTTGATCAACGTTGTTGTTGCATGCTTTTAGTGCACCCGCTTCTGAGTGCAGGATGTCTCATACATGTACCTTAAGGTATAGGCATAAGTAAGGTGATATAGCTTTGATGTCTCGAACGCTAGAGCGGTCCGTAGTTGAAAGCGACACTCCAAAGGTCCGGAACCCTGGATATAGTGAGGGAGTTATACCTTTACTAAATGATAATGAGGACTTCGTACATGGAGGTAGAAGGGCCTGAGTGCAGCACGGGATGGGCCGCAGCACGGGAGGCTTAAGCTTAAGATAAGCTTTGAAGACGCCTCCTTTTCCTTTTCCTTTTCCTTGGTAAGATACCTTAGAGGTCAACAATAATAAGGTAATAAACGCCTTCACCTGATCTCAACCATGGAAGATCCTCTCGTTAGCTGCATGTATGAGGATAGGATTGAGGATTGAGGATGAGGTCACAGATGGGCGGATCACTTCAATACCTTACCCTACTACCTATGCACGAAACGTACGATGAAACGGAACAAAAGGGAAGGTGCTTGTACAGTGGTGCAGGATGCGCCTTCGCATACAACTGCTTTCACTTCTACTTCGTACCTCCTGATGGGGTGATTCTGTACGGGATTGCTGTGGTGTGGTGTGGTGTGGGTGGTGGCGCGATTCGGAACCCTAAGAATGCAGTACCGAGGTTGTCGAGCACTCTCATCCTGTCTTTGATGTCTTTGATGCTTTTGATAGGAGAGCTTCTGCGTGACCTTCTGACACCTGTTTGAATTCCTGCAGCTGTTGATGCACAGGCCCCTCATGCTTAAGGTATCTTACCTTAGGTACCACATCCACTGAATATGCATCCTCATATCTGGCAGAGACCAATACACCCCAATACAATCCAATGGCGCAGCATCATCCCCCTCCCGTCCCGTTTGTTCGAAGGCTTACACTCCAGAATGTTATCGTACGGTTCGAGGAGCTGGCACACAGAGAACGCTCACGGTCCAACCACAGGGACAGAGACCTGCTCATACTTATTTCCTGCTTTTTCTCTGGACCTACCATCCATTTGACCATGTCCATGACCCTTCCAGAAGATCCTCTCATCCCTTGTTGTTGATCGCGCCGCTGCCCCCAACTCGCTGTTTTATCCTCCTCGATGGCTTCCACGCCTGGGAACGTCAATGTCAATCTCGCAGAGTCGCAACAACCTCGACTGTACGGTGCTTACACTTCGACCTACTGTCTCGCCGTGACGGCGGTTTGTCTTCGCCTATACTGTCGAAAATACCTATCGAAAGCCGGACTGTGGTGGGATGACTATGCCATCTGCCTGTCTTGGGTATGGGAGCGGACTCGTGATCGCGATTGTTTCCCGCGATGAGGGGTTCAGGGAACACTGCTAATCCCGCAAAAGGCTTTCGCCTCGGCGAATTTCATCGATATGCTCATATGTATGTCTTGGTCAACCACCTGGTATCCCTCTTCGGGCTAAATGCCAGTAGGGGTCCACCGCGGGGTGGGAACGCACATAGCACGTTATGGCCCGGAGGGCGTGAAGCACTTCTTCATAGGGCTCTTCGTGTGCGAGATCTTCTACACCCTTACCTTGTGTTTCACCAAGTTTTCGATCCTCTTCTTCTACTGGCGCATCTTCGGCAAGACCAACATCCAGATCCCGGCAGCCGTGTTGGGGTCCATCGTGACGGGCTGGGGCATCGCAGTGGTAAGTACATGACCTCTGACCTTTCCCGTGGACACCGATTTGAGAGGGACCCAACACAGGTGGCGACCACGATCTTTCAATGCAATCCTGTCCGCGGCTTTTGGGACCACACGGTACAAGCTAGCTGCACGGTCGACGTCTACGCCTTCTTCATCGGCAATGCCGTGCCGAACATCATCACTGACTGGGCGCTGCTGATCCTGCCCATCCCGTATGTCTGGCGCCTTCAAAAGAGCCGAGTGCAGAAGATTGCTCTCTGCGGCATCTTCTTGCTCGGTGGCTTGTAAGTGTCATTTTTCTCTCGGCCTAGGCGAGGAACAGACCTAATGCTGTCATCCAGCATCTGCATCATATCGATCGTTCGTCTCTGGATCATGTCGACGCAGCTATTCGGCACCGCTTCGACCGATGTCACCTGGCTCTTCAACGACTCTTCCACCTGGACCGCGGTCGAAACCAACATTGGAATCGTCTCAGGTGTGTTCTCCCTGTGCCTTGAAAAGAATCTCGAGTCCTTCCTCGCTGAATCACAACTATCATGTAGCCTGCCTGCCTTCCCTCCGCCCCGTGCTCACGGCATGCCTGGGCAGGTGGTCGAAAACAAGCCAACGGGCCAAGTATTCCAGCGGCACGGCGGACAGCTACAAAGAATTACAGCTGCTGCCCCCCGTCTACCTGAATAAAGTTGATTCGCCCACACCATATGAACGGTGTTGACACGGGGCGGTGATGGGTGTAGGAGTATTGGATGGAGAGGGTATTAAATATTGGGTAATGACTTATGTACGATATTACGCACCTTTCGATCTTACTGCGTGACACTATGATCAGGAGAATGTGGTTCCCAACGCCTTCAGTAACCTAAACCAACTGTACCAAAAGGGTCATCAGATGAATGGCCGACAAATTCATCCGCCAAAGGCATATACAAGTCCTGATACCACCAGCACCTCTGGTACAATTACGCCGTAGGTAGATGCATCCGTAGAATCACACTGCCAAGTTCATCTCAAACAGGTTTCGAACGCTTTCTAATTGCTTCACAAGCCAGCTAAAGCCACTCCCAAAGCACCCGCTACATGGACTCCAACGAAGAAATCTACACCATCGCCCACCCCGACCCTCCCAACCCATCGCATCTCACCCCACCCCTCCCGCCTACATCACACCTCCATCCCCAACAACTCCCCACTCCCCACCGCCCTAACCCCATACACCCTGCGCATAAACTCCACACACTCCCCAGCCTCCCTCCACAACCCCACCACACAATCCTCGACAACCGTAACAAACCAGCCCTTCTGAAACGCCGTCCGCGCCGCCGCATCCACACACACATCCGCACACAGCCCGACCAGAATCAAATGCGCCACGCCCCTCTGCCGCAGGTATTCCTCGAACCCCTCACACAGGAACGGGTCGAAGGCAGCGCGCTTGTCGAAGACGGCGTCAGCAGGAGCGGGGCAGACGGGCGAGACGAAGTCGGCGCCGGGAGAGCCGGGGAGGCAGAAGGGGCGCAGGGATTGCGTGGTGTCGCGGTGGCGCCAGGCCGGGTTGGCGTGGGTGGGGTCGGCGTGGAAGCGGAGGAAGATGGGTTCGAGGCTGTGCTGGCGGAGGGTGCTGGTTAG
>JAABUU010004287.1_pt1 | contig 16976 bp, 13 predicted proteins | sample 5559301 | NCBI WGS metagenome assembly JAABUU01 (sample SAMN10711884, study PRJNA513360) | rock metagenome | isolation source: Antarctica rocks | place: Antarctica: Victoria Land, Richard Nunatak white | reverse complement strand
CTCGCCGACCGCCGCATTACCACGCAAATGAAAGCCACCGGCGAGGTGATGGCGATAGACCGCACGTTTGAAGGCGCACTCTTGAAAGCCATTCGGTCACTAGAAATTGGGCAGACAGGACTGCGGCCCCGGCGCGGCGATGCCTTGTCGGAGATGGAGATGGAGTCCGGGCTGTCGGCGGCGACGGACGAGCGCTTGTTTCTCATTGGGGAAGCGTTCCACCGGGGCATGGGCGTGTCGGAAGTCGCGGCACTGACCGGCGTAGACCCGTGGTTCCTGACAAAAATCCAGCGCCTTGTCGCCCGCGAGGACGCACTGCGCGCTTCTGCCGCGCGCTTCGCGCCGGGCAAGACCCCCGATGTCAACGACTTAGACGCCCTGCGCGACGCGCGCAAATTGGGCTTTTCCAGCCGCCACCTCGCCGACTTGCTGGGCGTGAAAGAGGCACTCGTGCGCGGCTGGTGTGCCGACATGGGCCTGGCTCCCTCGTACAAAATGGTGGACACATGCGCGGCAGAGTTTGAAGCCGCCACGCCCTACTTCTATTCCTGCTGGGAAACACAAAGCGAAGCGTAGGCAAAACACCAGCAAAGCGTAGGCGAAACGCAGGAGTTTAGCTCGGCTGTGCCGAACCAGAGCAGGGAGCAATCAATGACAAACAGCGCAGCGCCCCTGGTCGCCGTCGTTATGGGCAGCAAGTCGGACTGGGACACCATGCGCCATAGCAGCGAGACATTGGCGGAGTTCAATATCCCTCACAGCACGCAAATAGTTTCTGCCCATCGCACGCCGGACTTGCTGGCCCGGTTTGCCCAAGGGGCCGAAAGCGCGGGCCTGCGCGTGGTGATTGCCGGAGCGGGCGGAGCGGCCCATCTGCCCGGCATGGTGGCCGCCCAGACACTTGTTCCCGTGCTTGGCGTGCCCGTGCAGAGCCACGCGCTGAGCGGGCAGGACTCGCTCTTGTCTATTGTGCAGATGCCCGGCGGCGTGCCCGTGGGCACATTGGCTATCGGCAAAGCGGGGGCGGTGAATGCCGCGCTTCTCGCGGTCGCTATCCTCGCGGGCACAGACTACGCCCTGCGCGAACAACTGCGCGAGTGGCGGCAGCGCCAGACCGAGCGTGTTTTGCAGGACACTCTGCCATGACCCGCAACACTTCACCGATCCTGCCGGGGGCCGCGATTGGCGTGCTCGGCAGCGGGCAACTCGGACGCATGTTCGCGCTGGCCGCGCGCCGGTGCGGCTACCGTGTCCACACCTACTCGCCGGACAGCGACACGCCCACCGGGCAGGTTTCCGACGTGGAGATTGTCGGTGACTACGACGATCTGGACGCGGTGCGCGCGTTCGCCCGCGACGTGTCGGCAGTCACCTTTGAGTTTGAAAACGTGCCTGCGGCCACGGCAAATGCGTGCATGGAGATTGTGCCCGTGCATCCTGATGGGCATGTCCTGCATGTTGCGCAGAACCGCTTGCGAGAGAAGACATTCTTGGTACAGGCGGATATTCCCTGTGCCCCGTTCCGGCGTGTGGCGACGCGCGCTGAGCTAGACGACGCATTGGGCGCACTCGGCTGCCCTGCCGTGCTCAAAACGGCAGGCTTTGGCTATGATGGCAAGGGCCAGGTGACCATTGACTCGCCTCGTGACACCGACTTGGCCTGGAAAACGCTGGGCGGGCAGGAGTGCGTGCTGGAAGCGTTTGTCGCCTTTGAGCGCGAAGTCTCGCTGGTGGCCGTGCGAGGGGCGGACGGCGCATTCGCCCACTATGGCCTGATTGAAAACGCCCACACAAGCCATATCCTAGATGTCAGCGTCTGCCCCGCCCGCGCGATGCCCGCCCTGGAAGCCGAGGCCGAGCGCCTCGCCCGTGCCATCTTGGAGCAGTTGAACGTGGTGGGCGTTTTGTGCGTCGAGTTCTTTTTGACGCAGGAAGGGCGGCTCCTGGTCAATGAGCTGGCCCCGCGCCCCCATAACTCAGGGCACCTGACCATGGATGCCCATGCCACCAGCCAGTTTGAACAGCAATTGCGGGCCGTGTGCGGCCTGCCCCTGGGTTCCACGGAACGCCTTGTCCCCGCCGCCGCGATGTGCAATCTGCTCGGTGATTTGTGGGACAATGGCACGCCGGATTGGCCGCGCGCCTTTGCCGTGCCCAACGTTGCCCTCCATCTATACGGCAAAGAAGAGGCCCGTCCGGGCCGGAAGATGGGCCATTTGACGGCCACGGGGCCTACGCCCGAAGCCGCCGAAACACTCGCGCGTCAGGCCCGCGCCGCGCTCCATTCTCAACCATGACTCCATCCCTAGCCATGACAACCCCCAAGACCGCCCTTGTCACCGGAGCCTCGCGCGGCATTGGACGCGCCATCGCGCAGCGGCTGGCCTCGGATGGCTTCCGTGTCGGCGTGCATTACAATGCCAACCACAGCGCTGCCGAGGAAACTTTGGCCTCCTTGCCTGGTGTGGGCCACGTCCTCTTGCCCGCCGACCTCGCTGACCCCGCCGCTGTGGAGCCGCTTTCTGTCCGTGCCCTAGAGCTGCTGGGCGGGCGGGTGGACGTGTTTGTCCACAATGCGGGCATTTATTTGCCCTCGCCTGTGATGCAGTTGCCTTCGCTGGAGGCATGGCGCGGCTCGCTGCACGCGCAGATGCAGGTTAACTTTTGGGCCGGTGCGGATTTGTCGTTTCTCCTGGCGAAAGCCATGGCGCTGGTAGGGTGGGGACGCATTATCCATATCTCAAGCCGGGCGGGACTGCGGGGCGAAGTGGACAATGCGGGCTATGGGGCAAGCAAAGCCGCGCAGATCAACTTTGTGCGCTCCCTGGCTGCCGAGCTTGCGCCCCGCCATATCGGCTGCTTTGCTGTCGCGCCGGGCTGGACGGAAACCGATATGGCCGCCGACGCGCTCGCCGAGCGGGGCGAGGCGATCCTGGCCGCCATTCCTCTGGGGCGCGTTGCTTCTCCCGACGACATTGCCCATTTAGTAAGTTATTTGGTCACTGAGGGCGCGGATTATCTTTCGGGCAACACGATTGATGTCAACGGGGCCTCGTATATTCGCTAGCCCGCTGGGCTTCTTGCCCTTGGAACTTGGAAAAGAAAGTTTGCCGTATGTCTCTAAGTAACAGCAATGCGAAAAGCGCGCTGATCGTGTGGGGCGGCTGGGAGGGGCACGAGCCGCGCCCTGTCGCCGAGTTGTTTGCAAACGCGCTCACAAAGCACGGCTTTCGTGTGGAGGTCGTGGACACATTGGATGCTTTCTTAGACGAGGACAAGCTGCACTCGCTCTCGCTCATTGTTCCTGTCTGGACGATGGGCACAATCACCAATGAACAATTAACGCCTGTCCTGCGTGCCGTGGAAGGCGGGACGGGCCTGGCCGGGTGCCATGGCGGCATGTGCGACTCGTTTCGTACGGCCACTGAGTGGCAATGGATGACGGGCGGGCAGTGGGTTGCGCACCCCGGCAACGATGGCGTGGAGTATTCGGTGCGCATCACCAACGCCGAGCACTTTATTACGCAGGGTGCGCCGCGCGAGTTTATGGTGACAAGCGAGCAGTATTATCTGCACACCGACCCCAGCAACGTAACCCTGGCCGTAACGCCGTTCCCCACGGCCCCCGGCCCGCACAGCCCGAACGGCGCGTTTGACATGCCCGTCATTTGGACGCGCTTGTGGGGGCAGGGGCGCGTCGCTTATAACTCCCTGGGCCACCATGCCGACATTGTCGCGCAGCCGCCTATTCTGTCCTTGATGACGCGGGCGATGCTATGGGCCGCCCATGCCGAAACTGCCGCCTAATCTCGTACCCAATGCACGACCATGAACTACCCTCGCCCTCGCCGCCCAATACTTGCCCCTACCTTGACTGCTCTGGCTAGCGCTGCTTTCACCTTGCTGTCTCCCGCGCTTGCCGCCCCGCGTCCTGCCGCGCGCTTGCATCCTGTCCCCAAAGTTCCTGTCCAGCCGCGCGCCATTCCCACGCCGCCCGGCTGGGTGATGACCTTTGATGATGAGTTTGACGGCCCGGCTTTGGATGCGACCAAGTGGACAGCGACCGACTGGCCGTCCGATATCAACGGTGAGCGGCAGGACTATGCCCCCGATGACGTGAGCGTGCAAAACGGCGCGCTGCGCCTCCAAAGCCGCAAGCGCGCGCGCGCAGGGCGCGAGTATACATCGGGCGAGGTGCGCAGCGTGGGCAAGTTTTCCCAAACCTATGGGCGCTTTGAGTTCCGCGCGCGCCTCGCCGACACGCAGGGCACCTGGACGGCGGAGTATCTCATTGCCGAGAATGACCGCTGGCCGCCCGAAATAGACGTGGAAGAGTATCTGGGCAGAACCCCGACCACCCTGCACATGACCGCGCACTGGGCTACCCGAGAGGGGGAGCACCGCTCCTTTCATACCGAGCAGGACGATCCGGGTGTGGACTACACGCAGTGGCACATCTATACCGTGGAGTGGGAGCCGGGCGTCATCCGCTGGTTTGTGGACGGCAAGCCGTATGGCCCCACTGACCCCTCGGCAAAGCCCTATGTTTCCCATGTGCCGATGTACATTCGCATCAACACCGCTATCGGCGGATGGGGGGGCGATCTGGATGCCCGGTGCGTCTGGCCCCAGTTCCACGATGTAGATTATGTGCGCGTCTACCGGCGCTACAATGCGCCGCCGCCTGTCAATGCCGGGCCGGATCAGGAGCTTGCTTTCCCGCAGCGCACGGCCCATCTGCAGGGCATTTCGTGCAATCCGATGGGGCCGCACACCGCTTCGTGGAGCCAGGTTGAGGGGCCGGGGCAGACTGTGTTTGCACACCCGCACGCCCTTGCCACCAGCGCTGTTTTTCCCGCACCGGGCACCTATCGCCTGCGCCTGACTGTGTCCGATGGGCCTGTGTCTGCCGACAACGACCTGACGGTGCGCGTCAACTCGCCCCAGGACGTTTCGGTTCCCGCCCAATCGGATGCGTACACGTTTGTCAACTCCGCCCGCCCCGAGGTGCATGCCGACGGCCAGGCGCAGGACTTGCTCGTTGGCGTCCGCCCTTCCCAAAATGACACCCGCGACCAGATGCAGTCGTATCTGACGTTTGACCTGACCCATGTCCCGCACGCCTCGCATGTCACCCTGCGTTTGTACGGCGGGCAGATTTACACCAGCTACCCCGAGCCGCTGCCCTGCCTGGTGCAGCCTGTTCTCAGCCCTAAATGGGACGAGAAATCCAACACTTGGGCCGATGTGCCCGCTTGGGGGCCGCAGACTGTTCCTTTTGCGGTGCTTCCGTTTGTCCACAACAGCACCGACCATTGGTACGACATTGATGTGACTCAGGCCGTGCAGGCCGCACAGGCGAGCGGCCAAACCACGGCCGGGTTCGCCCTGCGGCCCGCCACGCCCGGCGGGAACATCTTCGCCACGTTTCATTCGCGCGAAGAGGCCGCCCACGCGCCCCATCTGATTATCACGCCATAAATGCGGGAAAACTGTCCCTGTTCCCAAGGCACTGTGTTAGGCTTGCCAAGGCGCTTGGAGCGCATACCAACGACGGAAGAAATCCATCCGTCGTTGGTGGGCGCTGGAAACGCCCTTTAAACGCCTTGGGCAGCCTAGGGCAAGCCGCTGGCTTTGCCTCAGACAACGCGGCAGCAAGAGGGGCTTTGCTCGTGGTTGTTACGTCGCCCGGCGCGGCAAAGGCCGCCACTGGCCCCGCCAAACCGCCGCCCGCAGAAGAAGCACTCCCGCTGCGGTGCCGACCACCAGAGTGACAAGGCCCGCTTCCGGGCCGAACGCGCCCCCTGTGAGCACGAGGGGGCCGGTCAAAGTGGCGTGCAGCAATGTGTGCGGGTCGTGCGTGCCCGAATCGGGGCAGCCGTAAATGGGGCCTTCAAAGTAATCCCACGCCCAGTGCAGGCCGATGGGGAGCCACCAGCGCCGGGAAAGCAGATACGCCGCGCCCAGGGGCAGCCCCGCCTCCAGGCAGATAGTGACAGGCCCGGCCAGCCGCTGCCACCCGGTTTCGCCGGGAACGTGGTTTCCTAGATGCGCCAGCCCAAAAATCAGGCTGGAAACCGTCAGGGCGACGCCGCTGCCCCAGCGCCCTTCCAGCGTTTGGAATAGGTAGCCCCGGAACAGCGTTTCTTCAAAAACAGCAACCGTAAAATATAGCCCTAGCGGCGCGAAAAGCAAAACGCTTGGCGTAATCGCCGTCACATAGTAACAGCCCAGCAGCCACAGCACGCCGACGCTGACCGAGAGCATCGCCGCCCCTATCGCCGCGCCGCCAAGCAGAAGTCTCGCCAGGCCGCGCAGCGTCCAGCCTGCCGTTGACCAGGGGCGTTTGTCGGCGCGCACCATGATCCAGAAGGCCAGCACGGCGCTTGCCGCCGCCAGCGCTTCCCCAACCAGCATGAAGAGTTGCGGGTTGCTGCCGTGCCGAAGGTGCAGCAAAAGAAGCACGCCTCCCAGCAGAAGAAAAGCCGCAAGCGCGATGGCCGCGAAGACCAGCAGGTACAAAACAATACGCGTGACGGGAAACGCCCAAAACCGCTGGCTTCGGGTGGGTTTGGGGCCGGGTGGGTCAAGAGGCAGGGGCGGCGTGGCCGGGGAAAGGTCGGAGTTCATCATGCCCTTGTTGACCCAAACCCTCGCCAAAAGTTGCACGCTTACCCAGATCAGCCATATGGCTAGAACATCTCGTCGGATTGGGAGAACGCCTCGCTGACCAGCAAGGCCGTTTCCTCAAAGTCGCGCTCGCTCAGGTGCAGCAGGGCCAGCGCGCTTTCCTGCAAGGGATAGTTGAGGCCATCGCCGCCAATTCCCACGCCCATCATCAAGCACTGCACATCCGCGAGATGCACAATCGCCGTCAAAGGCGAAGGCTCCGGCTGATCCTGCGGAGCATGGTGAAAGCGCACGCTTGCCACGAGGGGCGCGGGCAGGTTCCACTTTTCCAGCACGCGCGCGCCCGCCTCGGCATGGTCAAAGCCCAGCACAAGCCGCTCGGCTTCCATGAAGGGCAGCGAGGCGAGCGCGGCAAGCTTAGACACTTTGGCAAACTCCGCCTGCAAGTAAAGATTAATAATCACCTTGCCAATGTCGTGCAGCAGGCCGCCCACAAACGCTTCTTCGGCCACGCGGTAGCCCGCACGGCGCGCGAGGCACTGCGCCGCATACGCGCAGCAGAACGAGTGTCGCCACAAATCACCCGTGTTCATGCCATAGCCGGGCAGGGCGCGGCCCAGCACTTCCTGGCATGACAAAGCCATCGCCATGTTGCGCACTGTCCGCTGGCCCAGCAGGACGACGGCATCCGTGACAGTCGCCACCCGGCGCATGCCGCCGTAAAAGGCAGAGTTTGCCAGCTTCAGCAGACGTGCCGTCATTGCCTGATCCACCGAAAGCGCGCGGGCAATATCGGCGGCATTGGTGCGGGGGTCATCGGTCAGATGCATCACCTTCAGCGTGGACTCGGGGAGTGCGGGCAGGTCGCGCACCTCGCGCACAAGGCGCTGCAATCGCTGTTCAACGTCCATAAGCCGCCTCCCGCACAGCGGGCGCAGCGACGCAGCCCAGGCCCAAGGTCGCCAGCTTTTGCTCCGCGCCCCCAATACGCTGCACCCAAAAGTCTCCGGTGCGGATGCACAAAGCCACTGTCCGCCCAAACGTGCCCCCCACGTCCTCCATGACCAAAGGAATGCCCTCGCGCCTAAGAGCCTCGCGCACCGCCTCGGCGTTGCGCGGCCCAATCTCCAAACGCGACAGGGAAGGCTGGGCTGGGGCCTGGTGGGCGGGGTGAGAATGGGATAGGCTGGAATGGGAAAAGATATGCGCGCCGCCTGCCATCGCCGCCCGCAGGTGCCGAACGCGCGCGCCGCGCTCTACAATCTCGGCGAGCAAAAAGGCCACAGCCGTATCGGCGCATTTGCCGGGGCGCAGGGCGAGCGGCTGTCCGCGAAAGAGAGGCAGGGGGTTGGGCGTTTCGGGCAGCACAATATGCGCCATCGCGCCCAGGCTGACGGTGGGGTCATACAAACACAAGCCGACGCAGGCCCCCATCCCGCTTGCCGTCAAGCGTTCATCGGAAGCCCCGGACACCCACATATCCCCCATTTCCACTGCGACTGAAGCCGCCATGATCTGCTGCCGTCCTTTGCTAAGATTGTCGGCAGAACAGGAGCAATTTTACAGTGCTGGGAGATTGTGTTTAGAATGTGGAAACATCACCGAGCAAAAGCGCCGTGATGGCTGCCCCTGCGGGCAGGGAAGAAACGTCTTCAGGCACCACAAGCAGCGCATTGGCGCGGGGCAGTGCGCTGAGCTGGTGCGAGCCTTGCCGCGTATCCACATGCGCCTGCCACTGCCCATCCGCCAGGGTGACACGGCCACGCAGGAACGAGCGGCGTCCGGGTTCATGGCTTGCCGTCTGCACCAAGGTGGCCTGCACTATCGTTCGCGACACCTGGGATGCGCCCAGCATGCGGCGCAGGGCCGGGCGCACAAACAGTTCAAACGTCACCAGGGACGAGACAGGGTTGCCTGGCAGGCCGAAAAAGAGCGTGCTGCCCCAGTGTCCAAAGGCTATCGGCTTGCCGGGACGAACGGCTGCCCGCCAGAAGTCTACCTGCCCACGCTCGGCAAAGACGGCCTTGACATGGTCAAACTCGCCCACAGACACGCCGCCGCTGGTAACAATGACATCTGCGCCTAGGCACGCATCAAACGCCGCGCGCACCGACTGCGGCGTATCGCGGGCGATGGCTTGGTACATGACCATGCCCCCTGCGTCGGCGACCTGTGCGGCGAGCGTGTAGGCATTGGAGTTGTAAATCTGGCCCGGCAGCAGAGGCTGGCCCGGCTCCCTAAGCTCATCTCCGGTGCTGATAATTGCCACTTGGGGCCGCGCATGCGTGGGCAGGGCCGCGCGTCCGAGGGCTGCCGCGACAGCAATCTCCTGGGGGCGCAGCACACTGCCGCGCGTCACCAGCAGGTCGCCGGGCCTCATGTCGCCGCCTGCCGCGCGCACGTACTGGCCTTGTCTTGGCACTTCCCGCACAGACACAGTGCCATTGTACACCTCTGCGTCTTCAATGGGGACGATTGTGTCGGCACCGGCAGGCAGGGGGGCGCCGGTCATAATGCGCATGGCGCAGCCTGGCGGCAGGGCAGGCACCTGCAAAGCGCCCGCCGCGATTTCACCTGCCAGCGGCAAAGAGGCAGGCTGAGTGTCGCCTGCATTCTGCACATCGGCATAGCGTAGGGCGAAGCCGTCCATCGCGCTGTTGGCGAACGGCGGGAGCATCAGCGGGGAGATTATGTCTTCGGCAAGGATCAGGCCCAGCGCGTCGGTCAGGGAGGTCTCTACTTGTGCGCCCGGCTGCACTTTGGCTAAGATTTGGGCTAAAGCCTCATCATACGTGAGCATAAATGCTTATTTTTTCGGGTGGGGATGTTTACTCTGCCGGGTGGCAATGCTTATCCTGCCGGGTGGCCGGTTTCGCGGCGCAGGGCCACATCCACGGCGTGCGGCAGCAGCGGAAGCAGGCATTCCGTGCCCTCGCGCGCGCCCTGGGGGCTGCCGGGCAGGTTGACAATGAGCGTTGCCCCGCGCAGGCCCGCAATGCCCCGCGAGAGCGCGGCGAACGGCGTCTGCTTCAGCCCTTCCCACAGCACAAACTGGCTGAGGTTGAGCGCCTCGCGCTGGATAATCTTGCGCGTCGCTTCGGGCGTCACATCGCGTGGGCTGAAGCCTGTCCCGCCGGTGGTTAGGATGACATCGCAGTGGTAGGCATCGCACCAGCGGCGCAGCGTGTCTGCAATCAGCCGCTTTTCATCAGGGACAATGCCCTGCAAGGCGACCACAAACTGCTCTGTCGGCAGCGCGGCCTGAATGGCGGGGCCGGACAAGTCGGCCTGCACGCCCCCAAAGCAGCGGTCGCTGATAGTCAGCACGCCCACCCGGATTAGCTCTGCCATTGAAAGTCCCCGCTTTTGCCGCCCGTCTTGGACAGCAGATGCACGCTGCCCATCTCCATGCTTTTGTCTATTGCCTTCGCCATGTCGTACAGCGTCAGGGCGGCGAGCGTGGCGGCGGCAAGCGCTTCCATCTCCACGCCGGTTTGCGAGACAGTCACCGCTTGCGTGGTGATTGTCACCGAAGCTTCGGCAAAGCGAAACTCTACCGAAACATCGGACAGGGCAAGCGTGTGGCAGAGCGGGATCAGCTCGTCCACGCGCTTGGCGGCGAGGATGCCCGCCACCCGCGCGACTGCGAGGGCATCGCCTTTTGCCAGCGTGTTGTCTTGGATGCGGCGGACGGTTTCGGCCTGCATGGATAACACGGCCTGCGCGCGGGCGACACGCCGGGTGGGGCCTTTTTGCGAGACATCCACCATGCGGGCGCGGCCTTGGTCGTCAATATGCGTTAACTCGGGCATGGGCACGCTATCCGCCAATCTGGGCCATGATGCGCAGGCTGCCGCCGCGCGCGGCGCGTCCCTCAAAGTCGGACTGCTGGGGCTTGTGCGCCAGCGCGGCTTTGACGTGCTCCACTAGCTCCGCATCAGTGGCGCCGGAGCGCAGCGGCGTCATCAAATCGTACTCGTAGTTGTCGGCTAAACAGGGCACCAATGCGCCGTTTGCGGTCAGGCGCAGCCGGTTGCACCCGGCGCAGAACTTGTGCGAGATCGGGTTAATCACGCCGATCCGGCCCTTTGCGCCCGGTATCTGAAACAAGCGGCTGGTGCTGCTGCCTGCTGCCGTTTCAATGGGCACCATGTCATAGCGCTCGCGCAAAGCGTCCAGCACTTCGTCGTTGGAAACATACTGCGCTTTCCACTGCCACGGCGTCACCTGCCCAATCGGCATGTACTCCAAAAAGCGCACTTCATACGGATGCTCAAGCGTCAGGGCCGCGAGGTCGGCAATCTCGTCGTCGTTGACCCCGCGCATCACTACCATGTTTAATTTGATGGGGGAAAAGCCTATTTGGGTCGCGGCGTCCAATCCGGCCTGGGTTTGCTCAAACTTCGCGAACCGGGCGATTTTGGCAAACCGTTCCGGCTTCAATGTGTCCAGCGAAATGTTCAGCCGGCGCAGGCCCGCGTCCCATAGCCCTTGGGCGTCGCGCTCCAGCAGGACGGCGTTGGTGGTCAAGCCCAGGTCGGTGATGGCGGGCAGGGCGGCAATGCGCTCCACCAGCGACACAACCCCGCGCCGCACCAACGGTTCGCCGCCGGTAATCCGCACTTTATGCAGGCCGTAGCCCGCGAGCAAAGAAACGAGCCGCATGATTTCGTCATCGGAAAGGACGTTGTCCAAGTTCTCGTAGGGCAGGCCGCCTTCGGGCATGCAGTATGTGCAGCGCAGGTTGCAGCGGTCGGTCACCGAAATGCGCAAATACTGCACGGCGCGTCCGAATGGGTCAAGCAAGGAGATCATAGTTTGGAGTATACCCGTTTCCTGCCCATCGCTTGGGCGTTTTGTCGGCCTCTAAAGCTTATACAAACGACGGACGAAATCGTTCCGTCGTTGGAACAGCCTGGCAGCGCGGGCATACAGCCTTGGCAATGCCGCCGCCGCCCCTTTTGGCCGCGCAAATGAGGCGTATTGGAACACTTGCCTTTTTTGGCGCGATATGATATGATTAGGTTGTTCACCCTCTTTGCCTCTGCTCGCTTGTTTGTTGGCGATTACTCGGAGCACGCTGGGCGGCGCTGACGCCGCCCAGGCTCTGATAAAGGATTTTGGTTGATGATTGTTCGCCGCCGCCTGGAGCCGATCCCTTTTCCGGCGCTCGCCCTGCCTTTGCTGCTTTGGCTGCTTTCTGTCGGCCTGCTTCCTCTGCGCGTGTGCGCCCAGACCACCTCCGACCCCAGCCTGAAAATTGACCCTGGCGCAGCGCGGGCTTACAAGTCGCTGGCCGGGACAGTGCAGGCCGCGCGTTTGCAGGCGACCGTGGCGGCCCTGTCGGGGATTCACTACCAGGTGCCGGGCGCGGCGGGTGCGCCGGGTGTCACAGCCTACTCGCGGCTGGCGGGTTCGCCCGGCGGGCGGCAGGCGCAAGGCTATGTGCAGGGCCAGTTTCAGGCCGTCTTCGGGGCGGGCAACGTTTCCACGGAGGAGTTCCCGGTCACGACGCCTGCCGACAACGGGGCGGCGATTACTGCCAATGGACGGTCGTTTGCCTTGCAGCCGTTGTGGCCGAACCTGGTGCGCACGTCCACCCTGCCGGAGCGCGGCATTGACGGCCCGCTGATTTATGCGGGCGGCGGCGATTTGCGGGCGTTCCGGGGCAAGCAGGTGGAAGGCAGCATTGTCCTGCTGGACTTCAACTGCGGGACGCAGTGGCTGAATGCCGCCCGGCTGGGCGCGAAGGCGGTTTTGTTTGTTGCCCCGACCCGCACCATGCGCGGCGAGGCGGAAGCCAAGTTTATCGGCATTCCGGTCGCCATTCCCCGCTTTCTCGTGTCCCGCGCCGATGCCGCCGTTTTGCAGTCATCCGCGCTGACAACGGCGAACTTCACCGTCCACCTGGCGAGCGACAACCCGTGGCAGACCGCGAACGCCGCCAACATCATCGGCAAAATCCCCGGCGCCGACCCCGTACTCAGCAAGCAGATTATCGTCGTGGAAAGCTACTACGACTCCATGTCGGTGGTGCCCACGCAGGCGCCCGGAGCCGAGTCCGCCTGCGGGCTGGCCGCGCTGCTGGAAGTCGCCCGTGCGTTCAAAGCCAATCCGCCCAAGCGCACGGTCTGGTTTGTCGCGAGCGGGGCGCATTTCTTAGGCCTGCAAGGGGCGCGCACCTATGTGGACAAGCACCTGGAAGAGTGGCAGGACTATTCGGCCTGGGATAAGTTCAAAGCGTCGCTCACCCGGAAGCCCCTGCCGCAAACCAGCCAGGTGCTTTTGTTTACCGGCCTGGATTTGTCGTCGCAGACCGGGGCAGTGGGCGGCTTCTACAAGGGCTACTTTTACGATTACCGCGAGGACATCCAGGGGGACTACTCGGACCTTGGGCGGTATCTGCATGACAATGCGGTGAAAGTCGGGCAGACCCTGGGCTTTGACGGCAGCCAGGCCTATGCCGACGGCATCAACCCGACCGGCGGCAAATCGTGGCGCAACTATCTGCCGGGCCATTTCGCGTTTGATGCCGAGGCGGCAACGCTCGCGGGCGGCAAAGGGCTGACGTTCGCCACGACCGACGATGCCCGCCAAACTGCGGACACGCCGCTGGACACAGTGGAGACGGTCAACATCGCCAACCTGGTGCGCCAAACGCGCCTGCTGACGTGCCAGTACTGGGATTTATTCAACGACGCCAACAACCCGGACACCGTGCCCCAAAGCAGCGCTAGGGGCCTGATGCCGATCAATCAATGGCCCGCCTGGTCGCGTCAGGGACTGCGCCTCGGCTTCAGCCAATTGACCGGACGCGCCCTGCTGTTTGACCCCAAGAAGAACTTTGTGCCGGACACGCCCATCCCCGGCTCGCTGGCTGTGGTGGAAAACACGTCCAAGACCATGACCGGCGTGCGCGGCAACCTGATCCAAGGCACCGAAGCGGGAACAGGGCGAACGGCAGGGGCGCGCTTCAATTTTGTGGGCCTGCCGCTGGTAATCTCGCAGGGGGCGCTGTCTACTGAGATTGATTTGGGGGCCTTTCACCTGCGCACGCATGACGATGCAGGCGGGGCGCGTGGCGACATAGACTACGCGCCCGACGAAGGGGTGAACGGCGCAGTGAACTACCCGACGTCGTTTACGCTGAACGGGGATGTGAAGCAGACGCAGGTAATCATGTTCGCCTGCAACGCCACATCTATCTTTGACTTGATAGACCAGCAGTCGCTGAAGATGCTGACCGGCGTGAGAGTTTTTGACGGCACCACAGACGGTCAGCCGCGCCAATATGGTTTCTTCGGGGAGGCCCCGGAACCCGGCGTCTCGTATGTGGAAGACGCCGCCGTGCTGTTTTCGTCGCCCTCCCCGGACACGCGGCTCAAGGTCGTCATGGACTCGGGGCCGGGCGCGACACGCTTCCTGCTCATCAACTCGCTGCCGTCCAACCCCCGCCTGCCCAAAGCCGAGAACCAGCACAACGCCCAGGGAGTGGGCTATGCGGTCAGTGCGCCGAGCGCCCTAGGCAGCAGCACCCGCCCGCCTGACCCCAACAACCCCAATGATATTGTGCGCAATGGGGCGATCACCAATACGGCCCTGCGCGTTGCCGAGGATATGTGGAACCTAGACGAGTTCCGCTTGCAGCAGCTTGCCAAGTACCGCATTGTTTCACTGCATAATCCAAACGACCCGGTCACGGGCCTGCACGACATTGCGGCAGAGTTTATCCAGCGCGCGCAGAAAGCTTATGCGGCCCGCGACTATGATGCGTTTGACTCGTACAGCCGCCAGGCGTGGGCATTTGAGGCGCGCGTGTACCCGCAGGCGCAGCAGACGGCGAACGATGTGGTGCAGGGGGTTATTTTCTACCTGTTCCTGCTTATCCCGTTCGCGTACTTCGTGGAGCGCCTGTTTTTTGGCTACGCAGACCTCAAAAAGCAATTGCTGGCCGTGTTCGTGATCTTCTCCGCCATCTTCTTTGTGTTTAGCCAAATACACCCAGCGTTTGACATCACCATCAACCCATTGATTGTGCTGATTGCGTTTATCATGCTGGCCTTGTCTATCGGGGTTGCCATGCTGGTATGGGGCAAGTTTGAAGAGCAGCTTAAGGCATTCAACAAGAGCGTGTCCGGCGTGCACAAGGCCGATGTCGGCAAGGGAAGCATTGCGTTTGCCGCGTTCTCGCTGGGCATCTCCAACATGCGCCGCCGCAAAGAGCGGACACTCTTAACCTGCATCACGCTGATATTGCTGACGTTTACCGTGCTGTCGTTCACGTCCATTGTCAACACCATCCGCAAGAACGATGTGCCCGCTCCGGGTGCGGTTACGTACAACGGCATCCTGCTGCACCTGCCGACCTGGAACGCGCTGCAGGAGCCTGCCTACCGCCTGCTCAACGACGAATATGGGCGTCAGTATGCGGTCGCGCCGCGCGCCTGGTACTTTGGCACCACGCAGGGGCAGCAGGCATTCCTGCACGTAGGACGCGCAGACTTGGGGTCTGATGTGAAAGCAGTCGCGGGCTTCTCGCCTGCCGAGGCTGCTGTCACCCATCTAGATACGACGTTGGAGACAGGCCCGGACGGCAAGCCGGTCGGGCGCTGGTTCAATGCCGGGGACACATACAGCGTTCTGCTGCCCAAGGCCATTGCCGATGCCCTGAACATTGGGCCGGGCGATGTGGCTAAAGGCGTTTCTGTCTCGTTTAGCGGCGTGCCTTATCAAGTGATTGGGATTATTGATGCCGCCAAGTTCAAGCTTGTTAAAGACCTGGATAACGAAACACTCACGCCCGTGGACTTTATCACGCAGTCGCAGCAGTCGTCCACGTCCAGCGGGGCGGGCGGGTCATCAGCAAGCGCCGGCTTCCAGGAATACCTGCACCTAGACCCGGACAACGTGATTTATATTCCCTATCAAACGCTGATTAACATGGGCGGCGACCTGCGCTCAGTGGCAATCAACTTCGGGACGGGCCAGGCAGTTAAGACGCAGCTTGGAAGCTTAATCCCGCGCCTAGACCTTAACCTGTACGCGGGCGGGGCGAGCGCCTCTGTCGTGGACGGCAGGAACCACCGCGTGTCCAGCATTGGGGCGACGTCATCGCAGGGGTTAGTCAACATTATTATCCCCATACTTATCGCTTCGCTGATTGTGCTTAACACCATGCTCGGCTCGGTCTTTGAGCGCGTCAAAGAGATTGCCATCTTTTCCAGTATCGGCTTGTCGCCTGGCAACATCGCCATGCTGTTCATTGCCGAGGCCCTAGTGTACGCGATTATCGGAGCCGTGTCGGGGTATCTGATTGGGCAGGCGCTGTCCAAGGTTATCAGCGTGTTCCATATCCTGCCTGGGCTATACCTGAACTTCTCGTCTACATCGGCGGAAGTGTCTATCGGGCTGGTGATTGGGGTTGTGCTGCTGTCTACCATCTTCCCCGCGAAGAAAGCGTCCGAAGTGGCGACGCCTTCCGTTGACCGCACCTGGCGGCTGCCCGAGCCGGACGGCGATACGTGGCGCATCACGCTGCCGTTTGCCGTGTCCGGCGCGCAGGCACCGGGCATCAACAGCTTCCTGACCGAATGGTTCCAGTCCTATGAAGAGCAGTCGGTGGGCGACTTCCTGACGCAGGGCATTGGCAGCCGCCAGGTGGCGATGCCGCAAGGGGAGGGATACCGGCTGACCGGACGCATTTGGCTCGCCCCCTTTGACCTCGGCGTCTCGCAGGACATTGCTCTGGACACCACCCCGACCGACCTGGAAGACATTTATGCCGTGGACATCACCCTGACGCGCATCTCCGGTGATGTCAGCAACTGGAAGCGCGTTAATCGGCGCTTCCTCAATGTTGTGCGCAAGCAGTTCCTGATTTGGCGCACGCTCACTGCCGAGGAGCGCGAGCGATACCTGGATGTTGCGCCCAGCACTGCCCCGACTGGTGCAAGCGCCATCGCCGAGCCGGATGCCGCCGCAGTTGCTCCCGCCCTTTAATTTCGTCTTTATTCTCTCGTTACGCATCTGTTCAAGGAGAACCGGCCCCCGTGGCATCATTGGAACACAACCGCAAAGGCGGACTAGGCGCACCGGACGACATTGAGGACGCACGCGAGCTTGCCGAGGAAGAGGCGGGCGACGAGAGCGGCAGGCAGATACGCTACGAGGACGGCTTCACGGGCAAGGTGGTCCTTGGGGCGCTGTTCGTGTGCCTCATCATGCTGCCGGGCGCAATCTATCTCGGCCTGGTCGCCGGGCAGTCGCTGGGGGCGGCGGCGCAGTGGGTGACCATTGTGCTGTTCTCGGAAGTGGCCCGCCGCTCGTTTCTGCCGCTCAAGCGCCAG
>JAABUU010004286.1_pt1 | contig 16981 bp, 13 predicted proteins | sample 5559301 | NCBI WGS metagenome assembly JAABUU01 (sample SAMN10711884, study PRJNA513360) | rock metagenome | isolation source: Antarctica rocks | place: Antarctica: Victoria Land, Richard Nunatak white | reverse complement strand
TGACGGCAAGACTTCAATCCTGGTGTGCGACGGAAACCAAGTACGCGAATGGAACGCTGTGAACGTGACGACAAGTCCTGCCCCCCCAACATTGGACAAGCTAGACCCGCAACTGCCGATGGGCACGGCGGCAAGTATCGCGTCAAGCCTGCTGACCGACAGTACCAGCATCACCGACTACGCCAACCTGCGCGACGTGGGCTTAGTAAAACTCAATGGGATGTCTGTTGAGAAGGTCGTGTCCATTGAAGACGGGGACACGGCGACGTTCTGGCTAAAGCCGGACAGCGGTTTGCCAACGCAAGCCGCCTACACAGGCGGGCGGCACGACAGAGTTGTTACGCTGAACTACTGGCAAGTCAATCAGCATCTCAAATTAGTTTCCATCGTTCGCATGGTCGTGCCGCAAGACTTTCAGGAGCAGCCGCCTGCGGGCCTGACAGACTACGTGCCCACGCCAACGCCCGCCCTGCTGCCCGTGGGCCTCAACGCCCCCGACTTTGTGCTGCCCCATGCTAGCGCAAACGGCGCGAGCGCGCAGACACTGGCCCTCTCCAGCCTCAAGGGCCAAGTGGTGCTCCTTGACTTCTGGGCGTCCTGGTGCCGCCCCTGCAAGAAGACCATGCCGCACATTCAAACCTTGCGCCAGACGCTCGGCCCCAAAGGCTTAACCGTGCTGTCTATCAACACATGGGACAGCGCGCCGCGCATGCAGGCCTTTCTCAAAGCACACCCGCAATACACGTCCACGTTCTTGTACGATGCCAATCCTGCCGAGGGTTCGGTGGCGAGCAGCAAGTACCATGTGTACGGCATACCCACCGTGTATGTAATCGGCAAAGACGGCAAAGTGGCGGGCGCGTTTATTGGGGACGACCCGCAGGCGGCGGTGCAGATTGAACAAACACTCGCCCGGCTCGGCGTGAGCTGAGAGAGGGAGCGGAGGCCCCCCCGCCCCAATAATGGGGAGCCGGATAAAGATGAGGAAAGGCATGAGCCAGACCTCTCCTAATCCGGGTTCCCCAAACTTGGGGCGGAGGGGCCTCTTGAGAAGCGCCAAGATACAAAGCGCTTTTGCCCCGGCTTGCGCGTATCGGGTATAACAAAGGCAAGGACAACGGAGCAGCCTAAGAGTGAGCGAGACAAACCCAGAGTGAGCGAGACAACAAACAAAGCCTTTTATATCACAACGCCGATTTACTATGTCAACGGCGAGCCGCATGTCGGGTCAGCCACGACCACTCTGCTCGCCGATGCCCTGGCCCACTACCACCGGTTGCGCGGCGACCCCACGTTCTTTCTGACCGGCACGGACGAGAACGCGCAGAAAGTCGCCGAGGCTGCCGCACGCATGGAGCAGCCGCCGCAGACGTTTGTGGATACCGTCTCGCAGCGGTATCGTAATACCTGGCAGTTCTTGGGGATTAGCTACGACGACTTTATCCGCACGACCGAGCCGCGCCATGCGGAGGCTGTGGGGGAAGTGTTCCGGCGACTCAAGGCGCAGGGGGACATCTACGCGGGCAAGTATGAGGGCTGGTACTCGGTTTCGGATGAAACATTCTTCCGCGACAGCGAGGTCAAGGACGGGCGCGCGATTGAAACCGGGGCCGTGGTGGAGCGTGTCACCGAAGACAACTACTACTTTCGGCTCTCGGCGTATGGCAACAGGCTGCTAGAGTATATTGAAGCGCACCCCGGCTTCCTGCGGCCCGACACGCGGCGCAATGAAGTGCTGGCATTTATCAAGGGCGGTTTGCGGGATGTCGCGATCTCGCGTCCGTATGCAGGCTGGGGCATTCCGGCCCCAGACGACCCATCGCAGGTGGTCTATGTGTGGTTTGACGCGGTCATCAACTACCTGAGCGCGACGGGCTGGCCCAATCAGCTCGGCTGGGATACGCTCTGGCCTGCCGATGTGCATTTGGTGGGCAAAGAGATTTACACGCGCTTTCATGCGACATTGTGGCCTGCCATGCTGCTGGCTCTGGGCCTGCCGCTGCCCGGCACGGTTCTGGGGCACGGCTGGTGGCTGGTGCGCGATGCACAGACATTGGAGCTGACCAAAGGCTCCAAGTCCAAAGGCAATATCCCCACGCCCGAAGATGCCGTGGCGTATCTCACCAATTTAAGCGGGGCATCCACCGAAGTAGGCGTGGATGCCCTGCGCTACTATCTGCTCCGGGATATATCGTTCACCGGCGACACCGAGTTTTCGCTGGAAGCGCTGGTCGGGCATTACAACGCCGAGCTTGCCAACAAGCTGGGCAATTTATTGAACCGAACACTGAACATGACCGCGCAGTATCTGGGTGGCATCGTTCCGCCGGACGGCGCAGCGCGCACGGCAGGCAGCGCCTATGCCGCCTTCGCTGGCGAGTGCGTGGAAGATGTAGACCGTGCCATGCTTGCTCTTGACCCCGGCGCAGCCCTGCTCGCTATCGGACGACTGGTCAAAGCTGCCAACGAAACCCTGGACACGCAGGCTCCATGGAAGCGCTACAAAGAGGGAGAGACATTAGCAGTCGCCGACAGCCTGTACACGGCTCTGGAAGCCAGCCGCCTGGCCGGGGCGCTGCTCGCGCCGTTTCTGCCGCACGCGTCCACGCTCATCCCTCAGCAATTAGGATTGGGCGATGCGCCCGCGCAGCCCTGGAGCCTTTCTACGCGGTGGGGCGGACTGCCCGGCGGCACGCAAACACAGGCCGCTCAGCCAATCTTTCCCCGTATTGACACCAAGAAACGAGAACCCTCCATGACAGAACAGCCGACCGCGCCCGCCCAGCCGCCCTCTGCCGCCCCTGCGCCTGCCGCGCCCAGCCCGTATATCACAATTGATGACTTTGCCAAGATTGAACTTAAAACAGCGCGCATTGTCACTGCCGAACGAATTGAAGGCGCGACCAAACTGCTGCGTTTAAGCGTGGAATGCGGTGAAGAAGACGAACGCCAAATCCTGGCAGGCATTGCCGAGAACCACGACCCCGCCGACCTGGTGGGCAAGACTGTCGTGATTGTCGCCAACTTGCAGCCCCGCAAGATGCGCGGCTACGAGTCGCAGGGCATGCTGCTGGCCGCCACCGATGCCGAGGGCAAGGCTATTCTGCTGCACCCCGAAGCCGATGTCGCGCCGGGCGCGAAAGTGCGCTAAGCTGCCGATAGGTCTACAAACACATAATAGGTTTACAAACACAAACGCCTCACCCAAAAGGGTGAGGCGTTGTGCGTACAGACTACTCTTCAATCCAGCCGCGAACGACGGCATCGCTCACTTTGGCAACCCGCGCCATCTGCCGGACATCATGCACGCGGATCACATCTGCGCCCTGTGCGATGCTGAGCGCTACGGTTGCCGCCGTGCCTTCTGTGCGGTCATTGGGGTCGTCAGTACCCAGTATCTTCCCCAGGAACTTCTTGCGCGAACTGCCGACCACGAGGGGAAACCCCAGCGCTTTAATCTCGGACAGGCGGCGCAGCAGCTCCAAGTTATGCTGCGCAGTCTTGCCGAAGCCCAGGCCGGGATCAAGCCAAATCTGCTCGGCCCGGACGCCTTGCCCGAGAGCGTAGTCAATCTGCGTGCGGAAGAAAGCAATCACCTCCTGCACGACATCGGTGTACGTAGGATGGGGGGGAATATCTCGGGGCCTGCCGAGCAGATGCATGATGATAATAGGCACATCGCGTTCGGCAGCAAGCCGTGCCATCGCCGGGTCGTAGGTCAGACCGCTGATGTCGTTGATAATGCTTGCACCCGCATCCAAGGCCGCGCGTGCCACTTCCGCTTTGTAAGTATCTATGGAAATGGAGATGTGGGGCAGGTCGGCGGCAATCTGCGCAATGACTGGAAGCACACGCCGCTGTTCTTCTTCGGCAGAAAGGGGAGAGTGGTCGCCAAATGTGGCAGGACGTGTGCTCTCGCCGCCGACATCAATAATCTGCACGCCATCTTGGGCCATTTGCCGCGCATGAGCGAGAGCGTGTTCCACATCAACGAACAGGCCGCCGTCGGAGAACGAGTCAGGCGTCACATTCAGGACGCCCATGATAGAGGTGCAGCGGCCCCACTCCCATGCAGACGGCATTAGTTGTACAAACGAATGCGAGGGGCCACAGACGCATTTGAGGGCAGGGCAGCCTGCTGCTGAAGCAGGAAATGCAGCTTTGCGACGCCGTCTGGGGTGAGATGATAGCCGCGCTCCAGGCTGGCTTCGGCGGGGTCGTGCATTGCCTTCCAGTGGAATACGTGATCGTCGGAAGCGAGCAGCAGGATTTGCTGCAACTGGTGGTCGTCTATGGTTTCCAGCGCATCGGCGGCCACTGACACGGCGTCACTGCCCTCGGGGGCCATTTCCAGCACACGGGTATATTCCCCAACGGCATTTTTAACGTTGCCCTGCTGCTGAAGCAGCATGGCGCGCTTGAGGTAATGGTCTGGGTTTGATGGATCAAGCCAGATCAGCTCACCGACCACGCGCAGGGCTTTGTCGGTCTGGCCGAGCTGCATATAGGCGAGGCTGAGCACGTCCCGCGCGAAGATGCTGCGTGGGGCTAGCTTCACCAGCTTCTTGCCTTCGCTCACGATCTCTTGGTAGCGTCCGCTGTCCAGCAATGTCGCAATGAGGGCCTCTCGCGGGTCGCGGTACTCGGGGCTGAGATCGGCGGCGCGGCGCAGAGCACTGAGGGCTGGCTCGACACGACGCACCTCGCGGTACATCAGGCCAAGCCGGAAGAAGGCAGCGGGATCGTTAGGCCGCAGGTCGGTCAGCTCTGCCTGACAGGCAATCGCTTCATCCATGCGCCCTGCCCCCGCGAGTGTCTGCGCACGCTTTTCCAATCGGCGAGCGCGGGCCTGCAGGCGTCGCCGTTCTGTGCCGGGCAGAGTTTCCAGAGGATAAAGGTTCATGCAGTGTCCTTGTTTCCAGCGAACTGAGAGGGATGGGATTGAGTGCTTCTCTAAGAATACCCACTTTTTGCCTAAAGCAATAAGTTATCGTTAAATCCCGTATTCTTAGGGGTAAAGTTGAAAGCTAAAGCATCGGCAGAGACTGTCCACCCAAGGGCTTGTCGCGTGTCGGCACCTCGCAGGCGCTGAGCGCCCCACTCGACGCGCAGTCTTCGCAGCCGCCCTCAGCATGGTCAATGCAGCCTTCTATCATGCCAATGTCGCGCGCGCGCACTTCCACAAACATCTGCGTTTCCAGCTGCACCGTCAGCATCTCCTGCAACGCGTTCACTTCCATCACTTTGGCACGGCCCAGGGGCGTCATCACCACCATGCTCACTTGCGGCAGCTTGGCTTGCGGCACGGCTTCCTCATCCTGCTCGTAGCGCAGGCAGCACATCAGCTTGCCGCACAACCCGGCGAACTTGGACGGGTTCTGGGCCAGGTTCTGGTCTTTGACCATCTTGATGGAAACAGGCGCGAACTCTCGCAGAAATGTGGAGCAGCACGTAGGCCGTCCGCATGGCCCGATGCCGGGGAACACTTTGGCCTCATCCCGCCCCCCCACCTGGTGCATTTGGACACGGGTGTGCAGCACGGCGGCCAGCTCGCGCACCAGTTCCCGAAAGTCTACGCGCCCTTCAGAAACAAAGTGGAACGTTACTTGTGACCCGTCAAACGCCCACTCGGCCTCAATCAGCTTCATGGGGACATGCAGGGACTTGATCTTGGCTTTGCACAAGCGCCACGCTTCTGCCTGACGCGCCTCGCTGCGCTCGTGCCGGGCATAGTCGTCCCCGACGGCGAGGCGCACGACCGGGCGCACCTCTTCTTCCAAATCTTCTGCTCGCACGGCGCGCGGCGGCGTCTTGACGATACCAAACTCCTGGTGTCCCTGCCGCCCCATCAGGCTTGCGGCCTCCACAATCACGGCATCGCCTTTGCGCAGGACAAGCGCGCCGGGATCAAACAAGTGTATCTTTCCAACCGGCTTGAAAGCCACTCCGACAACTAGAGGCATATAATTTAGTTACTCGTTTTCTGTTTAACCGTCGGACGGCACGGGCAGCCCGGCAGGCAATATCTCAAATTGATTGCCCCACGGGTCTTGCACATAAAAGCGCGCGTAGCCCATAGGAATAACATTGGTGTTGATTTCGTATCCTAAGATTGCCAGTCGCTGCTGTACGGCCCTTTGGTCTTGGGAGGCAAGGGCCGTGTGCCCGCCGCCGACAGTGCCTTCCACGGGGTAGCCGACATGGACAATCACAGCGCCTGCCTCAAACCACAGCACCGGAACAGAGGCGAGGCTGTCCGGCTTTCGGCATTCGGGCAGGCCCAGCCCCTGCGCATAAAAGCGCCGTACTTCGTCGGGCGATGCGCCTGGAGCCAATAAGTAGATGTGGTGTGCCGTCAACATAGAAAGGATGATAGAAATAGGATTGCAGAATAGGATTGCAGAATAGGATTACAGATATAATTCTACAAACGCGGCCTGTTTTCCTTGTGCTTACGCTGTCAATATGCGCGGCAGACGGCTTGTAAGGCAGGTGGACACTTCATGGGGCGTGGTTTGTATCAGGGAGGCGATCTGCCCCGCAGTGATTTGCTCTCCGCCATCGGCTCCTATCAGCATGGCGATGTCTCCCGGATGGACAGCGGGAATGTGCGACACATCTACAACCAGTTGATCCATGCACACGCGCCCGCAGATCGGCACGGCCTGCCCGCCCAGCAGCGCGTGCCCTACCCCGCTGCCCAGGCGCCGGGGCCAGCCGTCGCCGTAGCCAATACCCAGAGTCGCGTACACGCCGCCACTGCCGGGAACTGTGTAGGTGCGGCCATACGAGATGGTCGCGCCGCCCGGCAGGTGGCGGCACAGCAGCACGCGGGCGCGCACAGACAGCACGGGCCGCAGCGCCAACTCGCCTTCATCTCCAAACGCCGAAGACGCAAACATGCCGGGCGCGGGTTCAATGCCGTACAAGAGCAGGCCGGGCCGGACAAGCCCGTACTGCGCCGTATCGCCCAGCGCGAGCAGAGCAGGCGAGTTGCCGGCATGCACCAGCAGATGTTTGGCAGGTTCGCCTAGCGCGCACAGCGCCTGCCGGAACAAAGCATTCTGCTGCTGCGCGTCTTCCGCGTCTTCGTCGGCATCGGCAAAGTGGGTGGCAATGCCGGTCACTTCCAAACAAGGCAATGCTTGCATTGCGCCAAACAGGTCGGCGGCTTCGCTTGCCAGTATCCCGGCCCGTCCAATGCCTGTGTCTATGTCCAGATGCACATTGACTCTGATATTTTGATGCTGCCCTGCGCCGGACAGCGCGCGCGCCAGCCTTAAGTCACCGACAAATGGGGTCAGGCGATGCTCCGTGATAGCGGAGGCGTCGGCAGGCAGCGTGGCCGTTATGATAGAGATGGCGGCTTGGGCGGGAACCATACTCCGCAGGGCGATGCCTTCCTCCACGGTTGCCACGCCGAAGTCGGCAATGCCTGCGCCCCAGCAGATCGGCGCGACCAGAGACAGATCATGCCCGTAGGCATCCGCTTTGACGACCGCCATAAGGCGCGTCTTGCCCTTGCTGCCCAGTCGGGCGCGCAGAGCATGGATGTTGCCCAGGAGGGCGCTTTGGCTGATTTCCACCCAGGCGCGGGCGCGCGTTTTGCTCCCTATCACGGGCGCACCAGGGCGGAGATTTGCCGGTGCGCGCTCGCGTGCAAAGTGGAGCGCCGGTACGAGGCAGGCACCAGTTGATCCAGGGCACGCTGATACCGCTGCTTTTGCCCGTAGACCACAATCATGTTTGTCAGCTGCCGTCCGGGACGGGCCAGGGTAGCTCCGTTGTAGTAAAAGCCCGTGCTGGTGCCCGCGTCCAGGTTCATCGCTTCGGTTGTGCCGATAGCCCGCATGACTTTTGCCAATCTCCCCAGGTAAATCGGCTCATGGGTCATGGCGAACACAATCTTGTTGCCCGGCGTAATCCCGACAGCAATACGCGAGTTCGGGGCCAGCATGTGCCGGTCGCGGAACCGCTCCGCGCGAGGGTCCAGCACCACCTGTCCCCGGCGCAGAAGGCGCGGGCCGCAGGCGCAGACAAAGTCATAGCCAGTCCAGTCGTGGTGGCGTCCCCATTCGGTCGTCACCATGTCCGCACGGTTGGAGGGCGTGATGCACAGGGCCGTGCCCATGCCGCCGAAATGCACCAGGCTCCCGTCAATCACAATATCGCCAACAGGCTGGAGATTGTCCAGCGAAAAGAATGTGCCCGTCACCGCAACATTGGGATTGGCCCGTTCAATCATCTGCCGGAACGGCTCTGCCGTCCCGCTGCCCCGCCGCGCCATGACAGCAGACACTTTGACATCTTGGTCGTTCAAATCCACGGTAATCACTTTGACTGGCACCCCTGCCGCGACTGTCTGCCAGAAATGGATGGAGCGCCCCCCGCTGCTATCGCCGTGCAGTGCGACCTGCCGGGCGCGCTGAGCGGCGGCATGGGCGGCATGCAGGCTTTGGGCGCGCGAGAGATGCGTTTGGTGGGCCAGGGCGCGCTGGGCAATCGCCTGCTGATGCGCGCGCAGTTGCTGCAAGTGCTTGGCCTGGATTTGGGCGAGCCGGATGTCATGCGCTGACTGATGGGCAGCCCCGACAGCCTGGTGCGCCCGCACATGGGCTAAGGCAACAGCCTGGTGCGCCCGCATATGAGCCGCATGCAGAACCTCAAGTTGGGCAAGATGCGCCTGATGGGCTGACGCTGTTTTGCTGAGCCGCGCGGGGTGATGGGCAGCGGCGGCCAGCGCGCGGTGGTGCGCGGCAGCGAGGGCCAGATGCTGCTCTTTGGCATTGTGCGCCGCAAGTTTCGCGAGGTGCCCGTTCTTGCTTTTGCTTTGTTTCGCCAGGCGCGCGCTGTGCGCCTGAAGCTTTGCCAGCCGAGCCGCGTGCGCGTTTTGCTGGGCCAGCCGGGCCAGGTGCTGCTTTTCGGCCAGGCGCTTGAAGTGCTTGTCTTCCCGCTTCACGGCCAGCCGTTTGGCGTGGGGCAGCGCGCGCACTTTGGCAAGATGCTCGCGCCAGGCGGCTTTTTCCTGGGCGGCAAGCCGGGCGAGGTGGACGGCATTGGCGTGCGCCTTGGGCGAGTGGGAGGCCGTGTGATGCCTCGCCGACGCCTCGCCCGCAGAGCACAACGCGGGCAGCAGGCACAGGGAAAGGCACAGGGCACGAGGAAGCAGCGAGGCCGCCGGGAGCGAAATACGGGGGAAAAGGCGCATGCTGTATCCTACCACACCAGGCAGGGTTCGTCAACCGAAAAAGCGCACGGGGCGGGATATTGCAGGGCAGGCGGCGAGAATACGCAGCACAAAGACGCGGCAGTTATCACCCGTGGAGGGCACGCCACGCGGCATTGGTTACCCGTGAAGGGCACGCCACGCGGCATTGGTTACCCGTGGAGGGCACGCCACGCGGCATCCATGGCGGCGCGCAGGGCGGCGGCAGCGGCCTGCGGGTCGGGCGCGTGGGTGACAGCAGTCGCAACAGCCACGCCGTCTGCGCCTTGACGCAGACAATCGCCGACCTGCTCCGGGGTTTCAATGCCGCCAAAGGCAATCACGGGGATTTGCACGGCATCCTTAACTTTGCGGATCAGCGTCAGCCCCGGCTCGGCATCGGGGGCGGCGTTTTTGTCAAAAATCGGCCCGACCTGCACATAATCCGCGCCGCCGCGCTCGGCCCGGCTGGCCCCGGTCACTGTCCGCGCAAAGGCCCCAACATACAGCCCGCCGCCCTTGCCCGTGTCGCCGCGCAGATAAGTGCGCGCATCCGAAGGCTTGTAGGAGCGCTCGGGCAGCAAAACGCCGTCGGCGAAGGCTTTCTCGGCAAGCTCCAAATCGCCCGTCACGACAAACCGCACTTTGCCCGAAGTCATCTCGCGCAGGCGCAGGGCGACTGCGTACAGGCCCAGATCGTCGCCCGCCTGCCCGCGCGCGCGCAACTGCACGATGTTGACGCCGCCCGCAATCGCCGCTTCCACCAAAGACAGGGGATTGCCGCTTTTGTCGGCATTGGGCCGATACAGTTTGCGGTCGGTAATCAGGGTGAGGCTGGGCGTGGGAAAGTCCATAACTTGCCGATTGTACCCCGATTTCGGCAAAGTTTGTCAAGCAAGGAAACTTGGAAGACAGGGGAAGAAAACTTGAAAAGCCGTGAGTGTGACGCGGCTTCGCGCCTGTTTTGCGGGCGCGGCACCCGCTTTGCACAGGCGTCGGCAACGCGTTTCAAGCCATAACCAACGACGGATGGTTTTGTTCCGTCGTTGGTTATGGCTGAGAATGCCTTGGAAAAGCCGCTATGCCCGGCTGGCAAAGCGCGCGTAAGCTGTCGTCAATGGGGCTGTTTGATGGGCGGGCTACCCTTCCACCTCTTCGTCAACAAAGACGCGCTTGCGGGCCTCGTCAAACGTGGTGATGCCTTGCCGGATTTTCGCCCCGGCATCCTCGCGCATCGGCACCATGCCGCGCGCCATCGCCGCCAGCCGGATTTTCCCGGAAGTCGCGCCGGCCAGGGTCATCGCACGCACTTCCTCATCCATCGCCATCAGTTCCTGCACGCCGCAGCGGCCTTTGTAGCCGGTCCCGCCGCAGGCTTCGCAGCCTGCCCCCTGCCGGAAGCGCGGATGGCCGACGCCGGGCGCGCTCAGGTCAATGCCAAAAGCGGACAACTCCAACGCGCTGGGCAAAACCGGCTGGACGCAGTACGGGCAGACTTTGCGCACCAATCGCTGGGCCATGATCCCGATGACCGAAGAGGCAACCAAAAACGGGTCTACGTTCATGTTGAGCAGGCGGGTAATCGCTCCGGCGGCATCGTTGCAGTGCAGCGATGAGAACACAAGGTGCCCGGTCAGGGCGGCACGAAAGGCAATCTCGGCGGTTTCGGCATCGCGTATCTCGCCGACATAGATAATGTCCGGGTCTTGGCGCAAAATCGCGCGCAATTGGCGCGCAAATGTCAGCCCGGCCTTTTCGTTGACATTGGACTGGCGGATGCTGTCCAGCTCGTACTCAATAGGGTCTTCAACTGTAATAATATTAACATCGGGCGCATGGACAGCCTGCAACGCGCTGTACAAAGTGGTGGTTTTGCCCGAGCCGGTCGGCCCGGTCGCAAGAAAGATGCCGTGCGGCTTGCGGATCAAAGCCTCTAAGACGCTCAGGTTGCGCGTGGAAAAGCCAAGCTGGTCCAGGCTCAGCCGCACGCCCGACTTATCCAGGATGCGCAAAACCAAAGCTTCGCCGTGCTGGGTGGGCAGCGATGAGACGCGCATGTCAATATCGCGTCCGTCCACCGTGACCGAGATGCGTCCATCCTGGGGCAAGCGGCGCTCGGCGATGTTCATCTCGGCCATAATCTTGATGCGGGAGGCGCAGGCGGCCTGCACATCGCGGCGCACGCTGTCCACGAGCCGCAGGGTGCCGTCAATGCGATAGCGTACTTCCAGCGCATCGCGGCGCGGCTCAAAGTGAATATCGCTCGCGCCCTGCTTGACGCCATCCACCAGGAGCTTGTTGATAAACTGGATCACAAGGGGCTGGTCGCCCCCAGCGCTGTCAATCTCGTCTTTGCGGCTGTCGTCGGTGCGCACCAGAGCCAGGCCCGAGCCATCGGTGAACAAGTCGGAGGCGCGCTTGGCAGGAGCGGCAGGCTCAGCGAGCGGCGCTTCCGGGGGCGTGGGCGGCACGCCGTGCTCCGCAAGGGCCGCATAATGCATCTCAATGGCGGCGACAACGTGGGCTTCGGTTGCCAGAGCAGGGGCGACGCGCAGCCGGTGCCGGGCCGCCGCCTTGGTAGCAATCTCCAGAACGTGCGCGTTCCAGGTGGAGACGATAATCTTCAGCACTCCGTCCGGCGTGCACTTGACGGGCAGAAGGCGGCATCGCCGTGCCGTCTGGAAGTCGATCAAGGCCAGCGCGGCCTTGTCTACGGCCAGGTCCTGCATGCAGACATACGGCAAAGATACCTGCTTTGCCCGTGCACGCGTCACGTCTTCCTCGGTCACCATGTCTAAATCCAGCAGGGCCTGGCCGAGCGGCTTGCCTGTCTGGCGCTGGTGTGCGAGCGCGCGCGTAATTTGTTCCGGGCTGAGCAGGCCGTCCTGCGCCAGCAATTGCCCCAGCTCTTTCTTGGCCCCCATAGTTGCAGACATAGCCATTTCTTCCTCCAAACGTCGCTGGGCGTGGGTGCGAACGGCACTCAGCCCTGCCGCTGTTATCGGCAGAACCCGGCGTTTACGCGAGGGCACAGGCACAAAAAGGGGAAAACAAAGGCGCAAAAAAAGGCCGCCGGAGAGTTATCTCCGGCGGCTTTCGGCTGATACAGCGCTATCGCTCGCGGCGTCGGCGGGGGCCATCATCCTCGTCATCATCGTCAGGGTCAAAGCCATCCTCGTCTTCCAGGTCGTCCAATGCCCCTGCCGAGTCGTTGTAGGTGGAGATTTCCTCGCCGCGAAACACAGTGACCAGGAAGTCTTCCCGCTCAAACGAAGGCAGGTAAGACGAGACAATATCGTCGTCAATCTGCGACAGCAGTTCTTCTTCCGCGTTGACCGGCAGGTCTGCTTCCAGCACGAGGGTGGCATGGATGGTCGTGTGCGCGTAGTGCAAATCCAGTTGGCCCACGCGCCGCTCATCTTCCCAAATCAGAAATATCTCCGAGCTTTGCGTGCGCACAAGCCGCGACAAGCGGTACTTATAAGTGATGTTATCCATGACACAAACGAAGGGCACGGTTTCCCGTGCCCTCGTAATCCTTTCAATGCGGCGGGCCAAACGCTACGCCGGTTCAGGACGCAGGGTCGGCAGGCGGCGCGGCTTGCTGTCAGGTGCGCTGACAGTTGTGCTGGAGTCGCCGTCCTGCGTGGGCGTAGAAGGACTGACCGGCGGGCTGACAGACTCGGGTGCCTTCGCGCCTTCCATGAGGGCAATAAAGTCCTCGCGCTCCAAAGACTCTTTTTCAAGGAGTACGCGCACAATCTCGTCTACTTTGGGCCGGTTCTCAACGAGGATTTGGCGAGACTTCTCGTAGCACTCGTCAATAATCGCCCGCACTTCCTGGTCGATTTCAACGGCAATCTCTTCCGAGTAATTGCGTTCCTCATTCCAGTCTCTGCCGAGGAACGGATTGCCATGCCGCGTCCCGCGCACGACGGGGCCAAGGCGATCACTCATCCCGTACTCGCAGACCATAGACCGGGCAATCGCCGTCGCTCGCTCGAAGTCGTTGGACGCGCCGGTCGTAACTTCGTTGTAGACAATTTCTTCCGCGACGCGCCCGGCGAGCAGGGACGAGATTTCATCCAGGAACTCCTGCCGGGTGACCAGGTACTTGTCTTCCGTGGGCAGGCGCATGGTCATGCCTAGTGCGGCACGTCCGCGCGGCAGGATGGTGATTTTATGCACCGGGTCGGCGTGGGGCAGAAGTTCGCCCACAACTGCGTGCCCGACTTCGTGATAAGCCACCCGCTCGCGCACCTGCTCGTTCATAATGCGCGACTTGCGCTCCGGCCCGGCAATCACCCGGTCTACCGAGGCATTAAAGTCCAGCATGTCAATCTTTGTCTTGTCGCGGCGGGCGGCGAGCAGAGCGGCTTCATTCACCAGATTGGCGAGGTCAGCCCCGCTGAAGCCGGGCGTACGGCGCGCGAGAAGGGCGGCATTGACTTCCTCGGTCAGCGGCTTGCCGCGCAAATGTACGTTCAGAATGGCCTCGCGGCCCTTGGCATCCGGCGTGTCCACGGTGACGTGGCGGTCAAAGCGGCCTGGGCGCAAAAGCGCTGGGTCAAGCACATCGGGCCGGTTGGTGGCGGCGATCATAATCACGCCTGCGTTGGCGTCAAACCCGTCCATCTCCACAAGCAGTTGATTTAACGTCTGCTCGCGCTCGTCATGCCCGCCGCCCATGCCCGCGCCGCGCTGCCGGCCTACGGCATCAATCTCGTCGATAAAGATGAGGGCCGGGCGGTTGGCCTTGGCGGTGTCAAACAAGTCACGGACACGCGAGGCCCCGACGCCCACGAACATCTCCACAAAATCCGACCCGGAGATATGGAAGAACGGTACGCCGGCTTCCCCGGCAATGGCGCGGGCCAGCATGGTTTTGCCGCATCCGGGAGGGCCGAGCAGCAGGACGCCTTTGGGGATTTTCGCGCCCAATGCCTGGAACTTCTTGGCGTTCTTCAGGAACTCAACAATCTCTTCCAGCTCCTGCTTGGCCTCGTCCACGCCCGCCACGTCCTCAAAGGTCACCTTGGGAACGCTGTCGGTGAGCCGCTTGGCACGAGAGCGCCCGAACGACATGGCTTGGTTGCCGCCGTTCTGCGCCTGGCGCACAAACACGAAGTAAAAGAAGAGTATCAGCCCAATCGGCAGCAGGAATGTGCTGATCAGCAGGCTGACGGAGTCGGAGAAAAACGGCTTTTTGATAGTCACCGACGTACCGGCAGCGGTCGCCAGGGCAAGAAAGCGACTTTGCTCCTGGGCATTGTCCGGCGGCAAGTCCACGGTGATTTGCCGTTTACGCCCACCGGTTTGCGTTTGGTAGCCCTGGAACGTGTTCTTGTCGATGGAACCGTCCGTAATTTCGTGGTTGGCGACACTCGACAGCAGTTCGCTGTATTTGAGCGTGGTCGGCTCCGCGCCATTGCGGAACATGCCTGCGCGTCCAGGCATGAAGAAATAAAGTGCGCTCAGTATGGCGACGATGGGAATGAGCCATCGTCCAATCTTGTTTACGTTCAACAATCCCTCCTTCCGCACAGCCTCTGTGGGAAGAAACTTCTAAATCCGATACCTTGGGCACAGGCCCTAAGTAATGCCTCAGTATACCACACATTTGGGCGTGGTCATAAAACGACTTTTGCTTGGCAGCGTCAATCTTTCTTCTTTCTACGCAAACAGGAGGCCGTATGTTTCGCAGCGGCAGTGCTGCTGGCTTGATGCTCCCCGATACTTTTTCAACACCTGGGCGGCTTCCTGCGTTCCGATGCTGCCCAAGAATACTTCCTCTGTGAAGCCCTTTTGCAAAGGCGTGTCTTTCGTAGCGCCAGCGCTTTGCAAGCTATGACCAACGACGCAGCAATTTCATCCGTCGTTGGTACAGGCGAATAAAGCCGTAAAAACGCATTGGCAACGCTTTTGCCACCGGCGCATGCTTCGGGCGCAAAGCGTGTTATCATAGACACAAAACGCGGGCAAAACGGCTCGGCTCTGAGAGCAGAAACACCTGCACGTTGCCTGAAAAGCCGTGCGTGTCGAGTGGACAAAGGGACGACAAACAAAAAGCCGCTGGGCACTGCCCCGTGCCTTTGCTGTTGCGGGCGGTTTTAGAGTGCAGGAACGTGGCGATTGACCGGCAGGAGCGTTTGGCTGAATATCTTCCAGCCGCAATGTCCATCCGCGAAGACATAGTTTGCGCCGCCGCTGTGCCGCGTGGCCGCAATTGCGCCCTGTGCGGGGTCCATCTCGTTGCCCGACGGGACATCCGCCGACGGCTGTGGGTTGGAGGCATCAAACCAGGGGTGGTAAATGTCATCACAGTAAGAGTCGGCGGCACTGGATGACGAAGAACTGCGGCGCTCGGTGATATAAATGGTCTCTGCCGGAGATGTCACTCCGCCTTCCGTCAGCCCGAAGACAAAATAGGCATTGACTAAGTAGGAGATGACAACCGGGCCGCCTGAGTTGAAGGGAGCCGTTGGGTTGCTTGTTGTTTGGCTGCAGTCGGGGTTATTGGGCGCGGGATCATCGGGACAATCAAACATCTTTTGCTGGGCAAGAAACGTTTCGGCACCCACCGCTCCTGATCCATCAACATGCGCGCCACTGCCTGAATACGGCAGGATCATCGCGAAGACGGAGCCGTAATCATTGGTCTCAAACGTGCTGGACGCGTTATTGTCGTCTACATTTGGCTGGGCGCTGGACGGTTTAGACTGTGGATACTTCTCATCGTAGTCCTGAATATACATCTTCGCTGCCAGGCCAATCTGACGCATATTGGACAGGCAGGTCACCTGGCGGGCCTTCTCGCGCGCTTTAGCAAAGACAGGGAAAAGAATAGCGGCGAGAGTCGCGATAATGGCTATCACGACGAGCAGCTCAATTAAAGTAAAACCCTGCCTTGCAGAGGGGAGAGACGCGCGGCGGGTCATGGTCAGGCTCCTTTAGCGATGGGAGGGAAAACAAATTAGCGGTGAGAGGGGGAAACGACTTGGGGGGAAAAGATGCCGTTGGGGTTGGCCTGCGCCAGCGTGAGCAGAGTAACAACGGATGCCCTGCCGCCTTTGCCGCGCGCCACCACGCGGTAGGACTTGTGAGGAATGATCACATTCCACACGGCAAAAGAAGGACTCAAAGCCGCGGTTTGCTTGGTGTCGCCAAGCTGTGCAAAGGGAAGTTCTTTGCCGGGGCGCGCAAAGCCGGTGACCCACAAGACATGGCCTTTGTCGTCGGACGCGAGGGCGAGGGTGGCATAAGGAGTGCCGCGCAGCTTCCAGGTCTCCTGATGCCCTTCATCGCTGTCTTCATCAGCCGCCGCTTGTTTGGGACGTGCCGCGTCTTTGTCTTTGGCGGGGGCAGCGGGTTTATCGGCACCCCTGTCGGGCGCGGGTTGGGGCTTTGTATGGGCGTCTTGGTTATCCGGGCCTTTAGCCTGACTTGCCGCTGATACCCCGCCCAGCTTTTGCAGGAGTTCGTGGGCATCGTCTAGGTCCATGCCGGGGCGAATACCGAGAATAGCGGCGGGCGGCTTAGGGGACGCACTGCCCTTTCCCACCTGCGCTCCAAAACAAAGCGCAGGCAGAAAAGCCGCCACTACCGTCCCAAGCACGCCTACCGACCCAAGCGAAAGGGTACGGACAGAAGGGCGGTTCATGCGGAGGCTCCCGCTGTGCGTCGTCGTGCGGCTACCAGGCCGCCCAGCAGGACAGCGCCCAGCACGAAGGGAACAAAGCCCGCCGGTTCCGGCGCGGCGGCAGGAGTGCCGACAAT
>JAABUU010004284.1_pt1 | contig 16995 bp, 16 predicted proteins | sample 5559301 | NCBI WGS metagenome assembly JAABUU01 (sample SAMN10711884, study PRJNA513360) | rock metagenome | isolation source: Antarctica rocks | place: Antarctica: Victoria Land, Richard Nunatak white | reverse complement strand
GTGTGCTCGAGCGGCCCGAAAACGGTACCTGACGCTGCCCTCTAGCAATCGGCAGTCGCGCAGTTGCGCCGAAATCCCTTTGGCAAAACCTTAAGCATCGAAAGTGCGGGAGAGCCCTGTTCGCGGACTGGAGCGTTGCAGGGCTATCTCTATCGCGCGCTTTCTCCTTCACTCGCCTACTGCACCTACTGGTCTACTCCGCCTACTCCACTCACTACCGCAACCTCAGGATGTCCGCGATGTTCGCCTTCGGGTCGATGACCAGCTTGATCTTGCCTGCGCGGGCGGTGAGGAGGCTGGTAACGCCGGGGCCGTGTCCGGCGAGGACCGAATCGGCGTGCGCGATGATCCCGATCAGGGTGCTGCCGCGCCGGTAGTGCCGCCCGAAGGTGCTGTCCGCATCGGTGATCGCGACGATGTCGCCGAGGCGCAGATCCTCCAGGCCGAACTCGCGCACCGTCTCGGGATCGAAGAGGTTGATGTCGTAGTCGCCCCGGAAGGTATTATCGCGCCCCAGGCCGGAACCCATCGCGGCGGCGGGCGCGCAGTGCGCCACCGGTACGACCAGCGCGTCGCCGTGCGTCTTCGGTCCCCAGGCGTCCAGGAAGTCGGGATCGAGACTGAAGCACTTCACGTCGGGGTGATCGAGGAGTTGCAGGCCGTGGCCGAAGGCACGGATCAGCAGGCGGTCGCCGGGCAGCATCCGCAGCATCGTCTCCTCGGGGAAATCGACAATCACATGCTCGATCCCGCCGTGCTTGCCAGTGACGCGCCCGCCCGCCCCCTTCGCCTCACCGGAGACGATCGTCGCCTCGTTGCCGATGCAGGCGAGCACGTTCAGCGCGCCGTTCGCCTCCTCCGAGAGGGGGTTCTTGATGCTGACCGCCGGTTCGACGTGGTCGCCGCGCCAGCCACTCGCCGGGTCGCCGACGCGCACGTTGTAGGTGATGCCGCCGCTACCCGGCACCGAGATCGGTTCGCCATCGACCGAAATACGGTAGACCGAAGCCCCGAAGCGCGGGTGCGCCGCGTCGCCCGTCACCGATTGCCGTACGAGGCGATCCCGATTCGTCCGTAATCCTGCCATCCGAGGCTCCTCTGCCTTTCAAGGTCGTTCGCCAACGACCGGCATTCTACCGGATGACCGGATCGTGGGCGTGCGCTACGCCCCTTCGAGGCGCAGCCCGACGCCGCTGGCGCGGAGATCGGCGAAGCAGGCGGCGGCGCGGGCGAGTCCGGCGGCGAAGATCGCGGGGTCTTGCCCGACACCGATCCGCAGGTATCCCTCGAAGCCGAAGGCGTCGCCGGGGGCGAGCATCACGCCGTACTCGCCCGCGAGGCGGTCGGCCAGTTCGCGCGAGGGGATGTCCAGGCGGTAGCGCAGCAGGGCGAGCAGCCCGGCGCGCGGTGGCGTCCAGGAGACGAGTTCCGCCTGCTCCGCGAACCAGCGCTCGGCGGTGCGGAGATTCTGCGCGACGATCGTGCGGGTGCGGGCGATGATCCGCTCGCGATTCTCGAAGGCCAGCAGCGCCAAGGCGTCGTTCAGCTTGCCGGGGCTGAGGGTGACGTAGTCGCGCAGCGCCCAGCAGGCGGCGACGATCTCAGCCGGGGCGACGAGCCAGCCGATCCGCAGTCCCGGCAGGCCGAACGGCTTGGAGAAGGTGCTGACGCTGATCGCGCGGTCGCCCAGATCGCGCAGTGGCGCGGGCAGGGGCGGGGCGTCGGGCAGATCGAGCCAGCGGTACGCTTCGTCGCAGAGGACGCGCGCGCCGAGCGAGGCGGCGAGATTGTAGACCTCGCGCAACTCGTCCGCCGAGAGGAGCGCGCCGGTCGGGTTGTGCGGCGTGTTGATGACGATCAGCTTCGTACGCGGCGTGACGAGGCGGCGCAGTTCGCCCAGATCGTAGTGGAAGCCGCCGTCGGTGGCGATCGACCAGAGCGACACGTCGCAGCCGATCGCGCGCGGGACGCTGTAGAGCTGCTGATAGGCCGGGTGGACCGCGACGACGTGGTCGCCGGGATCGAGGAGGACATTGAAGAGGAGGAAGTTCGCCTCGATCGCCCCGGTGGTAACCAATACATTCTCCGACCCGGTGTCGCGATAGGTCGCCGCGATCGCCGTGCGGAGCGCCAGCGAGCCGGGAGCCTCGCTGTAGCCGAGCGGCGTGGCAAGCAGGCGGTCGAGCGCCGCCGCGCGCTCGGCGGCGGGGAGGAGATCGAGGAGGTCGTTGGTGGTCTGCGGCAAGATGCCGCTCTCCGCGATGTCGTACTCGACCTGCGTCTCCCAGGTGGTCATCCAGCGTTCGAGGGCGAAGGTTTCGATCTTCATCGTGACCCCTCCTTGTTCTGTGCGCCGCCGATCGTCTCCATCGCGCCGGTCGGGTCATCCGGGAGCCAACCGGTGGCCCCGCGCTCCTTGATCGTCAGCAGCGCGATCGAGGTGATCGTGCGGGTGATGCCGGGCAGGCTGCGGATCGCCGCGATCAGCTCGCGCAGCGTCTCCGGCGAGCTGGTCCGCACCTTGACGATGTAGCTGTCCTCTCCATCGACATCGTGACACTCGATGAGCTGCGGTTCGTGCGCCACGAAGCGCTCGAACGGGCCGTCATTGGCGACGTTGGCCCGGGTACTGACGCGGATGAACGCGACCAGTCCCTGACCGAGCGCCGCCGGATCGATCTGCGCGCCGTATCCCCGAATGATTCCTGTGCGCTCCAACCGCTGGATGCGCGCGTAGACCGAGGGGCCGCTCAGCCCCACCGCCTTGCCGAGCGTCGCGTAGGCGACCCGGCTGTCGCGCTGGAGCGCCGCGAGTATCCGCCTGTCGATCTCGTCTACCATGCTTGCCCTAATGAATAACGGCATATATACCATGATTACCTAGAGAATAACGATGCTGGGTGCAAAATGCAAAAAGAAAACTGTTTCGTCGCTTGTTGCGCGAAAGATGCCGCCATCGCCGCGATTGGTATCCGCGTACCCTGCCGGGCAGATACGCGGTTGCGTCGGTTCGTCCTCTCCCGCTATGATGGCTTTCGGCGTTGCAATGAGGCAGAGGGGAGGCGCGCATGGCAATCGTACCGACGCTGGTCATGATGGTCGTCGCCTACTTCTGCGGCTCGATCCCCAGCGGCTTCCTGATCATCCGCGCCACCACCGGCAAGGATATCCGGGAGCATGGTAGCGGCAACATCGGCATGGCGAACGCCTATCGTGTGGGCGGAGCGCTGCCGGCCCTGATGGTGCTGCTCGGCGATGCGCTGAAAGGGGCGATCCCGGTCCTGATCTTTCGGGTTTTTTTCGGCGGCGGCGATAATCAAACCCTCACCGATATCTCTACCGTGCTGATCGGCCTCGCCGCCATCATCGGTCACGACTTCCCGATCTTCCTCCGTGGGCATGGCGGCAAAGGTATCGCCACCTCGCTCGGCGTGATCATCGCCCTCTCGCCGCCGGTCGGGCTGGTCGCGATCGTCGTCTGGTGGATCGTGATCGTATCCACCGGCTACTCTTCGCTCGCCTCGCTGATCATGCTCTTCGTGGCGATGATCGCCCTCGCCATCTATGGCGTGGTCGATCCATCCCAGGCCAGCGTGGTCTTCGTCATCTTCCTCTTCGCCCTCTTCGCCGTCGCCGTCTGGCAGCATGGGGGCAACATCGAGCGCCTGATGGCGGGCAAGGAGTTGAAGCTGCGCGGCGAGCGCGAGGCGCGACCGGCAGGGGACGAAGTATGAGCGGCCCGCACGCCGGACCGGTCCTGATCTACGGCGCGGGGGCAGTCGGGCAGTTCCTCGGCGGCACCCTCGCGCTGGCAGGACAGGATGTCGTCCTGCTCGCTCGCCCGGCGTTGCGCGTGGCCCTCGCCGCCCGCCCCTTGACCATCGTCACCGAGGCGGGCGATCCGCAGGAGACAAGTACCCGGACGATCGCCGTGCCTGCGGTCGAGCGGATCGGCGATCTCGCCCACCCCCCGGCCCTGGTGATCCTGGCGGTGAAGGGCTACGACACCGCCGGGGTGCTCCCCGACCTGGAACGGCTGGTCGCGGGCGGGGCGACGATCCTCACCATGCAGAACGGGGTCGGCCACGAGGAGACGTTGCGCGCCGCACTGGGCGCGGCTGCGGTGCGGAGCGGAGCCTTCACGCTCAGCGTCAGCACCCCCGAACCGGGCCGGGTCGTGCGCCATACGCTGAAGGGCGGGCTCGGCTTCGCGCCCCTCGCGGACGAGGATCTGACGCCGCTCCTCGACCGCTTCCAGCCCACCGGCCTGCCGATCGTCACGGCGCGCTCGTATCGCGTGCTGAAATGGTCGAAGCTCCTGCTCAACATGCTCGGCAACGCCCAGTCGGCCCTGCTCGATCGCCCGCCCGCCGCCCTCTACGCCGATCCGGCGCTTTTCGCGATCGAACGGCGGGCCTTCGCGGAAGCCCGCGCGGTCATGCGCGCCGCCGGGATCGGCCTGTCCGATCTCCCGGCCTATCAGACCCGCGCCCTCGCCGCCGCGATGGCCCTACCCGGCCCGCTGGCGCGTCGTCTCCTGGCACATCGGGTGGGGACCGGGCGCGGGGCGAAACGCCCGTCGCTCGCGCTCGATCTGCGGGCGGGGGGCGGGCGGAGCGAGGTGCCCTGGTACAACGGCGCGGTCGTCGCGCTGGGCGAGGAACGGGGCGTCCCGACGCCGGCCAACGCGGCGCTGACGCGCCTGCTGCTGGTGTCCACCGTCGACCCTGCCGTATGGGCGCGGTTCCGTGGGCAACCCGCGCGCCTGCTGGCCGAACTCGGTTGAAGCGGCGCGTGCTATGATCTCTCCAGAATGAGGCGGCGAATGCCGTGACTGTATCTGAATCGGAGGTGCCGGTGAAGTTACTCAGGAGACTCATCCAGTTCGTCGCGCTGATCGTGCTGGTCCAGGCCGTGCGCGAGCAACTCGGGCGACCACCCGAGGAGCGGACCTGGTTCGGACGTGTCGGGCCGGTCCCCTACGACTTCCGCGTGCCGACCGTCGACACCTTCCTCGCCTCGTACTGGAACCCCGACAGCCAGCAGCTTTTCAGCAGCAAGGTCGTCGGGATCGGCTGGGCGATCAACTTCGCGCAGGCGTGGCGGATCTATAAGGAATTGCGACAGCAATACCGCGAGATGGCGGCGTACTGAGGCGTCGCGGATGGTGCAGGACACGGCGGGCGTGGGCTGCCGAGGGCAGCCGCTACCCCGGAGGGCAGCCACCACCCCGCAAGGGGGTACAAGCCCCCGGCTGCATGGCCTGCGGCCACGAAGTGCCCCGGAGGGCAGCCACTACCCATGAAGGGCATACTACCCGCCCGCGCGGACCGGGCGGGTACGGTGAGCGGTATGTGGCGCTCACCGGCGCTTCGGTTGAGGGCGTCGGGCGCGGGTGCCTGGTCCCGCGCTTTATCGCCGTGGCAGCATTGCTTGCGTGGCCAGCGCCGCGATCAGCCCGATCTCGCCGCGATGCCCCGCCTCGTGCTGCATCAGGTGGTGGAGTACCCACTCCGGGGTGACATCGTAGTCGGGCAGCGTGCGGACACGCCGGAAGTCGGACAGCGACAGCGCCCGGAAAGTCCGCGACAGTTCGGCGCGTACCGTCGCCAACCGCGCGAGGTGTTCCGCGAGGGTGAGCCCCGCAACGACGCTCAACCACCCGGTCGCCTCGCGAACGTCGTAGGGGAAGAGCGCGGCGAGGGTTGGCGCGAACGGAACCTCCTCGCGCACCTCCGCCGAGAGCCAGTCGGCCTCGATCGCCGCGATGTGGTAGAGCAGCGTGCCGATGCTGTTCTCCCCGGCGGGCGGTGTCCAATCCAAATACGTTGGTGGGAGATCCGCGAGCTGCACCAGGGTGCGTTGCCGCGTATCATCGAGCGCCCAGAGCCAGCGGGCGATCGCCGGATCGCCGCCCGCTTCAGGCACCATGACCAACGATCGTCTCGCTGTTGTCATCGTCTTCCATCCATAGCGATGCGGGCGGACGGTGCCGGTTGCCGCGAATATCATTCGCTAGGGTACACTAATGACGTGGTTTGCCGCCTGCCACCGCTTGTAATGCCCCGAGGATCAGATGCGAACGCCGTTCCACACGCTCTATGTCGTCCGCCACGGGGAGAACCCGGCGAACCTGAATCGCGAGTTTTCCTATAAGCTGATCGATTACTCGCTGACCGAGAAAGGCGTGCGACAGGCCGAGGAGACCGCCGTCTTCTTCCGCGACAAGGGGATCGACGCGATCTACTCCTCGCCATTGAAGCGTGCCCTCGAAACGGCACAACGCATCGCCCTGCCGCTCGCTCTCCCGGTGACGATCGTGGAGGAGTTCCGCGAGAACAATGTCGGCGATCTGGAGCGCGAGCCGCCAACCGAGGCGGCGTGGACGCTGCACGACAGCATCGTCGCCGCTTGGTTCGCCGGGCGGCACGAGGCGATCTTCCCCGGCGGCGAAGATTTCCACACCCTCCTGCGCCGTGTGCGGACCGGCCTGATCGCGGCCCTCGCCGATCTGGCTGAGGGGCCGGAGGCGAAGCAGGCGGTGATCGTAGCGCACGGCGGCATCCTCAGCGGCATGGCGCGCGGCCTCGCGCACGAGCCCGACCTTGCGGCGGTCGCGGCGCGCAAGTGCGCCAACTGCTCCGTGAGCGAGTTCGCCGCGCGCCTGGTCGATGGCGAACTGGAACTCCATCTGCGCGAATGGTCGGCCTGCGACCACCTCTCCTGAACGCCAGCTGTGTGTAGTTCGGGCGGTGTATGGCGTTGTTCGGCGGACGAGCGGCGGTGAGCGCGCTGCGATAATCGCGCTGCGGGGAAGGATCCCCGCGCACCGGTCGTTAATGAGGATAGGTGGAAGCATGACCGCTGGTACGATTCAGTATCCCGCCGTGCCGTTGAGCGGCCCCGATGGTCCGACCTCCGGCGCGGTCACTATCGAGCCGCGTACCGGCGCGACGACCGCAGTCGTCCACGAACGCCCCTATGCGAGCCGCCCCGCCATCAGTCGGCGTCGCCCGCTCGATGCCAGCTTCCTCGAATTGCGGAAGGTGTTGCGGCGCGGGGGGTATCGGCTGCTGACGTGCGGCACCTGCCAGCATTTCCGCTATACCGCCGCCTCGCGCGACTTCTCGGGCGGGCTGAGCGGCTATTGCGGACGCGGGCATCGCGAGCCGATGGGGAGCGGGGCGAGCGCGAGCTTGCCGGGCGAGGCCGCCACGCCGGTGGTGACCCTCTACTTCGGTTGCCCGGAGTGGGAGGGGCGCGACGAGCGGGCGCTGATGGAATTTTTCGCGCGCACCGAGGCCACGAATTGATGAGCTGACGTGCCGTCGGGCGGCGCGGGTAGGGGAGGGGTACGATGGCGGTCCGCTTGAAGTCGCCGCAAGAGATCAAGAAGATGCGCTCCGCCGGACGCCTGGTTGCCGAGGTATTGGCGATTCTGCGGGAGCATATTAAGCCGGGCATCTCCACCGCCGAACTCGACACGATCGCCGAGCGGGAGATTCGGCGTCGCGGGGCGACGCCGTCGTTCAAGGGGTATGGCGCGCCGATCCCCTTCCCCGCCGCGATCTGTGTCGCGATCAACGAGCAGGTGGTCCACGGGATACCGAGCAAGCTCCAGCTGCTGCGCGAGGGGGATATCATCGGGATCGACGTGGGCGCGTTGATGAATGGGTGGCAGGGGGATAGTTGCGTCACCTTCCCGGTCGGCACGATCGCGCCGGAGGCGGCGCGGTTGCTGCGCGTGACCGAAGAATGCCTCATGCTCGGTATCGAAGAAGCGCAGCTCGGTAAGACGATCGGCGACATCGGCCACGTCATCCAGACCCACGCCGAAGGGGCGGGGTATGGCGTGGTACGCGGGCTGGGCGGGCATGGGATCGGGCGGCGGCTGCACGAGGACGAGCCATCGGTCCAGCACGTCGGAAGCCCCGGCACCGGGCTCAAACTGCGCCCCGGCATGGTCTTCACGATCGAGCCGATGATCAATCAAGGGGTGCCAGGCTGGCACGAGCTCAACGACGGTTGGACGATCGTCACCGACGACGGCAAACTCTCGGCGCAGTTCGAGCACACGATCGCGATCACCGAGCATGGACCGGAGATCCTGAGCAAGCTCTACGACTGAGACGTGGCCTGGCGTGCGAACAGCGCAATGCGCGAGGGGCGGCACAGACGTGCCGCCCCTCGCGCATACATTCCCATGCTCAATAGCGGTGATGCGTATGGAGATGGTGTCGATTACGTGGGGATGCTGCGCCCTATTTTGCTGTAAAGGGTGGTCAATCGTCCGCCGAAAAAGACCAATGAGACGATCACCAGGATGGCGATGAACGACAGGATGAGGGCGTACTCGACCAACCCTTGCCCCATTGTCGCGCCAGCGCGCGCGCTGGGACGCTGGTCCGGTCTGGCGTACAACCCGAGCAAAGCGGCAAGGAATTGTGTCATGTCGTCCACTCCTGTCGCGCCATCGGCTGCGTCGCGTACTGCGATTCAATGGAGGAAAATCGTTCGTGAGCGGTGTGAAGAAACGTGGGGGCGACGACGTGAGTCGTCGCCCCCGTAGTATAGCGGGATATTCGGCTAGCTGAGGGAGTTGCCGACCTTGGAGAAGAGGCTGCCGATCTGGGTGCGGAGGAAGACCATGGCGACGATGACGACGACGGCGATGAAGGCGATGATCAGCGCGTACTCGACCAGCCCCTGGCCCTCGGACTTGTCCTCGACCGCGTAGAGGCCGACCAGCGCTTCGGCGAACTGCAACATGGTGGGTGTGCTCCTCATTATTTTGCGACAGGGGCAAGTTGCCCGCCGCACCGATAGCCCGCTGCTCAGCGGATGTGGCTTCGACTGTCTCGCGTCCCAGTTCAGGAACAAGTGGCGCATCAGCCAGCCCGCACCCGCATGGTTCGCTTTTCGATGGTTCGACCAACCGTGTGGTTGGGGATTCGTGCTGGCCCTGCGTCATTGCAGGTCCGGTGTCGGTGCAAACCCTACCGGCCGGTAGTAGTCGGGACGCTGCTGTTGCATCTCCGCCTTGAGACCTAGTGTAGGGTCGGTCGAAGGTCTTGCATATAGCCTTCCAGTCCCGTTGTTGGGGCCGTGCAAGTACCAGCCTTTTACAGGTACGACGCCAGACTGAGGTACTAGCATCCCGGACCTGCACTGTATGCAAGGCGATTCATACGGCCCGATGGTAACATTTGTAATCGACGGACCTGTATTTCGACCGCCGCATAGTACCCAGGGTGGGGGCTCCGATGGCGCGCGTACCGACCAGGCGATGTGTCCGCTGCGTGCTGCTCGCTCGTGCAGCGAGCCCGCCACCGACAGCGAGGCCGTCGCCGACGCGGCTCTCGCCGCTTAAACGCGAAGGGACCGGCCCGATGGCCGGTCCCTTCCTGCTGGAATGATGGTGCGCGCGGGTCAGGCTGCGCGCACCGGGAACTCTGCCGTCACGCGCACAGCACTCTCCCCTTGCGGCTCGCTGCCCACCAGCCCTTCGAGGAGCTCGATACGCCGGTGGAGGTTTGGCGTGCTGAGGAAGGCCTGGACGCGGCCCGGCGCGCCGATCGCCGCCGGGCCGTCGGTCTCGATCTCGGCGAAGACACGAGCGTCGTCCGAGCGGAGGGTGATGGTGAGGCGACCGCCCTGCCCTGGCAGGACCATCGCCGCCACCGCCCCTTGTACCAGACGGTAGAGGGCGATCTGCAAGTGATGCGGCAGGCTCCCGGTCAGGCCGGTGCCGCTGAGGCTCGTCTCGATGCCGCGCTCGCGGCCCACCTCGGTCAGGTGGCGGCGCAGCATCTCCACCAGCCCCAGATCCTCCAGCGCGAGCGGGCGGATGTCGCCGAGCAGGCGGCGGGTTTCCTGGAGCGTGGTGGAGAGCATCCCTTTCAGCGAGTCCATTTCCTTCTGCGCGCCTTCTTGATCACGCTTCAGGACGTGGCGGCAGACCTCCAGGTGCAGCAGTACATTCGTCAACGATTGCGTCGGCCCATCCTGGATCTCGCGTGCCAGTCGCAGACGCTCTTCCTCTTGTCCCTCGACCACGGCGATCGCGCTCTGCCATGTGGGGATCAGGGCACCGCCCCGGCGTTGGACCGGCTCGTCTTCGGTTGTCGACGCCTGGAAGCTGCTGATCTCCTGCTGCGCCTGGATCAGATCGAGGACGAGTCGGAGTTTGTCCTGATAGTCGCGCAGGTTCTGCTGACGGCCCTCCAGCTGTTCCGCCTGACTACGGCCCATGAAGAGGCGCAGTTGCACCTCGTGGTTGGCGTTGTAGAGGGTGCGGATATCGGCCCGGCTGTACGAGTCGAGATTGACTTCCATATCGCGCACGCGATTGGCGAGGGTGATCTCGCGCTGGCTCAACTTCTCGACTTCGTTGGTCGTTTGCCCCAAGAGCAAACGGATCTCCTGCGCTTGCTGCTGGCTCTGCTCCAATTCCTGGCGAATTTGCTGCTCTAATGTGAGCAGATGCTGGCTGAACTCTATTGTCTGCGATGGTGGCAGTGGCACGGCTCTCACTCCTTCCCCGGACTTCCCGCCGGGTGTCGCCTCGCTGATCGCCCCGAGGGCTATGCCAAAGAGTGCATGTCCCGTACCGGGCACATACTTCCCTTTGTACTCTAGGGGGAGATACCCCGCACCGCAATGCGAAAGCGTAGGAGTTCCGGGCTAGAGCGGGTGAGCGAGTGGTCCCATCCGCCCGTTCTTGGGGTGGCGGCTGTCATGCCGGGGGCGAAAATGGCGCGTGGTACAATTCCCGCTTACGGTCAGAGGTATAGTGTGGCACTCGGGCATACGTTACGTCGCTCGGGCGTTAGCGCCCTAAGATGAAGCATCCATGCGCGATGCATCGCGCGGCGTATCTATAACGGTAGCGAGGGAGAACGGGCATGGCGACGACCGAACAGGTGGCGACGGGTGCGGTCGCGGCGGGATTGCGGGAGCGCTTGCTGACCGGGCGCGCGACGGTCGGCATCATCGGCCTGGGGTACGCGGGGCTGCCGATGGCGGTCGCCTTCGCCGAGGCCGGGCTGCCGACGATCGGCGTCGATTTGCGCGCCGATCGGATCGCCGCCATCCATGCCGGGCGCTCCTATGTCGGTGATATCGCCGCTGACACGATCGCCCGGCTGACGGCGGAGGGGTGGCTGCGCGCGACCGCCGACTACGCCGCCCTCGCGGAAGCCGATGCGATCACCATTTGCGTCCCGACCCCGCTCTCCAAGACGAAGACGCCGGATATCGCCGCGATCGTCGGCGCGATCGAGTCGCTCGCCCCGCATCTCCGTCCCGGTCAACTGGTGGTGCTGGAGAGCACGTCCTACCCCGGCACGACCGAGGAGATCCTGCGCCCGGCGATCGAGGCGCGCGGGTTGGTCGTCGGCGAGGATGTCTTCCTCGCCTTCGCACCGGAGCGCGTCGATCCGGGCAACGCCCGCTTCGGGACGCGCAACACTCCCAAGCTGGTGGGCGGGGTGACCACGGCCTGCCGCGATCTGGCGGTCGCCCTCTACCGGACGATCGTGGACGAGGTAGTGCCGGTTTCTTCCCCGATGGTGGCGGAGACGGCGAAGCTGTTGGAGAATACCTTCCGGGCGGTCAATGTGGCGTTGGTGAACGAGATGGCGATCATGTGCCAGCGTCTCGGGGTCGATGTCTGGGAGGTGATCGCGGCGGCCTCGACCAAGCCGTTCGGCTTCATGCCCTTCTATCCGGGTCCGGGCCTGGGCGGGCATTGCATCCCGATCGTCCCGCACTATCTGGCCTGGAAGTTGAAGACGCTGGGGTACGAGGCGCGCTTCATCGCCCTGGCCGACGAGGTGAACGCGGCGATGCCCGCCCACGTCGTCGGCCTGGTCGCCGATGCGCTGAACGACGACGCCAGGTCGCTGAAGGGTTCGCGCATCCTCTTGCTGGGGATCACCTATAAGCCCGATGTGGCGGATCTGCGCGAATCGCCGCCGCTGGAGGTGTTGCGCCTGCTGCGCGCCAAGGGGGCCGACGCGGTCTACCACGACCCGCATGTCCCCACCCTGGAACTGGAAGGCGAGCCGCTCGCGAGCGTCGTGCTCGATGCCGCCGCCCTGCATGACGCGGACTGCGTGGTGATCGCCACGCACCATAGCGCCTACGACTGGGCCTGGGTGGCGCAGCACGCGCGGGTGCTGATCGATACGCGGAACGTAGTCGCCGCTCGTCCAGCAGTCGGGCGGGTCATCAAGTTGTAAGGCCCAACGAAAGCGCCACGCCTTGCGCTGATAATGCGAGGCGTGGCCTTTCGTTCTATGGTATGCGCAGAGTTCGGGAGCCACCCATCGCCTGCCTGGCGGTGGGTGGCCCTATTTCCTCCTCACAATCAGTAATGCCACCCGTTGGTACTGCGTTGATAGTATCTCTGTCCTGGCCGATCGGTACCATCATGCGATTGAAGCGATCACATGTCCATCCTATCGTGGATAGACAGCTCGTTAATGTTGCATGGGGGGATCGTGGCACTGTTGCACGATGTCGGGACACGTTTTGCCAGCAAAGGAAGTCGCCCTGCTTCCCTGCCCGTTCGTCGGAATCGTGGCCTGCTGTGGACACAGCTCGCCACGGCATTCTGGCTGCTGGCGACGACATTCCTCGCCACAGTCAGCGCCTGGCTGGCGGTTACCGTCGTAAGCTTGTGGGATTCCGGGACCACGCACAACGACACGATGTACCGTATCGAGCAAGCAGGAGTACGATTCAACGTTTGCCTCGTCATCGTGGCGCTCGGGGTGAGCCTTGGCGTTGGTCGTTTGCGACCATCGTTGTGGCGGCGTATGTTGCTTACCTTCGCGATCAGCCCCTTCCCACTCCTCTGTTTCACGAGCGGCAATACACGCGCCGGTTTGGTGGTCGTCGCGCTATTTGGACCCTGTTGCTGGTTGGGACGCGAGGTCGCACACTCTTTTCTGCATGAACGGGACCGCCTCGATGCCTGGGTGATCGGCGCACCCCTCGGTCTCGTGATGGTCGCTGCGGCAGGTTTTACCCTTGGTACGATTGAACTGCTACGCGCGCCAGTCCTTTGGGTCGTGCTGCTACTGCTGTTCGGGAGCCTCGCTTGGCGCTCGTCCTCGCGGTTGCGCGCGGATCTCGTTGCCCTGCGAAACTGGACCCGCACTGCGGTAACGCCCGAGTGGTGGCAATTGCTCCTTGGCGGCATTGCCCTGGCATATCTTTGGCTCAATTTGCTGGGTGCGCTCACCCCCGAGACGTATTCCGATGCGGTCCGAATCCGACTGCCCGTCGCGGTGGAATTTGCTCGTCTCGGCCAACTCACAGTTACCGATCCGAATATCTCATCCGTTGCCCACGATACCGCTGTTGGCGAGACGATCTATGCGGTCGGCCTCGCGCTCGGCCCGCTCGCAACCGCGAAGCTCTTCAATTATCTCATCGGTGTCTGCTGTGCGCTGGTCGCGTTTGCCCTGGGCAGGCGACTTGGCGGTTGGCGCGCCGGTTTGCTTGGGGCGATCGCGTTGTATACCATGCCGGAAACCTTCTGGCTCTCGCAGACTGCATATCTCGATCTCTTCGTGACCTTGCTTGCTTTGGGGGCAGCATTAATCCTTGTCCGATGGATAGGGCCGGACTGGCGCGCGGCGCTCATTGCTGGCGGGTGTATCGGCATCGCGGTCATGATAAAAATCCAATTCGGGTATGTTGCGGTGGGCCTGGCGGTGATGCTTGGCTTCCTGGCACTCCGACGCGGCGGACCGCTATTCGCGATACGGCTGGTCGGTATCCTGTTCGGTTCCGCTGTCCTCGTCGCCGCAGCCCCGCTGTGGCGCTCTTTTCGCCTCACTGGCCAGCTTGCCGGCTTTGCCCTGGCTACCGCATCGCTCTCCCGCACCTCTGGCGAGTCACCAACCATCATGTTCGACCTCGCGACGTTCGGCTATGGCCGTTCCCCGAGCTATTTCTTGCGATCGCTCCTCGATCTCACGATTAATAGCCATCGCTTCGAGTGGATCCCGACGCATTGGGGGCCAACCGTCGGCGTGATCGGCTACCTCCTCCTTGGTTGCCTGCCACTCTTGCTCGCGTACAGGCCGCGTATGCGTGTGCTCGCCGTGGCGATCGGCTGCCTCGTGGCCTTTCTCCTCTGGTTCTATACCGCGCAGTATCTGCGCTACGGTCTGCCGATCTTTGCCTTGCTTTGCCCCGTTGCGGCGACAGCCTTCGTCTTTGTCTACCGTCGTCTCCGCGTGGCCCCTTTTCGTGTCCTCGCATTGGCCTGCGTGATTGTCCTCCTGGGAGCGGGTGTCGTGGTGCAATTGCGCGTGCCAAATACTGGTCGGCAGTTCGCCTTCGGCCAAGAGGGGACTACCGCCTACCTGGGGCGCGATCAAATCTGTTGCATCGGCTACCCGGCGCTTGCGTTGCTCAACGCTCAGCCAGCGGTGGGTCGTGTTCTCAGTGTGCCCGACCCTGCACGCCTCTACACCGGCCTGTCATTGGAGAGCCCGATGACGGCTGGCGTTAGCAGTCCGTTCAGTGTCTTGCAGACCGAAGCAGACGTCCTGAAGGCGATCGATACGGGAGGCTATTCGCACATCATCATCAATCGTTGGGCGTTGCCGACGAGTTGGGCACAGATGCTACTGGTACAAGAGGAGTTTCTGCGACGCAATACAACGCTCGTCGGTGGGGGGAATAATGCGTATATCTATCGCATCCTCCCTCCTGCCGAGCGCGGGCATGATCAGCCCTGGGTATCCGGGCCGGAACTCCTGCGCGCATTCGTTGCCGTTACACCAGACTCTGCCTGTGGCTGGACGAGATTAAGCGGCCAACCACGCTGCGAAACTCGCCCCTCCGGCGTCACCGCCTATCTCCTGCCGACCGATCAACTCGCCGAGACAGTGCCCGTCACGCCACAGACGACATATTTGCTTTCGCAGGTGAGCCAGGGCATGGGTGCCAATGGCCGCGTGGTGCTGCGAATCGATTGGCAGGATAGCGCGGGCGCGACGATCGCATCGTTACGCGAAGAGGTGCCAACGAGTACGCTCGGCGAGCATCGCTTCTCGATGCTGGCGGCGGCACCACCGACGGCTGTCTCGGCCAGCATCGTCGTGCAGACCGCAGACGGGACAGCGCGGGTTCGCGATGTGTCCCTGCGCGCTGTAGTCCGCGACGGTGTCTCCGATTTACCGGTTGCCCTACCGTGAGCCGGGCGAGCGATCGTGCCGAAACTGTGCCGGACCATTTGGTGATTGTTGGGGACGATCGTTCCTCTCTATGCTACAGCGGTATATGACGTCGCACCTGCACCAAATGGGCGCGCGTTTGGTCGGTCGGTAGCGCGCTAGAGGAGGATACGCTATCCGTATGAGCGAGCGATCTCTGGAGGCACAGGTGCTTTCCTCTCCCCTAAACCAAAGCTTCGGTGAGAACTCCATGCGCTACGCTGCGAACTATGTAGGTTTCACCTGGGCTTCAGTTTAGTGGCTGCGCCGGTGCCCAGACGGCGTTCTGTGCCGTTCCTGATCGGCATGACGGCGACGGCTTGCCTGTTGCTGCTGCATGGGCTGATCTGGGTGCGTTCGGTCGAGTCGCGTGGCGGACTGGAACGCTACGCGCGCCTGATCGATTTCACTGCGACCCTCACCGGCGCGCAGCTCGTGCGCACGGGCGCGGGCGCGGATCTCTACGATTTGGCGCAGCAACGGATGGCGCAAGAGCAGGTACTGGCCCCTTACGTGACGTTGAAAAGCGATACGCTCCTGCCGTACATCCATCCCCCTTTCGAAGCGCTCATCTTCGCCCCGCTCATGCCGCTGCCATATGCGACACTCTATCTGTTGTGGAGTCTATTGACTGTCTCGGCCTTTGGTGGGTCGCTGCTCCTCCTCAGCAAGACGGTGCCGATCGCGTCGTCGTCGCGTTGGTTATTCCTGCTGGCCGTCGGCTCTTTCAGCCCGTTACATCAGGCGTTCTGGTTGGGCCAAAGCTCCCCGCTCGTGCTTTTGGGGCTCTGTGGAGCCTACGCTGCGAATAAGCGTGGACGCCAGGGCTGGGCAGGCGTCGCACTCACGCTACTGGTCTTGAAACCGCAGATCTTGCTAGTGCTCGGCCTGCTCCTTCTGCTGCTCGGGCGCTGGCGGACGCTCGCCGTCTGTGGCGGGCTTATCGCCGGTCTCGGCATCGCGGCGATGCCGGTGCTCGGTGCGGCGTGGCCGCTGCACTACGCCCGCTTCCTCTCGGGTATCACCAACTGGCAGGGCAACCATAACGAGTATCCGGCGATCATGTACAACTGGCGCGGCCTACTCACCAATCTCCTCGGCGATTCGTGGCCCGGCCCGTTGGCGCTCGGCGTCACCGTGTTGACAATCCTCTCTCTCGGCCTCTTATGCAGTGCTTGGTGGTGGTCGCGCGGTGCCGGTGTCGAAGCCCGGGCGGGGTGGCAGGACGTATTGTGGTCGTTGGCGTGCCTGATTGCGGTGCTGATCGCGCCGCATCTCTATATCCACGATCTCGTGATCCTGATCCTCCCCGCGTGGCTTATCGTGTCGAAGAGCGTGCCCATCCTGTCAAGGCATATCGCGGCGCGGGTCTGGATATTTACGCTCTGGTGTAGCTATGCGCTCGCATTCTCGTCGCTTTTCCGCGTGGAAGATGCGCCAGCCTTCCCAGTCGTGCCGAGCCTCCTCTTACTCATCGCGATGATGATCGCGCTCCTTCGACAAGCGCTTAAGTACGGCGAACCACACCAACGGTCATCGCTGCTGGTGGGGCTTGAGGAGGCGGGAGCATAGCATGATCGCTGTATGCAGAATATAGGTTCCAACGCCAGAACACTTATTTGGCAAGCACTGAGGGACTCGCGTGGAAATAGCTGTCCCGAGTCGAGTAGACTCGCAGTGGTGGGGGCGCGCGTCCCCGGTGGTGGGAGGGTGCGGTGGAACTGACGGAGCCGGTCAAGGGCTTGCTGCAGGCGGCGGC
>JAABUU010004283.1_pt1 | contig 16997 bp, 17 predicted proteins | sample 5559301 | NCBI WGS metagenome assembly JAABUU01 (sample SAMN10711884, study PRJNA513360) | rock metagenome | isolation source: Antarctica rocks | place: Antarctica: Victoria Land, Richard Nunatak white | reverse complement strand
TCTCATAAGAGAAGCATACGTTTGGTGTGCTGGAACTAAGTGACAGAAGGCCGTTAGTCACTTATGTATCATTTTATCGCATGATGGATGGCACAGGGTTCTCTGCCTTTTTGCCGACACATGACCTGGTGCTCCAGCGGTTCATCGTCGAGAAGACGGTCATTAACCGCCCACTCTATTGGCGCGTGGAGCAAGGTAACGCGTCGACTCCGGCCCGCATCGATTCAATCGAGGATGGCGGCCTTCTGATTGCAGACGGCACTAGGCTGAGTTTCGACACTTACTTCAATTCTTTTTTTGAGGCGCCTTGGCGGCGGCATACGGCGCTGGGCGCCTTGAAGTTGCGGGTGGAGGCTGAGGGCGCCTTTGAGATGCGGGTGTTCCGCCGGGCGCTGGGCCGGCGGGAGCTGGTGGCGGAAAAGGTAGCCAGTTCCGGCATCGCCGAAATCCGTTTCGGCAATGACGCATTGAACTTTCGTCAACAAGGCGTTCTCTCGCTGGAGATAACCGCACGGGATGGTGCGGTCATCTGGCGCAACGCTGCGTGGTTGGCTGAACAGGCTTCCGTCAGCCCGGTTGGAGTGGCTTTGGTGTTCTGCACGTTCAACCGCGAAGCAGACATCACTCGCGTGTTGGGCAGCATTTCGGGCGATCCGGTCGTCGCGCAACTTCTGACCCGCTTGTATGTCGTCAACCAAGGTCGCCCCGGTCTCGCCAACCATCCCAATATTGCCGATTGCTCACATCTTTTCGGCACCAAGCTGCAGATTATCGAGCAGGATAATTTTGGCGGCGCTGGCGGCTTCGGCCGCGGGCTCCTAGCCAGCCTGGAAGACCCGGAGGTCACCCATGCTGTGCTGCTCGATGACGACATCCAGATCGAGCCCGACAGCCTGCTCCGCATGACCAACTTCTTTGCATTGGCCAGTTCTGATATCGTTCTCGGCGGCCACATGCTCGACAGCGTGCAACCGACTCGGTTGTATGAGGCTGGAGCGATCATCACCGAACGCCATTGGGCGTCCAACCCGCAGCACCATGGGCTTGATATCGGCAACCCGAACACGCTGGAGCAACTCAGCTTCCCGACGCCGGTGCACTACAATGGTTGGTGGTGCTGCGGCTTTCCGTTGAAGCTGATCCGTCAGGTCGGACTGCCCCTGCCCTGCTTCATTCGCGGCGATGACGTGGAACTCGGGCTACGCCTGCACCAGCAAGGCGTGCCGACCATTTCGCTGCCCGGCGTTCCTGTCTGGCACGAGCCGTTCTACCTCAAGATCGGTAGCTGGCAGCTGTATTACGAAACCCGCAACATGCTCATCACCGCTGCCTTGCACCATCCGTTCGAGCGCTGGCCGGTGGCGCGGCGCATGGTCCGGCATTTGTTCGTCCATCTGCTGACCTTCCGCTACTACAGCGCCGCCCTGGTCCTGCGGGGAATAGACGACTTTCTGGCCGGCCCGACCGTTCTGCACGGGTCGCCCCAGGCACTGCACGCCGGGCTGGCAGCAATTCGCCAGCGCTACCCGGCCCAGCAAACCCAACGCAGTCAGGTGCTGTATGAGCAGCCCCCTCCCCGCAAACTGCCGCGCACGCGCATGGCGTTCCTGCGTCTGATCGCCTGGTTGCTGTTCCACCAATTCTTTACGCCGACCCGCGTTGCGCCGATCCGCCTGTTGCCGGTCGGGCGCTTCACTTGGGCCATGATGCGCGGAGTCGAGCACGTGGCTGTCGAAACCTGGTGGGATCCCGAACTTCCAACGTTCCATCGCTCCCGCGAGGACTTCCGCAGCCTAGCCGGAACCGGGCTGCGGACGATCTGGCGACTGTACCGCCACGGCCCAGAAACCGCCGCCTCGTGGAAGTCCGGCCTGCCTCAGCTGGTTTCCGTCAATTTCTGGAAACGGCACCTGGGGCTGGTTCCGGCGCCTGCCAAGGCGCCGGAACCAGAACTGGCGAAGTAGGCTACTTGCCTTCCTTGCGGACTTTTTGCTCCTCGGTCTTATTCATCTCCTTGATCACCGGGGCTTGGTTTTTCGCCCCAGTCGTCTGGGTGGTCGAGGCGGCCGGCGCTGCGTTCGGTGTCGAGGTTTGCGATTGCGGCTCGCTCCGGGACCGCGTCTGCTGGGCCAGGTTGTCGGTTGCGGCCAGTTGCTGGCCAAGCGGAAGTTGCCGAATCCGCTTGCCGGTTGCCGCAAAGATCGCATTCATCAGCGCTGGGGCGAACGGAGGAACCCCTGGCTCGCCGGCCCCGCTTGGCGGCGTGTCCGGCCCGAAGGGAACGATGTGCACATTGGTGACCAGCGGCGACTCGTCGATCCGGATAACCGGGTAGTCGTCGTAGTTTCCCTGCTGGACGCGGCCATCCTTGAAGGTGATCTCGCCGTGCTTGGCGAGGCTCAGCCCCATGATCGCCGCGCCTTCGATTTGCGAGTGGATGCGCTCCGGGTTGATGTACATGCCGCAATCGATCGCCGTGTCCACGCGGGGCACGGACAGGCCACCCTTCTCATCGACAGCCACCTCGACCACGGTCGCGATGTAGCTGACGAAGCTGCGATGCACGGCGATACCTAGGCCGTGACCCGGCGGCAGCTTGCGTCCCCAATCTGCCTTCTCCGCCACCAGTTCCACCACCCGGCGCAACCGGCCGGTGTCGATCGGGTAGCTGCTCAGCGGCTCGCCATAATTCCAAAGACCATCGACCGACTTGCTTAAATCGACGACCCGGGCGGGTCCGATCAGCTCCAGCAGCACGTCCTTCGGATCGCGCCCGGTCGCGTGCGCGATCTCGCCCACCATCGATTGCACCGCGAAGGCGTGGGGGATGTTCGACACCGAGCGGAACCAGCCGATCCGGGTGTGCGCGGCAGCCTCCGGGTTCTCGCAGCGCACGTTGGGAATGTCGAACGGCAGGTCCACCATCCCCATGCTGAACTCCAACGGCAGCGCGTTCTTGGCCTCCGCCTTGAACGTCGAACCGATCGACGGCGCCGCACTCCGGTGCCGCCAGGCAATCACCTTGCCCGACTTGTCCAGCCCGGCCTCGATCCGCTCGGCCGAGACCGTGTGGTAGAAATCGTGGCGGATGTCGTCCTCACGAGTCCACTGCACGCGCACGGGCGCGTTGAGCGCCTTGGACAGCAGCACCGCTTCAAGCGCGTAGTCGCACTTCGATTTCCGCCCAAAGCCGCCGCCAAGCAGTGTCACGTGCACCGTCACATTTTCGAGCGGGATGCCAAGCGTCTTGGCTACGTCCTCGCGCGTGCCGCCGGGGCTTTGGACCGGCGCCCAGATTTCAGCCTTGTCGCCTTGCACGTGCGCGGTGGCCACCGGAGGCTCCATGCTCGCATGCGCGATGTGCGGCGCGTAGTACTCACCGACGACTACCCGGTCAGCGCTCTTCAGGGCGGCCTCAGCGTCGCCATCGTTGCGGACGACCTTGCCTGGCGCGCGGGCGGACGTCTCCAACTCGGCGCGGTAAGCGACCGAGTCGTATTTCGCGTTGGCGCCATCATCCCACACCACCTTCAGCGCGTCGCGACCCTTGATGCCGGCGCCGGTGTTGCGGGCGATGATTGCAACGCCGCCCATCGGTTGGAACTTGGACGGCCAGGGCCAACCCTGCACCTCCATGACCTTCTCCACGCCGGACACTTTCATCGCATCGGCCGGGTCGAAGGACACCAGCTTGCCGCCGACCACGGGAGGCCGGGCAATCACCGCATACTTCATCCCGGGCAGGCGTATGTCCGCGCCGTAGCCAGCCTTGCCTGTCGTGATGTCGCGGAGGTCCACGATGCCGACATTGCCCTTGCCGATGTAGCGGAAATCCTTCGGGTCCTTCAGCTTCACGGCATCGGGCGCGGGCACCGGCAGCGCGGCAGCGTCGGCGGCCAGATCGCCATAGCCAAGGCGCCGGCCCGACGCGGCATGGACGACCTCGTGCTGCTTGGCCTCCACGTCGCCGACGGACACGCTCCAGCGCGCCGCCGCAGCCGTTTCCAGCATGGTCCGGGCGCATGCGCCGACCTGGCGCATCGGCAGCAGGAAATGGCGCGTGCTGCGGGAACCGTCGGTGTCCTGGTTGCCGTATTTTTCCTCGTCGCCCGGCGCCTGCACGACGCGCACGCGCGTCCAATCGGCGCCCATCTCGTCGGCGACGACCATCGGCAGGCTGGTGCGGATTCCAGTCCCCATCTCGGTGCGATGCGCGACGATGGTGACCATGCCAGACGGATCGATCGAGACGAAGACGCGCGGGTCGTTGACCGTGCCGTGCGGCATGGCCCCTGCCCCGGTCGCGTAGGCCGCCATGGCGCGGCGCGGCAAGACTTGCGCGGCGAGGACGAACGCGCCGGTGGCGACGACCCCCTTCAGCAGCCCGCGGCGGCTGACGTTTTCAACAGTGCGGTTTGGCTGGATGTAGGTCATGGTTCAAGCTCCCGTGGCGGCAAGACGAATGGCCGCCTCGATCCGCTGGTAGCAGCCGCAGCGGCAGATGTTGCCAGACATGTTGTCGCGAATTTCCTGCTCAGACGGCTTCGGCGTTTCAGTGAGCAGCGCCGCTGCTTGCATGATCTGCCCAGCTTGGCAGAACCCGCATTGCGGCACGTTCACCTCCCGCCAGGCGACCTGCACGGGGTGGTCGCCGTGCGGGTGCAGCCCTTCGATGGTCACGACATCCTGCCCGTCCACGTCGGACAGCGCGGTGATGCACGAGCGTGCCGCCTGGCCGCCGATATGCACCGTGCAGGCGCCGCACAAGGCCTGGCCGCAACCGAACTTGGTTCCAGTCAGGCCAACCTCATCACGAAGATACCAAAGCAGCGACAGTGACGGGTCACCGTCCCAGCTCTGCTTTGTTCCATTCACATTCAAAGTAATCATGGTTGACCTTTCCCCTGCAGATATTGTGAACATCCTGCCACCGACGCCGCGGGGGAGCAAAGGGTTATCGGTGGTGTAACGCTACGGGGGAATGGCCAGCCCGCCGGTTTGGCCTTGTTCGTTTGCCCGACGGATCTCCGACGCCCGCACCCGCCCCCGTTCCTGCAACGGAAGCTCAAGCCAGCGGAAGGTCAGGTCGGCCGCGACCAAGCTTGCCAGGATGCCGATCACCATGCGTATCGGCACCCAGCTTTCCCGAGACAATCCGGTCCGCTCCGAAAGATCGATGACCGCGAACCAAACCGGAATATGGCAAAGGTACAATGAGTAGGATCGTGCGCCGATCCAGAGCATCGCGCGGCGTAAACTTGGAATGATGGCGATCGCTCCGACTTGGCAACTGGCGGCAAACACCAGGACAAAGCCGGCCCAGTTGACGACGGACCACGCCAGCGGCGGAAAATCGGCGAGGGCAAGCGGCGCTCCGAGCACGACTGCGCCGACAACAGTCAACAGCGCGCCACGTCCGGCGCTAGTCCGGGGCAGGCAACTGGACAGGATCGCACCCAGGCCCGAGCGCTCCAGCTCGAACAAAAGCAGCCCATAGATCAGCCCGTCATAGCGGAACATCCACCATACCGTGCCGCCGGGCCGCCAGACGGCATTGATCGCGCACAGCGCGCACAATCCCGCAAAGCGCCAGCGCCGCCGCACGGCCAACAGCAGGACTGGGAGAGCGAGGTAGAATTGGTTCTCGACAGATAGGCTCCAATAGTAGCCGAAGTAACTTGGCGCTCGGCTCTCCTCGAAGTTCCGCACGACGGCGAGGGTGGCGATCGCCTTGGTGAACATAACATGCGGTGTCAGCCACAGGCCGTGGTTGCGCGACGCCACGCTCGCCGCAAATGCCAGCCCGACCCACAGCGTGGAGGCTGGAATCAGCCGATAGAAGCGCCGCACCCAGAATGCAGCGATGCGCGCGACCTGATGCGCACGGCCTCGGTGTTCGGCCGCTTCGAAAGGGCCCATGAACGATCGGCCAATCAGGTATCCGGAGATGATGAAGAAAAGATCGACGCCGGTTTCTGGATCGATCCACGCCTGAATGCCTTCGACCCATCCGGCAGGATACGGAATGCACAGCAGCGGGACATGTTTGACGATCACGAACAGGATCGCCAGGGCGCGAAGGTACTCGATCTCGGGATTTGTGCGATGCCGGCGATCAACAGTACCAGCCGCAGATAGGCGCATGTCCATGGGTGCAATGGCAACGGCTGCGCTACAGCCTGGTTTCCGCATGGTCCCGACGCCTCGCCTTGCACCACTGCGGGGTGCGGGCTAAGTGGCGGAACTATCCAACGAAGAGGTGCCTCATGCGGCTTCCAATCTTGGCAGCGGCGCTTGCCCTGGGCCTGGCGTCGCACGCTGCGCTCGCCCAGACGCCAGCGCCTCAACCCGGAACGCCGCCGAGTCAGCAGGACATGATCCGCATGGTGCACCAGGCCGCGCATAACCAGCTCGGCATCCTGCAATATTGCCAAGAGCAAGGAAGCGTGAGCGGGGACACGGTGGCGTTGCAGCAGCGCGCTCTCAGCATGTTGCCACCCGCGCAGGTGGAGGGCTTAGACGAGGCAGAAGCGGCCGGCAAGCGCGGCGTGGTTCAATTCGGCGGCTCCGAGGTGCAGCTGGCCAATGCGGCCAAGGCCCAGAACACGACGGTGGATGCCATGTGCAAGCAGATCGCCACGCTTCTGCAGAGCCAGGCTTCGCAGTTGCCGCAGTAGCGCCGGCTTCAGCGGCCCGCTACTTCAGCGTGGCGATGTAGTGGGCCAGGGCCGCGATGTCGTCGTCGCTCAGCCCCGACGCAGCCTCTGTCATTGCCGCGACACCGGTGCTCGGGCGGCTTCCGGAGCGATAATCGGCAAGCGCCTTGGTGAGATACACCTCGTGCTGGTCGGCCAGCCTCGCGGCGGCCTGCTTCCCGGTGAATGCCTCCGTATGGCACGCAGAGCAGTGATATTGCGCGGCAGCGTCCCGGCCGGTGACGCTCAGCGCCGGATTTCCATCGGACGCCGGGGCAGCGGGCGGCGTCAGGCTTGCGAAGTATGCGCCGAGATCACGGACATCCTCATCGCTCAGCGTCTTGGAAATTGGGCCCATGATGGGATTTGCCCGCCGCCCGCTGCGGAAAAACACCAGTTGCCATTGCAGGAACTGGTCGGTTTGCCCGGCCAAGGAAGGAATGTTCGGGACTGCCGAAATGCCGTTGCCGCCATGGCAGCCTTGGCACGTTCCGGCCTTCGCCTTCCCTGCTTCCGGATCGCCAGCAGCCCAAGCCGGTACGGCTGCGAGAACGGCAGCGAGTGCAACCCACGCGAAAGTTAGTCTCATACGTCGCTCCAATCCAAGCCAAGTCCGCCCGTTCCCGCGTGAGAACGGGCGGGGTTGGGCATTACTTGGCGTAGCTGATCCGGTAGATCGCGCCAGCCCAGTCGTCAGCCACCAAAATCGAGCCGTCCTTGGCTTGCAGGATGTCGGTCGGACGGCCGTGGTAGTCCTGCGGTTCCTTCAACCACCCTTCGGCAAACACTTCCTGCTTGGCGTTCTTGCCGTCTGCGTCGACGATGACGCGCTCGATCCGGGCGCCCTGGTACACGTGGCGGTTCCAGGAACCATGCTCGGCGATGAGGATGTTGTTCTTGTATTCGGCCGGGAATTGCGACCCGGTGTAGAACTTCATCCCCAGCGGCGCGACGTGGTTGCCCAGGTTCACCACCGGCGGCGTGAATTCCGAGCAGGAATGCCCGCGGGCGAACTTCGGATCGGGCGTATCGCCCTGGTGGCAGTAGGGATAGCCAAAATGCTCGCCGATCTTGGTGATGTGGTTCAGCTTATCGCTCGGCAGATTGTCGCTCATCCAGTCACGGGCGTTTTCCGTGAACCAGTAATCGCCGCTGCGTGGGTCGATGTCGCCGCCGACGCTGTTGCGGACGCCCATCGCCACGACCTCCGCCTGGCCGTTCTTGGGGTCGACATGGCGAATTTGCGATACGCCGCTGGGCGGCATGCCGATGTTGAAGGGAGGTCCGAACGGGATGTACATCTCGCCATTCTTATCGGTGACCAGATACTTCCAGCCATGCGCGACATAGGGAGGCATGTCGTCGTAGGCCACCACAGGCTTGGGCATATGGTCGAGGTTGGCCTCTGCGTTGTCGTAGCGCAGCAGCTTGTCGATGGCGATGACGTAGAGCGTCCCGTTCTGGAAGGCGAGCCCGGTGGGCATGTTCAAGCCCGTGAGGATCGTCTTGACGGTCTTCTTGCCGCCCTCGTCGGTGACGGCATACACGTTGGTCGCATTATACGAGCCCACGAACAGCGTGCCGTTGTCGCCCCACGCCATTTGCCGCGCCTCGGGCAAGCCGCTTGCATAAACTTCGATCTTGAATCCGGGAGGCAGCTTGACGCTTTTGAGATTGGTTTCGAGTTCGGCAAGCGGCGTCGGGGTCGCCGGACCGGATGGCGGCGCCAAGCCCTTCATCGACTCGGTTTCGTCGCCCAGGAACCAGTCCGGCGGCGGATGCGTCCAGAAGCTCGACTTGGTGGAATCGTAGGATTTCAAATCGGCGGCGCTGACGGTGCTGACGCACATTGCCATAGCAGCGACGAATGGAATGAGCGCGCTGGTTTTAGACAGCGCTGATTTTCTAGACACGATTAAATTCTCCCGGCAAATCGACGACCTTCATGATCGCTCGTGACAATGTTATCGCCACGAATGTTCGCTTAACCAGCCCCCCCCAATCGGATTATTCTGAACCGGCGTGAAAAGGAGGGCGCTGCCCGCGCCGAATTGACGCTTGCCGGCATGACAGCAAAACTGGGTCCATCACACCAAGGCACATCGATGATGATCCGGCTCGCGGCGCTATGCTTCCTGATATTCGCCACCACTCCGTCGACCGGCGGCCACACCCAAGAGTTGGCGAACACCGCTGCGTTCGAGCGTGCCTATGGCACCTCGTTCTATGAGTTCGATGCCTGCGGGGACAGCCTCACCGGTCGCCTGTTCCGTAGGGCGCTTACCGACAAGCTGGCGCAATGTCCGTTCACGCCCACGGCACGATCAAGCTACGCCAAACGCACCACAGCGATGCGGACTAGGCTATCGGCAACGATAGAAGGCATGGTCGACAAGAACGGCGGCCTGCCGGTTCAGCTCGAAGGCATGTCGAACACCTGTCACGAGCAGCGGAACACCGAAGCTTTCCAGCACCTCACCGAAGCGCTCAAGCAATACGAGGGCGGGCAGCGCGGCATCGACGCGGTTATTCCGGCCAAATGCGACGATCCGGACATCCTGCCCTGATCAGCGCGCCGGGAAACCAGGCTGCCACCGCCGCAGCAGGAGGGCGCTGCTGACGACGCTCACGCTGGAGAACGCCATCGCCGCCCCGGCAACGACCGGACTGAGCAACCCGGCGGCAGCCAACGGAATGCCAACCAGATTATAGGCAAACGCCCAGAACAGGCCCTGGCGAATTCGTCGAAAGGTCCGGGCGGCAATGTCCAGCGCCGCCGGAACCAGCATCGGATTGCCACGCATCAGCGTGATGCCGGCCGCGGCGGCGGCCACGTCGGCGCCCGTCGCCATCGCCAGCCCAAGGTCCGCGGCGGCCAGCGCCGGCGCGTCGTTCACGCCGTCGCCGACCATCGCCACCGGGCCACGCTCGCGCAATGCTTCGACAAACGCGGTCTTGTCGCCGGGCAACGCCTCCGCCCGGACCTCGTGAATCCCGAGCGCGCGGGCGGTAGCGTCGGCGGCGCCCTGGTTGTCGCCGGTGAGCAGCACGACGCGCAGGCCCCGGGCATGCAGCTCACGCACCGTCTCCGCAGCGCCCGGCTTTACGGCATCGCCAAAGCCGAGCAGGCCCAGCAGGCGGGTGCCCTCGGTGAGGTAGGACACGGTCCGGCCGTCCGCCTCGAGGCTGCGTGCCGCGTCGGCCAAGGCTGTCGGATCCACGCCGGACTCGCGCGCCAGGCGTAGGTTGCCGAGCTGCAAGGCACGATCGTCGACCACGCCCTCCAACCCGCGTCCAGGCAGGGCACGGACGTTACGGGCCGGCGTCGGGGCAAGCACGCCGGCACGGGCCAGCACCGCGCGAGCGAGCGAGTGCTCGCTGCCGGCCTGCAGCGCCGCCGCGAGACGGAGCACGCCGTCGGCAGTCTCGCCCGGCGCCGGGTGCAGGGCCAACAGGTCCGGACGCCCGGCGGTCAGCGTGCCGGTCTTGTCGAACACCACCGTCTGGATCGCGCGCGCTTGTTCCAGTGCCGCCGGGTCGCGGATCAGGATGCCGTGCCGGGCCGCGACCCCGGTGCCGACCATGATCGCGGCCGGCGTCGCCAGCCCCAAAGCGCAGGGACAGGCGATCACCAGCACCGCCACGGCGTTCACCGCCGCGATTTCGGCTCCCGCGCCGGCCAGCCACCAGCCTGTGAACGTCACGGCGGCGATGCCGACCACGACCGGCACGAACACCGCGCTCACCCGATCGACCAGGCGCTGCACCGGCGGCTTGGCGGCCTGCGCGCCTTCCACCAGGCGCACCATGCGGGCGAGCTGGCTTTCCGCGCCGATCGTGGTGACCTCGGTCAGCAGCAACGCTTCGCCGTTCAGCGCGCCGCCGACCACCCGGCTGCCGGGCTCCTTCGGCACGGGCAAGCTCTCGCCGGTGAGCAGGCTCTCATCGGCGCTGCCGACGCCTTCGCGCACGATGCCATCGGCGACGATGCGCTCGCCGGGGCGGATCACCAGCAGGTCGCCTCGTCGCAGGTCAGCGGCGGCGATCTCGTGCTCGACGCCATCGCGGCGCACGCGGGCGCGCTCCGGCTTGAGCCGCTCCAGTGCGCGGATTGCCTCGCCCACCTGCCGCCGTGCCCGGCTTTCCAGCCATTTGCCGAGGCGCACCAGGGCGATGACGGCGGCGGACGCCTCGAAATACAGGTGCCCACCTTGCCCGGTCGCCATCTCCCACAGGCTCAGCCCGAAGGCGGCGCTGGTGCCGAGGGCGACCAGGGTGTCCATATTGCCGGCGCCTGCGACCAGGGCTCTCCAGGCGCTGCGATAGAACCGTGCGCCGAAGCCGACTTGCACAACCGTCGCCAGGATCAGCTGCAACCAACTGGGCAGGGTCAGATCCACGCCGGCCGGCATCAGCAGCATCGGCAGCAGCAGCGGCGCTGCCAGTGCCAGCGCGACGGCCGCCCCCACGCCGTCCGTCCACCCGCTGCGTCGCGGCAGTCCAGGCCGGTCGGAAGCTGGCAACGCCGGGTCGTAACCCGCCGCCCGCACGGCCGCCGCCAGCTCGCCCGGCCCTGCTACTCCCGCCAGGACGTGCACCCGCGCCCGCTCGGTCGCTAGGTTCACCTCGGCCGACAGCACGCCGGGCACCGCCAGCAGGGCTCGTTCGACCCGGCCGACGCAGGACGCGCAGCTCATGCCGGAGACGGCGAGGTCCACGACTTCCTCGACCGCGGGATAACCTGCAGACGCCAAGGCCTTGGTCAACGCGGGCAGGAAAAAACCAGTGGTCGTCGTGATCGCGGCCCGCTCCGTCGCGAGGTTGACCGCAACGCCCGCCACGCCGGGCACTGCGGCCATCACGCGCTCCACCCGGCGCACGCATGCCGCGCAACTCATGCCGCTGATGCCTAAGTCGACCTGCTGCGTGCCGCTGGAGGCCGGCTGCTTGCCGAGGATTCCCTGATCCATTGATGTGTCCTGATCCTGTCGGCTACTGATATGGGGCTTCCCCATCTGGTTCGTCTATCAGGAGACATGCCCATGCAGACGCTCAAGGTCGATGGAATGACGTGCAGCCACTGCGAGCGCGCGGTGACGGCAGCGGTCCAGAAACTCGATCCACATGCCACGGTCCAAGTCGACCTCGCGTCGGGCCTGGTCAAAACCGGCAGCGACCTTCCGGCCGACCGGCTTGCCAAGGCGATCCGCGAAGCGGGCTATGAGGTCAGCGCCGGGTGAGATCCGTTTAGTGGATCGTGCGGACGCGATCGGCAGGATGTAGGTTCAGCCAGCTGTCGATGGCTGCTTGCGCCGATTCGAAAGCTTTGCGGAATGAGTCCTCGCCGTCGATCGTGCCCTCTGCCGACCCGGATGCTGGGTAGATGGCCCACATCGTTCCCCTTGGTGCGACCGGCGTCAGCAAGAACTCTACGCCACAGTGTTTCAGGCGCGCTTGCCCTTGCAGCGGCTGAGACCCCGGCACCACGCTTGCCCATCGGCTTGCCTCGGCTTCCACGGCACACATCGCCGCTTGTGTCGTTCGCTCGCTCCCGGAGCAGATAGAGATCCACCCGGGCGGTGCGGGTGGAACCGATCTCGCCGCCAAATGCCATGTCGCCTGGCCATCCATGTCCAGCGTGTGGACGATCAACCGCAAGTCGCCTAACACGGCCTCAATCTGTCGCTCAAGGAGCGCGTTCTGCGGATCATCATTAGCCATGATGAACCTCCCTGCCCAATTAGCCCTATCGTGAGTCCGATAGTTGCCTAGCGCCTGCCGGAGCCGATGGAGGCCTAGGCAGGAACGTCACGACGGTGCATTTTTTAGGATAACACAAATTTGAACCGGCGCGGCGATCTTGCGACGCCTCCTTTTGGCCGGGCAACCGCTGCTCAAATCCGGCCAGCCGTGGCGCGCGCGGTAAGCGGCAGCAAAAATAGCTGAAAGTTCTTCCAATTCCACGTTGCCGCTCTCGCGGATCTTGCAAGGCCCTCAGCATTATGCGTTCCTCCACGGCCGCCGCTCAAACCGTACTACCCGGGAGGGCAGGAGGAGCGCGTAGTTGTAACAGGGTGCGATCGACATTCTGCCGACCTCCTCCGAAAAGCGAATTCTTCATGCAAACGCCATGCTTTTGGTGACGACGTCCAAAAGCGTAAGTTTGCCATTGGCGTCTCCCGGCAGGCATGGCGTTGTTTCACCGTCGTCGTGGGCGGGTTCGCGCCCATTCGGGTCGCTGCTCATGATGAGGCGGACGTGTCGCTTGAGGTTCTTACGCGTTGGCCGCGCATGCCGTGCTATGGTCATCAGTTGCCACCGCCCTACATGACCCGGTGCACCCTGCTATGGCGCTGGACACGATGAATCCTGAAATCCTTCAATGCCGGAACGCTAAGCCATGCATGACCCGCAACAGGCCACCGCAACTCCAAGTCCGCCGCTCGAGCGACGTGCGCTGATGGCTGCTATCGCGCCATTCCAGGCGCCCTCGCTCCGGCGCAGCGTCTGGCAGTTCGCCTCGACGTTCGTGGCCTTTGTGACAGTCGTCGCTGCGATGTACGCCAGCTTGCACATCTCGGTCTGGCTGACGCTCGCGCTGGCGATTCCCGCAGGGGGCCTGACGGTGCGACTGTTCATCGTCCAGCACGATTGCGGCCATGGATCGTTTTTCCGCTCGCGCCGCGTGAACGACCTGCTCGGCCGGTTTTGCAGCGTGATGACCTTCACGCCATATGCGTTCTGGCGCCGGCAGCACGCCAACCACCATGCCTGCTTCAACAACCTCGACCGTCGCGACAACGGGATCGACCTTTACTCCACCTGCGCGACCTTGCGGGAGTATCAGGCGCTATCCCCGGCGCGCCGGCTGCTATACCGCGCCGTGCGCCACCCCGTGGTGACGCAATTGCTGTTGCCGCCAGTCGTGTTCCTTCTCCTCTACCGGGTGCCGTTCGACTCCCCCGCCGACTGGAAGCGGGAGCGGACCAGCGTTTACTTGACCAATTTCGCACTCGCCTGCGTGATGGGCTCCCTGATGCTTGCGCTCGGCGCTTGGCCGGTCGTGGTGGTCCAGCTGCCGATTATTGCGGTCGCCTCGATCATCGGCGTCTGGTTGTTCTCCGTGCAGCACCGGTTTGAGGAGGCGCATTGGGCCCGGCAGGAAACTTGGAACCCTGTGCAGGCCTCGCTTGAAGGCAGTTCCTATCTGAAGCTGCCACGCGTGCTGCAATGGTTCACCGGAAACATCGGCTTTCATCACATCCATCACCTGTCCGCACGCATGCCGAATTACCGGCTTCAGGAGTGCCACGAGGCGCGTCCGGAGCTTGGCGTCGTGACGACGCTTACGCTTTGGGATGCCCTGCTGGCGCCCTGCTACGCGCTGTGGGATGAGGAGAAGGGGCGGATGGTGCGCTTCTCGCAAGGCAATCGTCTCAGCGGAGCTTAGGGCCTGAGCTGAACAACCGGCTCGCGATTGTGGGTAGGAATTGGTTTACGGTTGGATGAGTGCCTGCCTGCCTTGCAGGCAACCATTCCCCCTGACCCGGTCGTCGTTGCACCGCTGCCTGCAATGACACGGCATCTTTCGGCTGCCCAACGTTGACGGGAGCGCCCGGCCCAACGCAAGTTTAAGACCTCCGCGCTCGGCTCCTTTCACGTCGACATCGCGCAGCTCCACACCGCTCAGGCGAAGCTCTGCCTGCGGGAGGCCGTCGACCGGACCACCAAGTTCGCCTTTATCGAGCTGCGCGAGAACGCCACACGGCGCGTCGCCGCAGACGTCCTCCGCATCCTCATCAAAGCCGTGCCCTATACGATCCGCACCGTGCTGACCGACAACGGCAGCCATCCGCGTTAGCCCAACTTCATGAAGAAATGCAGATATGGAGGGGGTTGGATTCGAACCAACGTAGGCGAAGCCAGCGGATTTACAGTCCGCCCCCTTTAGCCACTCGGGCACCCCTCCGGACGGCCGCGCAAGTAGGCCGCGTGACCGAGATTGTCAACGGCGCGGGCTACTCCGCCGCACGCGCCACCATCCGGAAATCAGGCGCGCGCTTTTCCTGGAAGGCACGCAGCGCCTCGCGGGCCTCGGGCCCGTGCAGCAACCGCGCGAACTCCTCGCTCTCGGCCTCCACCGCTTCCAACGCTTCCGCTCGCGTCCAGCGGCGCAGCAGGGCCCGACTGGTGCGCAGCGCATCGGGCGCCTTGGCCGCCAGCGATGCCGCGCGGGCGCGACCCACCGTATCGGCGTCGGCTGGCGTTGGCAGCACCGTCGTCACCAGCCCGGCGTCGCGCGCGATTTCCGCCGGGAACGGCTCGCCGAGCAGCAGCAACTCGGCCGCCCGGCGCATCCCAGCCATCGCGGGAAGCAGGCGGCTCGACCCGGCCTCCGGGCACAGGCCCAGGTTCACGAACGGCAGCTGGAACCGCGCGCCCGCCGAACAGTAAACCAGGTCGCAGTGCATCAGCAGCGTCGTCCCAATGCCCACCGCGGCCCGTTGACCGACACCACGATCGGCGTCTCGCACCCGACCAGCACGTGCAGGAGTGCCATCGCTGCCGAGGGCTGGTCGGGCTGCGCCTGCGCGAAGTCGCCCAGATCGTTGCCAGCGGTGAAGCATTCCTCGCTGCCGTGCAGCCAGATCGCGCGCGCCCCCGCCGCCGCAGCGCCGGACAGCGCGACCGACATCGCGTCATACATGGCGCGGGTGAGCGCGTTGCGCTTGGCCGGGCGGTCGATCCGCACCTCCCGCACGCCGTCGCCGTCCTGGATGGTGATGTCGGTCATAGTGGCTCTCTCGCTCGTTCCGCCGGACGGTAGCGGCGCGCGCAGGCCGCGGCTATAGACCGCTTATGTCCGTTCCTCCTCGCAAGCCCGACCCGCCACGCAAGCCGGGCCATTCCCATACGCCGGGCGGTTCGGGCCGGCCTCCGGGACCCAACCGGCCCGCCGGCGATTTCAAGTCGCGCGGGGACCGGCCGACCTCCGGGGGCAAGCCATACGCTCAAGGCGACCACGCGCAGTCTTCGCGAGCATCCGGCGCCGACGCTCGCCCGCCCCGCGTCCAGCAGAATGCCCCGCAGGCGCCCCGGTCGCCTAACCAACTGCAGCTTCCGCGCCCGCCCGCCTCGCCAGACAAGCGCCACCACGAGCCGCACCCGCAGCACACGCGTCCCGCCGTTCGCCCGGCCCATGCCACGCCGGACACGCCCCGCGGCGCCGTTTGGCTATACGGCCCGCACGCGATCGCCGCCGCGCTGGCAAATCCGGCGCGTCGCCTGCGCCGCCTGATCCTCACCGAGGAAGCGGAAATCCAGCTCACCGTCCGCCTGCCGCAGCCTTGGCCGGTCGCCCCCGAGCGGACCGACCGCGCCCGGCTCGATCAGTTGCTCGGCCGCGACACCGTGCACCAGGGCGTGGCGCTGCTGGCCGATCCGCTGCCGTCTCCCGTGCTTGCGCAGGTGCTGGAACGGCCCGGCCCGGTGATCGTGCTCGACCAGGTCACTGATCCACGCAACATCGGTGCCGTGCTGCGCTCGGCGGCCGCGTTCGGGGCCGTGTGCGTCGTCACCCAGGACCGCAACGCCCCAGAGGAGACCGGCGCGCTCGCCAAGGCCGCGTCCGGCGCCCTGGAAACGGTGCCGCTGATCCGTGCGGTGAACCTTGCCCGCACGTTGGTGGCCCTGAAGGCGGCCGGTCTCTGGGTCGTCGGGCTGGACGCGGGCGGCGGGCCACTTTCGGGGCCAGCGTTGGCGGAGCGCCGGGTCGTGCTGGTGCTGGGCGCCGAGGGCAGCGGCTTGCGTCGCCTGACCCGGGAGACCTGCGACGAGGTGGCCGGGCTGGCGATGCCGGGCAGCATGGAAAGCTTGAACGTGTCGGCAGCGGCAACGGTGGCCTTGTACGAGTTGGGACGCCGCCCGTAACGATGTCTTAACCCATGTAGCCCTTAATGCTGCCGTGACCGCGCGCTTGTTGAATCGCGGCGACCTTCCGCCAAAACGGCACGACGGGAGGAGCAATGAATGCTCGCTGACTGGAATGTTTTATCTGATGAGCTTCAGCTTGCGCTCTCGCGGGAAGCGCTGCGTCGCGCCGCCGAGATTATCGCCTGCCAAGCCGAAACGCTGGCGGGTGAAATGGAGCGCGGCGGCCTAACCGACCGTGGCGGCAGGGGCGACGCATGAAATCCTGCAGCGGGTGCGTAGGGCCTGCTCTCGCTAAATCTCAGGCTTTCTCAATGTGTTGATCCTTCCCAGGCGAGGCCTCGATTAAGACGCCGGTGCCGAATACAGCAA
>JAABUU010004278.1_pt1 | contig 17012 bp, 19 predicted proteins | sample 5559301 | NCBI WGS metagenome assembly JAABUU01 (sample SAMN10711884, study PRJNA513360) | rock metagenome | isolation source: Antarctica rocks | place: Antarctica: Victoria Land, Richard Nunatak white | reverse complement strand
CAGCCGCTTCGGCCGCGACGGCAAGCGACAAAGCCAACGTGGTCTTACCGGTGCCGCCCTTCTGCGCGATCATGGCCAATGTTAGCATTTCGACACCTCTGGTTGTCGACACGTCTAATCGCCGATTGGCTGACATGTCGCTTAGCAGACACTTCGATTCGCTTCTAGCGAATTGGTGTTGATGATTCTGCTCGCGCCAACAATCGCCGCACCTGCCCCGGCGACCAGGCCAGCTTGCCCGCCGGGGTGAGCACGCCGTGCGCGTGCAGTTCTGCGGCAATAGCGCGAAGGCTGCTCGCTCCTTCCGCCTGCACCTGGCGCACTATGGCCAGCACGTCCGCTGCTCGCGCTACCACCTGGCGACTGCGCGCCTGCCGGGCTGCTGCCGCCATTTCTGCCGTCGCCGGGGAAGGGGAGGGGTTGCCAAGGCGGACACCCCGCGCCTTCGCCACGGCCAAAGCCGCGCGCGTGCGCTGGCTGATTAGCCCAGCCTCCAGCTCGGCGACCGCCGCCATTTGCGTCAGCATGAACTTGCCAACCGGTCCGGCCGGCAACGTGGGCAGGTCACAGAATACGACGCCGGCCTCGCCGCTACCCTCCACCACGGACAGCAGGAAGCGTGCGTTACGCGCCAGCCGGTCCAGTTTGGCGATGACCAGCACCGCGCGCCGGGTTCGACACGCGGCCAGTGCCGCGGCGAGTTGCGGCCGATCGGCGCGCTTGCCGCTCTCCACCTCTTGGAACTCCGCCACAACCTCGCCGCTGCCCTGGGCGACATAAGCCGCTACGGCCTGGCGTTGCGCCTCAAGGCCAAGCCCGGATCGGCCCTGGCCATCGGTGCTGACGCGAAGGTAGGCAACGAACCGCCCCGGCTCCCGCACGGTCATGCGGGGTCTTTGCTCCCCGAAGTGTGGGGGTGGTCATTCATTCCAAGGATTGACGATCGCCACGCCCACGCCCTCGAAGTCGGCCACGTTACGGGTGACCACGCTCGCCCCACGCACGCGCGCAATTGCGGCTAGCATGAGATCAATGGTCCCGCTAGGCCGCCCGGCCTTCCGGCGCGCCGCGAACACCTCGGCATAGGCAGCCGCCGCCTCGGTGTCGAAAGGCAGGACGCGCCCGTCGAAATCGTCGGTGAACATGGCGCGCGCGGCCTCCTCCAAATCGGTCCGGCGACGGCCGCTCGGCATGACGGCGAGGCCGGAGAGGATTTCCGCTTGGCACACGGCAGCCGTGAACAGCTCATCCGATGGCTGGCGCACGATCCAGTCCGCGATTTTGCGCTCAGGCTCGGGACGCATCATCTCGGAGAGCATGTTGGTATCGAGCATCAGCATCAGTCGAACCGGGGCGGCTCGCGCACCGGCTCGCGCGGGGGCAGTTCGAGATCAACCCCGCCCAACGGTGCAAAGCGGGCGCGAACCCGGTCGTACAGGTGACGCACAGGCGGGGCTTCCTGCGGTGCCAGCACGGTTTGCAGGATACGGCGCGCCTCCGCCTCCATTGATTGGCCATGCTGCGCAGCCCGGACGCGCAGCCGCTCCTTGAGGGCCGGGTCGAGATTGCGAATGGTGATCGAGGCTGGGGCAGGGGATCTGCTGGCTTCCATACCCCGACTGTAATCAATGATTGCGTTGATGTCAAACTATGCCGTATCACTGTGGCAAACGGTCGTTTGCCACAGTGATACACCTGCCCAAGACCCGGCATACGCGAGAGCGAGAAGCCGCCCAATATCGATTATGGAAGGCGGCAGACGTCCGGGTTCGATCCCATTGCGGCTCTTCATGCGTGACGCATAATGCGACCGATGCCAGTCGCCATTACACTCTGCTTCGATTCAGCCAGCGCCGTGTTGCTGGAACGGATGTGGCAGACGCTTGCTGAGCAGGGTCTCGACCACGACCGGCATCAGCTCGGCTACCCTACGTCTCGTATTCGATCAGAAAAGGGGAGCATCCGCCTGCATCGATTAGGCTCCCGGACGCAGCGGCAGGGGAAGTGCAGGCCGGGACGAAGGAACAGGCGCTCCAGCCGAACCAAGGAACACGGGCGGCCAGAGGCCAATGAGCAAAACTTCAGTGGAACTTGACTTCTATCTGTCGTTTAGTGTCATTTGACTTCATTGAGTGAGGAATTAGCGAAGTGGCAAGTGCGTGGCTAACCCTGGAAGAGACGGCGGAACATTTGGGAATGGGCAAAACTGTCCTGTACGCGCTTGCGCGAGACGGGCGGATACCCGCGACCAAACTCGGGAAAAAATGGATGTTTGAGAAGGCCGATCTGGACAAATGGGTGCGCGGCACCCGGCCCCTGGACGAGTATTTCCTTAGCCTGGATTACAAGATCGAAGAAAACGACGCGCTGCGTGAGCCGCAGAAAGAGGGATATCTCAAGACCTATGAGTTTTTCCGCGAAGGAAAAAACAAGGCGATATTGCAAATCCCGGTCGGCTGCGGAAAGACCGGCCTGGCCTCAATCCTTCCCTTCGGGATCGCCACCGGGCGCGTCCTGGTGATCGCGCCGAACCTGACGATTAGAAACGGCTTGAGCGACGCGATGGACATCACCAACCGGCCCAAATGCTTTTGGCGCAAGGCCGGTGTTCTCAGCAATGACCAGATGATTTCGGGTCCCCTCGCCTGCACGCTTGATTCCGGGAACATATCCGTCGCCACCAAGGCGCATGTTGTCATCACGAACATCCAGCAGCTCGCAACCAACGTCGATAAATGGCTGACGCAGTTCCCCGACGATTTCTTCGACATGATCATCGTCGATGAGGCGCACCACAGCGCCGCATCAAGCTGGCAGAAGGTCATCGACCGATTCCCCAAAGCCAAGATCATCCATCTGACGGCGACGCCGTTTCGCAGCGACCGGCAGGAAATCGATGGCGAGCTGGTCTTCCGCTATTCATTCCGCAGTGCCACGCTCAAGGGCTACATCAAGCGGCTGAAGGCCAGCTATGTCGCGCCGTCCGAGATTGAACTCAGCTTCGCCGACGAGCGTGGCAAGACTTACACGCTCGCTGAGGTCGAGAAGCTGAAGGAGGAGGAATGGTTCAGCCGGGGCGTGGCGCTCGCCAAGCCTTGCAACCAGCATATCGTCGATAGCAGCCTCACCAAACTTGAGGAACTGCGCCTAAGCGGCACCCAGCACCAGTTGATCGCGGTGGCCTGTTCCATCAACCACGCCAAAGATATCCGCACGCTCTACAAGGAGCGCGGCTATAGCGCCGACGTGATCCACAGCAATCAGAAGAGCGACGAACAGGAGCGCATTCTCGCGGAGCTGCGCAACGGCACCCTCGATTGCATCATCCAGGTGCAGATGCTGGGCGAAGGTTTCGACCATCAGAAATTGAGCGTCGCCGCAATCTTCCGGCCATTTCGGTCCCTGGCGCCCTATATCCAATTTGTCGGGCGCATCATGCGTGTGGTCGTTCAGAACGACCCGTCACACCCCGATAACGCGGGCCATATCGTGACCCATCTGGGCATGAATCTCGACAAGCGCCTGCAGGAATTCAAAGACTTCGAGGCTGACGACCAGGCCTTCTGGGACAAGGTGATCGGCGGTACCGGCCCGGAGGTGCCGGCGGACGTGCGCGAGGGCAAGGCGAGGCTTCGTGCCGGCGAGCAGGTCGTGGTTCACGGCGAGATCGTGGACTCGCTCTGGGAAGAAGATTTCACCTCGACCGAGGACCAGCAGGTCGTGGACGATTTGCGCGAGCGCATGCGATTATTCGGCCTCGATTCGAGCCAGGTGGAGGAGTTCGTGAAGCGCGCGAAACTCCCTACCATTCGCAAGGGCAAGCCGTCCGAAGCATTCCCCGTGCAGCCCCAGCGGGAATGGGAGGAGGCGAAAAAGCGCCTCTACGAGCAAGGCCAACGGCTGGCCAAATTGCTACTCAATCACGTCGAACTCGATATGAACGGCACCGAGATTCCCTACAAATTCAAGTCGCTGAAACTGGCCGGCAGAGGCAACTACATTTGCGCGCTGATGATGGTCAACACCGCGATTAACGAGCGTCTTGGCAAGCAACGCGACGAAGCCAGCACCGAAGAATTCAAAACCATACTGGATTCCCTCGATGACATCCTCCAACCCCTCGTGAGGAAACTTAGAAAAGTCAAAGGCGACTATGAGCGCCGGCAAGCCTAAAGGACCAACTCCCTCACTGATTGGCAGCAGCAACGGCCGGCCCAAACGAGCTGCCGTTGGCAAATTGTCGGAATGCTGCCGATGTCACTGCGCCATGGTGAAGGGAGATACGTGTATCGAAATCCCCAAGCTCGGCGGGGCTTACGTGAACGCGAAGCGATATTGCGATGAATGCTACGGCCTCATTTTGGAAAAGACGAACGAAGACATCGCCGAAATCAGCAAAATATGATCTCGAATTATTCAATATCGAAAGCGACGAATGCAAATAAGAGACGACTTTTGCTACGGCTTTGGCGAATATTCGAGATGAGTGCTGAAGGGCCGTCTTTCGCTATCACCGTTCTGCTTGTTACTTTCGTGACGGTGTTGATGGCCCGCGCGTTGCGATGGTTATGATCCTAAACGGTGGTTTCAGATCATAACACCCGGTCAGGAAACAGTGAAAGCGTGGTTCAAGGCGAGCAGGCGAGCCAGAACATCGGAATCGGACAAATCGGTTGGCCAACCGTAGGCGGCGGCAACCGCCTGATCCAGGACTTGGTGCAAGGCATCCAGCCAAGCGCCCTCTGGTCTGCCTCGCATGTTGTAAAGCGCGGTAAGCGTCCTCCCCCGCAGCAAGGCTGCTGCGGCCGCATCCTTTGGCACCAGTCGATCCGGATAGCTGGCCACCACCTCCGGCACGCGTACGACTAACTCGGGCGGGTTCAGCCAACGGTCACGAGTTGCAACCAAGGCCTGCGCTGCCTGAGCAATGGCCTGCGCCCGTAGGTCATCGGCATAGGATGCAGCAGCCCGCTCGGGATTCAAACCGGGTGGAAAAGGAAACGTCTCGAACGTACTGGAAGGCGTGTAACGCGGGTCATTGCCGACCCCGAGCCAAGTGCCCAGCCCAAGCGCCCACAGTTCGTGAAAGCGACTATGGAGCACACCGAACGTCGTGTCGTCGTCTTTGGCAATCACGACCATCGCTGAATCCGCAAGCGTCGGCGACGCTGCCCACGCGAACACGCGGTGTTTTGAAACTCGCGGCGTTACGATGAACCGCTTCAAGTATTTAACGGCTGCCCGCATTTTTGGCTGAGCGTCACCATGAAGCCACCAGTTACGTCGTCGTGTTTCGCGCGCGTTGGCGTCACGTAAGGGCTTCACGTGTTTCACAACATAGGAATATGGGGAAACGAAGTAGCTTGCCTCTGTCTGAGATAGACCAGTGAAGTCGATGATCCATTCATCACGTGGTCGCCGGGCGATGTCGATACCAATCCAGCTTGGCCGCAGCACCTCTGAGTTCAGGTGGCCGTTCGGGTTGCTGGGAAGCTGCAGCCATTGCCGCGCCATGGGACCGGACACTTCAAACGGACCGACTCTATTGGATCCCTGAAACGCTACACCTGCGTTTGCATGCAGCTTGCGCGCCGTCGTCAGGTTCGTCGCCCCAGCGGTCAAATCCGCATGGATCGCTAATACCGTTATCCCGTCCAGCGTCGACGTCAACACCCGGTCGCGCCCCCAGCACACTAGCGACACTCGGACGGCCGCCCCATCCAGGGTCCACGGCTCGTCTGCCCAGGCGGTCGAGATCGCGCCCGCCTGTGCTATAGGCTCTAATACTCGCCGGTTGGCACCGCCTCGGATGCTGTTCGTCGTCACCAGGCCAGCGCCCACCAGCTCGCCCGCAGCAATCACCTGCTGCGCTCGCGCAACCCAATAGCAAACCAAGTCGGCTTCGGCTGGAACCTGGCCGGTGTAGGCGGTGAACAGTCGGGCGCAGTAGGCGTCTCCCAGCACGCTCCGCATCCGCTTGCCGCCAAGGAAAGGCGGGTTGCCCACGATCACGTCCGCCGTCGGCCATGCTGCCTGGCTGCCATCGCCGGCCAGCACGGCATCCCGGCACGCGATGGTGTTCAGGGTCCGCAGCACCGGGTCGGACGGCGCTGGGAAGCCGTGGCGGCGTGCCCACTGGATGTGCCCAATCCAGACCGACACCCGCGCCAGCTCGGCCGCGTAGGGGTTCACCTCCAAGCCCAGCACGGCCTCCGGTCCCACCTGGGGGAACTCGCGCTGCAACCCGATCGCCTCGGCCTCCACCATCGCCTGGTGCTCCAGATCCTTCAACGCGAGCAGGGCGAGATACAGGAAGTTGCCGGAGCCGCAGGCCGGGTCTAGCACCCGGAAGGCCCGCAGCCGATCCAGGAAGCCGCGGAACAGCGTCTCCGCCCGGCGGGGCGCCTCGCGCTTAGCCTTGCTACCCACCTTGGCGGCTGCACCCGCCGCCAGCACCGCGGCGATCTGCTCGCGTACGCCGCTCCACTCGGCCAGCAGCGGCTGGCGGACAACCGGCTCGATCAGCCGTTCAATCATCTCGCGGGACGTGTAATGCGCCCCGAGCTGGCTGCGTTTGTCCGGGTCTAGGCCGCGCTCGAACAGGGTGCCAAGAATGGAGGGGTCCACCTCCGCCCAATCCAGCGCCGACACCCGCTGCAACAGGGCGATATCGTCGGCCTCCAGCGGCAGGGCGGCGGCATCATCGAACAGGCCGCCGTTGAACCAGGCCACCGGGGTGAAATCCACCTCGCCGCCTCGCTCGGCCATCGCCGCGAACAGCCGGCGCGCGTAGCCCTCGAACTGCGCCGGCCGCTTGCGCGAGGCGTCCAGCATCCGCTCGAACAGCCCGGCCGGCAGCAAGCCCACGTCGTCGGCGAACAGGCAGAACACCAGCCGGTTGATGAAGTGGGCAACCGCCTGCGGGGCGTTGCCTCGGGTGCGGAGCTGCCCCGCTAACTCGGCGAACTCCGCCGCGGCTTGGGCGGTCAGCGCCGCGCGCGTCTTGCCCGGCCGCAGCCGCTCGGGATCGGCGAACACCGACTTGAGCACGCCCAACCGGACGGGATCGGCCATCTCCTCCAGCCGGACCTCGTGCCGCTCGGACACGGCGTTGGTCCAGTTGGTGCGGATGGTGATGCGTTCGATGTCGGACGTGACCAGCAACGGCGGGTTTTCCAACGCCCCCGCGTATTGCAGAAGCTGACGATGCGCTGCGTCCAGGTCCTTGTGCTTGCCCTTGTACTCCCACGCGAACCGCCCGCGGCGCCACACGTCGGCCCAGCCCTCGCCGCCGCTGGCCTTGGTGGCACCCTTCTCGAAGGCGTAGGCGGCCCCGGTCGGGTCAGAGTTGGGCGTCGGTTCGTCCAGCAGCGCGCACAGGTCCAGGAAGTGCTCCTGGGCGGCGGCACGCTCGTTGCGGGCATTGGCTCGCCACTTGGCGATGAAACTGGCCGGGGTCACGCCGGGAACGTTAGCCTCTGTTACCGGCCTGCGCTCACGCCTTTGCCGCTCGCCGCCGTGCTCGCACGGCTTCGATGAGCTGCTGCTGTTCCCAATCTTCCTTGGTGCCGTCAAAGTCGAAGGGCGGGAGCAGGCTGGCCGTGCTACCTTGCAACGGCTTTTGATAGCTCTCGGTCATGAGGTCCTGCTCGGTGATCGGCTGCCCGTCATCGTCCTGGGCGACGGGTGATCCCTGGTTGTTGTTCATGGCCGCTCCTCCTCTCGGTTCCAGCCTGCCCGCTGCGTCTCGCATCCCTAATACCCCTGGATGATGCGGTAGTCGTTGTGCCCCTCGCTCTGGAACGCCCCGGCGCCTTCGTCCACCCGGAGGCACGGCCGGTTGCCGGGGCATCGTATGATCTTGCCGAGCATCCCCGCTTTGACCCAGCTGTCATAGTTGGCCTGCATCTCCGCAACCTGAACCTGGAGCTGTGCCTTGCGCACCTGCGCGTCCGCGATCGTCCCGGTGTCCCACCACAGCACCGCCGTACTCGCGAACCATCCCAGCAGCACCAGCCCGGCCGTCAACGCCATGATCCAGCCCAGCAGCCGCCAGCTCGCCCATAGCACCACCTTCCGTATCGCCGCCTCGGCCCGCCCCGCGTCCTGCGTCACGCTCGCCAGCCGCCCCAGCAAGGGCTGTGTCGCCGCCTGCACCGCCGCGGCGCCCTCCGTCGCCGCCCCGGCCAGGCTCGCCCTCACGGCCTCCCGCACGGCCGTATCCGTGCTACGCTCCAGCGCCCGCACTTGCCGCGCCAGCGTCTCCCGCTCCTTCCGCAGTTCCGCCCGCTCCGCCGCCAGCCCCTCCAGCGCGGCCTGCACCGCCGCCTGATGCCCTTGCGCGACTTCCATCAGCGCGAACAGGCTGACCTCCTCGCCCATCTCCGCCTCGCTCATCCCATCCCCATCCCCATGCCCCGGCTCGGCCGCAACCGGGCCTGCTCACGCTGCCGGGCGGCTTCCTTCTCGGCCTCCTCCTTCAGGTGCGCCCGCATCCCGTCCTCGGCCGCCGTCATCATGCCGGCCACCACCCGCTCCGGCTGCTCGGCCGCTGCCATGCGGGCTAGGTTCGGCCGCTCGGCCAGCCCGAACGCCTCGCCCTGGATGCGCAACACCCGCTTGGCCCCGTGCTGCTGGTCGAGCCTTCGGGCAAACTCCTCCAGCGCCACCCGTGTACCGCCCAGCGCCGGGTCTGCCTCCAGCCCTGGCAGTGCCGCGTTGTAGCTGCGCAGCAGCCGGTCCCATGTGCCTACCAACTCGCGCGCCGCGGCCTCGTCCTGCCTCGCTTGCGCTTGGACCTTGAGGTCCGCCTGTTGCCGCTGATGCACCTCGAAGCGCTCGCGGACCCCAGCGCGTCCTGCCGCGATCACCCGCGCCAGCTCGGCATCCTGTGCCGGACCCCGTACCGGGCTGGGCGCTGGCTGCGGCGCTACCAGGCCTGGGCGCTGCGTCTCGCGCTCGAGATCGGCAACCAGGGCCGGCACGCGCACCACGATCTCGCTCTGCGGGTGCAACCGGTCCAGCCCGCGCCGCTCGGCATAGCGCCGCACCAGGTCGTCATCCCGGGCGTAATCCAGCGTGGTGTCTTTCGCCCGCTCCCGGCTGAGGCTGCGCGCCAGCCGCGCCGGGTCGGCAAAGTCCTCGGCCGCGTAGTGCAGCGCCACCCCGTCCCGGTGCCGGGTCAGCCCGACATAGACGGCGTGCCGGTCCATGTGCGGCGTCGCCAGCACATGCGCCCGGTCCACCGTCACCCCCTGCGCCTTGTGAACCGTCGCCGCATAGCCGTGGTCGATGTGCGCGTAATCGCGCGTGTAGAACGTCACCGCCTGGCCAGTCTTTCCCGCTTGCCCCACGCCGTCCAGCCGCACCGTCAGCCGTTCGCCCCCGGACGCCACCTCCAGCACCGTGCCCAGCGTGCCGTTCTTCACCGCCACGCCGTTGCGGCCGTCAGCCTGTCCGCCAAGCCCACGCTCATTGCGCTGGAACATGATCCGGTCCCCAGCAGCAAAGGCACGCTCGCCCCGCTCCGTCTGCACCACCTGGTCCGCGCCGCGCAGCTCGCCCGCCGTGCGCATGTGCTCCCGCGCCAGCGTGTTCAGATCCCGCACGTCGTCCCGCGTGTACGCCAGGATGACCTGGCTCGCGGTTGGACTCTCCTGACGCACCGCATCCCAGCCCGCCACCAGCGCCGCCTTCGCCTCCTCGCGCGTGCCGGTGCCCTGCACCATGCCAGCGGCCCCATACCGCTCCAGCGCCTCCGCCGTCTGCCCCGTCGCCAGCTCGCGCGTCGCGTCCCGCTGCCAGTCCACCCGCTGCCGCCGCACCGCCGTGATCGCCCGCGCCCCATGCCGCTCCGCCAGCGCCCGGAACGCCGCCCCGGCCTCGATCGCCTGCAACTGCTCCGGGTCGCCAACCAGCACCACCTTGGCCCCGGCCGCCTGCGCCGCGGACAGCACCCGCTCCATCTGCCGCGAGCCGATCATCCCCGCCTCGTCCACCACCAGCACGTCCTTGCTGGTGAGCTGGTCGCGTCCATCCTTCCAGGCAAACTCCAGGCTGGCCAGCGTGCGTGACGCGATGCCGCTGCCCGCCTCCAAGCCCTCCGCCGCGATGCCGGACAACGCCGCCCCGCGCACGCGATACCCGTCTATCTCCCAGGCCGCCCGCGCTACCCCAAGCATCGCGCTCTTGCCGGTCCCGGCGAACCCAACCACCAACGCCAAGTCCGCCTTGCCCGTGACATGCAGCAGCGCCGCCTTCTGCTCGTCGCCAAGCTGCAACCCGTTCGCCGCGGCCGCGCGGACCGAACGCAACGCCGTGGCCTGATCGATCTGGTGCCCGTCCCGCCCGGCCATGGCGGCACCGGCCCGCTCCATGCGCTGCTCCGCTTCCAGCATTCCGCGTGTGGTAAACCGCTCCCGCCCGCGCTCATCCTCCCCCAGCCGCACCAGCTCCGGCGCTGCCTCCACCTTCGCCAGCACCAACCCGAACTGCTCCGCCCCGTCCGTGTGCCGGTCCACGAACCGCGCCACATCCCGCCGGGTGAACGTCGAGTGCTGCTGCGTCAGCGCGTCCAGCGCGATCGAGGGATCCGCGAGCAGCGCCTCCCCGTTTCGCCGCGCAATCGCCCGGTGCTCCTCCGCTCGCTCGGCATCCTCGCCGCGCTCCTCGCGCCGCGCACCCGTCGGTCCGATCTTATGCTGCGGCTCCAACTCGATGCCCTGCTCGCGCAAGCTGCGATGGTCGATGCGGATGTCGTGTCCCAACTCGGCCAGTCGCGCGTTCGCCATGTCGGCCCAACCCTCGCGCCAATCCCGCAGCAAGCCCACATCGTTCCACACACGCTGCTTCTTGCCGAACCCATCGTCGTCGATCTCCCGCATCGACAGCATGACGTGCGCGTGCGGCTTCACCTCGCCGTCCGGCTCCCGCGTCCAATGCACGTTCAAGTCCGCCACCATCCCGCGCGAGACAAACTGCTGCCGCACGAAGTCCCGTGCTAGCGCGATGCCCTCGGCCTGTGACAGCTCGCGCGGCAAGGCGAACTCCACCTCACGCGCCAGCACCGCGTCCTTGCGGCGCTCGATCGACTCCACCTCGTTCCATAGACGCGAGCGGGCCGCGCAATCCGCCTCTAACGTGTCGTCCACCGCCTGCCATCGTTCCGGCGCACCTGCCGGGAGCATGATCTCCGAATGCACCACCCCTTCCTTGGCGGTGTAGTCGTACGACCGGCCAAGGCGCTCGTCTTCCAGCTCGGATGCCGAACGGTAGGCCGCAGCGGCAACCGCGCTGCGCCCGGCGGAGCGTTGGATGACCTTGGCCGAGAAGTGATAGATCGCCATGCCGCTCGTTAGGGACCGTTGTCGTTCCTGGCAGCCTGCCGTAGGTCAGCGCACATTGCAACGCAATGTTTAAGCGCGTATTTAGCTACTGACCTTCGCTACGCTACGGTCGGCTAATGACGCGCTCTGCCCGTGACCCAGACCATTGAACAGACCAGAACGGCGCTGCTAGGCTGCGTGTATCATACCTGGAGAGGATACCATGGCCCGCAAACCACGCGATTACGATGCCGAGCTTCAAGCCCTCATGGAACGTGCCAAGAAGGTCAAAACGCAGAAAACCACCCAGCTTGGCGAGCTGGTCCAGGTCATCGGCGCGGATGCCTTGCCTTTTGAGGCGCTGGCCGGCGCGCTGCTGGCGGCGTTGGAGCAATCCAAGAAACAGCCGGAAGCCGTCGCGAGGTGGACCGAACGCGGGCAGGCCTTCTTTCAGCAAGGCGGCAAGCGGGGGACCAAAACAGCACCCGGCGACACTGCTGGCGGAGCTGCTGGCGACAACGGCGCAGCTAAAACGCCTGACCGTGCTGCATAACCGCCTCGATCTTGCCCGTGCCCGGGATGACAAGCGGGAGTGGGTCCAGGACCGGCGCGCGCGCACCCGCCACCTGATCGAACTTGGCGGCCTGGTGCAGAAGGCCGGACTGGTCGAACTTGTGGACGATGACCGGGCAACGTTGCTCGGCGCCTTCCTCGAACTCGCGGACCGACTGCAAAAGGATGAACACCAAGGGGTAAGCCAAGCCGATCAGCTCACACGCTGGCGGCGGCGGGGGCTGCGCGCCTTCGATGCCGATAAGGACGCGACGGAAGCTGTTGCAATGGGCATGAGGGAGGAAGGGCAACCGGGAGGAGGAGCCACCCGTGATGTGGGATGACACTGAGCTTTGGGCCTGGCTCAACCAGGTCGCGGATGCTTACCAGGCCGACAAGGCACGCCTCTGGGCACGCGTGCATCAATGCCAGCATGAGCTACGAGAAGCAGGCTACCGCACCACCTTGCCACTTGAGCATGAAGCCGCCGATTGGCTGCTGGTGATTGACACCACCAACGACGAGCGCGGCATTCCCGCCAACAAACTCCAATGGAAACCCCGCGCTGCTTGGGATGCGTATCAAGCCGCAAGGGAACAGGTGAGTCGGTTCGAGGATGGCAGGCAGGGTTAGGTCAAGGGCACATGCAACCGGGACCATGTAGGGTAAGATCGAACTTGAGCGGAGCTGCCGTCGATGCTGCCTGAGCTGATCGTCAACCGGCACTTCATGACGGCCTTCATCGAAGCGGAGCCGCCCTGTGTGGCGCTCGGCATGGTTGAGATTGAAGCGAGCCTGTCAGCCTTGATCGCACTGCGTTTCAACCAACCGATTCCGAAATCCGTCATGGCCGGCGGCTTTGCATTCGGCCATTCGATGCTGGGCGGCAGCACCTGGGAAGTCGTGCATCTCGCCTTCCAGTTCTATGGCTTTGCCACCTACAACGCCTTGCTTAACCCGAGTAACCCAGCAACGCGTTTCGTGCTCACCGCCATGGTCCAGACCGGCGGCTACTTCGTCTTCGCGCTGGACTCCGACCGTAGCACCACTGCCTTCCGCTCCGATCTCGGCCGCGACACCCTCGCCGGCTTGCGGGACAACATGGCGCGCATTCAGGCCTCGACCACCACTGACGCGCAATACCGCTCGGCGGTCAGGCAGTTCGCAGCCAATCCCCACCCACCCGGGCCTTTGCTGAATTGGGTATGCCAGGATCAGGACAGCGCGCTCGATCGCGCCGAAGACCGCCTTGCGCTCAGGCCGGCATGAACAGCCAATGCCGGCAGTTAAGGGCGCTCTGTCCAGTGCTGCGCTTTGGTTCCGAACCGCCGCGCCAACCGCTTGATCTCGTCAATGCCCGCCGTGCGCAGCCCGGGGCGGCGCTTCCCGCGCTCATCGGCACGACGACAGGCATCGATCCAAGCCTTGCCACGCTCCCGCCGCAACGCGCTGAACGCCTCGCCCAGCAACGCCCGTTCCTCGGCGCTGCACTCGTGCGTCCGGCTTTCTTCGGCGTCGGCCGCGTTCTGGCGGGCGCTGGCAGGCTTGGCTTGTACACGCAAGTCCAGGTTCGCGCGGGTGGCAATCCCGATTAAGTCGTCAATGCTGAACCGGCTCACGCATCCGCGCAGCAGCTCGTCTAGCCGCGGTCTCGTCAGATGCAGGTGTTGCGCTGCTGTCGCTCGGGTCACGTCCCAACCCGCAACCGTGTCGCAGATCGCGCTCAGCAGATCCGAACGCACCCGCATGGCCGGAGCCTCGGCCGGAGTGTCCATCAACGCATCCCACACGCACGCGAACGTCTCGCCAGTTTGCCCGTCCATCGCCGTCATGGCTAAACCTCCCTCACTCGTTGTGGGTGATCAGGGTTGGGCCCAAAGCCCGGACACGTGAAAACGCACGGTAAGAAATGGGAACGGATCGGCAAACCCGGCAGTGCTGCCCTACCTGGTTCCAAGGAAAGCGCCCAACGCTTGGCTCACCTCTGCCAGCGTGGCCTCGTCCAGCCGGCCAATGCGGCTTCCGGCCTTGGCGCGCGGAATGGTGGTCGCCTTGTCCACCATCACCTGCGACCGCCGCCGCAGCCCAGTGTCCTCGCCCGGCTCCACCGTGACCCGCAGCAGCGGCACGTCGTGCAACTCGCTGGTCAGCGGAAGGACGGTGATGGACGGGTGATCGGCATAAGCGTCGGCCTGCACGATCAATGCCGGCCGCGGCTTCCCGTAGTCGCCCGACGTGACGACCGTCACCAGGTCGCCGCGCTTCACGCCGTCCAGCCGTCGGTGTCGGCCACGTCCTCGATCCAACGCATGACCTCGGCCTCGTCACTGCCCGGATCGGCGGCACGCTCGGCCAGCATGCGAGATTGCCGCTTGGCCTCGGCGGCAAAAGCGCGTTCGCGTTGGCGTTCCACGTAGACTCGCATGAAGTCGCGCAGCACCTGGGCGGCCGGCTTGTCCTCCGCCTCCGTGGCGGTCTGAAACTCGGCCTTGAGCTTGGGGTCGATGCGGAAGTTGAAGCTTTTTTCCTTCGGGTGCTGGCTTTGCCGCGGCATCATGAACCCTTACAGGTGAAGTTATTATGCAGTTGCATAATGCTGCAGGGTGCCAAGCAGTTCAAGCTTGCTTCTCCTTACCGGACCTTCCCACTCCATTTCAGCCTCTAGGAAGCCTGCTGAGGGCGGTTCGCTTCTTGTCGTCCCTTCCCTACCCCTTCCTTGTTCAGCAGCCTCTAGCGCCGAATTTCCCCGAGTCCCAACGCCGTTCCAACCGCTCCTCCTGTTAAGCCGCTTCCTGTTCGACCCGCCGGAGGCTGGTTGGGTGTCGGGACGCTTCCCGTCCTGACGCCCTCCGGCGGCAACGGCGCGCAGGGACGGTCAAGGATGCTGTAGGCACCGCGAAGCGGCGGGAGCCGTAGGCGACCGTCCTTGACGGTCCCGAGCACCGTGGCACTTGAGTTATCCACAGAAGGGTGTCTGCAACTACAGGCAAAAGCTATCGGTAAGAGTCTATAGGTTTTAGGGGGTGGCGATTCAGCGTTGGAATCCGAGTCGGGGGGGTGGCGATTCAGCGTTGGGCGGGGTGGCGATTCAGCGTGGATAACTCTGGCAATCCACAATTGGGCGGCCCTGGAATGACATGCCGCCGACCAGTTTTTCCCGCAACCAAGAGTGGGGGTGGCGATTCAGCGTTGAGAACTAGAACCTAAGCTAAAACAGTAACTTGCGTCTTTGGCATTGGTGGTTGTGAAGGACGAAGAAGGATGCCGCCGGCTACTTCTTCAACACGGGCATCAGGATAGACGGCCAGCGCTGGCCGTATGGCCTGACGAAACTCCTTCTTGAAGTTCTTCGGGTCTGCATATTCCTGCCCGAATTGTTCCCGGAGGTTTTCCCAACTCAGCTTGACGCCTCCTGGCTTACGAACCCGGCAAAGCCGATGGGCAAGCCAAGTGTAAAGATCGAGCGACAAGGCGGAGTGCTTCAACGCCCCTAAGGCGCGGTGATCGAGCGGCACCGCATGGGCCGCCAGTGTGTCGAAAAACTCCTGGCTGAGTTCCAGCAAACCCGGCCACAGCGGGCGCTGCTCGCCGCTTGGATGCAGCCATGCTTCAAACCGGCTGATTGGCTTGGCGTCGAGCGTGACGGCTCTACCGCCACCCGTGAAGCCAAGGGTTAGGCGGCTGGCAGCAAGCGCCTCCATCTGGCGTTTGAACATCGTGTAGCCCCCGCGCGCGCCACCATTGGTGTCGATCCCCAGAGCAATCAGAAAATCCTTCATGCTGTCGCCAATGTGGATTTCCCGGCTCCGGGTCCGGACGGCTTCGCTGGACACATGAACCATGACTAAACGGGGGCGCGTGCCGTAGGGCAGTGGAACCTCTCGCCAGGTCCGCCCTGTCCAGAGCTTCCCAGCTTCCAGCATCATGCTGGCGCCGCCGCTGGACCGCTCGAAAACGCGACCGGGCGTGGCTTTCCGGGGCATCCCAACCTGACAAAGGATCGCATGCAGAAAGTCGGCCCGATCCGGGGCCTCCTGCATGATGGTGGCTCCTGCGGCCACTACCCGCCGCGTAGTTGGAGGCAAGGGCCGCATCTGCCCAAACAGGTCTAGGACTTCGCCATTGCCGGCAAAGGGAGTGTCTTCCTCCATCAGGAAGCCCGGCGCTCGCGCTCGGTCGGCGCCACCTCGGGCTTTCCGTGTTTGGCAAACAAGTCGTTTAACGCCTCGGCCATGAGGTTCTGAACGGTTGTCTTGCGCTCGACCGCTAGGCCGCGAAGCTGCCACGCCACATCCTCCGGGAAGTGGGCCGCGATTTGCTTCGTACCCATGCGGGTCTTTGCAATGCGCCCTGACGCTTCCGGTGCGGCCTCTGTGGACGGAAATGACGAAACCTCAGGCCGGCGGGTGCTCCCGGCAGCAGCGGCGACGGCCGCTAAATTCGGCCGCTTGCTCATCGCGCCATCTCCTTTATCGGCATGTCGACAATCTGACATATCGAAGTGTAGAGACGTCTAATATCTGACGCAGCCCTACCCTCCGGTTCGTACTCGGTGACTGTAAGCCCCGCCTGGGCCGCGTACTCGAAAGCAACCCTTTGGCCAATCTGCGCCGTGCAAACCGTGAGGCCCATTGCGGCTATCGCCTCGGCAGCCTGCTCATGCCTCGTCCCCTGGGCGGGAACCGCGTTCAAGATCACCAAGGGAGGGCGTTTAGCTCGCCCGTGCACAAGCTCTGCTGTCGCCCGAAGTGTCTCCAAGTCGAGAATGGACGGCTTGCAGGGAATCAAAACTAGGTCGGCTGCCTTGGCAGCCTCAGCCGCCGCCTGCTCAACGCGTGCGGGCGTATCAACGATGGCAATATCGATTCCAGCCTGCTCGGCTTTTGCCAGAGCGGCAGCCAGACGCGCGGGCTGAGCATCCATAACTGCCGGCGCGTCTCGCGCGCGACGATCACCCCACTTGCACGCGCTCGCCTGAGGATCGAGGTCGATCACCAAAACGCTTCGGCCAGCCGCTTCGGCCGCGACGGCAAGCGACAAAGCCAACGTGGTCTTACCGGTGCCGCCCTTCTGCGCGATCATGGCCAATGTTAGCATTTCGACACCTCTGGTTGTCGACACGTCTAATCGCCGATT
>JAABUU010004276.1_pt1 | contig 17021 bp, 15 predicted proteins | sample 5559301 | NCBI WGS metagenome assembly JAABUU01 (sample SAMN10711884, study PRJNA513360) | rock metagenome | isolation source: Antarctica rocks | place: Antarctica: Victoria Land, Richard Nunatak white | reverse complement strand
CAAAAGGCGGATCTGGTCGACGATCATAGTTGAGATACGGCCGGCGTTCACGGGGCTGAATATGTCCGTCGATCGGCTGGCGGGCGGCGTGGATACAGGAACTCGCTCCTTCGAAACCATGGCCTTACAGTAAGGCCCTCGCTGGGCCGAAATGGCGCTCGTCCAGTTTTGCCTAGCGGCTTCGTGGCGCCCCCTCTCCGTCCTGATCACCAGTCCTCCTCGCTGCATCCACGCATCGGTATGGGAGCGGCGGATCCGGACTACGCGCTACGTTGCCTCGCGGAACGTGGGGGTGCGCGCTGCCTCGGCGGCAAAGATCCAGGACAGATGGTAGAGGAGCATGCGTCCAGGCAGATCCCCTGGAAAGTCGTCCTCTTTTTGTCACTGTGACGCTTCGAGGTATGACCAGGGTTCCCTCCCGTTCTCGGCCTGGCCGTCGAGCAGCTGCGTGTGCAGGGCCGTCCGGTCGACAACACGCTACTGCCGGGGTTTGCCCTCGGCGGCGCTCTTGACCAGGCACCACTCGAGCAGTTCGACGGAATCCCGACCGCGACCGGCTGCGGTGGGTCGTCATAACGACCGAAGGTAACTTATCGGCACCTGATATTGTGCTGGGGGAGAAAGTCTTTCAAGGTAATCTCACGTTAACCCACCCATAGCCTCAGGGTTGCCTTGACCCCCCAGACTGGGCGGCCATCACCCAGCTGACTTCGCTGCCAGAGCGAGAATCTTTTGGGCGCCACGCAGCACCGCGACGTCGATGAGTCGACCAGCCTCATCGAGCACAACCCCACGTCCTTGAGCCTCGACCGCGCCGAAAATCTCGATGACTGACCTAGCTTCCGTAATCTCCGCTTCTGTCGGGGTGAAGACGTCGTGGACGACGCTGATCTGTGAGGGATGGATACAAGCCCGCCCCACAAACCCCTGGCGGCGGACGCGCTGGGTCGATGCGGTCAACGCAACTAGATCGGAAGTGATACGAGACACGGGCCCGACCGGTGGATTGATCTGCGCGGCCGAGCTGGCCAGCACAACCATCATGCGAATCGCTGCCAACTCGGACTCGTCGTCGCCAGGCTCAATGCCGGTCTCGCCAGCTAGATCCACTTCACCGATCTGCAGTTGATGAACCCTCGGCGTGGAGGCGATCTCAGCCGCCTTCAGGACGGCACCGGCGGTCTCGATCAACGGCATCAGCAGGGTGCCATGGTCGCCTAGATGGACGAGCAGGTCGTTGACGGAGGACACGTCCTGAGTGCCTTCGACCTTCGCCAACACCAGCCCGGTAAGGCCCGGAATGTTCGCGAGCGCTGTGGCATCTTCGAGCCGTCTGGCACCAGGATTGATACGCACCCAGATCTCGGTGGTTTGGTCGGTGGGCGCCACCTTCAACCAAGCCACCACCGTCTCGCGCGCCTTAACCTTCTCCAAAAATGGGACGGCGTCCTCGAGATCGAGGATCAGCGCGTCCGCACCCCGGCCGATGGCCCTCCGTAGTTTATCGGAAGCGCTGCCTGGCACGTACAAGTAGGAGCGAGGCAGGCTCGTGGCGCTCATCCCACCACCGTCTCGCCGCGTATCAGCGACTTCGCGACTACCGTGCGCAGCACGTCGTTGGTGCCCTCACCGATGCTCATCAGGATCGCGTCACGATATAGCCGTTCGACCTCGAATTCCGTGGAGTAGCCGAACCCACCGTGGATTTTCATCGCGTCGATGGCCGCCTCCAGGGCAACTTCGGAGCAGAAGATCTTCGCCATCCCTGTCTCACCGTCGGCCCGGCCGGACCGCACCGCGTCGGCAGCCCAGTAGGTCATCAGCCGGGCGGCCTGCACCTGGGTCGCGATCTGGCCCAGCTTGAGCTGGATCGCCTGGAAGTCCCCGATGATCTGACCGAAGGCCCTGCGCTGCTGTGCATAGGCAAGCGCTTCCTCGTGGGCTCGCTGGGCGATGCCCACCGATCGGGCGGCGATGTTGACCCGTCCCCACTCCAGTGCGGAGAGCACCTGCTGCATGCCGCGGCCCTCGGTTCCGCCGACCAGTTGGGAGACCGGAACCCGGACGTTGTCGAGCAGGATCTCGCAGGACTCCGTGCCCTTGTAGCCCAGTTTCGGGATGTCCTTCGTGACGGTGAAGCCCTCGGACTCCGAGTCGATGAGCAGTACGCTCATCCCGCGGTGGGCAGGGCTGGCCGCCGGGTCGGTCTTGACCAGTACGGGCAGCGGGTTCGCATAGCGCGCGTTCGTGATCCACATCTTCGTGCCGTTCACCACGTAGTGGTCGCCGTCGAGGCGCGCTCTAGTGCGGATGCCCTGGAGGTCGGTACCAGCATCGGGCTCAGTGAGGCCGATTCCGGTACGCCGCTGGCCGGTCGCGAGCTCGGAGAGATACGCCTGCTTCTGCTCCTCGGTGCCGTGCATCGCTATCAACCGGCAGGCCAGTGAGTGGCTCCCGAGGATTCCCGCGATGCCCATCCAGCCCCGCGCGATCTCCTCGAAGACGAGCGCGAACGAAACAGGGTCGAGGTCCAGGCCTCCGTACTCCTCCGGCACGGTGATGCCGAACAAGCCCATGTCGGCCATCCCCTTGACGATTTCGGTCGGGTAGCGCCCCTCCTGCTCCCAGTCACGGGCGACCGGAATGATCTCCTTGTCCACGAAGCTGCGGAGCAGCGAGCGGAACTCGCGCTGGTCCTCATCAAGGTTGAAATCCACCGGTCCTGCCTTTCTAGTACTCGTCCGTCAGGACACTTGTCGTTCAATTCCGTGGGTCGGACTAGAGACCGACTCCTAGGTTTGCTGCGCTGCCGGGTTTCCCTCCGCAGCCGCATGCGCCACGGCCTCGAGGACTTTCTCAACCTCAGCTTGATCCGCCAGTGTTTCCAGCACCTCCACGAGCTCAGCGGCCTGCGTTCCAGCGTTGCCCTGGAACTTGGCCAGCAAGGCCTGGCGGGTCAACGGCTGATCGGGTCCACCCGTGCTGCGCAGCACTGCACCTGTGACGTTGCGACCATCGCGCAACCTGACCAGCACGGATCCTGCCGCGTCGGCAGCTGGAACTGCTACAGGCGACAGATCCCAGGCCACACGAGAGGCCAACGACGCGACCTCGGAGCGATCGATGGACGCCTGGTCAAACGTATCCAGCCCGATCCGGCCATCGGTGATCAACGCGGCGCTGCTCCATGGGAGCGAGAATTTCGCTGCATAGGGGCTCGCGGGATGGGTAAGATCTCGAGACGTATCACATACGACTGCAGCGGAGTCCGGGTGGACCTGCGCGACAACTCGCACAACATCGTCCGGGCCGAAGTCGACGTTCGACCGGGCATCAAGTAGCGCGTCCAAGGTGGCATGCGAAAGTTGGCAAGCTGGGTACGGTTTGATGCCGATCCGTTCGGTTTCCCAGAAGGTGCCGAGTCCTGCGGTGATGACTGTGGGGTCGATGGGTCCGCTCGCGAGGGCGTCGTACACGCTGTGCGGCCCGTCGAAGACAGTCACGGGTCCGGTGGCACCCGCCGCCGCAAGCCGCGCCGCTAGGATTCCGGATTGGGATGCGAAGCCCGGATGCAGTTGCTTAGTGGACGAGCCGGTGGCCAGGAACGCCAACAGTCCGCCTGCTTGGCTACCAGCGATCCCCAGCGCATTAGCCGCCTGAGTCGGCGTCAGTCGCATCAGCCGAGCCGCGACCAGGGCTGAGGAGAAGACTCCGGCGACCATGGTGGCGTGGAGACCGCGCGCATGGAATCCATTCGGAGCCACCGCTGCGACTCTGCATGCCGTTTCGTATCCGATGATTGCAGCGTCCAGCACATCCTGTCCGCTGGCTTTCACCTGTTGACCCACCGCGAAAGCCGCCGGAAGGACGACCGCGGTGGCGTGAACCAGGCCGCCCGCATGCGTGTCATCGAAGTCCAAAGCATGCACCAGTGTGCCGTTCGCCAGCGCCGCAGCCGGAGCCGACACTCTTGTCATAGATCCTAAAAGGGAGGCCTCAGGCGGCCCACCGAGCCCGCTTGCGACCTCGATAGCTGGTTCTGCCGCACCGGTGCGGAGCGCGCCGAGCGCCGTGCCGAAACCATCCAGAAGATGCCGGAGGGCGGCCCGACGGACGGAATCGGGGAAATCAGTGACCTCCAGACCCCACACGGCCAGCTCCACCGAGGTCATCGTGCGGCTGCCTCGGTGCCGGCCTCGTCCTTGCTGGCGGTCACCGCAGCACCGAACGCACCCGCTCGCTGTAGCAAGTTGATCGTCTCCTCGTCGAGTCCGATAACGCTACGAGTCACGAAATCGAAATCCTCGTTGCGTTGTGGAGCGCGACGGTAGGTCGGAAGCTCGCTCCCTACTCGGACTGGTGAGGCGACCTGTTCAACCGTCCCGTAGCGCGGGTGATCCGTTTCGACGATCAAGTGGCGCGCCTTCGTGTGCTCCTCGTTGAGTGCGGCTTTTACGTCGTTGACAGGACCGCACGGAATTGCGGCCGCATAGAGCAGTGCAAGCCACTCCGTGACCGTCTTCTCCAGAAAGATCCCCTCGAGCTGCGCGAGCAGTTCCAGCTTGTGCTCGCGCCGACCGGAGAAGTCCCCGTAAGGCGAGCCTGCCTCGGCCCACTCTGGATGTCCCACGACAACGGCCAGCCGCGCCCAAAACTTCTCCTTCGCGCATCCGACAACGATCCAGGCGTCTTTCGCATGAAAGGCTTGGAAGGGCACAAGTGAGGGGTGCGCAGAGTTGTGCGTTCGTACCGGCTCGAACCCAGCGTTGAGGTGCCACGTCGCGGGATAGGTGAGCATACCGATCGCGGTATCGTAGAGGCTCACATCGCAGTCCATTCCGAGGCCGTCTCGGCGGGCCGCGTGTACTCCGGCTAGGAGCGAGATCGCGGCGACTAGCCCGCCAGAGAAGTCGACGAGCGAGAGTCCGGACTTGGTCGGGGCTCCGTCTGGCTCACCTGTCAGCTCCATCCAGCCACTCAGGCCCTGGAGCACATAATCGTATCCGGGCTCATTCTGGCGGGGGCCGCTCATCCCGAAGCCGGTCAGAGAAACGCACACAATCTTAGGGTTCAGGTGTCTGAGGGCCTCATACGTGATGCCAATCTTCGCTGGCACATCCCCACGCAGGTTGGAGTACACGACATCGGAGACTCTGACTAGTTCCTCAAAGACTTTCCGTCCCGCATCACTAGATAGATCCAGAGAAAGGCTGCGCTTGTTGCGGTTGAACGTCTCAAAAAAGAGCGAGTCTTCCTCCTCGAAGTACGGCGGCACATAACGCCCGACGTCACCTCCCACGCGGGGATCCTCGATCTTGATCACCTCTGCGCCGAGGTCCGCGAGGTGCAGGCTTCCAAACGGTCCGGCACCGTACTGCTCAACCGCAATGATCCGCAAATCAGCCAAAGGCTTCATCGTTCAGCTCCTCCTGTTAGTTCGCCGGTCCTCCCACCTCTCGCCCTGGACGAGCGCCATCGACCGCCGCAGTGCCGGCGCCGCATCTGTTTTGCCCTGCAGGGAGAAATGCTTCGTATCAAGCCAACTCGTCCTCGAGCGAGAGCGGCTTCTTGCCTTCGGGGAAGATCCCCTCGACCTGCTTGGCGCCATGCCTGTAGACGTAGAACGTCCGTTTGAAAGAGCACACTTCCTCACCGTCCTGGTTGAGTGTGCGGGTCCGCACCATCACGATGCCTGCGTGCGGGCGCGACACCGACTCGCGCTTCTCCAGCACGATAGATTCACTGAATAGAGTGTCTCCGGCGAATACGGGATGAGTCATCTTGATGTCATCCCAACCCAAGTTCGCGAACGCGTTCTGTGTCAAGTCGGTGACACTTTGGCCCACAGCGATGGCGAGGGTCAGCGTGGATACCACCAGAGGCTTCGTGAACTCCGACCTTGCGGCGTACTCGGTGTTGAAGTGCATTTGGTTTGTGTTCATCGTCAGCAAGGCGAACCAGGTGTTGTCGGCCTCCGTCACCGTCCTACCTAGGGGGTGCTGGTAGACCGCACCCACCGCGAGGTCCTCGAAGAACCGTCCGGTCCAACCCTTTGCGATCGCCACATTCTGCCTCTCGAACATCCGAAGTCAACACCTCAAGGCTAAACGTCTGATGTTTAGGTGTCAATAGTCTGTGCACGACGTACTGCTACCGCGGTCTTCCGCCGACCTCTCGACGTGATACTGCGCTCCGTAAGGGATCTATCAGAGGTTTCGATCCGGATACCTCCGCCCGGCCTAGGCCCCGTTCCCAGCGGGGCGTCGGCCGGCGACGCTCGAAGGCGGCGGGTCTAAACTCTGATGTTTAGGATCACGGGGAGAGCGATCAGGTTTCGGAGCGAGGGAAGAAGTCATTGGGCAGTAACGTGTCTAAAATGCTGGCATACGCCGTGGTCGCCGACCAGATCCGCACGAGGATTCTCTCCGGGGAGCTCAGGCCCGGCCAGCGTCTCCCCACCGAGGTCGAGCTGATCGATGCGCATGGCTTCAGTCGCAGCACGATCCGCGAAGCCATTCGGTCACTCGCCAGTGAGAACCTTGTGCACACCACCCGCGGGGTGACCGGCGGTACGTTCGTGTCTTTCCCTAACATCGGCTCTATCAGCACTCACCTGCAAAACGGCGTCACCCTAATGGCTGCAGCCCAAGAGGTATCTGTCGATCAACTTATGGACGTTCGACAGCTCACCGAGGTGCCCGCCTCGGGCAAGGCGGCTCACCTGCGCAGTGAGACTCAGCTCGCGGATCTGCGCAGCTCGATTGATGATCCCTGGGGCGCTGCTTCGTACGAGGCGAACCAGGAGTTCCACCTTATAATTCTGCGTGCGGCGAGCAATCCGATGCTCGAGTTGGTAACCGCCCCGGTGTTCCGGGTCCTCGGCGTCCGTTTCGCCCGCGACCGTGCGCATGAGGCTTTTTGGACGTCTTCGGACCATGATCACCGCGAGATCTTGGCTGCCATCGAAGCGCGCGATTCGATGACGGCCATGAATCTGATGCGTCGCCATCTCGACCGGTTGGGCGACGCCTACAAGGCCATGGACCTGCTGCGCGACCAAGACAACTAGGCCTGATGACAGGGTTACTGAACGCGGCGTTACATGGATATAAGCGGACGGCGCTCGTGCCAGTCAGTGGCGGTCTGGTAGGCCTTCCCGATGTGAAAGAGTGCTTGCTCATCGCAACGCGCCGCTGTTACCTGGGCACCGATCGGCATCCCAGATTTGGGATGGAACCCGATTGGTAACGAGAGGGTCGGTCCGTCGTGCAGAGACCACGGGTAGGAGAGTTGCCCCATCCGCCGGGACTGTCCGACGACTATGGCGGATTTCCTACGTAGCGGCACGTCGACGGGCAACGTCGGAGTAACGACCACATCCACATACTCGAACACCGCCGACAGTGCTCTGCGGTATTGGTCGCGTCCCACCTCGGCCTCCCGGCGGTCTGCCGCGGTGATGGCCAGGCCGAGCCGTATGCGCTCCAAAGTTGCAGGCTGGAACCGTTCCGGCTCCATGTCTAACCGAACCCTGTGTAGTTCGACCAGGTCGGAGTACAGGAGCGTATAGACGTGATCCTGTGCCCGATCAGCGTAGGGAATCTCGACCGGAACGACGACCAGCCCGAGCTTCCTCAGCTGCTCGACGAAAGCACACACCGCCGAGGAGATTGCCGGGTCAATATCAGTGGTGACGAAGTGATCCGGCACTCCCACCCGTGACGGTGCTGGCGCATCGCTGGCGAGATGCTCGGACCCGGCCAAGACCGCGAAGACCCTCTCCACCATGTCGGTGGTGCGCGCGAGCGGGCCGACGGTGTCGAACTGGGGGCTCACCGGGTAGACCCCTGCGGTATCTATCAGCCCGAGGGAAGGCCTCAGCCCGGTGACACCGCAGGCAGAAGCTGGTAGCCGGACCGACCCACCGGTATCGGTTCCCAGTGCTACGTCCACAAGTCCTGAAGCAACCCCCGCGCCCGACCCTCCGCTGGATCCTCCCGGCACCCGCCGGACGTCCCACGGGTTTCCTGACCCACCGGAGGCAGAGTTCTGCGAGGTCACCCCCACGGCGAATTCTGCCTGGTTCAGTGTGGCCACGATGTCGGCACCGGCTGCCCTGAGGTGCCGGACAACGACCGCGTCTTCGGCAGACACTCGGTCCGCGAAGAACGCGGAGCCGCACGTCGACCGTACTCCCGCGACCTCGATGTTGTCCTTGATTCCCACAGTGATGCCGCTCAGCGAACCGTCTGGAAGGCACGGATCCGGGGGAATCCAGCTAATCACGCTGTTGAGCTCCCGATCTAGGTCGAGCTGAGCGGGGGAAGGGCTCCAGTCAGGAGCCCGTCCCCGCGACCTGGTCAGGGGCCCACTGCCGACGCGCGCAACCGGCTCGTTGCATGCTCGTCGACCTGCCAGGCGTCGGTGTCGACGACGACGCCGTAGTCACGCTGAGCATCTTCGGCGGTGAGGTACTCGTCCCAAACGTCCGAGAGCACCGCAAACGGATCACGCTCAAACGGGTTGCCGAAACCACCGCCAGAGGGCATCTTAATCTCGAGTGTCTCCCCCTCCCGGACGACCTCCTGCGTAACCTTGGAGAACAGCACTTCCTCACGTTCGGTACCGGGGTTGCGAATGAACGAGCCAGACACTCCATCCGCCCCGCCGAGTGCGCCTGCCGGGGCATCGCTGCGGTTGTCGGCTTCGGAACCGAAGAAGGTGTCGGTGCCCATCAGCCACTTGCGCACACTGCCGATGCCACCGCGCCACCTGCCCGGGGCGGGAGCCTCGTCGCGCAGCTCGTAGCGTTCCGCCCGCATGGCGTGGTTGAGCTCGAGTTCCTCAATCGGGTTGTTCCGGGTGTTGGCCATGAGCGCGTCGACCGCGTCCATTCCGTCACGGCCGTTGCGGCCGCCGTAGGAGCCCTCGTTGATCTCGATGTAGACCCAGTAGGACTCCCCGTCCGCCGCCACGCCTGAGTAAGCGATTGCGCACAGCGCCGCAGAGGAGCCTGCGATGGCGTGGTCGGGGAGGATCGGCGCCAGTGCCAAGTTGATTGAGTCAAAGATCCGGTTCACCTGAGAGAAGCGAGCGAAGCAGGACGCTGGAAAGTCCGGGTTGAAGATCGTGCCCTCGGGGGCGTAAGCCTTGACTGGCCGGAAGCAGCCGTCGTTCTGCGGCACATACTCAGACACCACGTCCTGGTCGAGCAGGATCGTGCGGATGGCGCTGACGGCGACCGGCAGAACCGACCCCTCGAAGGGCACGTTGAAGGCTGTCGGGACCTGGTCGTTGGAGCCAGTTAAGTCGATCAGGATGTCCGTACCGCTGACCTGGACGCGAACGGCGACCGTGAGTGGCTCGCCACGGTTCTTGCCGTCGTCATCGAGGTAGCCTAACGGCGCCTCATAGCTGCCGTCTGGAATCGCCCGAATCCTGCTGCGCAGCATCTCCTCGGAGTAGTCCATCCACCGTTCGCTGGCGCTCATGACGGTGTCGACGCCGTATTTCTCAAGCAGTGCGGTGAATCGCTTCTCCCCGATACGGGCGCACGAAATGAGTGCTTCGAGGTCACCACGGTTCTGTTCAGGAGTGCGGACGTTGTCGAGGATGTGCTGGATAAGCATGTCGTTGCGGACGCCGCCATCGTAGATCTTCATCGAGTCCATCAGCTTACCCTCGGCCCAGACGTCGACGACGTCCATGCAGAGCCCGGGGAAGTTACCGCCGATGTCAGAGACGTGGCCAGTGCAACCTGCGAAACCGATGTGCTGGCCCTCCCAGAAGATCGGAATGATCACGCCGTAGTCGGGCGAATGGGCCGCACCGTGGTAGGGATGGTTGTGCAACACCACATCGCCCGGCTTATAAGTCCCAGCCAGCCGCCGGTTGATGCCACGGATGTAGGCGGGGATCGAGCCGCAGTGCATCGGCGTGGAGTCCGACTCGCAGAGCTCGCGGCCGCTCACGTCGAAGATTCCAGCGCCGAGGTCTTCGGACTCACGGATCAGACTCGAGTAGGCCATCCGATAGAGGACTTGGGCCATCTCCTTGGCCATAGAGTCCAAAGCGCCACCGATCACACGCAAGGTGATCGGGTCGACCTCGACGTCATTCCATGTCCGCCGTGCCTCTGCGGCCAGCGAGACACCTGTGCGTGGCATCAAGGTCTTGGTCATGCGGGAACCCTCTCGATGATGATGTGGCCGACGGGGTCGACCACGGCCCGCTGGCCGATCCCGACGATAGTGGTGGAATCGAACTGCTCGACGATGGCCGGGCCCTGGAAGGCATTACCGGCTTTAAGAAGATCGCGGCGGTAAACCGGTGTCTCGATCCAAGACGGATGCGCTGTGTCGCGCTCCCAGAAGACGGCGCGTGTCGTGCACTTGATCGCATGGCTGGCGTCTTCACCGCCGGCTTCGATCTCGGGGATGCGGACGTGGGGTACGGCGCCGACACCGGTCACGCGGATGTTGACCAACTGGACCGACTTGTCGTCGAATCGCTGGGAGTAGGTCCGGCCGTGCGCCTCGTGGAAGGCCTCAGCGGCATGCTTGACCCACTTCTCGTCGATCTCACCGTCATCAGCAGTCACTCGCAACTCGTACCCCTGTCCGACGTAACGGCAGTCGACGCTACGCTCGAGACTGATGTTCTCGTGGCTGACACCGTCAGCCCGCAACTGGGCGATTGCCTGATCCGAAAGCCGGCCCATCTCCGCGCGTAGCCGCTCCACATCTGGTTCGGTCGAGGACGTCCACACGGTGGTCGGGACCTCATAGCGGATGTCGGTGGTGAGGAGACCTACTGCGGAGGTGATGCCGGGGTGGCGCGGAACGATCACTCGGGGAATGCCGAGCTGCTCGGCGATCTGCCACGCGAACAACGGGCCAGCGCCGCCCTCCGCGACGAGCGCGAAGTCGCGAGGGTCGTACCCCTTGCGCACCGAGTGCAGGCTGATTGCCTCGGTCATCGAGTGGGCAAGGATGGTGAAAATTCCCATCGCAGCCCGCTCCAGGCTGGTGTCAAGCTTCTCGGCAATGTGGCTGCGGATCGCGTCCTCGGCGAGTTTCGGAACCACCTCCATGGTCCCGGACAGGAAGCTGTCCTCACGCAACCAACCCATCACGACCATAGCGTCGGTCGAGGTGGGTTCAGTGCCGCCGTAGTTGTAGCAAGCGGGTCCGGGCATCGCGCCCGCGCTGCGGGGACCGACGCGGAACATTCCGCCTTCGTCGATGACCGCAATCGAGCCGCCGCCGGCACCGATGGTGTCTACCTCCGCCATCGGGACCATCGCGTGGTAGTCACCGATCCGAGTGTCGAGCAGATGCTTCATCCGGAGCTTGCCGTCTGGTGCGACACCAATGTCCGCGGAGGTTCCGCCTACGTCGAGGGTGATCACACTGGGGAAGCCCGACGCCTTGCCAATGGCACAACCACCCAGCAGTCCGGCAACTACGCCGCTGGTAAGCAGCGAGACCGGGGTCTCGCTTGCGCTGCGTGAGGTGACTAAACCGCCGGCGGAGGTCATCAGGTGTAGGTCCTCGCCGATCTTCGCCTCACGTGCCTTGGCCGCAAGGTTGGCGATGTAGCGAGAAGTCTTGGGACCGATGAACGCGTTGAGCGCCGTGGTGGAGAACCGCTCGTACTCGCGATACTGCGACGCAACCTCGCTCGAGAGCGAGACGAAGACCTCGGGGTACTCCTCGGCGATGATCTCCTTCACCCGGATCTCGTGCGCCGGATTGCGGTATGCATGCAGGAACGCGACCGCGATGGCGGCGACGCCCCGCTCGCGAAGGAGCCGCACCTCGGCGCGGACTGCCTTCTCGTTGAGCGGGATCAGCACTGCACCGGATGCATCGATGCGTTCAGGAACGGTACGTCTGTTGCGGCGCGGCACCAGCTGCCACTTCTGCCAGGGCAGTTCCTGGTAGTTAGAGTAGTTCAGCGGCCGCTTCTTGCGGGCGATATGGAGCAGATCGCGGAAGCCATCGGTGGTGATCATCCCGACGTCGCTGCCGTTGTGCTCCAGAACGATGTTCGTGGCGACCGTGGTGCCATGGAAGAACATCTCGATCTCACTGCGGTCGATGCCGGCCTGATCGGCGAGAACGTCGATGCCCTCCATGGTCCCAACCGATGGGTCGTGATTGGTCGACGGTGTCTTGTGCACAGTCACCGAGCCGTTGTCGTCCCACAGCACGAGGTCGGTGAACGTGCCGCCGACGTCTACGCCGATGCGTTTCATAGAGTCCCCTCTTGGGTGTCAGTTCACATATCGGTCCGCCGCGGCGGAAACGGGGCCGCCGCCGGCCACCGATGACGATCATCGTGCTCTACGTCACTGAACTCGTCAATACCTCTGACCTTTTTACTCGGTTTGCGGCGAAAATACTCACATTTGAGGCGCAGAGGCGGTCGCGCGCGTCGAACAAGCAGACGTTTAGAGTGTTGCCCTGTACTACAGCGCTTTTGCCGAGGCTCAGGTTCACCTCGCATGCCGGTATCCAGCCGGACCCAGGCATGGAGCTGGCCAGGGCAGTAGCCGGTGAGTCGAAGCCCGCCCGCGCTCACCCGCAGCGGGTTCGTGGTGCGCAGCGGTGGATTGTCGCGGGCAAGGGCCTGGTCGAGGTTGATGGTCACCGGCCGTCGCGGGGTGACCTTCCGGCAGGACGGGGTGCGTGGGAACGTTCCGTTCCACCGCGCATCCGTCGAACGCATGAGCGAATAATACTGCTACCATCGTGCGGCTGGTAGTCGTTCGGCGTGATCGGGAAGGGGTCGCGCCGAGCGGCTGCCGCCGTTTCATTCCCGGTGCATGGTGCCGGGCCAAACACAACGTGGTCCCTGCTTCGCCGGGGGCGGTCAGAGCGTTTCTTCTTCTCCTTCCCGTTGCGGGTGCGCGCAGACGGTGCGGGTGCCCGTCGACCAGGTGGAACCGGAGCGGATCACTGGCACCGTGCACGGGTGGTGCACCCGCTGCACCGCGGAGCGGTACGCGCACTCGGTGCGGATACACCTTGCATGACGGAAGTCCGCTGGTTAACCACAGACCGGCAAACCCCGGGTGTGATGTCGGCGGTGCGGGATAGCGTGGGGCTGGACGTGCTCGCCGGCTACCTGTTGGGGAGTTGCCGGGTGAAGCGGCCGCGGCCCCTGCCGTGGCGGCCGCTTCACCACCCGGGTGTGATCGCGCCGCCGCCGTGACTTGCCGGAGCGCTGAGTAAGCCGCAGGTGTCACGCTCGGCGTACGAAATGGCGAGCGTGACAACATGTTCAGGGTCTGGGGGCCATCAGTGTGCTGGATGGGCTGCCGGGCCTGCTTGGGAATCATCGTGGCCGCTGGGACAAGAGAGGCGAAGGAGGATCGATGCGCAAGGTGACGGCGACAGCCGTGGGGTTCAACGCGGTGTATGTGGTGTCGCAGGCGATCATTGCCCGGCGACTCGGCCCGGTCGCCCACGATGCCCTGAGGTTGCAGACGGCGACCTCGGCGGCGAAGTTCCGTGGCATCTTAGAGGGCTGGGATGACGTCGAGTTGGCTCGTTACCGTTCGCACCTTCCCCCGGACATGGTGCATCCGCTGATCTATGGGGCGAGTCTGTGCGCGAGTGCGTTGCAGTTGGATGAGTTGTCACCGTTGCCGTCGTGGCTGCGGCGGGGGTTGGTGATCGCCCCGTGGCTCTCGGCGCTGGCGTGAGCGAACCGACACCACCGCGATCCGGTAAAGCAGCAGCAGCGGCCGCCGCCAAGACACTGCTGGCCGACCGCATTGCCCTGGTGAACACCCTGGGTGATGCCCTCGACGTGCACCGCAAACAGGCGCGGCAGCAACCCAAGCCCGCGAAGCCGAGCACCAAGGCGCCGACGCTGCGCGCACCGCCCACGCTAGCGCGCTAGCTGGAGGGTGGACCGCAAAGCAACTCAGCGACGCCGGACTCCGACCGCCGAAGGCACCCCGCACCCGCACACCCCGCCCCGAACACACCCCCGTCCGGGGCGAGACCACCCACCCCCCGGCGGAGCCTGCCGCGCCCACTGCGGGATAACCGATTCGCCGACCGCGACCTACCGGCCGCGGTCCTCGTCGCGGTGCCGATCCTCGGGCTGCGGACGGGTGCGACGCCGTCCCAGCACATCCTCCGCCCGCCCGATCGGCACGGTGTTCGGATTGCCCTGTCCCAAATAGGCCAGCCGGACCACCCTCGGCACACCCGATGACCCCTGTCCCGCCCGCCGAGTCGCCGGGTCCCACACCCACCCCGGCGCCCACCAACCCCCGGGTATCCAAGCCACCGCCGCCGTGTCCCCCACGGCGTGCCAGCTCCGCGTCCCCGAACTCCGCGCGCAGAGCGGGTGTCGGGTTCAGCGCCAGACTCCACCCCGGTTCGCGGCCCTGGGCCTCCAACCGCTGCTGGCGTTCGGTCTCTTTCGCTTTGGCTTCCGGGCTGTCCGCGCTCGTCTGCAGCGCCGCGGTGAGAGTGTCCAACCGGTACCGTTTGTCGCGCAAGGCGTCGGTATGCTCGAACGGCTCGTCCGCGACGGCCTCCAACTCGGCGATCCGAGTCAACGCATACCCGTGCCGGCGGTTCAGCTCCTCCCGGTAGTTGAGGGTGTCGGCGACCATGTTCTCCACCCGACGCACCAACCCAACCGACGCGGTGTCAACGCCGGGCCAAAGTTGACCCTATTGCTGATTGAAAATTGACCCCTCTCGGGTTCTGGTTGGTGTTTCTACTTGGATTTGATGGTCGTTGTTGGTGGTGGTCCGGGTCGGTGGGCGCGGGTGCGGTAGGAGTCGCCGTCGAGCGCGATGACGTGCGCGTGGTGGACGAGGCGGTCGATGGTCGCGGCAGCGACGACATCGTCGCCGAGGGTCTCGCCCCACCGAGAGAACGACAGATTAGAGGTCAGAATGATCGAGCCGGTCTCATAGCGTGACGCGACGAGCTGGAAGAACAACGACGCCGACGCCGCGTCGAAGGGGAGGTAGCCCACTTCATCAATCACCAGAACGCGGTAGCGGTTGAGGCGGCGGAGCTCGGCGACGAGGCGCCCGTGGGCGTGGGCCTCGGCCAGGCGGGTGATCCAGGCGGTCGCGGAGTCGAACGCCACCGGATACGTCGCCTCGGCAGCCTTCAGCGCTAACGCGATCGCCAGATGTGTCTTGCCCGTGCCCGGCGGCCCGAGCAGCACGACGTTCTCTTTGCGGCCCACGAACGTCGTGGTCGCCAAATGCGCGATCACATCCCGTGGTGCGGTGGGGAGATGTTCAAAGGTGAAGTCCTCCAACGTCTTCACCTGCGGGAAGCGGGCCGCGCTGATCCGCATCCTCGTGCCATTCGCCGCCCGGGACGCGACTTGGCGCCCCAGCACCGCGGCCAAATACTCCTCGTGGGACCACCCGTGTTCGCGGGCTTGGTCCCCGAGGGCGGTGAACGTGTCGGCGATCACCGGGGCCTTGAGTTCCCGGGCCAGAAACGCCACTTCACCGGTGACGTCCTTACCCGCCGTGGCCGTGCTCATCGCAGCACCTGCAGATCCGGGCGCGGGATCGGCGGGGTGTTCAGGGCGAACAGCTCGTCGTAGTCACTCAGGCCCGCAACCCCACCTCGGTACCCGTGGCGGCCACCGGCCCTCTGGTGGCGGCGGTGCGGGCCTGGTAGGCCGCGCGCAGCTCGGTGGCCACCTCGACGTGGGCGGGATCGGTGATCGTCTGCCGACTCGCCCAGCACCGCACATGGGTGCCCACCACCGTCCCGGCGCAGGAGGCGACCACGCGTTCCAGACCGGCGTGGACGTCGACGAAGCGGCCGATGACCGTGGGGTTCACCGAGTAATCGTTGCCGGCGATCCGCACGTAGTAGTCCCGACCCAACCGCACCCGCATCGACGTGCCCACCGCCGGTGCCACCGGGGGCAACGCCCCCATCGCCGCGGTGTCGGCCACGACGCGCACCCCTGGCTGTTGCCCGGTGCGCCGCAACAGCCGCGAGTTCGCCTTCGGCAACCACTCCGCGAGCTGGGTGTTGTAATCGGCCGGGTCAGCGAACGTCCGTCCGGGCAGGAACGAGGTCTCCAAGAACCCGTTCGCCCGCTCCACCACCCCCTTGGCCTCGGGATCGCGCGGGGCGGTCTGATAGATCCGAGTCCCCAACGTCCCCGCGAACGAGCGGGCCCCCACCGTCAGGCGGCGATGCTGACCAATACCGGACTCGTTGTCCCACACCAACATCTTCGGGACAGCCCCCAACCCCGACAGCAACGCCCACATGCCGGCCACCAAGTCGCCGGTGGTCCGGGTGGGCAGCAACAACGCCATGATGAACCCCGAGAACGCCGCGACCATCGTCAACACCGGTGGATCGATAAGCCTCGCCTGCTCGCCTACCGGCACGACCTTGCCCGGGAACCACAAGTCGCACTGCACGATCTGACCAGGCTCATAGGTAGTGCGATCCGCCGGATCGGCCGGACGGAACAACGGCCGCAGCTGAGCGATCCGCGCCCGCAACACCGACGCGGAGTGTTCCCAGCCGATGCGCTCGGCGATCACCGTCGCCGGCATGTCCGGGAACTCCGTGAGCAACGACCGGATCCGCGGCTCGAACGCATCGACCTTCGACCCCGCCGGTGCCCGCTCATACTTCGGTGGCACCTCCGAGGCCAGCGCCTCACGCACCGTGTTCCGCGCCAACCCCAAACGGCGGGCGATCGTCTTGATCCCCAACTTCTCCGACATGTGCAACCGCCGGATCTCTGCCCAATCCTCCACTTTGATCACTCCCTCACTCTGTCCGAGGGGGGTCAAAATTCACTCGGCGGTAGAGGGATGCTCCTATGGATGTCAAGCGGCGGTGGTCACGTTAGGAGGCCGTTCCTCGATGGCGATGGTCTCCCGGTGCTTGTCGGTGTCAACGTCGTGCATGCTCGCTGCGTTGCGCGTGCTCCACGTTGACACCTCCCACGCTCGGGTAGGGGGCAGCCTGGATCGAGGAATGGCCTTTTGT